>Ga0233425_10000747_pt1 | contig 80867 bp, 72 predicted proteins | sample Watercolumn_Towu_2_FD_181712 | JGI IMG/M metagenome (GOLD analysis project Ga0233425, IMG submission 181712) | Freshwater microbial communities from Lake Towuti, South Sulawesi, Indonesia - Watercolumn_Towuti2014_140_MG | ecosystem: Environmental > Aquatic > Freshwater > Lake | place...
ACTTGTCCAGCACCACGTTGCGGCCCTTGGGGCCGAGGGTGACGCGCACCGCGTCGGCCAGGATGTCCACGCCGCGCAGCATGCGCGTGCGCGCGTCGGTCGAGAACTTCACGTCTTTCGCTGCCATCGGAAGACTCCCTCGTTCAAATCGTTGGGGCGGCCGGCTTCGAAGCGGTCACTTCTTCTTCGTGATCACGCCCATGATGTCGGACTCTTTCATGATCAACAGCTCTTCGCCGTCGAGCTTGACCTCGTTGCCCGACCACTTACCGAACAGCACGCGGTCGCCCGCACGCACGTCGAGCGGATGCAGCTTGCCGTCCTCGCCGCGCGCGCCGGGGCCGACCGCGAGCACCTCGCCTTCCATCGGCTTTTCCTGCGCGGTGTCGGGAATGATGATGCCGCCGGCGGTCTTCTGGTCCGACTGCACCCGCTTGACGACCACGCGGTCGTGCAGAGGCTTGAACCTCATCTGGTCTCTCCTTGGCTCGACATGGGCGATGATTAGGGCCGCGATGATTTAGCACTCTCACAGGGAGAGTGCCAAGTCGCGTGGCAGCCGGCTCCGGGCGCGGCTGCTAAGGAATTGATTCGGCTGTTTTTTCGTTGTCTGTGCCAGACCCCATGCGGCAGCATGCCCCGCTAGGGGGGGGGACGCCCGGGCAACCGAGGAGGCCAGGCTCCATGCGCGCGCTCGAATTGCAGCTCCAGGGCTATCGCCTGACCACGGCGGAAATTCTCTACCGTCTGCCGGACCACCCCGCGCTGCTGCAAAGCTTCATCTGGCAGAACTTCGACCTCGCGCCGCGTTTTCCCGTGCTCGGACGGTTTCTGGAGTTCTGGGAGAAGAACATCGAGGGCAAGCTGCATTCGGTGATCGTGGCGAATGCGCGGCTGATCACCCCCGGCGAGCTGCGCGCGGGCAGCCTGAGCGCGCTCCATTAGCCCCGGTTCAGGAACGCGAGCATCTCCTCGACCGTGGTGAACCTGCTGCGCGGGGCCTTCGGCCGGGCGCGCTTCACCTCCTCCGCATCGAGCCTGAGCCAGTCGTCGTAGCTCGTGACCCTGGCGCCGCGCTTCGCCAGCGCCGCCTCCAGCGCCGGCCGGCCCGGCTTGGCGCCCGGCTTCAGGTCCGCGACGATGTGCCGGGCAACCGCCTGCCCGTCGATCTTGTTGGTGCCGATCACGCCGGAGGGCCCGCGCATGGCCCAGCCCACGGCGTAGAGGCCGGGGGCGACGCGGCCGGCATCGTTGGGATAGAGGCCCTTGGCGTTGTCGAACATGCCGCCCGCGATCTCGGGCGAGCGGTAGCCGATCGCGGCCACGACCAGGCCGCAGGGAATGTCGTGGAACTCGCCCGTGCCCACCGCGCGGCCGCCCTCGACCTTGGTGCGCTCGACCCTTAGGCCCGCGACGCGATCGCCGCCCAGCACCTCCTTGGGCGCGGAGAAGAAGCGGAAATGCACACGCCTGGGCTTGTCCCGCGGCAAGCCGGGGAACGTGCGCAGCAACTCGACGAGTTTGCCCTGCACGCGCCGGTCGTCCTCGGAGAGGTGGTCGAGATTGGCGGGAAGCTGCGCCGGATCGACGACGGGCGATGCCAGCGCCAGCTCCCCCATCTCGCGCAGCTCGCCGATGGTGAACGCGGCCTCGGCCGGGCCGCGCCGGCCCAACAGGTACACGTCGGTCACGCCGGAGTCGGCGAAGGCGTCGACCGCGTAGTCCGGCATGTCGGTTTCCGCCAGCTCCTGGCGCGAGCGCACCAGCAGGCGTGCCACGTCGAGCGCCACGTTGCCGATGCCCACGACCGCCGCGGCCCCGACCTTGAGGTCGGGGTTCAGCGCGCGGAAATCCGGGTGGCCGTTATACCAGCCCACGAACGCGGCCGAGCCGTGCACGCCCTTCTTGCCCGAACCCGGGATCCCGAGCGGCCGGTCGAGCGGCGCGCCCACCGCCAGCACGACCGCGTCATACATCGCACGCAGGTCGTCGAGCGAGACGTCGCGGCCGACCTCGACGTTGCCGAAGAACCGGAGGCCGCTGGTACGCGCGGTCCGGTCGAAGGCGCGCGACACGCGCCGCGTGCTTTCGTGGTCGGGCGCCACGCCGTAGCGGATCAGGCCGAACGGCGCCGGCAGGCGCTCGATCATGTCCACGCGCAGCTCGGCGCCCGACTTGGCCAGGGCCTCGGCCGTGTAGAACCCGCTCGGCCCCGAGCCGACGATGGCAACGGAAATCATCACGGCCGCCGCGCACTCCCCCTCTCGCGGACAGTCGACGATCGGTCGACGGTTACGGCTTAGCGGATCAGGCGGAAACGGTCCAGGTGTGGCCTTTCCGGAGCAGCTTGTTCAGGTCGCCGTCGGGCTGGCGCGCCAGCGTCACCTTGGCCTGGTCGGCCATGGCCTGCTCGTAGGTGAGCGCCGGGTTGCAATAGAGCACGCCGAGCGCCACCGGGAATGCCGGGGGCTGGAGCGTCGCCAGCATCATCGCCTGTACCCGGTTCTTCTCGTCGTGCACCAGCACGTCGGCCTCGGTCACGCCGTTCGCGCCCACGGTGATGACCTCGAGCTCGAGGTTGCCGGGCTTGAGCCGCAGCCCCTGCTTGCGGTCCGGGCCGAACAGCATGGGCTTGCCGTGCTCGAGGTGGAGCTGGTGGGCGTCGGCGGTTTCCTTGGCGGTGAAATTGTCGAACGCGCCGTCGTTGTACACGATGCAGTTCTGGAAGATCTCCACGAACGACGTGCCGTGGTGCGCGTGCGCGCGCGCCAGCACCACGGGAAGCTGCTTCTGCTGCGTGTCGATCGCGCGCGCAACGAACCGCGCGCCCGCGCCGAGGGCGAACTGCGTGGCCGAAACCGGCATGTCGACCGAGCCCAGCGGCGTGGAGGGCGAGCGTGTGCCGACCTTGGAGGTGGGCGAATACTGCCCCTTGGTGAGGCCGTAGATCTCGTTGTTGAACAGCAGGAACTGCACGTCCACGTTGCGGCGCAGGAGATGCAGCAGGTGGTTGCCGCCGATCGACAGCGCGTCGCCGTCGCCGGAGACGATCCATACGTCGAGCGACGGATTGGCGAGCTTGATGCCCGTGGCGATCGCCGGCGCCCGGCCGTGGATGGTGTGGAAGCCGTAGGTCGAGACGTAGTACGGGAAGCGCGAGGCACAGCCGATGCCCGAGACGAACACGGTGTTGACCGGGTCGGCGCCGATGTCGCCGAGCGCCTTCTGCACGCCCTTGAGGATCGCGTAGTCGCCGCAGCCCGGGCACCAGCGCACTTCCTGGTCGGAGGCGTAGTCCTTGGGCTGCCGCTTGGCGGCGGGAGCGGGAGCGTTCATGGCCTTGCGGTCTCCTCAGACGCCGAGGTGCTGGAGAATCGCCTTCTCGATCTCGGCGATCTTGAAGGGCTGGCCGGAAACCTTGTTGAGCCCCTCGGCCGGGACCAGGTACTCGCTGCGCAGCAGCGTGCGGAACTGGCCCATGTTCATCTCGGGCACCAGCACCTTGCCGTAGCCGCGCAGCAGCTCGCCCAGGTTGCGGGGCAGCGGCCAGATGTGGCGCACGTGGATATGCGCCACGTCATGGCCCTTAGCGCGGACGTTGGCGACCGCGCGGCTGATCGGACCGAAGGTCGACCCCCACCCGACCACCGCCATCTTGCCGCGGAACGGCCCCTGGTCGACCGCCTGGGGCGGGACGTCGTCGGCGATGCGCTTGATCTTGTTCCAGCGCGTCTCGGTCATTTTCTGGTGGTTCTCGGGATCGTAGGAGATATGGCCGGTGTCGTAGTTCCTTTCCAACCCGCCGACGCGGTGTTGCAGGCCCGGCGTGCCCGGGATCGCCCAGACGCGGGCCAGGGTCTTCTCGTCGCGCAGGAACGGATGGAACCCTTGGGGATCGGTGCGGAACGCGGCCGGGTTGCGCGCCAGCTTCGCCGCGTCCGGCACGGCCCAGGGCTCGGCGGCGTTGGCGATGTAGCCGTCGGTCAACAGGATGACCGGCGTCATGTAGCGCACGGCGATGCGGACCGCCTCGATCGCCGCGTCGAAGCAGTCTCCGGCCGACCGGGCGGCCAGCACGGCCACGGGCGCGTCGGCGTTGCGCCCGAACACGGCCTGGTACAGGTCGGACTGCTCGGTCTTGGTCGGCATGCCGGTCGACGGGCCGGCGCGCTGCGAATTCACCACGACCAGCGGCAGCTCGACGCCGATGGCGAGCCCGATCGCCTCCATCTTGAGCGCGATTCCGGGGCCGGAGCTCGAAGTGACGCCGAGCGCGCCCGCGTAGGACGCGCCGATCGCCGCGCAGGCCGCGGCGATCTCGTCCTCGGCCTGGAACGTGGTCACGCCGTAGGACTTGAGCGGCGCCAGCGTGTGCAGGATGCTCGAGGCCGGCGTGATGGGATAGGAGGCGAACACCATCTTGAGGTCCGCGGCCTGCGCGCCGGCAACCAGGCCCCAGGCCAATGCCTCGGCGCCGGTGACGGTGCGGTAGAGCCCGGGCGCGATGTGCGCGGGCGCCACGCGGAAGCCGTGGATGCCCGGCATCTCGGCGGTTTCGCCGAAAGCGTGCCCGGCGTTCAGCGCCGCGATGTTCGCCTCGGCAAGCTCTGGGCGCTTGGCGAAACGCTGCTTCAGCCACTCCTGCGTCGCTGCGCGCTCGCGGTCATACATCCAGTAGACCAGGCCCAGCGTCCACATGTTCTTGCAGCGCAGCGCTTCCTTGTTGGTGAGGCCGAGATGCCTCACCGACTCGAGCGTCAGCGCGGAAATATCGATCGGCACGACCTGGAAATTGCCGAGGGAATGGTCTTCGAGCGGGTTCTTCTCGTAGCCCGCCTTCTTCAAGTCGCGCTCCTTGAACGATCCGGAGTCGGCGATGATCGTGGCGCCCGCGCGCAGATCGCGCAGGTTCACCTTCAAGGCCGCCGGATTCATGGCCACCAGCACATCGGGAGCGTCGCCTGCCGTGGCGACCTTCTGCGAGCCGAAATTGATCTGGAACGCGGAGACGCCGAAGGTGGTGCCGGCGGGCGCGCGGATCTCGGCCGGGAAATCGGGGAACGTGGCGAGGTCGTTGCCCGCCAGGGCGGTCACCTCGGTGAAGCGGCTGCCGGTCAGTTGCATGCCGTCGCCGCTGTCGCCCGCGAAGCGGACCACCGCGGATTCGATCGACTCGCGCTGCGGGGGATGAAGTTGTTCGGCCGTGCTGCTGGACCTGATGCTCATTCCCGTTCCCGACTGTTAGGGCCGATCCGGCGGCGGCGAAGGCCAGGGGACGGCGGCCGCCCGGATACGAATGGGGCGCGCATTATTCCCCATCGGATGGCCGGGCGAAAGCCGGTCGCCTCGCACCCGCCAAAGGCGATCCACAACCCCGGTCGGCCGACAATTCGTCAATCTAATCAAACCCCTTGCCGAATTGGCGTGCGGATCGCGCCGGTCAGCCATGCTCGCTGCGGCGAATTACCGGGTGAAGCGGCGCGCGGGAACCGCTACACCGGCGGCAGGATGGGTGGCGTCGAATCGTTTCAAGGTACCGCGACTGCGCGCAGCGATGCGCCGGCCGTCGCGCGTTGGCTGCTGCTGTGCGCCGCGATGGTACTCGCGATGGTGCTGATCGGCGGCATTACCCGCCTGACCGAATCGGGGCTTTCGATCGTGGAATGGCAGCCCCTGGTGGGCACGATCCCGCCCCTCAGCGACGCCGATTGGCAGGCCTTGTTCCAGAAATACCAGACCAGCCCCCAGTTCAAACAGGTGAACCGGGGGATGACGCTCGGGGAGTTCAAGAGCATCTTCTGGTGGGAGTACATCCACCGCCTGTGGGGGCGGCTGATCGGCCTCGTTTTCGCGCTGCCGTTCCTGTGGTTCCTGGCGCGGCGGCAGATCGCCGGCGCGCTGGTGTGGAAGCTCGGCGGCATCTTCGCGCTGGGGGCGGCCCAGGGCGCGATGGGTTGGTACATGGTCGCGAGCGGCCTGGTGGACCGGCCGGAGGTGAGCCAGTACCGCCTCACCGCCCATCTCGGCCTGGCGCTGCTGATCTATGCGCTGCTGCTGTGGACGGCGTGGAACCTGCGCGGCGCAAGGTTGGGCGATGCGGCGCCGGCCGCGATGCGGCGCGGCGCTGCCGGCCTGCTGATTCTGGTCACGGTTGCCGTCCTCGCGGGCGGGTTCGTCGCCGGCCTGGACGCGGGCCTGCTCTACAACACGTTCCCGCTGATGGAAGGGCGGCTGGTCCCGCCGGATTACCTCGCGACCGAGCCGTGGTGGCGCGACGTGTTCGAGAACCGCGCCACGGTCCAGTTCCACCACCGGCTGCTCGGCATCGCGACCCTGGCCGCCGCAGGCGTCTATGCGTGGCGGACGCTCGGGCCCGGAACCCCGCGGCCGGTGCGGCGCGCGGCCGCGGCCCTGGCGCACACCGCCGCGCTGCAAGTGGCGCTGGGCATCGCCACGCTGCTGCTGGTCGTGCCGGTGTCCCTCGCGGCGTTGCATCAGGCCGGCGCGATGGCGCTGTTCACCGCGGCGCTGTGGCTGAGATTTGTAGTGTCGCGACGCTGAACCACCCTTGATATTCGCACAGATATGTGCGATATTTGTCTATGAATGGAAACGAATTCGAGCGCAAAATCAAGAAACTAGGGCGAAAACGCGATGTCGTCGTTGTGCTCGATCCTGGCCATGGTAAGGGCAGCCATGGACGGCTCTACTACGGCACCCGCTTCACGACGCTCAAAGACCGCCGGCAGGAAATCGGCCCCGGTCTTCTCGCGGCAATGCTCGACCAACTTGGGCTGAGCAAAACCGATTTGGAGAATTGAGAATGGCTTTCGGATATCGCTATACGCTCGAACGGCAGGACAATGGCTGGTGGCTCGTTCGTTTTCCCGGCGTCCCCGAAGCCCTAACCGAGGGAGAATCCGAAGAAGAGGCGCGCGCCAATGCCGTGGATTGTTTGATTGCGGCGATCGAGGGCTACATGAAAGCAGGCGCGCCGCTGCCCCGGCAAGGCGCCGGACATTTCGGACCCAACCGGGCCGTCCTGCCGTCGCTCGTTACGGCGAAGCTGGCGGTTTATGAGACGATGCGCGCCCGCGGCTGGTCCAAATCGAAACTGGCGAAGCAGCTCGGCGTGCCTGAGAACTCGGTGCGTCGGCTGCTAAACCTTCGCCATCAGTCGCATCTGTGGGTCATCGACGAAGCCTTGGCGAAGATGAATGCCGAACTACCGATCGAATTGCCGAAAATGCGCGCCCGGGGAAAGGCCGCATAACGCCCGACCCAGGATCAGGGCGACGAAAGCTTGAGGCCGGCGATCCCGGCGACGATCAGCGCGACGAAGAGCATGCGCGCGAACTCGGCCGGCTCGTGGAACACCAGGATGCCGAGCACGAAGGTGCCGACCGCGCCGATGCCGGTCCACACCGCGTAGGCCGTGCCCATCGGTACGCCCGCGAGCGACAGCAGCAACAGCCAGCCGCTGAGGCCCATGCACAGGGCCGCGAACAGGATCCATGGCCAGCGCACTGCGCCGTCGATCCAGCCGAGCTTGAGGCCCACCGGCCAGCCCCATTCGAACACCCCGGCGGCCACGAGATAGATCCAGGCCATGCGAGAACTCCGTTCCGTTTGTGCCCAGCCGCTGGCCGCGCAGCGATCAGTCACGGCCAGGAATCACCCAGCCCTCTAGCACGGCGAGGCGCAACGTATCGCCGACCTTGGGCGACGCACCGGGCGGCGCCTGCCACAGCAGCATTTCCCCGGGCGCCGCGGCGGGCACGAGCTCGATCTCGTTCTGCGCGCCCTGGTAGATCGCGCGCTTGACCGTGACGGCGATGCCGCCGCCGCCCGCGGCCGGCGCCAGGTCTTCGGGCCGCAGCAGCACATGGGCGGCGCCGGGCGCGGTTCTTTTCGCCGCCCGCAGCGTCGCGCGCACGCCCAGCACCTCGACCGGCGCCGTGCCGCCGCGCTCGGCCTCCAGCACCTTTCCCGGCACGACCGCCCCCTTGCCGATGAAGCCCGCGACCATCGCCGTGGCCGGCTCGCGGTAGAGCGTCTTGGGATCGGCGAGCTGCACGAGGCGGCCGCCGTCCATCACCGCCACGCGGTCGGCCAGCGCCAGCGCCTCGGCTTGGTCGTGGGTGACGTAGAGCATGGTGGCGCGCGTCGCGCGGTGGAACTCCGCGAACTCGTCCTGCATCGCCGCGCGCAGGTGCACGTCGAGATTGGCGAGCGGCTCGTCCAACAGCACCAGGCGCGGCTCCATGGCGAGACAGCGCGCGAGCGCCACCCGCTGGCGCTGGCCGCCGCTCAACGACGCCGGCCTGCGCTCGGCGAACTCGCTCAAGCCCACGGTCGCAAGGGCCGCGCCGACGCGCCGGGCGTACTCCGCGCCCTTCACCCCGCGCACCTCGAGCGCGTAGCCGACGTTGCGCTTGACCGTCATGTGCGGCCACAGGGCGTAGGACTGGAACACCACGCCCACGCGGCGCTCCTCCGGCGGCACGTGGAGGCCCGGCCCCGAAACCTTCTCGCCGCCGAGCAGGATCTCGCCCGCGTCGAGCCGCTCGAAGCCCGCGACCAGGCGCAAGAGCGTGGTCTTGCCGCAGCCCGAAGGCCCGAGAACCGCCAGGAACTCGCCGTCCGCCACCTCCAGGTCGACCGCGTCTACCGCGGCGCGCCCGGCGCCGAAGCGCCGCGTCGCCCGCCGGAGCGTCAGGCCCGCCACGGCAGCACCCCGGGCGGCAAGCGGCGGCCCAACAGGCTCGCCCCGCCCATGACGGCGAAGATCATTGCGACCGAAAGCACCGAAACCGCCGCGGCACGCACCGTGTCGCCGCCCTCGTCGAGCGCGAACACGATCACGCCCAGCGTCTCGGAGCCCGCGGACCACAACAGGGCCGAAACCGTCAGCTCGTTGACCGCGGTGAGGTAGACGAGGATGCCGCCGGCCGCTGCCAGCGGCGCCACCAGCGGGAACACCACGCTCAGCAGGCGCTTGCCGAACTTGGCGCCGCACATCTGCGCCGCCTCCTCCAGCGCGCGGTCGATCTGCGCCAGGCCCCCGATCGCGGGCCTGAGGGCCAGCGTCAGGAACCGCGCGAGATAGGCGACGAAGATGATCCACACCGTCCCGTAGAGCGACAGGCCGAGGAGCGGGATCGGCTTCAGGAAGATCAGGATGCAGGCGATCGCTAGGACCACGCCCGGCAGCGCGTAGGGCAGCTCGGCCGCGAGGTTCATCGCCCGCAGCAGGCGATTGCGCTTCCAGACGATGAAATAGGCGAGCGGCACGGCGCAGGCGGTCAACAGAAGCGCCGCCGCGCCTGCCAGCAGCAGCGAGTTGCGGAACGCCCGCGCCGTGGCCCCGGGCTGCAGCAGCACCTGCTTGAACGCGGCGAACGTAGCGGTGTCGACGGTGAGCTTCACGCCGTAGGCCGGCACCAGGGCGGTGACGAACAGCGCCAGCAGGGGTGCGGCCAGCACCAGCGCGATCACGCCCCAGCACGCGATCTCAACCCACGGCCGCCCGCGCCCCAACGACAGAGCGAGCGGCGGCGTGGGCGCGCCGATGGTACGGTAGTCGCGCCGGCGCAACAACCACCCCTGCACCAGGACGCCCGCGAACGCGATGGCGCCCACCAGGATCGACAGCGCCGCGGTTTCCGCGATCACGCTCGGCCCGAAATTGGCCAGGCGCTGGTAGATCAGCGTCGGCAGCGTCAGGTACCGGCCGGGGATGCCGAGCAGCGCGGGGATGCCGAAATTGCCGACCGCCGAGACGAACGCCAGGGCCGCGCCCGCGACCAGCGGCGGCAGGGTCAGCGGCACCACCACGTCCTTGAGCACCCGCCAGCGCCCCGCGCCGCTGGCGCGCGCGGCTTCGACCAGCTCGCGCGGCATCGAGCGCAACCCCGCCCGCAGCGCCAGGAACACCAGCGGCGCGTGCTGGATGCCGAGCAAGAGCACGATGCCCTCGCGCGAATAAAGCGGGTTGCGCGAGCCCGGCGCGGGCGCGATGCCTACCATGTTGAGCAGCACCGAGGCCGGCCCGAACAGCTGCAGCCACGCCAGCGCGTTCACCTGGGGCGGGATCATCAGCGGCACCATGAACAGGAACACGAGCGCCGCCTTGGCGCGGATGTCGCTCAGCGCCACCAGAAGGGCCATGCCGCCGCCGACCGCGACCGACAGCGCCGTGCCGAACACCGCCACTTCGAGCGTGTTGCGCGTCGCCGCCCAGACGCGCGGGCTGTCCCAGGCCGCGAGCAGGAGGTGGAGCGAGGGCACGCCGCCCGGCGCCAGCGCCTCCAGCAGCAGCCGCGCCATCGGCAGCACCGACAGCGCGAACACCAGAACGGCAAGAGCGGCGAGGGTCAGGACCTCGCCGCTCGGCCGCGCGAAGGAAAGGCGCGAAAGCAACCGGCGTGTCAGCCGCCGAACAGGTCGGCGAACTTCTTCTTGTTGGCCGCGTCGATCTTCATGATGCCGGAAATGTCGGAGCTCATCAGCTTGATCTGGTCGAGCTTGGGAAAGCCCGCGGGCGGAGCGATCGACTTGTCGAGCGCGAGGTAACCCTGCGCGGCCGCCAGCGACAGGCCCGCATCCGACAGCAGGAAATCGATGAACTTCCTGGCCTCGGCCTGGTTCTTGGCGGTCTTCAGGATCGCCGCCGGCTCGGTCACCGCGGTCACGCCCTCCTTGGGAAACACGAAGGCGACCGGCGCGCCCTTGGCCTGCTCGCGCAGCGCCAGGAAATCGACCACCACGCCGTAGAGCTTCTCGCCCGAGGCGACTGCCTTGAACACGTCGCCGTTGCCGCGCACCGCGACCGCGCCGTTCCTGGCCAGCGTCTCGAAGTAGTTCCAGCCGAACGCCTTGTCGGCGGTCAGCGTCCCAACGTGGATCGCCGCGGCGCCGGAATAGAGCGGGCTCGGCATCGTCACCTTGCCCTTGGCCGCCTCGGCCAGGAGGTCGTTCCAGGATTCCGGGGCCTTGACCGACTTGTGCGCGACGATTCCGGTGGTGATGAGCTTGGTCGGAAAATAGGTCTTGTCCGCGTCGAAGCTCCCGGGCGGCAGCTTGCCGGTCCTGGCGTCCTTGTAGGCGAGCAGCCGGTCCTTGGCCTTCAGCGTCTCCATGGTCATGGCGTCGGCGATCAGCAGCACGTCGGGCCTGGGATCGCCGGCCGTGAACTCGGCCTCGAGCTTGTTCATGATCTGGGTGGTGCCGTTGCGCACCCACTCCACCGCGATGCCCGGGTTCGCCTTCTCGAACCCGGCGACGGTCTGCTCGGCGTCGCCCTGCGGCTGCGAGGTGTAGAGCACCAGCTTGCCCTGGGCCTGGGCCGCGTCGGCCCAGGCGAGACCCGCCGTCAGCGCGACGATGATGGATGCGAGCTTGCGCGTCATGGAGTGTCCCCCCGTGTCGATAGCGTCCCCTGGTGCGGCGGGCAGCCTTGCCGCCGCACATCTAGGGACGCGCGTTATCTCTGTGACGCTACAATGGCAGACCGGCAGGCCCGCCCACAACTGCCCAAAACGGGTGCCGGCATGCGGCGAATCACGGGCCGCCCGCCACCATTCCGCGGCCTGAAGTTCGCGCCCGGCCCGCTGGTCCGCGCCCGGAACCGCGAGTCGGTTCAAGCCCTTGATCCGTATTGGACTCCCCGGGCTTCGAGCGTCTTGACCCCGGGATTCACTGGGCTTAGGGGTGATTCGCCGGATTCGGCCGTCTGCACAGGGACTTACCCGGAGGGACCCGATGCACAAGCTAGCCGCCGCGACCGCCTTGGCCCTGGGCTTGGCGCTGACCGCCGCCGGCGACGCCCGGGCGGGGTTCCTCAAGGACATCGAGGACGGCTTCGACGAGGCCTTCTTCGGCGCGTTCAAGTCCGAACGCGTAACGCGCGAAAAGGACGGCGCGCGCGAGGCCAAGAAGAAAGAGGACTACACCGAGGCGATGCGCCTCTACGAGACGCAGATTGAACTCAACGACCGCGAGGCGCTGTATGAGACAGCGCGCATGTTCGAGGAGAACAAGGGCGCGCAGGCGCAGCAGATGAACGACTATCGCCGCTTCCAGCAGGCGGCGCTGCGCTACCACCGCGCGGCGGACCAGGGTCACGCCGACGCGGCCTACCGCTATGCCCGCCTGCTCGCGGCGGGCAAGGGCGTCGAGCGCGACTACGTCGCCGCCGCGCAGTATTTCCTCAAGGCCGCGGTGCGCGACCACGGACCGGCCCAGTACGAGTACGGCAGCCTGCGGGCCGCCGGCGTCGGCGCCAAGCGGGACGAATTCGCCGCACTCACCTGGTACCTGATCGCCGCGCAGCGCAACGACGTATCCCCGGCGGAACCCGCGGCCGAGGCGCTGTGCGTGCGGCTGCGCGATAAGATGGAGCTGGAATGGCGCCTGGTGCTGGCCGACAAGGCGGCGCAGGAGCTGGCCGGCGCGGAGGCGGCGCTCAAGGCCGCAGCGACCGATGCCGACCGCGCGCGCATCGGCGGCGACGTCGCCAGGATCAAGGAGGACGCGCGCGACATCCAGGAGCGCCGGCGCTACACCCAGCGCGCGCCGGTGGACGGCTACGCGGTCATGCCCGTCGCGATCAACACGGCGATGCAGCGCGCGGTCGACTTCACGCCCGAAGGCCCGGGCGCCAAGAAGGGCAAGCCCGGCCTGCCGACCTGGCGCTGCTTCTCGGGCAAGACGGAAGCGGGCGTGTAGAGCCGTTAGATCGCCGCCTCGTCCAGCGCCACGATCTCGGCGCCCCCATCCGCGACCGCCCGCGCCAGCGCGGACGCCTGCGGCAGCAGGTTGCACGAATAGAAGCAGGCGAGCTTCCGCTTCAGGTCGAGGAATTTGCGGTCGCCGTCGCCGGCCTTGAGCCTGCGCTCGGCGGCGCGCGCCTGGATATTGAGGAAGTACTGCCCGAGCACCGTTCCCGCCAGCCGCAGATAGGGCGCCGCCGCGGCGGCGGCCAGCGCCGGATCCTTGCCGGCGGTCGCGGCCACGTAGGCCGTGGACTGCGCCAGGGCGTCGAGCGCCGGCCGCTCGCTTTCGGCCAGGACCGGCCGCATCTCCGCGACCAGCGCGTCCATCGCCTTGCCGCCGTCGCGCGCGACCTTGCGGAACGCCAAGTCCATCGCCTGGATGCCGTTGGTGCCCTCGTAGATCTGGGCGATGCGGGCGTCGCGGTAGTGCTGGGCCGCGCCCGTGCCCTCGATGAAACCCATCCCGCCGTGCACCTGGATGCCGAGCGAGGCGATCTCGGTGCCGAGGTCGGTGGTCCATGCCTTGCAGATCGGCGTCAGCAGGTCGACGCGCGCCTGCACCGCGCGGCGGGCCTTCTCGCCACCCGCGGCCTTGACCCGGTCGAGGCACGCGGCGGTGTAGTAGTTGAGCGCCCGCATGGCGTCGATCTCGGCCTTCATGGTCAGCAGCATGCGCCGCACGTCGGGATGGCGGATGATCGGCACGCCGTCGGCGCCGGTCGCCACGTCGCGCCCCTGCACGCGCGCGCGCGCGTAGGCCCGCGCCTGCTGGTAGGCGCGCTCCGCGATCGCGATGCCCTGGATGCCCACGGCCAGGCGCTCGTTGTTCATCATCGTGAACATGGCTTCGAGGCCGCGGTTCTCCTCGCCGATCAGCCAGCCCACGGCGCCGTCGTTGTCGCCGAACGCCATCACGCAGGTGGGGCTGGCGTTGATGCCGAGCTTGTGCTCGATCGACACGCAGCGCAGGTCGTTGCGCCCGAGCAGCTCGCCGTCGGCGCCGACCATGAACTTCGGCACCAGGAACAGCGAGATGCCCTTGCTGCCCGCGGGCGCGCCGGGCGTGCGGGCCAGCACCATGTGGATGGTGTTGCCCGCCATGTCGTGCTCGCCCCAGGTGATGAAGCTCTTCTGGCCGCGGATGCGGTAGTGGTCGCCGCGTGGCTCCGCGCGCGCCTTGAGCCGCCCCAGGTCCGAGCCCGCCTGCGGCTCGGTCAGGTTCATGGTGCCGGTCCACTCGCCCGAGATCATGCGCGGCAGGTACTTGGCCTTCTGCCCGGCCGAGCCGTGGGCGGCGAGCAGCTCGATCGCGCCCACGGTCAGCATCGGGCACAGCGCGAACGACATGTTGGCGGCGGTCCACATCTCGGACACGCAGCTCGACACGGTCCACGGCAGGCCCTGCCCGCCGAAGGCCGGATCGCAGGCCAGGCCGTTCCAGCCGCCGTCCACGAACCGCGCATAGGCCTCCTTGAAGCCCCTGGGCGTCCGCACGACGCCGTTCTCCAGGACCGATCCTTCCTCGTCGCCGGAGCGGTTGAGCGGCGCCAGCACTTCGCCCGCGAACTTGCCGGCCTGCTCCAGCACCTGCGGCAGCGTGTCGTCGGTCCCGGGATGGCCGGCGGCCTCGACCAGCGCGAAGGTCATGTCGGCGATCGGCGCCTGATAGCCGCTCATAGCACCTTCCCCGGATTCATCACGCCCTTGGGATCGAGGGCCCGTTTCAGGCCGCGCATCATCTCGACTTCGAGCGGCGAACGGTATTTCAGCAACGCCTGGCGCCGCAGCTGGCCGATGCCGTGCTCGGCGCTGAAGCTGCCGTCCATCGCGGCAGCGATGTCGAAGACGATCTTCCCCACCGCATCGGTCTTGGCCATGAAAGCGGCGAGGTCCGCCCCGGGCGGCGGGCACAGGTTGTAGTGGACATTGCCGTCGCCGATGTGGCCGAACGCGAGCGTCTCGGCGCCGGGGACCAGCGCCAGCAGCGCCGCGTCAGCGCGCTTGATGAATTCGGGAACCTTCGAGACCGGGACCGATACGTCGTGCTTGATGTTGGCCCCGGCGCGCACCTGCGCCTCGGGCAGTTCCTCGCGGATGCGCCAGATTTTCCGCGCCTGGTCCTGCGACTGGGCGATCGCCGCGTCGGCCACCACGCCCCGTTCCATCGCCTCGGCCAACGAGGCTTCGAGCGCGGCCGCCGTGCGTCCGTCCGCGGCCGTGCCGGCGAACTCGATCAGCGCGTACCAGGGATGCTTCCGCGGCAAGGGATCGGCGATGCCCGGCAGGTGGCGCAGGCACAGGTCGACCGCCATGCGCGGCACCAGCTCGAAGCTGGAGACCGCGTCGCCGCTGCCGGCCCGCACGATCGACAGCAGCTCGATCGCGGCGTCGAGGTCGCGCAGCGCCGCGAAGGCGGTCGCGCTTTCGCGCGGCAGCGGGAACAGGCGCAGCACGGCCGCCGTGATGATGCCGAGCGTGCCCTCGGCGCCGATGAACAGGTGCTTGAGCCCGTAGCCGGTGTTGTCCTTGCGCAGCCGGCGCAGGCCGTTCCACACCCGCCCGTCGGGCAGCACGACCTCGATCCCCAGCACCAGGTCGCGTGCGTTGCCGTAGCGCAGCACGTTGATGCCGCCGGCGTTGGTGGAGAGGTTGCCGCCGATCTGGCAGCTTCCCTCCGCGCCCAGGCTCAACGGGAACAGGCGGTCGGCGGCGGCCGCCGCCTTTTGCAGATCGGCGAGGATGCAGCCCGCCTCGGCGGTCATGGTGTAGTCCGCCGCGTCGATCAGGCGCACGCGGTTCATGCGCTTCAGGTTCAGCACCACCTCGCCGCGTCCCGGGCGCGGCACCGCGGCGCCGACCAGCCCGGTGTTGCCGCCCTGCGGCACGACGCCGATCCCCGCCTGCGCGCAGACCGCGACCGCCGCCGCCGCCTCGTCGGTGGTGGCGGGCAGCAGCAGCGCCGGCGCGGTGCCCTGGTAAAGGCCGCGCCAGTCCCGGAGATGCGGCGCCATCGCGTCCGCATCGTCGACGAAGCCCTTCGGCCCCAGAAGCGCGCGCAGACGCTCTTTGGGCGCGGCGGGCAGCGTATTGGCGATGTCGTTCACGGGCGCGAGCCTAGCACCCGCGCATGGCGACGGTCATCTGGGCGCGGCGGCGCGCCGCAGCCGGTCGTTGATCGCGCGCCCGAGGCCGCGTTCCGGCACGGGCATCGCGGCGATGGCCCGCGCGCCGGAGGCATCGAGCCGCCGCAGATAGTCGAACAGGTGCTGCGCGGCCTCGACCACGTCGCCGTCGGGGCTGAGATTGAGCGTCATGCGCGCGCCCTTGGGCACATCGGCGCCAAACGCGAGCAGCGCCTCGTCCGGCTTCACGTCGCGTGCCTGGATCCGGAGCGGCAGCCGGGGCGCATAGTGGCTCGCCAGCATGCCCGGAGACTTGACCGGCCCGGCGGCGGCCGGCGGCCGCGCGACTTTGCCGGCCACGGCTTCGATGTCCTCCTCGGGCGCTCCGCCGGGGCGCAGCAGCACCGGCGTCGGTCCGGTCAGGTCCAGCACGGTCGACTCCACGCCCACGCCGCACGGGCCGCCGTCGATCACCAAGGCGACCTTGGCGCCAAGGCCGGCCGCGACGTGCTGCGCGGTCGTCGGGCTGACCCGGCCCGACGGGTTGGCGCTGGGCGCGGCCAGCGGCCGGCCGGCCGCGCGGATCACAGCCTGGGCAACGGGATGGGCCGGCAGCCTGACCGCCAGCGTGTCGAGCCCGGCGGAGCACAGCAGGGATATGCCGCAGCCCGCCCGTCGCGGCAGAACGAGCGTCAGCGGACCGGGCCAGAACCGCGCCGCCAGCGCCTCGGCGCGCGAATCGAAGTCCACCAGGCGGCGGGCCGCGCCGACATCCGCGACGTGGACGATCAGCGGATTGAACTCGGGCCGATCCTTGGCGGCGAAGATCGCGGCCACGGTGCGGTCGGACGTCGCATCGCCGGCGAGGCCATAGACCGTCTCCGTGGGCAGGCCCACCAACCGCCCGTCGCGCAACAGCTTGGCGGCGCGCGCCACCGAATCGGCGTTCGCCGGGAGAATCAGGGGAACCGACGGCGCGGGGACGGACATGGCGCCCGTGCTTGTGCCGCGCCCGGATTCCAAACGCAAGCGGCGGCACGAAGGCTGCGTGGGTCCGGTGTGGTAGAATTGCCCGCGATTCGACGGGCCGCGGAGTTCAAGCGCATGACGGCCAAGGTGTTCACCATCGCACAGCAGAAAGGCGGCGCCGGCAAGACCACCATCGCCTGCCACCTGGCGGTGGCGCTGGCCGAGGGCGGCCGCAAGAAGGTGGCGGTGCTCGACATCGACCCGCAGCGCAGCCTCAGCCGCTGGCACGAGATGCGCGAGCGGAAGCTGGGCAAGGGCAAGAGCGGCCTGACGCTGAGCGCGATCGGCGGCTGGCGCACCCAGAGCGAGGTGGACCGGCTGCGGCAGACCATGGACTACGTGGTGATCGACAGTCCGCCGCACGCCGAAACCGAGGCGCGCATCGCGGTGCGTGCGGCCGACCTCGTGATCCTGCCGGTGCAGCCGAGCCCGATGGATTTGTGGGCAGTGCAGCCGACCCTCGACCTCGCGCGGCAGGAGAAGGCCGACGTGGTGCTGGTGTTCAACCGCATGCCGCCGCGCGGCGTGCTGGCCGACGAGATGACGGCCCAGGCGCGCGAGCTCGGCGTGCCGATCGCGGACTCGGCCCTGGGCAGCCGGGTGGCGTTCGCCGCGTCGCTCTACGCCGGCCGGGCGGTCGGCGAATCCGAGCCGTCGGGCCAGGCGGCGGCGGAGATGGCGGCGCTGGCGGAGGAATTGACGCGCCGCGCCGGGTCCTAGCGCCCGCGCGCCACGTAGGCCGGGTTGAGGAACCCGGGCTTGGCGTAGAGCAGCGGCCCGCCGTCGAGCGTTTCGACCCGGCCCCCGGCCGCCACGACGATGGCGTGCCCGCCGCAGCTGTCCCATTCCATCGTAGGCCCAAGCCGCGGATAGAGATCGGCCTCGCCGGCGGCCACGCGGCACAGCTTGATCGCGCTGCCCGACACGCGGATCTCCGCCACCTTCATGCCGGCGAGGTACTTGTCGATTTCCTCGCGCGTGTTGTGGCTGCGGCTCGCCATCACCACGAGGCCGGCCGCGGGAGCGGCGCGGGCGTGGATTTCCCGCTCCGGCCCGTCGCCCATGCGGGTGTGCGCCCTGCCATCCGCGGCCCAGAACAGCTCGCCCGTAGCCGGGGCGTAGACCGCGCCCAGTACCGGCTTGCGCGCGACGACCAGCCCGACATTAATGCTGAACTCGCCGTTGGCCTTGAGGAACTCCTTGGTGCCGTCGAGCGGATCCACCAGCCAAAAGCGCCCGCCCGAGATGTCGGGCACGCGGCCAGCGGCGAACGCCTCTTCCGCGACCACGGGAATCGAGGCATCGATGGCGCCAAGCGCCGCCAGCAGGATCGCCTCGGCGGCGTGGTCGGCGGCGGTGACCGGCGAGCCGTCGGCCTTGTCGGACTTGGCTACGCCGGGCCGGTAATGGCGCATGATCGCGCGCCCGGCCTCGCGCACGGCCTTCAGCAGCGGCGGGACCAGGGGCGCTGGGGCGAACTTCGCGATGGCGCGCTACTCCGCCGCCCGCGCCTTGGCGTTGAGCGCGCGCCAGATGCGCTCGGGCGTCGCCGGCATGTCGATATGGCGCACGCCGCGGTCGCTGAGGGCGTCGACGATGGCGTTGACGACCGCGGGCGGCGCCCCGATCGCCCCGGCTTCGCCCGCGCCTTTCAGCCCCAGCGGATTGGTGGTGCAGGGCTGGTTGTTCCACAGCACCGTCATCGCCGGGAAGTCGCCTGCGCGCGGCAGCGCGTAGTCCATCAGCGAGCCGGTCAATAGCTGTCCGCTGGCCCCGTCGTACACGCAACCCTCGAGCAGCGCCTGGCCCAGGCCCTGCGCCACGCCGCCGTGCACCTGTCCCGCCAGCAGCAGCGGATTGATGATGCGGCCGAAGTCGTCGACCATGACCAAACGCTCGACCGAGACGCGCCCGGTGTCGGGGTCGATCTCGACCTCGCAGACGTGGCAGCCGTTGGGGAACGTCGAAACCGCCGGCATGAAGTCGCCTAGGCCCGACAGATCGACGTTCTTCTTCTTCGCGCGCTTGGCGACGTCGAAAATGCCCACGGCCCGGTCGGTGCCGGCGATGCGGTATTCGCCATCGCGGAACTCGATGTCGGCGGCAGCCGCTTCCAGCGCCTCGCCGGCGATCTCCTTGCCCTTGGCGATCACGTCGGTCACGGCTTGGCTCGCGGCCGCCCCGCCGACGGGCAAGGAGCGCGAGCCGCCGGTGCCCATGCCGAACGAAACCAGCGCCGTGTCGCCCTGCACGACGCGTACGCTTTCCAGCGGCACGCCGAGGCCCTCGGCCACCAATTGGGCGTAAGCGGTTTCGTGCCCCTGCCCGTTCGACTGCGTACCGATCATCAGCGAAGCGGTTTCGTCGGCATTCACGCGCAGCGTGGCCTTTTCGTTGGGCTGGCCGCCGCAGGCCTCGACGTAATAGGACATGCCGATGCCGCGCAGCCGCCCGCGCGCCTTGGCCTCGGCCCTGCGCCGGGCGAAGCCGGTCCAATCCGCTTCCTTCTGCGCCAATGCCATGGTGCCGTGGAAGTCGCCGCTGTCGTAAGTCAGGCCCATGGCCTGCTTGAACGGCAACTTCTCCTTCGGGATGAAATTGAGCGCGCGCAGCCTGTCGGGCGCCATGCCGAGCTCGTCCGCCGCGCGGTCGACCAGCCGTTCCACGAGGTACGCAGCCTCGGGCCGGCCGGCGCCGCGATAGGCGTCGATCGGCACGGTGTTGCTGACGCAGCACTTGACCGACACATGCGCGGCCTTGAATGCGTAGACGCCGACCAGCAGCCCCGATCCGCAATCCGTCGGGATGAACGGCCCGTAGTTCGAGAGGTACGCGCCCAGATTGGCGATGGTGCGCACCTTGATCGCCAGGAACCGACCCTCGCCATCCAGCGCCAATTCCGCGCGCGAGACGTGGTCGCGCCCGTGCGTGTCGCTGATGAACGCCTCGCTGCGCTCCGGCGTCCAGCGTACTGGCCGGCCCACGCGTTTGGCCGCCCACAGCACCAGGAGGTACTCCGGGTAGGCGAAAATCTTCATGCCGAAGCCGCCGCCCACGTCGCCGGTGATGCAGCGCACCTGCTTTTCCTTGACGCCCAGCGCCTCGGCCATTTGGGCGGCGACGTTGTGCACGCCCTGGCTGCTGACATAAATCGTGTAGCTCTCCGCGGCCTTGTCGTACTGGCCGATGGCGCCGCGCGGCTCCATCGAATTGACGACGATGCGGTTGTTGACCAACTCCAGCGCCACCGTGCGCTTGGCCTGCTTGAACTGGGCGTCGGCGCCGGCCTCGTCGCCCATCTGCCAGTCGAGCGCCAGGTTGCCTTTGATCTCGGGCCAGATCTGCGGGGCGCCCGGCTTCAGCGCCGCGGCCGTGTCGGCGACCGCGGGCAACGGCGCGTAGTCGACCGCGACCGCGTCGGCCGCGTCGCGCGCCTGGGCCAGCGTCTCGGCCACGATCAGCGCCACCGGATCGCCGACGAACCGCGCGCGCCCTTGCGCCAGCGCCGGGCGGCGCGGTTTCGCCATGGCGCTGCCGTCGCGGTTCTTGTAGTCGACCTTGCACAGGATGTCGCCGAGCTTGTCGGCGGCGACGTCCGCGCCCGTCAGCACCGCCAGCACGCCGGGCATTTTCGCGGCCGCCTTCACGTCGATTTTCTTGATCGCCGCGTGCGCGTGCGGCGAGCGCAGCACGTAGGCATGGGCCTGGTTCGGCACGTCGGTGTCGTCGGTGAAGCGGCCCTTGCCGGTCAGAAGGCGCGCGTCCTCGACGCGGCGCACGGGCTGGCCCACGCCAAACTTGGCCATGCTGGTCAGAACCTCCGGCGGTGGAAAAACGTCACCCCGCGATGATAGGCGAATCCGCGCCGGCCGCAATCAGCCGCGCTTGCCTTTCAGCGCGAACTCCCAATACAGCTCCCGCGCCCGTTTGTAGACCGGCCCGGGCTGGAAATTGCGGTCCTCGATGCGCGTCACGGGCTGCACCTTGGCGTAGTTGCCGGTGGCGAAAACCTCGTCCGCCTCGCGGACCTCGCGCATCGTCATGGTCCGTTCCTGCACTTCGACGCCCGCCGCGCGCAGCAGCTTTGCCACGCGCTGGCGCGTGATGCCGTTGAGGAACGTGCCGTTGGCGGCCGGCGTGCCGGCGATGCCGTTCTTCACGATCCACAGGTTCGATGTGGCGAACTCGGCCACGTTGCCGAGCGGGTCGAGCATCACCGCGTTGTCGAAGCCCTTCTGCTTGGCCTCGAAGATCGCGCGCGCGGCGTTGGGATAGAGGCACGAGGCCTTGGCGTCGGTCGGCGCCGTGTCGGGCAGCGGGCGGCGAAAGCTCGACAGGCAGGCCGAGAAGCCCGTGGGTTGCGGCAGCGGCGATTCAGTGATCACCAGGGCGAACACGGTGCTGGCGGGATCCGGTTCCACGAATCCCGTCTCGGCGTAGAACATCGGGCGGATGTAGAGCTCGGCCCCCTTGACGAAGCGGCCGATGCCGTCCCAGCACAGCTTCTCCAGCGCCTCGGCGCTCAAGGCCGGCTTCAGGCCCAGCGAGTGGGCGGAGCGGATCGCGCGCTGGCAGTGCAGGTCGAGGTCCGGCGCCACGCCCGCGAAGGCGCGCGCGCCGTCGAATACCACCGAGGCGAGCCACCCCGCATGCGTGCTGGCGCGCATCAGCGGCGGGTTGTCGTCGCGCCACTTGCCGTCGAGATAGACCCACGACTTGCGCTCGGGCGAGGACAAGGGCTTGCCCGGCCCGTGGGGGCCCGCGGCTGGAACGGCGGCATGCGTCGTCATCGTGACCTCAATCCCCTGCTTCCATTGCGGCGGCTCCGGGCGGGGCGCCTAGGTGCGCCACCACAGCCGCATCAGGTTGAACACGCAGTTGCGGAACACGTCGGTCTCGGGCGCCTGCGGCGCGGTGCGCTCCAGGAACTCCTTCACCTGGCCCATGTCGTAGAGGATCGAGCGCGCGCGCTGGTCCGGCACATAGCTTTCCACCCACGACACCGCCGCCAGGCGCGAGCCGCGGGTCACGGGGCTCACGTGGTGCAGGCTGGTGGTGGGATAGATCACGGCGTCGCCCGAGGGTTTCTTGAACTTCATCTCGCCGTAGCCGGTGGAGATCGTCAGCTCCCCGCCGTCGTAGGTGCCGGGGTCGCTGAGGAACACCGTCAGCGAAATGTCGGCGCGCACCTGGCCGTTGTTCAGGAACGGCGCGTCGACGTGGCTGCCGTAGTACATGCCCACGTCGTAGCGGTTGAAGGTCGGCGGCACGATCAGCCGCGCGAAGGTGAAGGCGATGAATTCGGGATTGCGCATCAGCGCCTGGATCACGATTTGGTCCAGGCGCTTCTTGATCTCGGGCCGGCGCTCGAACTGCAGGTTGTTCTTGACCTCGAGGGCGCGGCCGCTGGCGGTGGCCGCGCCGCTCTCGAACTGGCCCTCGGCCATGATCTGGAAGATCTGGCTGACCTCGTCCTGCGACAGGACGCCGGGAATGTGTTTCAACATCGGTTCGGGCGCTCCCCTGGGCGGGGGGATTGTGCGGTGCGGAGCGCCGCCGGGGCAAGGGCTGGATTGTCACGGTGGCAAGTCGCGGCCACGGACGCTAGGCTCGGAGCGATGCCGGAAACGACCATCTACCATCTCTGCCGGGTGAGCGACTGGCGCGCGGCCGTCGCCCGCGGAGAGTATCGCGGCTCGGGCGACGATCTCAGGGACGGATTCATCCATTTCTCGACCGCGGAACAGGTGAAGGAAAGCGCCGCCAGGCACCGCGCCGGCGTGCCCGACCTGGTGCTGCTCGCGGTCGATCCGCAGGCGTTGGGCGCGGCATTGCGGTGGGAGCCGGGGCGCGACGGGACCCTGTTTCCGCATCTCTATGGCGCGCTTCCGGTGGCGGCGGTGAAAGCGGTCACGGAGCTGCCGCTCGGGCCCGACGGCCGGCACGTCTTTCCGCGTCTCGGCTGAGCGCGCGGGCGCGGTTCTTGCCCTGGCCGGTCGCAAGCTGCTAAGCAATTGCGGTATCTGGATTTGCCGCCGAAGGACCCGATCCGGACGCCGATGTCGGTCCTCTCGCACATCGCCCTCATCATCACCTACACGCTGATCGCCGCGGCGATCTTCGTGGTGCCCGACGTGTTCACCTCCGTCGATCCGGTGCGCGCGTCGCTGATCGCGGTATTCGTGTTCCTGCTGGGGGCGTTGGTCCACGAAGTGATGGCCCGGCGCGCGCGCCAGGACAGCTTGGCGCGGCGGCTGGCGGTCGCGCGGCGCGAGCTGGCCGACATCAAGGCCGAGCTCGCGAAGTCACGCGAGGATGCCAAGCGCGTGGCCGAGGCCATCGACCGCGCGCCGATTCCGGCCGGCGAAGCGCGCGCGGTCGACGCCGCGGTGGCCGAGGTCAAGGCGCTGCAGACCATGATCGACCGCCTGGGCGAGAAGCCGGGTACGCCCGCGGGCCCGCGCCAGGGCCTGGCCGCCGTCATGCCGTCGGACCGGCCGGCCGCGGCGCTGGACGCCGACGCCGCGGAAACGCTGGAGCAAGCCCGCGACGCGTTGACGCGCGGCCGCGTGGATCTCTACCTGCAACCCATCGTGAGCCTGCCGCAGCGCAAGGTACGGTTCTACGAATGCTTCCCGCGCCTGCGCGCGGCCGACGGCGCCTCGCTCCAGCCGCAGCAATACGCGGAAGCGGCGGAAAAAGCCGGCCAGGGTTCCGCCATCGACAACCTGCTGCTGTTCCGCACGGTGCAGATGGCGCGCAAAGTGCCGCGCGAGCGCCCCGACGCCGGCTTCGTGTGCAACGTAAGCCGCACGAGCCTGGAAGATTCGGCGTTCCTCGGCGAGCTCACGGCCCTGGTCCGCGACCACCCCGACCTCGCGGCGCGCCTGGTGCTGGAGTTCGAACAGGCGGCCCTGGCGGCGCAGGACGCGGCCACGGGCGAGGCGTTGGCGCGCCTCGCCGCCCTGGGCGTGCGGTTTTCCGTGGACCACGTGGACAATTTGCGGCTCGACGCCCCAACCTTGTCGCGCCAGGGCGTACGCTTCGTGAAGATCGCCGCCAAGGCCCTGCTCAGCGAGTTGCGGCTGCCGCAGCCCAGCATCGACCCGCGGGCGATCAAGGACGGCCTCGATCGCGCCGGCATCGACCTGGTGGTCGACGGCGTTGAATCCGAGAGCGACCTCATCGAATTGATCGACTTCCAGGCCGATTTCGGGCAAGGGTTCCTGTTCGGCGAGCAGCGCATCGCCAAGGAAAGCCACTAGAGGGAAACCGGACCAGGTGCCGTTGCCGCCATCAATCCGAGGCCTGGCGCAGATCGCCGGCCGGTACGACGGATTCATTCTCGACCTGTGGGGCGTGCTGCACGACGGCGACAAGCCGTATCCGGGCGCGGTCGACTGTCTGCGGCGTCTGCGCGAAGCCGGCAAGCGCACGATGGCGCTGTCGAATGCGCCGCGGCGCGTTGACGTGGCCGCGAAGCGCATGGCCGAGATCGGCATCCCGCCGCACCTGCTCGACGCCGTGATGACCTCGGGCGAGGACGCCTGGCAGCATCTCAAGGCGCGCACCGACCCGTGGTACGCGAAGCTCGGGCGCAAGTGCTTCCACCTCGGCCCCGAGCGCGACACCGGGATGCTGGAAGGCCAGGACCTCGAGGTCGTGCACGACGTCGCAGACGCCGAATTCATCCTCAATACCGGCGCGCACATGGACGGCGAAACCCTGACCCAGTACGAGCCGCTGCTTCGGCAAGGCGCAGCGATGCGCATCCCCATGGTCTGCGCCAACCCCGACCTGGTCGTCATCCATCACGGCCGGATGCAGATTTGCGCGGGGTCGCTGGCGGAACGTTTCGAGGCGCTGGGCGGGCACGTGCGCTGGCACGGCAAGCCGCACCGCGATATGTACCAGCTCTGCTTCCAGCTCCTGGGCGTCGCCGACCGCCGCCGCATCCTGGCGGTGGGAGATTCGTTCCGCACCGACATCGCCGGGGCGAAGGGAGCCGGCATCGACGCGGCGTTCGTGGCGCACGGCATCCACGGCGAGGAACTGGAGGTGCCGCCGGGCGGCCACCCCAATCCCGAGAAATTGAACGCGCTGATCGGGAAAACCGGGTTATCCCCGGTGGCAGTGCTGCCGAACTTCGTGTGGTAGCCGCGCCCGGACGGCGGGCCGGCCCCGGGACGCGCCGATGCCTACTCGGACCTGGACCTGGCGCTTCGACGCGCCGCCGAGCCCCGTGTGGACGGCGATGGCCGACACCGCGCGCTTCAACGAGGCCGCGGGGCTGCCCAAGCACGCGATCGTCGAGACGCCGCGCCCGGACGGCTCGGTCGAGTACGTCGGCAAGGCGCGCAAGGGGCCGTTCGCGCTGGAGTGGCGCGAGCATCCCGTGAACTGGGTGCACGAGCGCTGGTTCGAGCACCGCCGGACATTCCTCAAAGGCCCGCTGCGGACCCTGTACGCCACCTTGCGCCTTTCGCCCGAGGGCCGAGGCACGCGCGGCGACTACACGGTCGAGGCGACGGCGGCGAATCCCCTCGGCGCGCTGATCCTCGCCACCGGGTTCTTCCCCTCGATCGGCAAGACCTTCGGCAAGCTGGTCGCGGAAGCGGACGAGTTCGCCAGGGGCCGGCGCGAGCAGCCGTTCGACGTGCTGCCGCCGGCATTGCCGGCCGAGGCGGCCGAGCGTGCCGCCGCCGTCGCGGCCGCGATCGAGAAGACCTCGCACGGCCACGGCCTGGCGCGGCGCCTGGCCGACCACGTGCTGACCGCGCCCGAGGTGGATCTGTGGACCATCCGGCCGCTGGCGCTGGCGCGGCGCTGGGACGTGCCGGAGCGCCACGCGATAGAGCTGTGTCTCCAGGCGGTGCGCAGCGGCTTGTTGGAACTCCGTTGGGACATCCTGTGCCCGCGTTGCCGCGTGGCGAAGTCGCAGAGCGGCGGCCTCGATTCCCTGCCGCGTGGCGCCCACTGCAGCACCTGCAACGTCGACTACGACCGCGAGTTCTCGAAGAACGTCGAGGCGAGCTTCCATCCCGCGCCCGCGCTGCGGCCGATCTCCGGCGGCGAGTACTGCCTGTTCGGGCCGATGAGCACGCCGCACATCAAGGTCCATGTCACCGTCCCGGCGGGCGAAGCGCGCTCGATCGACGCGGACCTGCCGTTCGGTCCCTATCGCCTGCGCACGCTGGAACCGGGGCCCGAAGCGACCGTGACGTGGAGCGCCGGCGGCTTTCCCGCCGTGGTCATCGACGGCGCCTCGGTCGCGCCCGGCCCGCCCGCCGCGGCCGGCACGATCGATCTCGTCAACCGCTCCGGCCGCGCGCTCACCTTCATCGTCGAGGACCGGGCCTGGGTGCGCGACGCGCTCACCGCCGACCGCGTCACCGCCTTGCAGGCGTTCCGCGACCTGTTCTCGGACGAGGCGCTCAGGCCCGGCGACGACGTGGCGGTGGGCCGGGTGGCACTGATGTTCACCGACCTGCGCGGATCGACGGGACTTTATCAGCGCGTGGGCGATGCGCCCGCGTTTCATCTCGTGCGCGATCACTTCGCGTTCCTGGCCGAAACCGTGCGCGCGCAGGACGGCGCGGTCGTCAAGACCATCGGCGACGCCGTGATGGCCGCGTTCATGCGCCCGGCCGACGCGGTCGCCGCGGCCCTCGCGGTGCAGCGCAAGGTCGCGGAGTTCAACCGGGCCCACGCCGCGCACGGCGACCGCGAGGGCATCGTCATCAAGCTGGGATTGCATTGCGGCCCGTGCATCGCGGTGACGCTGAACGGCCGGCTCGACTATTTCGGCAGCGTGGTGAACAAGGCGGCGCGGCTGCAAGGCCAGTCGCGCGGCGGCGACATCGTGCTGTCGCGCGAGATCGCGGCCGACCCGGAAGCCGCGAAGCTGATCGCGCCGTTCAGGCCCGGCGAGGAGAGCGCGGCGCTGAAGGGGTTCTCCGAGCCGCAGCCGTTCCTCAGGATCGTATCGCCCGCTAGCGCCTGAGCCCCTTGCAGATCGCCTGGTAATCGGGGTGTTCGGGGCCGATCAGCCCGTGGCGCACCAGGAAATCGATGATGCACAGGTTGCAGTTGAACTTGAACCGCGACGTGTCGCGCACGATGCGCGCCACCTTCGCGATCGGCCACAGCATGAACGCGTCGATCTCGCCGTCGGTGTTACGCGGCACGAAATCCGCCGGCAGCTCGAGGTCGTAGCAGTACTGCACGTCGGGCTTGAGCCCGCCCTCGGTCTTGCCCGCGTAGGCATAGGAGATCGCGCCCACGGGGATGGCGCGTTCCGCGAGGCGGCGCGGAATGCCCGCCTCCTCGCGGCATTCCTTGATCAGGTTCTCCTTCAGCGAAATCCCGGCGGGCTGGCCACCCGCCACCATGTTGTCGAGCATCCCGGGATAGGTGGGCTTGTCGCGCGACCGCCGCCCGATCCACATGTGGATGCCCTGGCGCTTGCGCACGAAGCCGTTCAGGTGCACGCCGAAGGCGCGCACGCCGAAATGCGGCACCGCCGCGCGCTCCATCGTCGTCAGCGCCGCGCCGCCCTCCGGCGGCATTACGGGATAGGCCTCGTCGCGCCAGCCGCGGATGATGTTTTCGTCGGCGAGTTGCCGCAGCACGAGGTCGAGCGCCTTGCTGCGCTTGGCCGGCGTGTCGAGCGCGGCCTTCAGCGACACGGCACGGCCGCCAACGGCGAAGACCTCGGGAAACCGCCGCAGGGTCCGCGCGAAACCGGGCGCGACCCAACCCACTTGCGCGCCGCCGACGCTGAACGGCAGAAAGCGGCGGAGATCGGCGTTGTTGCACTCCGCGATGCGGTCGAGATAGCTCATGCGGAGTTCGTACCCGATTCTCCTGCGGCGTGATAGCGTCCCGCCCATGGTCAAGGTCAAGATTTGCGGCGTCAATTCGTCCGAGGCGATGAAGGCGGCGGTCGGCGGCGGTGCCGACTTCGTGGGCCTGGTGTTCTATCCGCCTTCGCCGCGCGCGGTGACGCCGGAGCAGGCGCGCGACCTCGCGGCGCTGGCAAGCCCGCAAACCGGGAAGGTCGGCCTGTTCGTCGACCCGGACGACGCGCTGCTCGAGCGCACGCTCGGCATCGCGAAGCTGGACATGATCCAGCTCCACGGACGCGAGACGCCGGCGCGCGTGACCGCGATCAAGAAGCGTTTCGGTGTTCCCGTCATGAAGGCGATCAAGGTGGCGGCGGCGGCCGATCTGGATGCCACCGGCGCATTCGAGCCCGTTTCCGATTGGCTGCTGTTCGACGGCGTGCCGCCGAAGGACAGGAAGAACGCCCTGCCCGGCGGCAACGCCGCGCCGTTCGACTGGACGCTGCTCCAGGGCCGCCGCTTCGCTAGACCCTGGATGCTGTCGGGCGGCCTCGATCCGTCCAATGTGGCCGAGGCGATCCGCATCTCCGGCGCGTCCTGCGTGGACGTGTCCTCGGGCGTGGAAGCGCGCCCAGGCCTCAAGGACCCGGCCAAGATCGCCGCGTTCATCATGGCGGCCAAGGGCAACGTCTGACCGTCCTGCGCTCCTCCGGCTTGTACGACCGGCTTGGCTACTCTATGAAATCGGTCCGGGAAAGCGGGACCCAACGCCCATGACCCTCAACACCTATCGCGCCGGGCCGGACGAGCGCGGCCAGTTCGGCATCCACGGCGGCCGGTTCGTCGCCGAGACGCTGATGCCGCTGATCCTCGAGGTGGAGCGCGCCTACAACCAGGCGAAGGGCGATCCGGCGTTCCATGCCGAGATGGAATACCAGCGCAAGCACTATATCGGCCGCCCGTCGCCGCTCTATTTCGCCAAACGCATGACCGAGCACCTGGGCGGCGCCAAGGTCTATTTCAAGCGCGAGGAGCTGAACCATACCGGCGCGCACAAGATCAACAACACCGTCGGCCAGATCCTGCTGGCGCGGCGCATGGGCAAGACGCGCATCATCGCCGAGACCGGCGCGGGCCAGCACGGCGTCGCGACCGCCACGGTGTGCGCCCTGTTCGACCTGCCCTGCGTCGTCTACATGGGCACGACCGACATCGCGCGCCAGCAGCCCAACGTGTTCCGCATGAAGCTGTTGGGCGCGGAGGTGCGGCCGGTCACCTCGGGCTCGGGCACGCTCAAGGACGCGATGAACGAGGCCTTGCGCGACTGGGTGGCGAACGTCGAGAACACCTACTACCTGATCGGCACCGCCGCGGGCCCGCATCCCTATCCCGCGATGGTGCGCGACTTCCAGTCCATCATCGGCGAGGAGGTGCGCGCGCAGCTCCTGGAAGCCGAGGGGCGCCTGCCCGATACGCTGGTGGCGTGCATCGGCGGCGGGTCGAATGCGATCGGCCTGTTCCATCCGTTCCTGGACGAGCGCAACGTGACTTTGGTGGGCGTCGAGGCCGCGGGCCACGGCCTCAAGACCAAGAAGCACGCGGCGTCGATCGAGGGCGGCCGTCCCGGCATCCTGCACGGCAACCGCACCTATCTGCTGCAGGACGAGGACGGGCAGATCCTGGAAGCCCACTCCATCTCCGCCGGCCTCGACTATCCCGGCGTCGGCCCCGAGCATGCCTGGCTGCACGACGTCGGCCGCGTGGAATACGTGGCCGCGACCGACAAGGAAGCGCTGCAGGCCTTCCAGCTCTGCTCGCGCCTCGAAGGCATCATCCCGGCTCTGGAGCCGGCGCACGCGCTGGTCGAGGTGATCCGCCGCGCACCCAGGCTGCCCAAGGACCACCTGCTGGTGGTGAACCTGTGCGGGCGCGGCGACAAGGACATCTTCACCGTCGCCGACGCGCTGGGAACCAGGATATGAGCGGGGTCGCGAACGGCGGCGACAGCCGCCTCGCCAGGCGATTCGCCGCGCTCAAGGCCGCAGGGCGCGGCGGGTTCGTCGCGTTCGTCACCGCCGGCGATCCCGACGGCAAGACCTCGGCCCGGATTCTCGACGGCCTGCCCGGCGCCGGGGCCGACGTGATCGAGCTCGGCATGCCGTTCTCCGACCCGATGGCCGACGGGCCCGCGGTCCAGGCCTCGAGCCTGCGCGCGATCAGGGCCGGCATGACGCTGAAGAAGACGCTGGCGATGGTGCGCGGATTCCGCCGGCGCGACCGCGACACGCCGGTCGTGCTGATGGGCTACTACAACCCGATCTATACCTACGGCGTGCCGAAGTTCCTGGAAGACGCCAAGGCCGCGGGCGTGGACGGCCTGATCGTGGTCGACCTGCCGCCGGAGCACGACGACGAGCTGTGCCTGCCGGCGATGCGCGCGGGCGTGCATTTCATCCGCCTCGCCACGCCCACGACCGACGACAGGCGCCTGCCCGCGGTGCTGAACAACACCTCGGGCTTCGTCTATTACGTCTCGATTCTCGGCATCACCGGCACGCGCACGGTTTCGACCGAGCACGTGCGCCAGGCGGTGGCGCGGCTGAAGCGGCATACGGCGCTGCCGGTCGCCGTGGGGTTCGGGATCAAGACCCCGGCCCAGGCCGCGGAAGTGGCGCGCGCGGCCGACGCCGCGGTGGTGGGGTCGGCGCTGGTCAACGTCGTGGCGGCGAACCTGGACAAGAAGGGCAAAGCCAAACGGGGCCTCGCCGACGCCGTGTTGAAGCGGGTCGCGGCGCTGGCGCGCGGCGTGCGCGGCGCACGCAAGTCAAGGAGCAAGGGCGCATGAACTGGCTGACCAATTTCGTCCGGCCGAAGATCCGGGCGCTGGTCAGCAAGACCACCGAGACCACCGACAAGCTGTGGCTCAAGTGCCCGGCCTGCGGCCAGATGATGTTCCACCGCGACCTCGAGGCCGCGCTGTTCGTGTGCACGAGCTGCGGCTACCACCTGCGCATGGATGCCAAGCGCCGGCTTGCGATGCTGTTCGACGACGGCAAGTATCAGCGCATCGAGCTGCCCAAGACGCCGCACGATCCGCTCAGGTTCCGCGACCTGAAGCGCTACGCCGACCGGCTGAAAGCGGCGCAGACCGCGACCGGCGAGGCCGACGCCGTGGTCGTGGCGCACGGCGCCATCGGCGGCCTGCCCGCCGTGGTCGCGGCGTTCGAGTTCGAGTTCATGGGCGGGTCGATGGGCGTGGCCGTGGGCGAGGCGCTGGTCGCAGCCGCCAACCTCGCCAAGCTCCAGGCGGCGGCGCTGATCGTGGTGCCGGCCTCCGGCGGCGCGCGGATGCAGGAAGGCATCCTGTCGCTGATGCAGATGCCGCGCACCGTGACCGCGACCATGCAGCTGCGCGACGCGGGCCTGCCCTACATCGTGGTGCTGAGCGACCCCACGACCGGCGGCGTGACCGCGTCGTTCGCGATGCTCGCCGACATTGCGGTCGCCGAACCCAACGCGGTGATCGGCTTCGCCGGCGCGCGGGTGATCGAGGAGACGATCCGAGAAACCCTGCCCGAGGGCTTCCAGCGCGCCGAGTACCTGCTCGAGCACGGCATGGTGGACATGGTGGTGCGCCGCAAGGACCTGCGCGCCACGCTGGCCCGCATGATCGGCCTGTTGATGCGGCCCGAGCCCACCGCCGAGGTCCTGGCCCTGCAGCCGCCGCGCGGCGGCGACATGCATCCCGCCGCGGCCAAAGGCCGGTAATGCCCGCCGCGCCCGCGCCGGAGCGCGCGGCCAGCGACAAGGTGCTGGCGCGGCTGCTGGCGCTGCATCCCAAGCTCATCGACCTGTCGCTCGACCGGGTGCTGCGCCTGCTGCGCCAGCTCGACGATCCGCACCGCAAGCTGCCGCCCGTGGTCCACGTCGCCGGCACCAACGGCAAAGGCTCGGTGGTCGCCTATCTGCGCGCCGTGCTGGAGGCCTCGGGCCGGCGCTGCCACGTCTACATCTCGCCCCATCTCGTGCGCTTCCACGAACGCATCCGGCTTGCCGGGACGCTGATCGCGGAGGAGGCGCTGGTCGCGGTGCTAGAAGAATGCGAGCGCGTCAACGCGGGCCAGAACATCACCTTCTTCGAGATCACGACCTGCGCGGCGTTCCTGGCGTTTTCGCGCACGCCCGCCGACGTCGCGCTGCTCGAGGTGGGCATGGGCGGGCGGCTCGACACCACCAACGTGATCGACGAACCCGCGGTCACCTGCGTGACGCCGGTTTCGATGGACCACATGGACCACCTCGGCGACACGCTGGCCAAGATCGCGGGCGAGAAGGCGGGGATTTTCCGCCGTGGCGTTCCCGCGGTGCTGGCGTCCCAGGCCGAGGATGCGCGCCGGGTTCTCGAAGCTAGGGCCCGCGCGCTGGACGCTCCGCTCTACCGCTTCGGCACCGAATGGTCCGCCCGGGCCGCGGGCCCGGGCATGCGCTACGAGGGCCGGCGCTGGGAACTCGATCTGCCCAGGCCCGCTCTGTTCGGCCCGCATCAGATCGTAAACGCCGGCACCGCCATCGCGTGCCTGGAAGTGCTGAAACCGTTGCCCGTGACCGAAGCACATATCCGGCAGGGCCTCTTGACCGTGGAATGGCCCGCGCGCATGCAGCGCCTCACGCGCGGCCCCTTGCCGGCGATGCTGCCTTCGGGCTGGGAGCTGTGGCTCGACGGCGGCCACAACGCGGGCTGCGGCGAGGCCCTGGCCGAGGTCGCGCGCGGCTGGCGCGACCGGCCGCTCTACCTGATCTACGGCATGTTGAACACCAAGGTGCCGGAAGCGTTCCTCAGGCCGCTGGCGCCCCACGTCGCGGGCCTGCGCGCGGTGGCGATTCCAGGCGCCGACGCCTCGCTGCCGGCGCAGGAGTCCGCCCGCCACGCCCGCGCCGTCGGCATCGATGCCGTGGCCACCCCCGGTGTGCGCGAGGCCCTGCGTGGGATCGCCGCCGCGGCCCGCGGCCCGGCGCGCGTGCTGATCTGCGGATCGCTCTATCTCGCCGGCGCGGTGCTGGCGGAAAACGGCTGAATTTATGCGCCGCCCGGCGCCTTGAATTCGATCTCGACGAAGGCGAACTCGAAGGCGTTGTCGTTGATCACGTTGTGCTCGACGCCCACGGGCCGGTAGTACGACTTGCCCGTCGCGAGTTCCGCGTGGGTGCGCCGCTTGCCGTCGTCGATCAACAGCCGGCCCGTGGTCAGCGGCACGATCACGTAGTCGTAGCCGTGGCGGTGCCAGGCGGTCTCCGCGCCGGGCGCGAAGCGCCATTCCGTCACGGTCACGCGCGGATTGTCGACATGCACGACGGGCCGGGCCTTGGGTCGCTCCGCCATCGCCGGACCGCGTCGCGCGGGTTCAGCCGCGCCGGCTCAGGCGATCGACTGCTGCACCCACTGGTACAGCGCCTGCTTGGGCGCCGAGCCCAGGCGGGTCGCGACTGGCTTGCCGCCCTTGAACACCATCAGCGTCGGGATGCTGCGGATCTGGTACTTGCTGGCGATGCCGGGGTTCTCGTCGATGTTGACCTTGGCCACGGTCAGCTTGCCCGCCATGTCCTTGGCCATGTCATCGAGGCTCGGCGCGATCTGGCGGCATGGTCCGCACCATTCCGCCCAGAAATCGACCAGCACGGGACCGTTGGCCTTGAGAACGTCGCTGTCGAAGGAGGACTCAGTTACTTTGCGGGTGTTCATGGCTGGGGTTTCCGATCCGGCGGAATGAAGACGGCGCGGTGAATCTAGGTAGCGTCCCCCGGCAGCGTCAAGGCGCCGGCGCCGGCGTATCGCGCGTCGGGTCGGCGCGGTCCAGCAAGGCGTCGGGCAGCACCGTCGCAAAAGCCCCGTCCGTCCACAACAGCGCGCACCGCACCGGCCGGTCCGGGTAGATGCGCCGGATCACGGCGCGGTACGCGGCCATCTGCCGCAGGTAGCCCGCAGGCACGGCCGCGACGTCGCGCGGCGGCGGCCGATTCGTCTTGAAATCCACCACGATGACACCCTCGGGCCGCACCACCAGCCGGTCCACCTGCCCCGCCACGACATAGCGGCCGACGCGACCTGCCACCGGCACCTCCGCGCGGCCTTCGGGGCCGAACAGGGCCGCGAGCTCGGGCGCCCGCAGCACGGCCAGGGTTTCGGCCGCGAGGGTCGCCCGATCCGCCTCGTTCAGATCGCGCGCCCAGCGTTTCAGCAATGCGGTCGCGGCCGTGTCGCGCTCGGCTTCCGGCAACACGGGCAACGCCTGCAGCAGGCGATGGACCAGAAGGCCGCGCCGGAAGCGGCGGCGCTCCTCGGCGCCGACCGGCGCCAGCACCGGAGGCTCTCCGGCCGTTTCCGGCGCCGAGGGCGCAAGCGGCGTCGGCGGGTCGGGCTCGGGCCCCGGCGGCTCGGCCGCCCAGTCCGGAAGAGGCGGGGCGGACTCTTCGGCGGCAGCGCGGAGAATCCGACCGGGCGCCAGCATCTGCCCGGTTTCCAGCCGCCGGCCTTGCCCCACCCAACGGCCCTCCGCGCCTGTCCAGGTGAAATCGGCCGCTTCCGGGATGCGCGCCGCGCCCAAGGCGACCAGATCGTACCAGCAGTGCTCGCTCGCCCCCTTCTTGCCGCGCCAGCCCGTGACGTAGAGCCGGTCCTCGGCGCGGGTCAACGCCACGTAGAGCAGGCGGCGGTATTCCCGGTCGCGCGCGGTCTTGGCGTCGGCGCGCAACGCCGCGGCGACGGCGTCGTCGACGCCCGTGCGCGGCGACCACAGCGGCGTTCCGTCCTCGCTCCACAACACGCCGTCGATCTTCCCCGGTGCCTGCTGCGTGTCGGGCAGGATCACGATCGGCGCCTGCAGGCCCTTGGCGCCGTGCACCGTCATGATCCGCACCTCGTCGCGGCCGCTTTGGTCGAGCTCGCGCTTGATCTCGGCCGCGCCGGCGCTGAGCCACTTGAGGAATCCCTGCAGCGAGGGTTCGTGCTCGCGCTCGAACGCCAGGGCCGAGGACAGGAATTCGTCGATCGGGTCGCCCGCGTCGTGGCCGAGCCGCGCCACCAGCCTGCGCCGCCCGCCCCGAGCGCCGAGCAGCTCCGCGAACAGCGCGTAGGGGCCGACGAAATCCGCGAGCGCCAGCAGCCCGCCGAGCTCTTCCGTCGCCCGATGTTCGGCACCGCCGGGCTCGGCGGCGGCGGACGCGTTGAGCGCCGCCCACAGGCTGCCGGAGCGGCCGTAGCAGAGCTTGAACAGGCGGTCGTCGTCGAACCCGAACAATGGCCCTTTCAGGACCGTCGCCAGCGTCAGGTCGTCCTCGGGCAGCAGCAGGAAGTCGCCGAGCGCCATCAGGTCCATGACCGCGAGCTGCTCGGTCAGCACCATGCGGTCCACGCCGGCAACCGGGATGTTCAACCGCTTCAGCGCCCGCACCAGCTCGTCCACCAGCGCGTCGCGCCGGCGCACCAGCACCATGACATCGCCGGGCGCGACCCGCCGGCCGCGCGAGGTGGGATCCTCGCGCCCGATCCACCCGCCGATGCGCCGCGCGATGGCGTCGGCCAGGCGCGCGCGCGGCCGGTCCAATTCCGTGCGCACGGTCGGCGGCGACCAGGGCTCGATGTCGGCCTCGTCTTCCCTCGCCGCAGCGGCGGGCCACAGCTCGACCAGGCCCGCCTCGCCCGCGCGCTGGGCCTCGTGCCGCATGACCGCGCCCGGAAGCAGCACCCCGTCGCGCGCCGGGCCGTCCGCGAACACTGCGTCGACCAGCTTCAGCACCGGCGGCACGGAGCGGAACGACTTGCGCAGCGCGACCGGCCGGAACTCGGCCATGGCGCCGCGCGCCTTGCCTTCGAAGTAGGCGCGCATCGCGTCGAACGCCTTGGGATCGGCGCGCTGGAAGCTGAAGATCGACTGCTTCGGGTCGCCGACCGCGAACACCGTGCGGTCCCGGCCGTCGCGGGCGCCCGCGCCGGCGAAGAACTCGTCGGTCAACGCCTGCACCACGGCCCACTGGTCCGGATTGGTGTCCTGGGCCTCGTCGATCAGCACGTGGTCGATCCCGCCGTCGAGCTTGAACAGCACCCAGCGCGGCAGATCGGGCCGCTGCAGCAGCGCGCGCGCGTGATGCACGAGATCGTCGTAGTCGAGCGCCCCGGCTTCGCGCTTGCGCCGCTCGTACAGCTCCAGCATCGCCGCGCCCAGCCGCGCCAGCGCCTCGGTCGCGGCGGCAACCTTGAACGCACGCCGCCTTTCTTCCACGGCGTGCAGGCGCCGGGCCTCGGCCGCGAGAGCCGCAGCCGTGCCCGGGTGCCGCTCTTCGGTGGGCTTGGTCGCCAAGGTTGCGCGGATTTCTCCCTCGCCTGTGAGGTAGGCGCGCAGGTACGAAGCCATCGCCCCTGTGCGCGCTTCCGCATCGGCGCCAAGCCAATCGGCGATGCGCTGGCCGCGCTCCTTGTCGGTCTTGCTGCCGCGGAGCAGCGCCCCCGCGGCGGCCGCCAGCGCCCCGCGGTCGAATGCGCCCTCGGCGGCGGCGGACGCGACCAGTGCCGCGTCGTCCGTCGCCGCGCCGACGCCGTGGCGCTCCCGGATCGCCGCCGCCAGGCCTTCGATGCCGCCGTGCCGCTCGATCGCCCCAGCGAGGCGTCCGCGCTCGCGCGCGAGCGAATCCAGAAGCTCGGCGAACTGCTCCTCTCCGGCCCACTGGGCGATCCCGGCCAGCGGATCGCCGAGGGCGGGCTGCGGCGCCTCGGCGCCGAGCAGCGCGTCGCGCGCCTCGCGCAGCACCGCCTTGGCCTCGTCCTCGTCGAGCACGGTGAAATGCGGCGCCAGGCCCGCTTCCACCGGAAAGCGCTGAAGCACCGACTGGCAGAAGGCGTGGATGGTCATGATCCGCATGCCGCCGGGCGCGTCGAGCACGCGCGCGAACAGCCGGCGTGCGCGCGCCAGCGCGTCCGCATCGGCTTCCGAGTGCCCCAGGGCCTCGATGTCGCGCCCGAGCACCTCGTCCGGGGCGAACGTCCAGATACCGAGGCGCTCCGCGATGCGCGTCGCCATCTCGGCCGCCGCGGCCCGGGTGAAGGTCAGACACAGGATCCGCGTGGGCGCGGCGCCCGCCAGCAGCAGGCGCAGCACCCGCGCGGTCAGGACCTGGGTCTTGCCGGTGCCCGCCGACGCCTCGACCCAGGCCGAGGCACCGGGATCGGCCGCTTCGCGCTGGTCCGGCGTCAACTCGATCGGCTCGATCTCCTCGCGGAACAGCGCGGACGTCATGCGTCGTTCCCCGCGGTCGCCCATTCCTTGAAGCGCGCCAGGTGGTCGTAGTCGGAGAAGCGCGGCTTGAGCGCGGCGCGCGGCACCGATTCGTAGGGCGTGGCGGGGTCGTCGTAGGTCGCCACCAGCCGCTCCAGGCCCGCCAGCGCCAGACGCGCATGGCCGGCGGCGTCGCCCCTGATCGCCACGATCTCGCCCGGTTCGCTGCCGCCGCCGAGACGCCAAACCTCGATCGCCGCGACGGCCGCTGCGGCAATTTGCGAAAACCCGCCGGCGGCCGCGATCGCGGCCTCCAGCGGCAGCTGCGGCGCGATGCCCCTTGCGACATCGGGCTGCACCGGCGGCCGGCCGGTCTTGTAGTCGATCACGACGAGGCCTCCGCCTTTGAGGCGGTCCACCCGGTCGGCCTTGGCGGTGAGGCGGAACGAACCGGCGGGCCCCTTGATTTCCAGCGCGCCGCTCGCCTCGGCCCGGCATTCCGCGAGATCGCGCCGGCGGTCGCGCTCGATTTCCACGAACCAGCGCGCCGCACGCTCGAACCGGGGCCACCAGAATGCGGCGACGGCCGGCCGCGCGGCGAACGGGCGGAACGCCTCGCGCCCCAGCGCCAGAAGCCGGTCCAGCGCGTCCTCGGGCAGGACGCCCGGATAGGCGCTGACGAACCGTTCCAGCGCGCGGTGGATGAGGATGCCGCGGTCGGCGGCGCCCGGCTCCTGGTCGATGCCGTCGAGCGGCTTCAGGCCGAGGATGTGGCGCGCGTAGATCGCGTAGGGATCGCGCATCCAGGTTTCGATCTGGGTGACCGGGAGATGGCGCGGGCGCGCGGCGACCGGAGGCCGCGGCGCGGGCCGCTCCGCCGCGCGGACTTTCTCCGGCCGGTCGAGCTCGTCCTGCCAGGCGAGCCAGTGCCCGCGCTCGAGGCCTTTCCGGCGCCTGCCGGCGCGCAACACCGCGTCGAGCCGCAGCAGCCAGCGCGAGGGCACCATCGGCGTACCCTCGACGCGCTGCGATCGCGTCAGGATCACCTCCTCGGCGAGGAAGCTTTGCGCGAAGTCGTGCGCCGTGAGCCCGATGCGCCGCTCCGGCTGCGGCAGGCCGAATTCGGCGCGCATCGGCCTGCTGAGCCAGGGGTCGTCGGGCGGCGCCGGCGGCCAGGTGCCTTCGTTCAGGCCGCCGAGCACCAGCCGATCCGCCCGCTGCAGGCGCGCTTCCAACAGCCCCCGGATCGCCAGGCGCGGGTGCTGGCCGCGGCGCGGCCGCACGACGGCGCCGTCCAACAGCCCGGCGAAGAGTTGCGGGTAGTCGCCGGCCGCGACCCTGGGCAGGGTATCGGCGGCTTCGGCGATTTCGTCCAGCCGCCGCGCCAGCGCTTCGCCCGCCTCGCCCATGCGCAGGTGCGGGGTCCCCTCGGCGTCGGTCGCGAGGTGGGACGCGAACTCCCAGTGCGCCGCGAGAAGCTTCGCCAGCGGCGCGTGCCCGCCGCGCAGGAGATGCGCCAGCTCGCGCGCCTTCTCGGCAACCCTGGCGAACCACTCGATCAGCTCGCGGTCCGGCCGTTCCGCCGCGCGCAGCGCCGCCAGAACGCCGGCGAATCCGGGCGCGGGGCGCGGCCCGCGCAGGGCGGCGATCTCGAGCCGCCGCGCCAGCGCGAGGAACCGCGGTCGCGCGAGGCCGCCGCAGCAGAACGGGTGCTTGAAGCAGGCGAGCAGCGGCACCGGCGCGGCGCGTTCCGCCAGCATGCGCGCGACCAGCCGCATGAAGGCCGCGGGCGGCGTGTCGGCGAGGTCCCGCCCCGCGGAATCGTCGATCTCGATGCTCCACCGCTTGAGCTCCGCCGCCACGCGGCGTGCGAGCGCGCGGTCGGGCGTCACGAGCGCGGCGGTCCGGCCCGGCGCCGCCAGGGTTTCCCGCAGCATGAGCGCGATCGCGGCCGCTTCCTCGCGCGGTGTCGGACAGTCTACGCGCCAGACGCCCTGCGTGGCCGCCGCCTCGAACGCGGATTGGCTGCGCCAGCCGTCGGTGGCGGCGGCGGGACGCATGGCCGCGCTCAACAGCCGTGCGCGCGCCGGCCGCGGCGAAGCGACGCCCTCGGGCCAGTCCTCGACCTGCCCGGGCTCCAGGCCCAGCCGCCGCACCAGCAGCGCCATGGCGTGCTGCGGGTGAGTGGGATCGTCCAGGATCGCCTGCTCGTCGGCCAGAACGCCGTCGCGGTCGAAGCCGGGAAGGATCACCGCGCCGTCCGGCAATGCCGCGACCACCTTCATCAGGTCGGCGGTCGCCGGCACGCTGCCAGTCGAGCCGGCGATCACGACGCGGCCCTTCGGGGGATGCTCGGCCCAGCGCGCCGCCAGCAGGCCGAGCGCCTTGTCGCGGCGTTCCGCGGGGTCCAGCGCGCCCTCCTCCGCCAATAGCTTGGGCCATTGCTCGGTGACGATCGCCAGGAACTTCAGCGTTTCCTTCCAGTGGTCGGCGAACTCGTCCGGCACCAGGTCCTTCAGCCCGTCGAGGGTGCGGCGCTCGGTGTGCGCCTGGTCGAGGAGCCGCGCCAGCGACTGCGCCAGCCGCAAAGCCCGGCCGGCCGCATCCCGCGTGTCGGGGCGGGCGAGGATCAGGCGCGCCAGCAGCATCAGCCGCCTGGGGCCGCCGATCGCGGGCGGCAGGCCGGGGTCGTCGACGGCCGCGGCCGCGTCGTCGCCGAGCAGCGCCGCGTCGTCCTCGTCCACGTCGCCGATGGGCCGGAGCGCCGGCAGGATCGCGGGTTCGCCGCCCGACCGGCGCAGGAACGCGTCGGCGACCGCGCGCACCGCGCGCCGGTGCGGCAGCAGCACGGTCACCTCGCTGAACCCGAGCGGATCGCCGCCGCATCCCCGCGCGATGCCCTCGGCAAGCGCGTCGGCGAAGGCCGTGCCCGGCGGCACGGTGAATACGCGGCGCGGCGCGGCGCCGCTCACGCGTCAGTCCTGCTGCCGGCGCCTGAACCGCGGCAGCTCGCGCTGCGCGTGCGCGAGGCCGGCGGCCGTGCCGATGTGGTACCAGACGCCGTCATGCACCACAGCATACAGCCGCCCGGCCTGCTCGGCGCGGTCGTAGAGGACGTTGAGCGAGAAGCGCCCGGGCGTGGCGCCGGCGAACAGGCGGGGGTGTAGGATCTGCACGCCGCAGAACACGAACGGCGCGATTTCGCCGCGCTTGCGCCGTCGCAGGCGACCGCCCGGCGTCATGAAATAGTCGCCCGGTCCTTCGTAGTCGTCGGTGCGCGCGGCGGGGTTCACCAGCAACAGCGCGTCCATGCGCTTGTCGTCCCACGTCCCGGCTAGGCGCTGGAGCGTCGGTTTCGGTCCGTCGAGCCAGGCGATGTCGCTGTTCACCACGAAGAACGGCGCGGGACCGAGACGGTCCAGCGCCCGCAGGACGCCGCCGCCGGTTTCCAGCAGCTCGTCTTCGCGCGAGACCTCGACCGCCGGATGCTTGCGGCCGGCGAGATGGCGCTCGACCGATTCGGCGAGATAATGCGTGTTGACCACGGCACGCTCGATGCCGGCATCCTCCAGCCGGTCGAGTGCGCGGTCGATCAGCGTGCGGCCGCCGACCTCCACGAGCGGCTTGGGCAGCTTGTCGGTGATCGGCCGGAGGCGCAGGCCGAAGCCGGCCGCCAGCACCATCGCGCGGGTGGGCCTGGACGCGGATTTGGCGGTCATGCCGCGAGGCTCCGCGGCACGGCGCGCAACTCGGGCGGCACGGCGCGGTCGAACCACGCGCGCACGCCGTCGAGCGCGGGATGCCCGAGGTCGGCCTCCAGCAGCCGCCACACCCGCGGGATGTGGCGCAGGTAGATGCGCTTGCCGTCCCGCACGCACAGCCGCGTGAAAATACCCACGATCTTGGCGCTGCGCTGCGCGCCCAGGACGGCGTAGCTGGCGGCGAACGCGGCGCGGTCGAGCCCGGGAAACGCATCGAGGTAGCGCGCGTACATGGCGCCGGCCAACCCCGGCGCGATGTCGCGCCGCGCGTCCTCGAGCAGCGACACGAGGTCGTAGCTGACGGGCCCGACCACCGCGTCCTGGAAATCGAGCACGCCGCAGGAGGCGATGCCCGTGCGCCCGACGATCAGCATCAGGTTGTCGATGTGATAGTCGCGCAGCACCAGCGTGTCGGGAACCGCGCGCGCGGCCGCGAACGCGGACTGCCACAGGTCGAGATACTCTCCGCGCGCCGCCGCGGAAACGGGCGCGCCGGTCGCGGCAGGCAGGAACCAGTCCGTCATCAGCGAGGCTTCGACCAGGAGCCGGCGGTCGTCGTAGGGCGGGACATCGGCGCGATCGTCCGGCGCGAAGCGGCGGTGAAGCTGGATCAGAAGGTCGACTGCAAGCGCGTAGAGTTGGCGCTCGTCGTGCCCGCGGCCGAGCAAGGCGGTGTAGGTGTCGTCGCCGAAATCCTCGATCAGCAGCAGGCCGTTGGTCGCGTCCACGGCCAGGACCGCCGGCGCGCTGAACCCGAGGCGGCGCAGCAGCCGCGCGACCGCGACGTATGGCCGCACGTCCTCGCGGTCGGGCGGCGCGTCCATCAGGAGGGCAGAGCCCTTCGCGCCGGTCACACGGAAGTAGCGGCGGAACGACGCATCGGCCGGCAGCGCGGCGCGGGCAGCGCCGCCCCAGCCCTCTCTGGCAAGGAACGCGTCGGCCAACTGTGTCCGGTCAGGCATCGGACAACCGCGCGCGCCAGTCGCCCCGATCCGTCAATATCGCTTCGCGCGCCTGCGGCTTGCCGGGGCCGGCATAGGACAGCGCGATGTCCAGCCGGCCGCGCGGCAGCATGCCGCCGAGACGCTCGGGCCATTCGATCAGCGCGATTCCGTCCGCGAGCGCCTCGTCGAGCCCCAGCTCGGCCGCGTCGTCCGGGCGCTCCAGGCGGTAGAGATCGAAATGCCAGACCGCGACCGCGCCCAGGTCGTAGGTCTGCACCAGGGTGAAGGTCGGGCTCGGCACCTCGTCGGGCGGGGCCTTGCCGTGCCGGCGGGCGAGCGCGCGGATGAAGGCGCGCGCGAACTCGGTCTTGCCGACGCCGAGCGGGCCGCTCAGCGCGATCACATCGCTCGGGCGCGCGGCCGCCGCAACGCGCTCCGCAAGCCGCCGGGTCGCGGCCAGGTCGGCGAGCGACTCGCGGCGGACGGGGCGGTCTGGAGCGGCGGTCATGCGGGCGGACGGCGCGGTTCCGGCATCCATGGTGCGCCCGGTTCTAGCGGGGCGGTGCGGCGCGCGCAACGGCGGCGGCGCAGACCGGGGTTGCGCAAGGCGTGGGCGAGGCACATCTTTCCCAAGGCATGTTCGTCGCGCCCAAGATCCACGCCGCGGAAGTGGCGATAATCGGCGCCGGCCCGGTCGGCCTGTTCGCGGTGTTCGAATGCGGCATGCTGAACATGCGCTGCCACGTGATCGACGCGCTGGACGCGGCCGGCGGGCAGTGCACGGCGCTCTATCCCGAAAAGCCGATCTACGACATTCCGGGCTACCCATGCATCGGCGCGGCGGAGCTGGTCGAGCGGCTGAAAGAGCAGGCCGCGCCGTTCAAGCCGGTGTATCACCTCGCCCAGCAGGTGACGGCGCTGGACCGCACGCCGGCCGGATTCGTCCTGACCACGACCGGCGGCGAGCGGATCGAGGCGCGCGCGGTCTTGATCTGCGCCGGGGTCGGCGCTTTCGGGCCCAACCGCCCGCCGCTCCAGGGCATCGAGGCCTACGAAGGCGGCGCGGTGCGCTATCTGGTGACCAAGCGCGAGGATTTCCGCGGCAAGCGCGTGGCGATCGCGGGCGGCGGCGATTCGGCGGTGGATTGGGCGCTGTCGCTGGCCGAGATCGCGGCCAAGACGTTCGTGGTGCACCGGCGCGATAGATTCCGCGCCGCGCCCGAGAGCGCGCGCCGGCTGAAGGCGCTGTCCGAGGCGGGCAAGATCGAGCTCGTGGTTCCCTATCAGCTCGACGCGCTGGAGGGCGACGGGCGGGCGCTATCGGCGGTGATCGTCAAGTCGCTCGATGGCGCCACGCGGCGAATCGAGGCCGACTTCCTGCTCCCGTTCTTCGGCCTGGCGACGACCCTGGGGCCGATCGCGGGCTGGGGCTTGAACCTGGAACGCAACCGCATCGCGGTCGACCCCGCGACCGCCGAAACCTCGGCGCCGGGCATCTATGCGGCGGGCGACATCGCGCACTACAAGGGCAAGCTGAAGTTGATTCTGACCGGCTTCGCCGAGGCCGCGCAAGCGGCGCACGCGATGTTCGCGTGCGTCCACCCGGGCGAAGCCCTGCACTTCGAGTATTCGACGACCAAGGGCGTGCCGGGGCGCTAAAGCCTCTCCGTCGGCGCCGCTGCCGGCGCTTCCGCGGCGGCGATGTTGCGGAACATGCGGTCGACGTCGGCCGGGTTCATGTCGCGCGCGATCAGCACGATGCGCGTGCGCCGGTCGTCCGACGGCCAGGCATCGAGCAGCGCCGGGGGATGGAACAGGTGCTGCACGCCGTGGATCACCACGGGCTTGTCCTCGCCCGCCACGTCGATGATCCCCTTGAGCCGCAGCACGTTCTCGCCGTGCGCGGCGAGCAGCGCGTCCACCCAGGCCGCCAGGGATTCCCAGACGATCGGCTGGTCGTGGTTGAGGCAGAAGGCGCGGATGCGCGCGTCGTGCCGGTTCACGTCGGGCGCGCCATGGCCGTGTTCTTGGTCGCCGTCGTGGCCGTGATCGTGGCGATGGCCGTGGCCATGCTCATGGTCATGATGGTGCGCGCCCGTGGGCCCGTGCTGCTCGTAGGCCTCGGCGCGCAGCCACTTGCGCACGTCGGCGGTCTTGGTCGCGGGATCGTAAAGGCCGGCGTCGAACAGCCGGCCGGGTTCGATCCGCCCGTGCGCCACGGCGAAGACCGGCGCGCCGGGGTTGAGCACCTTGAGCCGCCGCTCGAGCGCCGCGACCCGCGCCGGCGCGGCGATGTCCTGCTTGGTGACCAGCAGGCGGTCGGCGACGGCGGCCTGCTTCACCGACTCCACATGCCGGTCCAACTGCAGCGCGCCGTTGACCGCGTCGACCGTGGCGATCACGCCGTCGAGCCGGAACCGCGCCGCGACCAGGGGATCGTTCATCAGGGTGTGCAGCACCGGGGCGGGGTCGGCGAGGCCCGTGGTTTCCACCACCACGCGCCGGAACGGCGGCACTTCGCCGCGCGCGCGCTTCAGGAACAGGTCGCGCAGGGCGTTGACCAGGTCGCCGCGCACCGTGCAGCACAGGCAGCCGCTGTTCAGCACCAGCATGTCTTCGGACGCCGCCCGCACCAGGAGATGGTCGAGCCCGATCTCGCCGAATTCGTTGATGATGATGGCGGTTTCTCCCATGCCGGGATGCGCGAGCAGGTGCTTCAGCAGCGTGGTCTTGCCACTGCCGAGGAACCCGGTCAGTACGGAGATCGGCAGGCGTTCTTGCGCGGCGTCGTTCATGGCCTACATTCTACTCCAGCCGGGCGCGGTCGGCGCGCCCCTCGGTCGAAGGAGCAGGCGACCGTGACGATCGACAGACCCGGCCGCCGGCGCCGGGGCGGGCGCAACATGGACCATTTCGCCGTGATCCTGGCACGGTTCGACGAAAAACGGCTCCGCCGGCACCTGGGGCGCCACGGCATCGCCATGGGCGAGCCGCGCCGGCGCTTCGGGGCCGCGGGCGTGGGCCCGTCGGTCTATATCGAGGACCCCGACGGGAACGTCGTCGAACTGAAAGGCCCGCCGGTGAAGGCGGCGCGATAGTCCTGGGACGGGCGCGGGGCGGCGTGGTATCGTCGCGCCGCCCGCGGGACGCGCGCCCGGAGGGCCAAGCAAACCAGGAAACCGCCCGGCCGTGGACGTCGACGTCAATCAGCTCATCGCCGATCACGGCGCCTGGTTCTATCCCCTCACCTTCTTCCTGACGTTCCTCGAAGGCGAGACGTTCGTGATCTTCGCCGGCGCGGCGGCGCAGCAGGGCGTCCTCGACCTCCGGCTCCTCGTCGTCTCGGCCTGGGCCGGCAGCTTCGCCGGCGACCAGTTCTATTTCTTCGTCGGCCGCCGCTACGGCCGGAAGCTGCTGGCGCGGTTCCCGCGGCAACGGGGCTCGGTCGACATCGCGCTCGAGTTCCTGCGCCGCTACAATGTCTGGTTCATCCTGTCGTTCCGGTTCATCTACGGCATCCGCAACGTCAGCTCGTTCGCGATGGGCACGTCCGGCCTGTCCTACGCGCGGTTCCTGGTGCTGAACTTCATCGCGGCGGGCGTGTGGGCCGTGAGCTTCGCCGGCGCAGGCTATCTGCTCGGCCACGCGTTCGAAGCCATGCTCGGCGACCTGATCAAGCAGTTCGGCCTTGCCATGCTGGGCGTGTTCCTGTTCGTCGTGGCGCTGGTCCTGGCGCTGCACAAGCGCCTGCAGAAGCGCGAAGCCGACCTGGTGCACATCCACCCGGAAGCCGCCGACCGGCCCGGCCGGGACGGCCGCGACACCGGGGCCTGAGCCGCCGGTTCAGCGGCCCGTGAACCTGGGCGCGCGCTTCTCGAAGAACGCGGCGACGCCCTCGCGGTAATCGGCGGAGCGCCCGCATTCGCGCTGCAGCGCCGCCTCGAGCGCGAGCTGGGCCTCCAGGCCGTTGCCCGCCGAGGCGTAGAGCGCCTTCTTGATGCGGGCGTACCCGGCAGTCGGGCCGGCCGCGAGCTTCCCGGCCAGGGCGCGCGTTTCCTCCATCAGCGCCGCGTCGTCCACGACCTTCCAGATCAGGCCCCATTCGGCCGCGCGTTCCGCCGGCAGGGGCTCCGCCAGCAACGCCAAGCCCATCGCGCGCGCCGACCCCAAGAGCCGCGGCAGGAAATGGGTGCCGCCGGCATCCGGGATGAGGCCGATGCGCGCGAAGGCCTGGAGAAAGCTCGCGGAGCGCGCCGCCAGCACGATGTCCGCCGCGAGCGCGAAGTTCGCGCCCGCCCCGGCAGCGACCCCGTTGACCGCGGCGATCACGGGGACCTCCAACGCGCGCAGACCCAGGATCAGCGGGTTGTAGTGGGTGGACAGCGTCTGGCTGAGGTCGGGCGCGCCGCCCGCGCGCATCGTCACCGCCCGCTCGCTCAAATCCTGCCCGGCGCAGAAGCCCCGGCCCGCGCCGGTTATCACGAGACAATGCACGCGGCCGTCCGCAACGGCGGTCCGCACCCGGTCGAGCGCGTGCTTGAGCTCGCCGTGCATCTCGTTCGTGAAGCTGTTGAGCTTGTCCGGCCGATTCAGCGTGACGCTGGCGACGCCCGCGTCCTCGGCATAGAGGATCGTCCGGTATTCCATGTCCTTCCCCCGGGTCGCGACCGCTATCGGGCCGATGACGCCCGCGTGTCAAGTCGCGCGGTGCGGTTTTCGGTGTAAGCTTTCGCCATGAAGCCGGTGGGCAAGGACGGCGGCTACGCGCTGGAGGAGCAGGTCGGGCACCTGCTGCGCCGCGTGCACCAGCGCGCCACGGCGATCTTCCTTGCGGGCATCGGCGAAGCGCAGCTTACGCCCACGCAATGGGCCGCCCTGGTGAAGCTCAGCGACACCGGCGGCGCGTCGCAGAACCACCTGGGCCGGCTGACCGCGATGGACCCGGCGACCATCCAAGGCGTGATCAAGCGCCTCGCCGGGCGCGGGCTGATCGAGCGGGCGAGCGACCCCGCGGACAAGCGCCGCTCGATTCTGCGCCTGACCGAGGATGGCCGCGCCCTGGTCCAGCGCCTGACCGCGAACGCGCTCGGGGTCAGCCGGCGCACGCTCGAGCCCCTGGCGGCCGACGACCGCGCCCGGTTCCTGCGGCTTCTCCGGGCGCTGACGTGACGGGTTCTGAGACGGGTATTGACAGGGGCGAGGCGGCGGGCGGATCATATGTGTACGAACGATTAAGCCCCTAACCGGTCGGGGGAGCGGCGGGCTTGACGTATCTGCGGCCGATCAGCGTGGAGGAAGCGGTGGGTGCGCTTGCCGCGCGGTCGCCTGCGTCCCCGCTCGTGGTCCTGGCCGGCGGCACCGACCACTATCCCCAGCGCGTCGGGCCCTGGAACGACCCGCGCCCCGCCGAAGACATTCTTGACATTTCGAACCTGAGCGCGCTGCGCGGCATCGCCGCAACCGCGGAGGGCTGGCGCATCGGCGCGCTCACCACCTGGAGCGAGGTGATCCGCGCCGAGCTGCCGCCCCTGTTCGAGGGGCTGAAACTCGCGGCGCGGGAGGTGGGCGGGCCGCAGGTGCAGAACCGCGGCACCGTGGGCGGCAACCTGTGCAACGCCTCGCCGGCCGCCGACGGGATTCCGCCGCTCTTGACCCTCGACGCCTCGGTCGAGCTGCGCTCGGCCAAGGGCGCGCGCAGGCTGGCGCTTCAGGACTATGTCCTCGGCAACCGCAGGACCGCGCGGCGGGCCGACGAGCTGCTGACGGCCGTGATTGTGCCGCGCCCCGGGAGCGAAGCGCGCGGAGATTTCCTCAAGCTCGGCGCGCGCAAGTACCTCGTCATTTCCATCGTGATGGCGGCGGGCGTGATCGAGCGGACGGCCGACGGCACGGTGGCGGCGGCGCGCATCGCCGTGGGCGCGTGCTCGGCCGCGGCCCGGCGGCTCCCGGCCCTGGAGCGCGACCTCGCGGGCGCGACGATCGACGCGAGCCTGGCGCGGCGCGTCGAGGCCCGGCACCTGGCACCTTTGTCGCCGATCGACGACGTGCGCGGTTCGGCGGAGTACCGACGCGAGGCGGCGCTGGCGCTGCTGCGGCGGCTGCTCGGGCGGCTCGGGTCGTGAGCGCGATCCGCTTCCGTCTCAACGGCGCCGAGGCGGCGGTCGAAGTCCCGCCGGCGGCGCGTCTGTCGGACGTGTTGCGCGGCGCGCTCGGGCTGCTCGGCACCAAGGTCGGCTGCGAGGCCGGCGACTGCGGCGCGTGCACGGTTCTGATCGACGGCGCGCAGGCCTGCGCCTGCATGACGTCGGCGGCGCAGGCCGAGGGCCACGAGATAACGACGGTCGAGGGCCTTGCCGCCAACGGGACGCTGTCGGCGCTGCAGCGCGCCTTCGCGCGCCACGGCGCGGCGCAATGCGGCATCTGCACGCCGGGCATGCTGATGGCCGCGCACGACCTGCTGGCGCGCAATCCAAGGCCGACCGAGCGGGAGGCGCAGGATGCGCTGGGCGGCGTGCTGTGCCGCTGCACCGGCTACCGCAAGATCGTCGCGGCGGTGCTCGACGCCGCCGCGAACCGCCCGGACGAGCCCTTGCCGGCGGCCGGGGCCGCGGTCGGCGCGGCCGTCCCGCGCGTGGACGGCATCGGCAAGCTCACCGGGACCGAACGCTTCGGCGACGACGTGGCGCCGCCCGACGCGCTGTGGCTGCGCGCCGTGCGCTCGCCCCACGCCCGCGCGCGCTTCACCCTCGGCGATTTCAAGCCGCTCCATGCAAAACATCCCGGCCTCGTGCGCGTGTTCACGGCGCGCGACGTGCCGGGCAACAACGGCTACGGCATCTATCCCGCGATCAAGGACCAGCCCGCCTTCGCCGACGGCGAGGTGCGCTACCGCGGCGAAACGGTGTGCGCGCTGGTGGGCGAGCGCGGCGCGGTCACGGCCATCCGCGATTCGGACCTGCCGATCCGCTGGGTGCCCCTGCCGGCGTTGACCGGGATCGCCGCGGCGACCGCGCCCGGCGCTCCGGCGCTCCACGCGCAATACCCCGACAACGTGCTGGTGCGCGGGCGGCTCGTCCGCGGCGACGTGGACGCCGCCCTAAAGGCGGCGCACGCCGTAGTCGAGGGAGGCTGGGAAACCGGCTTCGTCGAGCACGCCTATATCGAGCCCGAGGCCGGCTATGCCCGGCGTGTCGGCGACCGCATCGAGATTTTCGCCTGCACCCAATCCCCGTACATGGACCGCGACGAGGTGGCGCAGATCCTGGGCATCGCGCCCGAGGCCGTGCGCATCGTGCCGACGGGCATCGGCGGAGGGTTCGGCGGCAAGCTGGACCTTTCGGTCCAGCCCCTGATCGCCGTCGCCGCCTGGCAGCTGAACCGGCCGGTGCGCTGCGTGTACACGCGGCCGGAGTCGATGGCCGCGACCACCAAACGGCACCCGGCCGAGCTTCGCGGGCGCTGGGGCGCGGACAAGGACGGCCGTCTGGTCGCCGTGGACTTCGCCGCCGATTTCAACACCGGCGCCTATGCATCCTGGGGACCGACCGTCGCCAACCGCGTGCCGGTGCATGCCACCGGGCCCTATCGCGTCCGCGCGGCGCGCGCGCTGACCCGCGCGATCCACACCAACGAGCCGCCGGCCGGCGCCTTCCGCGGCTTCGGCGTGCCGCAGGCGGCCGTGTTGCACGAAGGGCTGATGGACGAGCTGGCGGACAAGCTCGGCATCGACCGGCTGGAGTTCCGGCTGAAAAACGCCCTGCGCGTCGGCGATACGACCGCGAGCGGCCAGGTGCTGGCGCACAGCGCGGGCCTGCCGGAATGCCTGGAGGCGCTGCGGCCGGTATGGAAGCGCCTCGGCGCCGAGATTGCGGAGCGCAACCGCGCTTCCGGCAACGGCGCGGCGCCGCGCCGGCACGGCCTCGGCATCGGCTGCATGTGGTACGGCATCGGGAATACGGCGCTCGCGAACCCCTCGTCGATGCGCGTGGGCGTGGGCCGCGACGGGCGCATCACGCTCTACAACGGCGCGGTCGATATCGGCCAGGGCTCGACCACGATCCTGCAGCAGATCTGCGCCGACGCCCTGGGCGTGCCGGTGGGGCGCGTCGCGCAGGTCGTGGGCGACACCGACCGCACCGCGGACGCGGGCAAGACCTCGGCCTCGCGCCAGACCTTCGTGTCGGGCAAGGCCGTGGAGCTGGCGGCGCGCGACCTGCGCGAGAAAATCCTGCACCTCAGCAACGCCGGCCCCGGCGCCGCCCTGGAGTTCGCGCCCGGCGCGATCCGCGTGCGCGACGGCGATGCGGTGCGGACCATCGATCTCGGCGCGCTCGCGCCCGACGGCCCGGACGGCGACGTGCTTGCCGGACGCGGCAGTTTCGACCCGCCCACGACGCCCCTCGACGAGAACGGCCAAGGCGTGCCCTACGCGAGCTACGGCTTCGCCGCGCAGCTTTGCGACCTCGAGGTGGACCTGGAGCTGGGCACCGTCAAGCTCAACCGCTTCGTCGCGGCGCACGACGTGGGCCGCGCCATCAACCCGATGCTGGTGGAGGGCCAGATTCACGGCGGCATCGCCCAGGGCATCGGCCTGGCGCTGATGGAGGAGTACGTCCCCGGCCGCACCGAGAACCTGCACGACTACCTGATCCCGACCGTGGGCGACGTGCCGCCGATCGACGTGATCCTGGTGGAAACCGGCGAGAAGCTTGGCCCGTTCGGCGCCAAGGGCATCGGCGAGCCCGCGCTGGTCCCGACCGCGCCCGCGATCCTGAGCGCGATCCGGCATGCCACGGGCGCCGTGATCCGCAAGCTACCCGCCCTGCCCCACCGCGTGCGCGCGGCGATCAAGGCGGCGGAAAGGAGCAAAGCATGAGCGAAGCGACCGCCCAGGCGGCCGAGGCCGGCGAATCCGGCATCGTGCGGTGCGACGCCTGCCCGGTGCTGTGCCGCATCCGCGAGGGCAAGACCGGGGCCTGCGACCGTTACGCCAATGTCGGCGGCGTGCTGACGCGCACCGATCCGCTGCTCCTGGCCGAGCGCGCTGTGGGCCGGAACGCGCCGCTGGTGCCGTTCCTGGAAGGCTCGCAGAACTGGGCCGGCGAGATCGCGCCGCGCCCGCCCGTGTTCGTGACCGGAGTCGGCGCCGGCACCACCTATCCCGATTACAAGCCGGCGCCGTTCATCGTTTCGCAGCAATACCAGGGCGTGGACACGGTCACGGTCGTGACCGAGGGCATCTTCAGCTATTGCAGCGTGAAGGTGAAGATCGACACCGACCGGCATGTCGGGCCGGAGCAGGCCACGGTGACCTGCCAGGGCGAGCCGGTCGGCCACGTGATGACGGCGGAGTACGGCTCGCAGATGCTCTCGCTCGGGGGCGTGCGGCACTTGACCGGCGGCGGCAAGCGCGAGGGGACGGTCACCTGCGATCTGATGCTGAAGCTTTGCAACAAGGAAGCGGTCGAACTCGCGGTCGAGGGCGGCGCGAAACTCACGGTCCAGGCCGGCAAGCCGCCGGTGATCGACAGCCACCGCGAGGAGCGCATGCGCGTGGGCTGCGGCTCGGCCACCATCGGCATGTTCGCGCGGCAGTGGTTCGGCCACGCCGACGAGGTGATCGTGGTGGACGACCACATCACCGGCGTGCTGAGCGAGCACCAGGCCGGCCGCTATCTCGACATGAAGCCCGCGGGCATCCGCGTGCGCGGGCGCAAGTCCACGCCCGGACGCTATTTCCAAGTCGCCAATCCCGGCGCCGGCTGGGGCGGCACCGACATCACCGATCCGCTGACGATCGTCGAGAAGATCGACCCGAAAACCGCCTGGCCGGGCCTGCGGCTGCTGATGGTCAGCACCACGGGCGAGGAATCGGCCTACTTCATCCTCGACGACAAGCTGAAGCCCGTGCCCGCGCCGATGCCCGCGCCGGTCGCCAAGGTGGTCGCGCGCATCGGCGAGAACTGCGAGCCCGCGCTGTGCAGCGTCCTGTTCATGGCGGGCGCGGGCGGATCCTTGCGCGCGGGCGTGACCGAGAACCCGGTGCGGCTGACGCGCTCGGTGCGCGACCGGCTGACGCGCGTGACGCTCGGCGGCGCGCCCGCCTATGTGTGGCCGGGCGGCGGCATCACGGTGATGGTCGACGTGACGCGCATGCCCGACCGCTCGTTCGGCCATGTCCCGACCCCCGCTTTGGTCGCGCCGATCGAGTTCACCATGCGCCTGAGCGACTACGCGGAGCTGGGCGGCCATATCGAGAGCGTGGTGCCGGTCGAGCGCGTGCTGGGCGAGGCGCGCCGGCGCGGCGGCGCGTGGCGCGAGGACAATCCCTGGCCGCTCGACGTGGCGGTCCCGGAGGCGGCGCGATGAGCGGCCCGGTCGCCGCCATGCTGCCCGGCGGAAGGCTGCATTTGCAGCACGGGCCGATCGATCTCGTCGTCGGCGCGCATGGAAACGTACGGCGCGCCTTCGCGCAAATCGAAGCGGCCTTTCGCGGCGTGCTGGAGGGCTTGGTGGGGGAATTGGCGCTGCTGCGCGCGCCGGTGCGGGAAGACTATCCACAGGCGCACGGCCCGGTGGCCCGGCGCATGGTCGCGGCGGTCTGGCCGCACCGTAAGGTGTTCGTCACGCCCATGGCGGCGGTCGCGGGCGCGGTCGCGGACGAAATGCTGGCGGCGATGGTCGCCGGCATCGATCTCGATCGTGCCTATGTGAACGACGGCGGCGACATCGCGATCCATCTCGCGCCCGGACAGGCTTTGCGCGTGGGCGTGGCGGGCAAGGCTGATATCGACGGCGACCCGACGGGAGAGCTGGACGGCTTCGCCGCGATTCCCTTCGCCTCGCCGGTGCGCGGCATCGCGACGTCGGGGCGCGGCGGCCGCTCCTTGAGCCTGGGCATCGCCGACGCGGTGACGGTCCTGGCGCGCGACGCCGCGGCGGCCGACGCCGCGGCGACGCTGATCGCCAACGCGGTCGACATCGACCGTCCCGCGATCCGGCGCCTGCCCGCACACGCGGTGCGGGAGGACAGCGACCTCGGCGACATTCCCGTGACCGTCGCCGTGGGTGACTTGGACGAGCGCGACATCGCCGCGGCGCTCGACAACGGCGCGGCCGCGGCGCGGCGCATGCTAAGCCGCGGGCTAATCTGCGGCGCACTGCTGCAACTCAGGGGCCAGCGCCGAGTCGTCGGCGGAGCATCCGCTCCCGTCGCGGCGGCGGCGGATTAGGTCGGGGGATGCACGTGGACCTGGTGCGGGTGCGCAAGATCGCGGTCAACGTCGAGACCATCTGGCACGAGGGCGGCACGCCGGCGGCCAAGCCCCTGCTGGTGGGCTGGGTGGGCGCCGTGGTCGCCAATCCCTATGCCGGACGCTACGCCGAGGACATCATGCCGATGATGGAGGCGCTGAAGCCGCTTGGCGTGGACATGACCCGGCGCCTGGTCGCGGCGCTCGGCGGCGACCCGAAGGCGGTCGAGGCCTACGGCAAGGCGATGCTGGCGGGCACCGCGGGAGAGATCGAGCACGGCGCGGTGTGGCACGTGCCCGGCGGCTACGCCATGCGCGAAGTGCTGGGCAGCGCCAAGGCCATCGTGCCGTCGGTAATGAAGGTGGGCGCGGCGGGAACGCGCATCGACATCCCGATCCACCACAAGGACGCCGCCTACGTGCGCAGCCACTTCAGCGCGATCGAGGCCTCGATCCCCGATGCGCCGCGGCCGGACGAGCTCTGCCTGTTTCTGGCGATGACCACGGGCGGGCGGGTGCATGCGCGCGCCGGCGGCCTGAAGGCGTCGGAGATCAAGCTTTGGGACGGGCAGCGCTGACCGCGCCGCCGCCCTTCGGCTACTATCGGGACACAACCGAGCGAACGAGGAGGAACAGCCGCCATGACCAGAATCAAACGCCGCGATTTCGTCGCCGGGGTGGGTGCGGCCGCCGCCACCGCGCTCGCCGCGCCCTATGTCGCGCGCGCGCAAGGAAAGCCGATCAAGATCGGCGAGATCAACAGCTACACCGCGATTCCCGCCTTCACCCTGCCCTACAAGAACGGCTGGGCGCACGCGATCCTCGAGATCAACGCGGCCGGCGGGATCAACGGCCGCAAGCTCGAGATCGTGGCGCGCGACGATGGCGGCAAGCCCGAGGACGCGGTCAGGCTCGCGGGCGAGCTGCTCAACGCCGAGAAGGTCGACCTGCTCGCAGGCGGGTTCCTGTCGAATATCGGGCTCGCCATCGCCGACTTCGCCAACCGCAACAAAGTGCTGTACGTCGCGAGCGAGCCCCTGACCGACGCCATCGTGTGGGCGAACGGCAACCCCTATACCTTCCGCCTGCGGCCCTCCACGTACATGCAGTCCGCCATGCTGGCGGAGGAAGCGGCCAAGCTGCCGGCCAAGACCTGGGCCACCGTGTCGCCCAACTACGAATACGGCCAGTCCGCGGTCAAATGGTTCAAGGCGCTGTTGAGCGCGAAGCGACCGGACGTCAAGTTCGTGGCCGAGCAGTGGCCGGCGCTGGGCAGGATCGACGCCGGCGCCACGGTGCAGGCGATCGCCGCGGCGAATCCCGAGGCGATCTACAACGTCACCTTCGGCGGCGACCTGATCAACTTCGTGCGCCAGGGCAACACGCGCGGGCTGTTCGAGAGGCGCGCGGTCGTGAGCCTGCTGACCGGCGAGCCGGAATACCTCGATCCGCTCAAGGAGGAGACGCCCAAGGGCTGGATCGTCACCGGCTATCCGTGGGACCAGATCAAGACCCCGATCCACGCCAAGTTCGTGGCGAGCTACCGCAAGAACTTCAACGACTATCCGCGCTGCGGATCGGTGGTGGGCTACGAGATGGTGCAGTCGATCGCGGCGTGCCTGCGCAAGGCCGGCTCGGCCGACACCGCCAAGATGATCGCGGCAATGAAGGGTCTGACCTACGAGAGCGTCGTCGGGCCGGTCACCTACCGCGCGCTCGACCACCAGTCCACGATGGGCGCCTATGTCGGCAAGACCGACCTGAAGGACGGGAAAGGCGTGATGGTCGACTGGCGCTACGCCGACGGCAAGAACTACCTGCCGCCCGACGACGAGGTGAGGAAGATGCGCCCGGCGGGGGCATGAGGCATAGCGCAGCCCCCCTCACCCGGCTCGCTTTCGCTCGCCACCCTCTCCCGTCGGGAGAGGGTGCCCGGAGCGGAGCGACGGGCGGGTGAGGGGCGCGCCTCGCGGCAGTCCTCCCGTGTCCTTCTTCGTCATCCAGTTCCTGAACGGGCTTGCCTCGGCGTCGTCGCTGTTCCTGGTGGCGTCGGGGCTGTCGATCATCTTCGGCGTCACGCGGGTGGTGAACTTCGCGCACGGCTCGTTTTACATGCTGGGCGCGTTCATCGCCTGGAGCCTGATCGAGCGCCTGCCCTACGGCTTCGTGGGATTCTGGGGCGGGCTCTTGATCGCCGCGTTGCTGGTCGGGCTGATCGGCGCCGCGGTCGAGATCTTGCTGCTGCGCCGCATCTATCCCGCGCCGGAGCTGTTCCAGCTGCTGGCGACGTTCGGCGTGGTGCTGATCGTGCAGGACGTGGCGCTCTACGCGTGGGGGGCGCAGGATCTGCTGGGTCCCCGTGCGCCGGGCCTCAAAGGCGCGGTCGAAATCCTGGGCCAGCGCTTCCCGCTCTACGAGGCCTTCCTGATCGCGGTGGGGCCGGCGGTGCTGGCGGCGCTGTGGCTTCTGTTCCACCGCACGCGCTGGGGCACGCTGGTGCGCGCCGCGACCGAGGACCGCGAAATGGCGGCGGCGCTCGGCGTCGACCAGTCGCGCCTGTTCACCTCGGTGTTCTTCCTCGGTGCGGTGCTGGCGGGCCTCGGCGGCGCGCTGCAATTGCCGCGCGAATCCGCGAACCTGCACATGGATCTGTCGATCATCGCCGAGGCCTTCGTCGTGGTCGTGGTGGGCGGCATGGGCAGCGTGACCGGCGCGTTCGCGGCGGCGCTGCTGATCGCGGAGCTGCACGCCTTCGGCATCCTGGTGTTCCCGAAGATCACGCTGGTCCTGGTGTTCCTGGTGATGGCGGTCGTGCTGGTGCTGCGCCCCTATGGGCTCATGGGCAAGCCGCCGCGGCATCCGCGCCCGGCCGCGGGCGAAAGCGGCGCGGCGATCCGCGCGGCCCCGACCCCGTTGAGGGCGCTTGGCGCCGCGGCCCTGGCCCTCGCGCTGGTGCTGCCGCCGTTCGCGGGCGACTATGCGGTCAGCGTGCTGAGTGAGATCGCGCTGTTCATCCTGTTCGCCGCCAGCCTGCATTTCATCATGGGGCCCGGCGGCATGGCGTCGTTCGGGCATGCGGCGTATTTCGGCCTCGGGGCCTACGGCGCGGCGCTGGCGGCCAAGTACCTGGTGGCGCCGATGGCGGTGGGAATCGCGCTGGCGCCGCTGATCGCGGGCGCGGCGGGCGTTGCGTTCGGGTTCTTCTGCGTGCGCCTGTCGGGCGTCTATCTGGCGATGCTCACCCTCGCCTTCGCGCAGATCTGCTGGTCGGTCGCGTTCCAGTGGGTGGAACTCACGGGCGGCGACAACGGCATCTTGGGCGTTTGGCCGCCGGAGTGGGCGCGCGGCAAGCTCGCGTTCTACTACCTAGCGCTGGGCTTGAGCCTTGGCGCGGCGCTGCTGCTGCGCCGGGCGATCCACGCCCCGTTCGGCTATGCGCTGCGCGCGGGCCGCGACTCGGCCCTGCGCGCCGAGGCCGTCGGCATCGACGTGATGCGCGTGCAGTGGGCGGGCTTCGCGCTGGCCGCCGCTGCCGCCGGGCTCGCGGGCGGCCTGTTCGCCTACATGAAAGGCAGCGTGTTCCCGACCTACATATCGATTCCGAAATCGGTGGATGCGCTGTTGATGGTGCTGCTGGGCGGCGTCAACACCGTGAGCGGCCCGATCGTCGGCGCCATCGTCTATTCCGGCCTCCAGGAGCAGCTCGTGCGCCTGACCGGCTACTGGCGCACCGTGCTGGGCTTTTCCATCGTCGCGCTGGTGCTGGCTTTTCCACAGGGGCTCGCGGGCTACGCGGCTTCCCTGTGGGAGCGCCGGCGCGCGGGCGGGCCGGCATGACTATTCTCAGTGTCCGGACCTTGAGCAAGGCGTTCGGCGGCGTGCAGGCCGTGAGCGACGTGAGCTTCGACCTGGCGGCGGGCGAGCTGCTGGCCCTGATCGGCCCGAATGGCGCCGGCAAGACCACGTGCTTTAACATGCTGAACGGGCAACTGAGGCCCGACGCCGGCAGCGTGACGCTGGCGGGGCGCGAGTTGGTGGGCTTGAGGCCCCGGCATGTCTGGCGCCTGGGCGTGGGGCGGACGTTCCAGATCACCGCGACGTTCGCCTCGATGACCGTGGCGGAGAACGTGCAGGTCGCGCTGCTGTCGCATCGCCGCCGCCTGTGGTCGATGTGGCCTTCGGCGACCCGTCTTTGCCGGGACGAGGCGCTTGCGCTGCTCGAGCGCGTCGGCATGGCCGCGCAGGCCGACCGTGCCTGCGGCGTGCTCGCCTACGGCGACCTGAAGCGCGTGGAGCTGGCCGTGGCCCTGGCGCATTCCCCGCGCCTGCTGCTGATGGACGAGCCCACCGCGGGCATGGCGCCGCGCGAGCGCGTGGCGCTGATGGCGCTGACGCGCGAGATCGTGCGCGCGCAGGGCGTGGGCGCGCTGTTCACCGAGCACGACATGGACGTGGTGTTCGGCCACGCCGACCGGATCCTGGTGCTGAACCGCGGGCGGCTGATCGCCGAGGGCGCGCCCGAGCGCGTGCGCGCCGATCCGCAGGTGCAGGAAATCTACCTGGGCGGGGGCGCGGCATGACCATGCTGCGCCTGGAAGCGGTCAACGCCTATTACGGCCGCGCGCATATCCTCTCGGACCTCGCGTTCGCGGTTGGCCGCGGCGAGGTCGTGGCGCTGCTCGGCCGCAACGGCGCCGGCAAGTCCACGACCTTCAAGACCGTCATGGGCCTGCTGCGCGCGGCCTCGGGCGCGATCGAGTTCCTGGGCACGCGCATCGAGCGCCTTGCGCCGCACCGCGTCGCGCGCCTGGGGCTCGGCTACGTGCCCGAGGACCGGCGCATCTTCACGGAGCTGACGGTGGCGGAGAACCTGGAGGTCGGCCGGCAGCCCGTGCGCGCCGACGCGCCCGCCTGGACGCCGGAGCGGCTGTTCGAGCTGTTTCCCAACCTCAAGGAGATGCGCGCGCGGCCCGGCGGGCGCATGAGCGGCGGCGAGCAGCAGATGCTGACCATCGCGCGCACGCTGATGGGCAACCCGCTGCTCCTGCTCCTGGACGAGCCGTCGGAAGGCCTCGCGCCCGTGATCGTCGCGGACATGGCGCGCGCGATCAAAGGGCTGAAGCGGCAGGGCTTGAGCGTGCTGCTGTCGGAGCAGAACCTGCGCTTCGCCCACGAAGTAGCCGACCGCGCGGTGATCATCGAGAAGGGCCGGGTGCGCTTTACCGGCACGATGGCGGAACTCGACGCGAACCGCGAGGTCCGCGCGCAGTATTTGATGGTGTAGCGATGGCGGGAAGCATCGTCGGCGTGGATGTGGGCGGGACGTTCACCGATCTGATCGCGATCGATCCCGCCACGCGCGCGGTCAAGGTCGCCAAGGTGCCCACGACACCGGAGAACCAGGCGTTCGGCGTGCTGCACGCGATCGAGGGCGGCGGGCTCGATCCGGCGGCGCTCGGCGCCGTGGTGCACGGCACCACGACCACGACCAACGCGCTGCTCGAGCGCAAGATTGCGCGCTGCGGCCTGATCACGACCATGGGATTCCGCGATTCCCTCGAACTCGGCCGGCGCACGCGGCCCAGCCCCTACGGTCTCACCGGGCGGTTCGTGCCGCTGATCCCGCGCGAGCTGCGCCTGGAAGTGCGCGAGCGCATGGACGCCGACGGTAGGATGGTCGAGCCGCTCGACGAGGGGGCCGTGGCGGCGGCGGCACGGGCGCTGCTGGCGCTGGGTTGCGAGTCTCTCGTGATCCATTTCCTGCACAGCTACATCAACCCCGCGCACGAGCGCCGCGCCGGCGCGATCGCGCGCGCGCTGTGGCCCAACGACCACGTGACGCTCGGCAGCGCGATCCTGTCGGAGTACCGCGAGTACGAGCGCGGCGTGACGGCGGCGGTGAACGCGGCCGTCCGCCCGGTGCTGCACCGCTACATCACGCGCCTCGGCGACGAGCTCAAGGCCAAGGGCTTCAAGCACGAATTGCTGGTGATGCAGGGCAACGGCGGCACCGTGTCGAGCCGCATCGTGTCGGAGGCCGCCGTCAACACCGTGATGTCGGGACCCGCCTCGGGCGTGATGGCCGCGGCCGATACCGGCAGGCAAGCGGGTTTTTCCGATCTGGTCACCTACGACATGGGCGGCACCAGCACGGACGTGGGGCTGATCCGCGGCGGCGTGCCGCGCGTGAGCGCGGAGCTGGAGCTGGAATACGCCATGCCGATCCACGTGCCGATGGTGGACGTGCACACGATCGGCGCGGGCGGCGGCTCGATCGCGCATATCGACGCCTCGGGGATGTTGCGCGTCGGGCCCGAGAGCGCGGGCGCCAAGCCTGGGCCGATCTGCTACGGCCGCGGCGGAACGCGGCCCACGATCACCGACGCCAACCTGCTGCTGGGGCGCCTCAACCCCACGGGGCTGCTGGCGGCGGACGCGCCCGTGTCGCTCGGCGACGTGGCGGACGCGATGGTGCGCGAGGTCGGGGGCAAGCTCGGCCTCGATGCCGAAGCGGCGGCCGCGGCGATCGTCAGCGTCGCCAACGACAAGATGGCGGGCGCGATCCGCATGGTGTCGCTGGCCAAAGGCCACGACCCGCGCGATTTCGCGCTGTTCGCGTTCGGCGGGGCCGGTCCGTTGCACGCCGCGGCGCTGGCGCGCGAGCTCGGCATTCCGCGCCTGCTGGTCCCGGCGCGGCCGGGCATCACCAACGCGCTGGGCTGCGTGGTCGCCGACCTGCGCCACGACTACGTCAACACGGTCAACAAGCCGCTGCCCACGCTCGACATGGGCCTGGTGCGCCGCACGCTGGAGGCGCAAATCGCCGAGGGCCGCGCGACCATCGCGCGCGAGGGCGTGGCGGTCGACGGCATCGTGCTGCTGCACGAGGCGGACATGCAGTTCCAGGGGCAAAGCCACATCCTGACCGTGCCGCTGCCCGGGATCGGCGTGACGCGCGAGCAATTGCACCAAGCCTTCGCCGAGGCGTATTGGAAGCGGTTCGAAGTGGCGCTGCCGGAGATCCGGCCCGTGCTCGTGAACCTGCACACCGCGGTGATCGGCCGCCGCCCGCCCCTGCCGCTCGACGCGCTGTTGCCCGCGGGCGAACGCGCCAAGGACCTTGCCGGCGCGCTGGTGGAGAAACGGCGCGTCTGGTTCCGCGAGGGGGGATGGCGCGAAACGCCGGTCTACCGCCGCGAGAAGCTGCCCGCTGCCGCGAAGCTCGCCGGCCCCGCGGTCGTCGAGCAGCTGGACTGCACCGCGGTCCTGGAACCGGGCGACCGAGCCGAGGCGGACCGCTTCGGCAATTTGATCGTCGGCATCGGGAGCGCGCCATGAACGACCGCGCCAAGACCGCCGCCCTCGATCCCGTCACCCTCGCGGTGATCGAGAACGGCTTGCAGCAGGTGTGCAACGAGATGGACCTGGCGTTCGTGCGCGCCGCGTTCTCGCCGGTTATCTCGGAGGCGCTGGACCGCAGCGACGGCATCTACCACCGCGCGACCGGAGAGCTGATCGCGCAAGGGGAGCTCGGCCTGCCGGTGTTCGTCGGCACCATGCAGTTCGGCGCCAAGGCGGTGATCGAGCGCGCGAGGGACCTGAAGCCGGGCGACGTCTACATCGTCAACGACCCTTATCTCGGCGGCACGCACCTGATGGACGTGCGCTTCGTCAAGCCGTTCTTCTATCGCGGCGAGCTGTTCTGCTGGCTCAGCAACACCGGCCATTGGCCCGACACCGGCGGGATGGTTCCGGGCGGCTTCTCGGCCAACGCCACGGAGGTCGAGCAGGAGGGCCTGCGCCTGCCGCCGGTCAAGCTGTTCAAGGAAGGCAAGATGGACGAGGAGATCCTGTCCATCATCCTCTCCAACATCCGCATCGCCGACCAACGCATCGGCGACATCAAGGCGCAGGCCGCCGCGCTCAGCATCGGCGAGAAGCGCCTGACGGCGCTGATCGACCGCTACGGCCGCGACACCGTGGAATCCGCGATCGTCGAGCTCAAGGCCCGCGCCGCCCGCCTCATGCGCGCGCGTATCGCCACGATCCCCGACGGCGAATACCGCGGCGAATCCTATGTGGATTCCGACGGTGTTGTGAACGAGCCGCTCACCATCCGGCTCGCGGTCCGCAAGGAAGGCACCGAGCTTCACTTCGACCTGTCCAAGTCCTCGCCGCCCTGCCGCGGGCCGATGAACAGCGTGATCGCGACGACGCGCTCGTCGATCTACCTGGCGATGAAGCACATCTTCCCCGAAGTGCCGATCAACGCCGGCACGTTCGAGCCGTTGCACATCGCCGATCCCGAGGGCACGTTCCTTTACGCCAAGTACCCGCGGCCCGTATCGGGCTGCGCGGCGGAGGTGAGCCAGCGCATCGCCGAAGCGGTGTTCGACGCGATGGTGAAGGCGATCCCCGACCGGCTGTTCGCCGCGCCCGCCGGCACGTCGGGCAATCTGGCGTTGGGCGGCCACGATCCCGAGCGCGGCCGCAATTACATCATGTACGTCATCAGCGGCGGGGGCTACGGCGGCAGTCCGTCGGGCGACGGCATCTCGAACGGCTGCTCGACCATCGGCATCTCCAAGACCACGCCGATCGAGGTGATGGAGCAGTACTACCCCGTGCTGTTCGAAGAGTACTCGCTGCACGAAGGTTCGGGCGGCGCGGGCAAGGCGCGCGGCGGGTTCGGCGTGAACTACCGGATCAGGCTCAGGCGCGGCGCGGCGCGCGCCTCGATGGTGATGGACCACGGGCGCACCGGCCCGCGCGGGGCGCTGGGCGGCGAGGACGGCGGCACCAACCGCGTCGCCATCGTCAGGGACGGGCGCGAGTACCGGCCGCCGCACCTCTCCAAGGACCAGGACATCGAGATCGGGCCGGGCGACGTGGTCGCGGTGTCGACGCCGGGCGGCGGCGGCTACGGCGATCCCCTCGGGCGCGACCCTGATTTGGTGCTGGCGGACGTCAGGCGCGGCTACTATACGGCCGACCAGGCGCGCGCGCGTTTCGCCGTCGTCGTTGCGGGTGATCCGCCGGCGGTCGACGAAAAAGCAACGGCGGCGCTGCGCAAGCGCCGCCGCCGACTACGGCAAAGGGGGGGACGGAAAGAGACTTAGCCTTTGCCGATCTGGATCTTGCGGGTCTTCTCCTTGGCCTTCGCCGACTTCGGCATGGTGATGGTCAGCACGCCCTTGTCGAACTTGGCCGCGATCTTGGCGCTGTCCACGATGTCGGGCAGCGTGAAGGAGCGCTGGAAGCTGCCGTATTGCCGCTCGACCATGTGGTAGTTCTTCTTCTTTTCCTCCTTCTCGAACTTCTTCTCGCCGCGGATGGTCAGCATGTCGTCCTGGACCACCAGCTCGACGTCCTTCTCCTCCATGCCCGGCAGTTCGACGGTAAGCTCGATCGCCTGGTCGGTCTCGCTCACGTCCACGCGCGGGGTCAACGCCCCGTCAAAGCGCAGCCGCGGCAGCGGCTCGAAGTCGAACAGACGGGTCGGCAGGCGGCCGCCGCCGAAGAAGCCGGACATCATGCGGTCAAGCTCCTCGTGCAGGCTGCCCCACGGATTCCACGCCGCCGGCGTCCCGCCGGCCGCCGGCTGGACGGACTTGCCGCTCTCGGTAGCCATGGTTCCTCCTGGTGCTCGATGCTGGTAGAGGCCGGCCGTCCGGCCTCCGCGGCGTGATTACAACCAACCGGGTTTCCCCATGCTTTGACCTGGATCAAGCCGGCCCCGCCACGGGAAAACCGCGGCAGCGCGCGGACTTGCGCGAACACGGCGGCGGCGGCAGTCTTGGTCTCCATTGGGTCTCCATCGGCCGACCGCCCTGGAAGACCGAAGGAGCGAACGCCATGAACCAAGCAGGTTTCGCCGCGCGCGCCGCATCCGCCGCCATCGCCCTTTCGCTGCTGCTGGGCCCGTGGACCGCCGCGCCCGCGGCGGCTGCCGGCGACCGCCCGCTGCTGGCGCAGGCCGCCGGCGACGACAGGGCCGAGCTCGCGTTCTGGGACGCGATCAAGGACAGCAAGAACCCCGACGAGTTCAAGGCCTACCTCGACACCTATCCCAAGGGGAAATTCGTGGCGTTGGCGCGCGTGCGCATGAACGCGCTGACGAAGCCCGCCGAGCCTGCGGCGGCGCCGGCCGCGGCGCCCGCCGTGCCCGCGGCCACGTCGTCCTCTTCGTCCGACCTGCCGAAACTGCCGGGCCAAAGCGGCGGCGCGTCGTCCCCGGCCACCGCGCAGCCGGCCGCGACGCAGGCCGCGCCCGCCGCCGCGCCGGCGAAGGAGGAACCCAAGATCGAATATTGGACCGCCAGCAAGAGCCCGGTGCGCGTCTATCCGCAGCCGTCGGCGCGCTCGGCTTTCCTGCGCGACGAATATTACGTGGACGAACAATCGATCAAGGTGATCGAGGTGGTTCCCGGCCGCAACAAGCTGCCGTGGCTGAAGGTCATCACGCCGTCGGGCAAGGAAGGCTACGTGTTCAGCGGCGAGGCGAGGCCCGCGGGCGTGTCGCGCAGCGGCAAATTCGTGCAGTCGCCGAACTCCGACGACTGAGCGCAGCGGCGGGCGCGGTGCCGCGCGGAGGGCGCCGCGCCCGGTCCCATGATCCTGGATCCGCTGTTCTATGCGCTGGCGGTGCCGGCGCTGCTGATCACCGGCATCAGCAAGGGCGGGTTCGGCTCGGGCGTCGGCCTGGTCGCGGTGCCGATGATGGCACTTGCGGTGCCGGTGCCGCAGGCCGCCGCCGTCATGCTGCCGATCCTGATCCTGATGGACCTGGTGGGCTTGTGGACCTATTGGCGGCGCTGGGACGGCGCGTCGGTCGCCGTCCTGCTGCCCGCGGCATGCGCCGGCATCGCGGTCGGCGCCGCGACCTTCAGCATGTTGAGCGACCAGGCGCTGCGGCTGATGCTGGGCATTCTGTCGCTCGCGTTCGTGCTCGACTACGTTCTCGGCGGCGCCAGGCGCCCGCCCATGCGCCCCGGCGCCGGCCTCGCCTGGCTGTGCGGGGCGCTGAGCGGCTACACCAGCTTCGTGGCGCACGCCGGCGGGCCGCCGCTCAACATGTACCTGCTGCCGCAGCGCATGGAGAAGACCAGGCTAGTGGCGACCGCGGTGGTGTTCTTCGCGGCGGTCAACTACGCGAAACTCCTGCCCTATTGGTGGCTGGGGCAGCTGGGTTCGGGCACGCTAAAGACCGCGCTGGCATTGAGCCCGATGGCGCCCATCGGCATGCTAGCCGGGACGTGGCTGCTTCACCGCATCAGCCAGGCGACGTTCCTGCGCGTGTGCTATGGCTTCGTGTTCCTCACCGGAACGAAACTGACCTGGGACGGGACCGTCTGGCTGCTAGGCTAGGCGCTGGCGCGCGCGCGCCTTGTCGTAGGCGGCGCGCCTGACGCCCGAGACCGGCACGTCCCACCACGCGCCGCCCTCGGCGGTGCCGCGCTGCGGATCGGTGTCGATGACGATCACGTAGGTGCGCTTGGCGTTGCGCGCGCGCTTCAGCGCCTGCTCCAGCGCCGCGATGTCGGCCGCCTTTTCCGCCCCGGCGCCGAGGCTCTTGGCGTGGGCGGCGAAGTCGATGTCGGGCGCCGCGTCGGTCCAGAGGTTGTTGAACGCCTCCAGTCCGCAGCCCAGCGTCTGCAGACGGTGGATGCAGCCGAAACCGCGGTTGTCCAGCACCACGATCACCAGCTTCTGGCCGAGCGCGACCGAGCTTGCGATTTCGGAGTTCATCATCAGGTAGCTGCCGTCGCCGACCAGGACGAACACTTCGCGCGACGGCGCCGCCATCTTGGCGCCGAGGCCGCCCGCGATCTCGTAGCCCATGCAGGAATAGCCGTATTCCAGGTGGTAGCCGGTCGAGTCGGCCGCGCGCCACAGCTTGTGCAGCTCGCCCGGCAGACCGCCGGCGGCGCACACCACCATGCCGTCGCTGCCCGCCGCACGGTTGACCGCACCCAGCACCTCGGCGTCCGTGGGCAGCCGGTTGCTGCCTTTCGGGAGCGCCGCGACGATCTTGTCCACCGTCCTGTGCCACTCCGCGGCCAGGCGCTTGGCCTTGGTCCCCCAGACCTCGGGCGCGCGCCAGCCCTCAAGCGCGGCCGAGAGATGCTTCAAGCCCCGCCTTGCGTCGGCGACCAGCGGCAGGCCCGCGTGCTTGCCGGCGTCGAACGGCGCGACGTTGAGGCCGATCAGCGCGAGCTTGGGGTTGGCGAACAGCGCGCGCGAGCCGGTGGCGAAGTCGCCGAGCCGCGTGCCGACGGCCAGCACCAGATCGGCCTCGGCCGCAAGGGCGTTGGCGGCGGCCGAGCCGGTGACGCCGACCGAGCCCATGTTGGCGGGATGGTCCCAGGCCAGGGTGCCCTTGCCGGCCTGGGTTTCGGCTACGGGAATGCCGTGGGCCGTTGCGAAATCGGCCACCGCCTTCTCCGCCAGGCTGTATTTCACGCCGCCGCCGGCCACGATCAGCGGCTTCTTCGCGCGTTTTATCGCCGCCGCCGCCTCGTCGAGGTCCGTGGGATCGGGGCCGGGGCGGCGCAAGCGGTGCAGCCGCGCTTCGAAGAACGCCGCCGGATAGTCGTAGACCTCCGCCTGCACGTCCTGCGGCATGGCGAGGGTCACGGGGCCGCATTCCGCCGGGTCGGTCAGGACGCGCAGCGCCTGCGGCAGGCTGATCAAGAGCTGCTCGGGCCGCACGATGCGGTCGAAGAAGCGCGACACCGGCCGGAAGCAGTCGTTGGCCGAGGCGGTCGCGTCGCCGAAATCCTCGACCTGCTGCAGCACCGGATCGGGCCGGCGCGAGGCGAACACGTCGCCCGGCAGCAGCAGCACCGGCAGGCGGTTGACATGGGCCACGGCCGCGGCCGTGACCATGTTGGTGGCGCCCGGGCCGATCGAGGTGGTGCAGGCCATCATGCGCCGCCGGGCGCTCGCCTTGGCGAATGCGATCGCGGCGTGCGCCATGGCCTGTTCATTGTGCGCGCGGAACGTGGGCAGCGCGCGGCGTTCGGCATGGAGCGCCGGCCCCAGCCCGGCCACGTTGCCGTGGCCGAAGATCGCGAACACCCCGGCGAACAGCGGCAGCTTGCGCCCGTCGACCTCGGTCTGCTGGGCGACCAGGTAGCGCACCAGCGCTTCTGCGGTGGTCAGGCGTATGGTTTTCATGCCAGCGTTTCCCATTGACCCGGCCCCGAGATTACGGATTTATGACGGCCGCAACAAGGAACCGCGGTCGCGCCGCGGCAACGGGAGAATAGGACCATGATCGAATTCGCGCAGTTCGGCGCGGGACGGATCGGCGCCATCCATGCCGGCAACCTGGCGCGCAGCGCCGATGCCCGGCTGCGCTACGTCGTGGACGTGGACCCCAGGGCGGCGAAGAAACTGGCCGACAAGCACGGCGCCAAGGTCGCGGACCGCGCGACCGCGCTCGGCGACGCCAAGGTCGGCGCCGTGGTGATCGCCTCGTCGACCGACACCCACGCCGATCTGGTGATCGCCGCGGCCAAGGCGGGCAAGGCGATCTTCTGCGAGAAGCCGATCGACCTGTCGCTGAAGCGCGTGGACGCGTGCCTCAAGGTGGTGGCGGCGGCGGGCGTCAAGATGCTGGTCGGCTTCAACCGGCGCTTCGACCCCAGCTTCAAGGCGCTGCACGACCGCCTGCGCAACGGCGAGGTAGGCGCGCTGGAACAGGTCGTCATCACCAGCCGCGACCCCGGCCTGCCGCCGCTCGAGTACCTGAAGGTCAGCGGCGGCCAGTTCCGCGACATGACGATCCACGACTTCGACATGACGCGCTGGCTTCTGGGCGAGGAGCCGGTCGAGGTGTTCGCCGCGGGAAGCTGCCTGGTCGACCCCGACGTGGGGGCGCTGGGCGACGTGGACAGTGTCATGGTGGTGATGCGCACCGCCTCGGGCAAGCTCGCGCACATCAACAACAGCCGGCGCGCGAGCTACGGCTACGACCAGCGCATCGAGGTGCTGGGGTCCAAGGGCATGCTGCGCGCGGGCAACCGCACGCCCACGACGGTCGAGCGCGCGGGCGTGGACGGGGTGGCGCGCGACAAGCCGCTGTACTTCTTCCTCGAACGCTACGCCGAGGCCTATGTGGCGGAGATGGCGCATTTCATCGCCGCGATCGGCGACGGGGTGCCCCCCAGCGTGGGGCCCAAGGACGGACGTCAGGCCCTGGTGCTGGCCGAGGCCGCGCTTAAGTCCATGCGGACCGGCACCCTGGTGAAACTGCCGCAATAGCCCGGATTTCAAGGGCCGCCGACTTCCGCGCGCACGCCGCAGGCCTGCGCCTGCGGCAATGCTGCATGTGCGAATTTCATTGACTTTACGGGGTTTTTGGGCTCTTCTCCCGGCCGCAATCGACGTTTTGGCCCGGCTTGGCCGTTTCGCCCCCCGGTTCTCTGCCCAAGAGTCCCAACAGGCGGCGTTTCAAGACACCCCAAAATCAAGGTTGTACGAAAACCGCGCGATGGTCGCGCGGTTGCTATCGCGCCCGTCGATGCCCATATAGGGCGGCGATGGAACGCATCCAGCTAAGGAGTGACTAGAGAATGGCTATCGGTACGGTTAAGTGGTTCAACGCGCAGCGCGGCTATGGGTTCATCCAGCCGAGCGACGGCGGCAAGGACGTGTTCGTTCACGTCACGGCCGTTCAGAGCGCCGGCCTGGGCACCCTGGTCGAGGGCCAGAAGCTGAGCTTCGAAGTGACCAACGAGCGCGGCAAGCCCGCCGCCTCCAATCTGAAGGCGGCCTAAGGCCAAACCGGAACGCCGGCGCCGGTCTCTTGAACGGGGCCGGCGCCGGTTCCTTTTCTTCAACCCTGCGCGATCCCCGTATTTCCGCGCCGCGACAAGGCCTTGGGCCGGGTTGGGCGGCGGCGGATCGGTTGACAACGTCCCGTAGGGCTGCACCTAATCTCCCCAAGCCCGCCGGCACGCCCGGCGCGGTCAACGATCAAGTGGGGAGCCAAAAGCCATGAAATCCAGTTTCGGCCTCGCGGCGTTCGGCGCCGCGGCCGCGATCGCCCTTGCGGGGCCGGCCACGGCGAAGACGCTGGTCTACTGCTCGGAGGGCAGCCCCGAGGGATTCAATCCCGCGTTCTACACCGCCGGCACCACGTTCGACGCCTCGGCGCGGCAGATCTACAACCGCCTGGTCGAGTTCGAGCGCGGCACGACGAAGGTGATCCCGGGCCTGGCCGACGCCTGGACCGTGACCGAGGACGGCAAGACCGTCACCTTCAGCCTGCGCCGCGGCGTCAAGTGGCAGTCGAACAAGAACTTCACCCCGACCCGCGATTTCAACGCCGACGACGTGATCTTCACCTTCGAGCGCGCGTGGAAGCCGGATCACCCCTTCCACAAGGTCTCGGGCGGCAAGTACGAGTACTTCAACAGCATGGACATGCCGAAGCTGCTGAAGGCGATCCGCAAGGTGGACGACTATGCGGTCATTTTCGAGCTGAACGCGCCCGAGGCCCCGTTCATCGCCAACATGGCGATGGACTTCGCCTCGATCCAGTCCGCGGAGTACGCCGCGGCGATGGCGAAGGCCGGCACGCCCGAGAAGATCGACCTCGACCCGATCGGCACCGGCCCGTTCTCGCTGGTCAGCTACCAGAAGGACGCGGTGATCCGCTACAAGGCGCACCCCGCGCATTGGGCGGGCAAGGCCAAGATCGACGACCTGGTGTTCTCGATCACCAAGGACGCGTCGGTGCGCTGGGCCAAGGTCAAGGCCGGCGAGTGCCACGTCATGCCGTATCCCAATCCGGCCGACCTGGACGCGATGCGCAAGGACCCGAACGTCGTGCTGATGCAGCAGGAGGGTCTAAACATCGGCTACTGGGCGTTCAACACCGAGAAGAAGCCGTTCGACAACAAGAAGGTGCGCCAGGCGCTGCAATACGCCGTGAACAAGCAGGCGATCATCGCCGCGGTGTTCCTGGGCGCGGGCAAGGCGGCGACCAATCCGATCCCGCCGACGCTGTGGTCGTACAACACGGCGGTGAAGGACTATCCGTACGACCCGGTCAGGGCCAAGGCGCTGTTGGCCGAGGCGGGCTTCCCCAACGGCTTCGAGACGGACCTGTGGTGGATGCCCGTGCAGCGGCCCTACAACCCCAACGCCAAGCGCATGGCGGAGGTGATCCAGGCCGACCTGGCCAAGGTCGGCGTTAAGGCCAACCTCGTGTCGTTCGAATGGGCCGAGTACCTGAAGCGCAGCAAGAACGGCGAGCACCAGACGCTGCTGCTCGGCTGGACCGGCGACAACGGCGACCCGGACAACTTCCTGAACGTGCTGCTGGGCTGCGCCGCCGCCAAGGACGGCACCAACCGCGCGCGCTGGTGCCACAAGCCGTTCGACGACCTGATGATCCAGGCCAAGCAGACCTCGGACGTCGCCAAGCGCACCGACCTCTACAAGAAGGCGCAGGTGATCTTCAAGGACGAGGCGCCGTGGTACACCGTGGCGCACTCCGTGGTGTACAAGCCCGTGCGCAAGGATGTGATCGACTTCAAGATCCATCCCTTCGGCGGGCACATCTTCTACGGCGTGGACATCGCCGAAAAGAAGAAGTGATCCGGCGCGAACGGATCGGTTCGAAGGCGGGGGGAGCGGGCGCGCTCCCCCTTGCCGTTTCCCGCGCCTGAATCCGCCGCCGGGACCTGCCGGCCATGCTGCGTTTCCTTTTGACCCGCCTGTCGCTGATCGTGCCCACGTTCCTGGGCGTGACGCTGCTGACGTTTTCCATGATCCGCCTGGTGCCGGGGGATCCGATCCTGCTGATGGCGGGCGAGCGCGGCATGGACGACGCGCGCTACAAACAGCTCATGGCCGAGATGGGCTTCGACAAGCCGATCCTGGTGCAGTACGGCCACTATCTCAACGACATGGCGCACGGGGACTTCGGCAAGTCGATCATCACGCGCGAGCCGGTGCTGACCGAATTCCTGACGCTGTTTCCGGCAACGGTCGAGCTGTCCGTGACCGCGATCGCGCTCGCGATCCTGATCGGCCTGCCCGCCGGGATCGTAGCCGCCGTCCGGCGCAACTCGGTGTTCGACCATGCGGTGATGGGCGCGTCGCTCACCGGCTATTCCATGCCGATCTTCTGGTGGGGCCTGCTGCTGATCCTGCTGTTCTCGGTGCAGCTGGGCTGGACGCCGGTCAGCGGCCGGATCGCCGTGCAGCACTTCGTCGAGCCGGTCACCGGCTTCGCCCTTCTCGACGCATGGCTGGCCGGCAACTGGGACGCGCTGCGTTCCGGCCTTCGGCACCTGATCCTGCCGGCGATCGTGCTGTCCACCGTGCCGCTGGCGACCATCGGCCGCATGACCCGTTCCTCGATGCTCGAGGTCCTGAACGAGGACTACATCCGCACCGCGCGCGCCAAGGGCTTGCCGCCCTGGCGCGTGGTGGGTCTGCACGCGCTGCGCAACGCGCTGATCCCGGTCATCACCGTGATCGGGCTCGAGGTCGGGCGGCTGCTGGGCGGCGCGATCCTGACCGAAACCATCTTCTCGTGGCCGGGGGTCGGAAGCTGGCTGATCGAGTCGATCCGCCGGCGCGACTACCCGGTGGTGCAGGGCGGCGTGCTGCTGGCGGCCAGCATCGTGATGATCGTCAACCTGACGGTGGACGTGCTGTACGGCCTGGTCAACCCGCGCATCCGAAAGGGGCGCTGACGCATGGCGTCCATCGATACCGCCCTCCGCGCGCCGGCCCTCGCGCCCGAGCATACCCCGCCGCACCCCCTGGTGGAGTTCTGGCGCTATTTCCGCCTGAACAAGGGAGCGCTGGCGGGGTTGGCCGTGATTGCGGCGCTGGGCGCGGTCGCGCTGTTCGCCGGCAGCCTCAGCCCCCACCCCCCGGACGAGCAGTACCGCGACGCGCTCTTGGCCCCGCCGGTCTGGCAGGAGGGCGGCTCGTGGCGCTTCATCCTGGGCACCGACGACGTGGGCCGCGACATGCTTTCGCGCCTGATCCACGGCACGCGCGTGTCGATGACCATCGGCGTGGTCGTGATCGCGCTGGGACTGCTGGTGGGGGTGGCGCTGGGGCTGCTTGCCGGTTTCTTCACCGGGGCGGTCGATATCGCGATCATGCGCGCGATGGACACGCTCTTGGCGCTGCCGGCGTTGCTGCTGGCGATCGTGGTGGTCGCGATCCTGGGGCCGGGGCTGTTCAACGCCATGCTGGCGGTTTCGATCGTGGTGCTGCCGGGCTTCGCCCGCCTGACGCGCGCGGCGGTGCTGACCGAACTGGCCAAGGACTATGTCACCGCCGCGCGCATGACCGGGGCGCGCCTGCCGCGCCTGATGTTCCTGACCGTGCTGCCGAACTGCCTAGCGCCCTTGATCGTGCAGGCGACGCTCGGCTTCTCGACCGCGATTCTCGACACCGCGGCCCTCGGCTTCCTCGGCCTCGGCGCGCAGCCGCCGACGCCGGAATGGGGCACCATGCTGTCGGATGCGCTGCAATTCGTCCAGCGCGCCTGGTGGGTCGTCACCTTCCCGGGCGTCGCGATCCTGCTCACCGTGCTGGCCTTCAACCTGATGGGCGACGGCCTGCGCGACGCGCTCGACCCCAAGCTCAAGCGGTAGGCCGATGGCGCTCCTGGAGGTCCGCAACCTCAACGTCGATTTTTCCACGCATGGCGGCGTGGTACGCGCCGTCGAGGGCATGGATCTGACGGTCGACGAGGGCGAGGTCGTCGGCATCGTCGGGGAATCCGGCTCGGGCAAGAGCGTCGCGTCGCTCGCGGTGATGGGCCTGGTGGCGGCCAACGGCACCGTGGCGGCCGAGCGGCTGCGCTTCGCGGGTCACGACCTGATGGCGCTGAGTCCGCGCCAGCGCCGCGCCATCACCGGCCGCGACGTGGCGATGATCTTCCAGGAGCCGATGACGAGTCTGAATCCCTGCTTCACGGTCGGCTTCCAGCTGACCGAGGGGCTGGCACAGCACGTCGGCGGGCCGCGCGCGACGCTGCGCCGCCGCGCCGCCGAGCTTCTGGAGCAGGTCGGGATTCCCGACCCCGAGACCCGGCTGAAGGCGTTTCCGCACCAGCTCTCGGGCGGCATGAACCAGCGCGTGATGATCGCCATGGCGATCGCCTGCAACCCGCGGCTGCTGATCGCCGACGAACCGACCACGGCGCTGGACGTCACGATCCAGCGCCAGATCCTCGACCTGCTCCTGGACCTGCAGCGCCAGCGCGGCATGGCGCTGATCCTGATCACGCACAACATGGGCGTGGTGGCGGAGACCGCGCACCGCGTCGTGGTGATGTACGCGGGCCAGGTGATGGAACAGCGCCCGGCCGCGGCCCTGTTCCGCAATCCCCGCCACCCCTACACCGCCGCGCTGCTGGAGGCCCTGCCGGAACGCTCGGTCGGCCGCAGGCGCCTGGCCGCGATCCCGGGCGTGGTTCCGGGCCTGGGCGACCGGCCCGCGGGCTGCCTGTTCCATCCCCGCTGCGCCCACGCGGTCGAGGCGTGCCTGAGCGCGCGCCCGGAGCTCGTCGCCGACGCGGACGGCGCGGTGCGCTGCGTCAAGCCGTTCGGCGCCGTGTTGGAGAACGCGTGATGGTCGCCGCCGCCAGACCCGCGCCCAAGGCGCCCCACGACGTGGTGGTGGAGGCCGCGGATCTGACGCGCCACTACGCGGTCAGGCTCGGTCCCCTGCGCGGCCATGCCACGGTGCGCGCGGTGGACGGCATCAGTTTCGCGCTCGCGACCGGACGGACCCTCGCGGTGGTCGGCGAATCCGGCAGCGGCAAGTCGACGCTCGCGCGGCTCGTGACGCTGATCGAGCCGCCCACGTCGGGCACGCTGAGGCTCATGGGCCTCGACCCCGCGGCCGCGGACGGGCGCGCCCGGCGCGACCTGCGCAAGGCCGTGCAGATGGTGTTCCAGGATCCATACGGCTCGCTCAACCCGCGGCGCAAGGTCGGCGCGATTCTGGAAGAGCCGCTGATCATCGACGCGAAGCTCGACGCCGCCGAGCGCCGCGAGCGGGCGCTCGCGATGCTGGCGGCCGTGGGCCTGAGGCCCGAGCATTACAACCGCTATCCGCACATGTTCTCGGGCGGGCAGCGCCAGCGCATCGCGATCGCCCGCGCGCTGATGCTCAATCCCCGCCTGGTGGTGGCGGACGAGCCGGTGTCGGCCCTCGACATCTCGATCCAGGCGCAGGTCCTGAACCTGATGATGGACCTGCAGGAGCGGCTCAACCTCGCCTACCTGTTCATCTCGCACGACCTGAGCGTCGTGCGCCACATCGCCGACGACGTGATGGTGATGTACCTGGGCCGGCCGGCGGAGCACGGGCCCAAGGAGACGGTGTTCCAGCGCCCGCGCCACCCCTACACGATGGCGCTGCTGGCGGCGACACCGCGCGTGGAGACCGGGCAGCGCGCGAAGCCGCAGATCGTCAAGGGGGAGCTGCCCTCGCCCTTGAACCCGCCCAAGGGCTGCGCGTTCCACACCCGCTGCCCGTTCGCCAAGGACCGCTGCAAGGCCGAGATCCCGGCGATGCGCGACGTCGACGGCCGGCGCTTGGCCTGCCATTTCGCCGAGGAGATCGCGGCCAAGGCGTAACGCCGCGCCGCGGCTGGATTTTCGGGCGGTTGCGGCGGGCCGGCAAAAGCGGCATAGTCGCCGCAGAATCAGGCACTTGCGCCCCTCGGGAATGCCGTTCGCGCGGTTTCGGCGCGGCCGGCGGGGCAAGCCGCCCTCAAGGGCCGAGCGGCCAGCATCGCAGCATGCGCCGCGCCGACTGCCGGCGCGACGGGGATTTGGGTCCATGAGCACCGCCAAGCAAGCCAAGAGTGACAAGAACCGCGTCTTCATCTTCGACACCACGCTGCGCGACGGCGAGCAGTCGCCGGGCTGCTCGATGAACCTCGAGGAAAAGCTGCGCGTGGCGGCGGTGCTGGAGGAGATGGGCGTCGACATCATCGAGGCCGGATTCCCGATCGCCTCGCAGGGCGATTTCGAGGCGGTGCGCGAGATCGCGGGCAAGCTGAAACATTCCGCCGTCGCCGGGCTGGCGCGCGCCGGCCGGAAGGACATCGACCGCGCCTGGGAGGCGCTGAAGAAGGCCAGGCGTCCGCGCATCCACACCTTCATCTCCACCTCGCCGCTGCACATGAAGTACAAGCTGCAGATGGAGCCGGCGGCGGTGCACCAGGCCGTGATCGACAGCGTGACCTATGCGCGCAACCTGTGCGACGACGTGGAATGGAGCCCCGAGGACGGTTCGCGCACCGAGCGCGATTTCCTGTGCCGCACCGTGGAAAGCGCGATCAAGGCCGGCGCGCGCACCATCAACATCCCCGACACCGTGGGCTATGCGGTGCCGGACGAGTTCGCGGCGCTGATCAAGACGCTGTTCGACCGCGTGCCGAACATCGACAAGGCGGTCGTCTCGGTGCATTGCCACAACGATCTGGGCCTGGCGGTCGCCAATTCGCTGGCCGCGGTCGGCGTAGGCGCGCGGCAGGTGGAATGCACCATCAACGGCCTGGGCGAGCGCGCGGGCAACGCGGCGCTGGAGGAGGTCGTCATGGCGCTGCGCACGCGCCACGACCGCATGCCCTATACCACCGGCATCAGGACCGAGCACATCGCCAAGGCCTCGCACCTGGTTTCGACCATCACCGGCTTCGCGGTGCAGCCGAACAAGGCGATCGTCGGCGCCAACGCCTTCGCGCACGAATCCGGCATCCACCAGGACGGCATGCTGAAGCACGCCGGCACTTACGAGATCATGACGCCGGAATCGGTCGGCTTGAACAAGTCGACCCTGGTGATGGGCAAGCATTCCGGCCGCCACGCGTTCCGCGCCAAGCTCAAGGAGCTGGGCTTCGAGCTGGGCGACAACGCGCTGGAAGACGCCTTCAGGCGCTTCAAGGACCTGGCCGACAAGAAGAAGAACGTCTACGACGACGACCTGGTCGCGCTGGTGGAGGACGAGGTGGTGCGCGACCACGCGCGCCTGAAGTTCGTCTCGCTCCAGGTGATGTGCGGCTCGCGCGGGCCGCAGCTGGCGGACCTCGAGCTCGAGATCGACGGCACGGTGCACAACGTGCAGGCGCGCGGCGACGGGCCGGTGGACGCCACGTTCAACGCGATCAAGAAGCTGGTGCCGCACACCGCGCAGCTCCAACTCTACCAGGTGCACGCGGTGACCGAGGGCACCGACGCGCAGGCCAAGGTCACCGTGCGTCTGGCCGAGAGCGGCAAGACCGTCAACGGCCAGGGCGCCGACACCGACACGCTGGTGGCCTCGGCCCGCGCCTACATTCACGCCCTCAACAAACTGTTGACCAAACGGGAGAAAACCGTCCCGGCGGCGCTCACGGCCTGAGGACGTGCGACCGTCCGTGCCTTGAAACGGCCCTCAAGGGGGGCTACGAATCCGGCGAGCAAGGCCTTCCGCGGCGCGCTCGCCGCGGCGGGCCTTCGAACGCCCGAGCGGGCGCAAGAGCGGGCCCAGCAGCGGGCCGCGCAACAAGAAACAACGAACGGGAAACCGCACTGATGTTCTCGCGCCTCCTGGGCATGCTGTCCGCCGACATGGCGATCGACCTCGGCACCGCCAACACGCTGGTCTACGTCAAGGGCCGCGGCATCGTGCTGAACGAGCCCTCGGTCGTGGCGATCCACACCTCCAAGGCCGGCAAGCGCCAGGTGCTGGCGGTGGGCGACGAGGCCAAGATGATGCTGGGCAAGACGCCGGGCAACATCGCCGCCATCCGCCCGTTGCGCGACGGCGTGATCGCCGATTTCGAGGTGGCGGAGGAGATGATCAAGCATTTCATCCGCAAGGTGCACAACCGGCGCAGCTTCGCGAGCCCGCAGGTGATCATCTGCGTGCCCTCTGGCTCGACCGCGGTGGAGCGCCGCGCGATCCAGGAATCGGCCGAGGCCGCGGGCGCGCGCCGCGTGTTCCTGATCGAGGAGCCGATGGCGGCGGCGATCGGCGCGGGCCTGCCGGTCACCGAGCCCACCGGCTCGATGGTCGTCGACATCGGCGGCGGCACCACCGAGGTCGCGGTCTTAAGCCTCGGCGGCATCGTCTATTCGCGCAGCGTGCGCGTGGGCGGCGACAAGATGGACGAGGCGATCATCGCCTATATCCGCCGCAACCATAACCTGCTGGTGGGCGAATCCTCGGCCGAGCGCATCAAGAAGGAGATCGGCTCGGCCTGCCCGCCGCAGGAGGGCGAAGGCCAGACCATGGAGATCAAGGGCCGCGATTTGATGAACGGCGTGCCGCGCGAGCTGATGCTGAGCGAGCGCCAGATCGCCGAAAGCCTGGCCGAGCCCGTGGGCCAGATCATCGAGGCGGTCAAGGTGGCACTCGAGCACACCGCGCCCGAGCTCGCGGCCGACATCGTGGACAAGGGCATCGTGCTGACGGGCGGTGGGGCGCTGCTCGGCAACCTCGACCTGGTGCTGCGCCACGCCACCGGCCTGCCGGTTTCGATCGCCGACGATCCGCTCTCCTGCGTCGCCTTGGGCACGGGCCGCTGCCTGGAGGAAATGAAGACGCTCAAGAGCGTGCTCATCAGCATGTACTGAGCGAAGCGCGCGCCCGTTCAGCCCGTCTGTGCGCTCGTCGCCCTTTCGACCGCCCAGCGGTGCGTTTCGTCGTAGAGCTTCTTCAGCGCCGCCTCGACCGGCAGCCAGTGCGGGTGGTTGTCCGCGATCGCGGGCCCCTTCGACTCGCCCACGAGGCGCACCGCGAAGAACGCGCAGTGCTTGTCGTGGAAGCGCTTGCTGACCGGGTCCTGCGTGTATTCCCTGGCGCGGCCGAGCTCGCGCAGGATTTCGACCGCATAGCCGGTTTCCTCGAGCATCTCGCGGACCAGGCCCGCCTCGCAGCTTTCCCCGGCCTCGAGCCCGCCGCCGGGCAGCCACCAGAAACCGTGCTCCTCCACGACCAGGACCTGGCCCCCGGCGTCGAACACCAGGGCGTAGGCGCCGGGCCGCGGCGGATAGTCGCGCCCGGGCAGCTTCGTGCCGAACTGCGGGACGTCCAACTCAGACCTTGAACTTGGGATCGAGCCAGTCGCGCAAGGAGTCGCCGAACAGGTTGAAGGCGAACACCGCGACCGAGATCGCGAGGCCGGGGAACAGGATCATCCACGGCGCTTCGCGGTAGAAGTCCGAGGCGTTGCCCGAGAGCATCAGGCCCCAGGACGGCGTGGGCTCGGCCACGCCGAGGCCGAGGAACGACAGCGACGCCTCCAACAGGATCGCCTGGGCGATCGAGGCGGTCAGCATGATGAGGTACGGCGCGACGACGTTCGGCACCATGTGGCGGAAGATGATGCGCGCGTGGCCGAAGCCCTGAACCCGCACGGCGTCGATATAGGGCAGCTCGCGAATGGTGAGCGCCGAGGAGCGCACCACGCGCGCCACGCGCGGTAGCATGGGCACCGCGATCGCCAGGATCAGGTTCACGTCGACGCCCAGCACCAGGAACCGCCCCAGCATCGCCACCACCACCAGGGCCAGCACGATGATCGGGAACGACAGCAGCACGTCCATCACGCGCTGCACCAGGATGTCGGTGCGCCCGCCGAAATAGGCCGAGGCCACGCCGATGATGGCGCCCACCGAGCAGCCCAGGAACGCCGACAGGAACCCGATCGCGAGCGCGGTGCGCGCGCCGTAGATCACGCGCGAGAGGATGTCGCGCCCGAACGCGTCGGTGCCGAACCAGTGCGACCAGTTCGGCGGCGACAGGATGCCGGCGAAGTCGATCGCCACCGGGTCGTAGGGCGCCGCGTATTCCGCGAACAGGGCGCCGATGCCCATGACGACGATCGCGATGCCGCTCACGGCGCCCAGCGGCTGCGCGAGGGAGAACGCCACCAGGGGGCTCCGGCGCCTGATGCGCTGGACCTCGATCGATACCGGGGCGGCGCCGGCGGTCACGTCACTTGTACCGGATACGCGGGTCGAACACCGCGTAGAGCAGGTCGACCACCAGGTTCGAGAGCACGAAGATCACCGCCGTCAGCATCACCATCGCCTGGATCAGCGTGAAGTCGCTGCGGCTGACCGCCTGGACGAACAGCCGGCCGATGCCGTTCAAATTGAACACCTGCTCGGTCACCACCAGGCCGCCGATCAGGAACGCGAACTCCAGGCCGATCACGGTCAGCGCCGGCAGCATGGCGTTGCGCATGGCGTGGCGGACCACCACGAAGCGTTCGTACACGCCCTTGGCGCGGGCGGTGCGGATGTAGTCTTCGTTCATCACCTCGATGATCGAGGAGCGCATCATGCGCGCGGTGACCGCCGCGTAGCGGTAGCCCACCGCCACCGCCGGCCAGATGAGTTGCGCGATGTTGTTCCACGGGTCGACGTAGATCGGCGTATAGGTGAGCGGCGGCAGCCAGTTGAAGAAGAACAGCAGCGACACGATCGTCAGCATGCCGAGCCAGAACGACGGCACCGCCAGCCCCGCGATGGTGATGACGCGGATGACGTAGTCCACCCAGGTGTCGCGCAACAGGGCCGACAGCGTGCCGAGCGGCAGGGCGATCAGGATCGCGACGATGGTGGCCATGAACGCCACCTGCAGCGACAATTCGAGCCGCAGCGCGATCTCCTCGGTGACCGGCCGCTCGGTCCACATCGAAATGCCGAGATCGAGCGTCACCAGGCCGACCATCCAGTCCTTGAACTGGACATGGAGCGGCCGGTCCAGGCCCAGCCGCTTGCGCTCCAGCTCCACGGTTTCCTGCGTGGGGTTGCCGCCGTCGCCCCTGAGCTTCACCTCCACGATGTCGCCCGGCACCACCCGCAGCATGAAGAAGATCAGCACCGCGACGCCCAACAGCGTCGGCACGATCAGCAACAGGCGGTTGACCAGATAGGCGAGCACGGCCGGCCTCCCGCGGCTTCTACGGCGCCGCTTCGGCCGGCCGGCCGTGCCCGCGTGCGGTCACTGGTTGATCCACACCCGCGCCAGGTCCTGGCCCAGATTGTGGCTGGGCGACATCTCCCAGCCCAACAGCGTCTGGTTGGTGGCGACGATGCGGTGCCACCACAGCAGCGGCACCTGGTAGGAGGCGTCGAGCGCCCGCCGTTCGAACTGGCGGATCAGCGCGATGCGCTTCTTCATGTCGCCTTCGTGCGATTGCAGATCGTAGAGCTTGTCGAGCTCGGGATCGTTGTAGCCCGATCGCTGCTCCGGCGCGCGGCTGGACGAGACGTACTTGGCAAGGCCCAGGGTCGGCTCGTCCATGAACAGGTTGGAGAAGTCGATCGCCACGTCGTACTGGCGATTCGCGAGGCCCGCGAGGTAAGGCGAGGTCTCGAGCTGCTTGTTCTCGACCGTCACGCCGATCTGCCGCCACTGGTCGACCAGGAACACGCCCGCGGGCGTATAGGGCTGGGCGATCGAGCGGTTGTGCAGCACGAACTTGAGGTTGGGCACGCCGGCCTCGGCCAACAGCTTCTTGGCCTCGGTGCGGGCCTTCGCCATGTCGCGCTGGAAGCCTGGCAGCTTCTCGAGCTCTTTTGGGTCCATGGCGTAGGGGCTGCCCGGGCGGACCAGGCCGCCCACGTGGCGCAGGGCCGAGGTGCGCGCCAGGCCCTCGCTGCCGCCCCAGCGGTCGATCGCCATGTTGAGCGCGCGGCGCACACGCACGTCGTCGAACGGCTTCCTGGTGGTGTTGAAGGTGACGGTCAGGTGCAGGGTCCAGCTCGATTCCTCGATCCGGATCTTGTCCCCCATCGCCTGCTTCAGGCGGTCGCGGTCGGCCGCGGACACGGTGCGGAACTCGCCCAGCACCTGGCCCCCTTGCAGCGCGTTCAGCATCGTCGCCGACTGGGCGAAGAACGTGCCCTTGAAGCCGTCGAGATAGGGCTGGCCCTTGCGGAAATAGTTGTCGTTGCGCACGCCCGCGACGTGGCTGCCCTTGACGTGCTCGACGAACTTGAACGGGCCGGTGCCCAGGATGTTCGCTTTCGGCCATTGCGGATCGGCCGCGATCCGTTCGGCCTGGTAGATGCAGTTCCACGGGCTGGCGAAGGTTTCCAGCATCGACGGGTTCACTTCCTTCATCTTGAACACCACGGTGTGCGGATCGGGCGTCTCGATGGTGTCGATGTCGGCAAACGTCGCCTGGCGCGTGCTGACCACGCCCGGCGCCGGGTTGCGCAGGCGCTCGTAGGTCGCCTTCACGTCCGTCGAGGTCAGCGGTTTGTTGTCGTGGAAGGCGACGTTGCGGTGCAGCTTGAAGGTGTAGGTCTTCTGGTCCTTCGAGACGGTCCACGATTCCGCCAGGTCGCCCTTGACCGCCGGGTATTTCGGCAGGTCGAACTGCAGCAGCGTGGAATAGAACGGCGCCGCGAAGTGCAGCGTGGCGTAGGTATCGCTGCCGTGGCAGTCGTAGTGCGGCGTTTCAGCGCTGATGGCGAAGTTGAGCGTCCCGCCGCGCTTCGGCGTCTGCGCGTTGCCGGCGCCGGTCAGGCCTAGGGCCAGGACCGCGACGGCACCCGCAAAAAGACGAATGCTGGTCATGCCGAGTTTCCTCCCAATTTCCGCCGTGTCCCGACGACGCGCTGTCCGCCCCGTCGGCCGGGTGGTTTCGACCCAAGAGAAACGCCGGGTTCGGCCCGCCAGTCAAGGCGAACCTTCCCATAGGATAGCATCCCAACGGATAGGTACATTCCCGCATTCCCCGCCGCCGCTCGCCGTCCGCCTAAACCTTGATGCAGGCCACGGAATGGGCCGCCTGCTTCTGCACGAGCGCGGGCACCACCCGACGGCACTCCTCGGTCGCGAGGGGGCAACGCGTATGGAACACGCAGCCCG
>Ga0233425_10000748_pt1 | contig 80700 bp, 73 predicted proteins | sample Watercolumn_Towu_2_FD_181712 | JGI IMG/M metagenome (GOLD analysis project Ga0233425, IMG submission 181712) | Freshwater microbial communities from Lake Towuti, South Sulawesi, Indonesia - Watercolumn_Towuti2014_140_MG | ecosystem: Environmental > Aquatic > Freshwater > Lake | place...
GAAAGCATCTAAGCGCCAAGCGCCTCCCAAGATTGCGTCTGCCGGTCGCAAGACCCTAAAGGCTCGGGGAAGACTACCCCGTTGATAGGCCAGGTGTATAAACGCAGCAATGCGTGAGCTGACTGGTACTAATCAGCCGTGCGGCTTGATCACTTAACTTTTCTCCTTGTGAGAAAAGCAAGTTTCAAGGCTCAGCACGAAGTAGTTTTACCCACAACCTGTATGCAATTTCCGGAAGGAGTCAGGAATCAGGAGTCAGAATTCAGTAGTAGTTCTTCTGAATTCTGAATTCTGCCTTCTGACTTCTTCCTTCATTTTCCTGGTGGCATTACCGCAGTGGTCCCACCCGTACCCATTCCGAACACGGACGTGAAACGCTGCAGGGCCGATGGTAGTGCCTGTATAGCTTGCGCGAGAGTAGGTCGCCGCCAGGGTAAATTAGAAAAACCCGTGCTGAGGAATCAGCACGGGTTTTTCGTATCCTGAGCTTGTCGAAGGACCTCTGCCGCTGCCGTTGGGAGTGCCTCGTTGTAGCCGCGCTTCTGCGAAGCGCGTTCCGTTCGGAGGGCCACGCTCCGTCGTGGCCGCTCTCGGCTCTGGGGATGTCGGTTCGCCTCGCTATTCTTTTTGCAACGACGGTCGCAATGTGAGTTCAGAGCCTTCGCTCACGGTCACATCTTTCTTGTACGGCTTGTAGCCGTCCTTTTTGACTTCAATGCAGTGCGCGCCTTCCGCCAACTTCAATTTTGCCGGAGTATTCCCCATGAACGAGCCATCCACAAAAACTTCACAGTCGCCGACAACGCTATCCACTGTCAGAGTACCCTGCTTGCCGGAACTGGTGGCCGTTTGCGGCTTGTTGTCGGATTTCCCGAACACGGCTTGCTTGCCGGTGAACTCATCCTGCTTCCAGAAGCCTTCCTCAATTCTGCCATCAGCGTAAGTCATCTTTCCAAGACCGTGCATCTTGCCATCTCGAAACTCGCCAACGTATTTGCGACCATCTGACCATGTCATTGTACCTTCGCCGTCGGGCAAGTCGGGCTTGCCGTTTACAATCTTCCAGTCACCCTTGTACTCACGCCCGTCTTTCCAAGTGATCGTACCGCCGCTTCTGCCATCCGCATCCCAAATGCCTACCAGTTGTATGCCTTCTAACCAAATATCTTTCCCTTTGGTTGCCTTGCCATTTTCAAATTGTCTTTCCGTCTCAGCTTTCTCGCTTTTGCTCCAAAAAGTCCCGTTGTAAAGTTTGTCATCACGCCATTCGCCAGCAAGCTTTAAGTCCTTACCTGTCAATGTCCCACGTCCATGGCAGATGTCGTAATAGCTTGTCTCGTGCTTGTCTTGTTTCACAATCTTGATTCGCCACTCTCCTTCATACTTACGTCCATCTGGAAACTCTATCGTTCCGTTGCCCGTTCCACGTTCGAAATCCCATGTGCCCGTTTTGCGCCTGCCGTCTGACTCAACTATGGTGCCTTCCGCCTTGATCTGTCGCGTCCCGATCACTTTTTGCCAACACTTCGTTCCATCTGGAGAAGTCCTCCACCCCTGATACTCTTCCGTTGTTGCATCCCATTCGCCATCGCATTGCAGGCCATTGGGGTAGCGCATTAGACCTTTGCCGTGAGGAGACCAACGTCCGCTGGATTTTACAAGAGCTTGCCCAGAATATGTGGCGCCATTATCTAAGGTTTTGTTTGTCACATTGATAATTGAGCCTGCGCTTGGACTTGAGGGTTGTGATGGCTGCACGTTGTTCACAGTGACTTGGGGTCGACTTGCTTGTGCATTGGCGTAGCCGCTGGCGGCATTTCCCATTGCCGCCATGCTTGCTGCGCCTTGCGCAGTCTTAGCGTAGGGGGCCATTCCACCAAGCAACCCGCCGAGTAGTGCGGTGTCACCGGGAGTTTCGCAACCGCTGATCATTGCCAGTACACAAGCCGCTGCTATTACTATCGCCACCTGTCTGAGTTGTTTCATTTGTCCCTCCTCTTACTTCGCGTTGTCCAACCCTACCCAAACAAAAGGGGGCGCACTTACTGGCGCCCCGAATCAGGCACGTGGATGCCCACACAGGAAACGCTTTCAGCACGCCCCTTGCGGGGCGCGCTTCGAAGCGCCGTCCTGTGTGCGAAGTTTCCACGTTTCGATTCGGACAGGCTGAAGCTGCGCGAATTAGTTTTTGATTACAATTCTACTTACCGGTTGTTTCTCCTTCGGCACGGAGAATACTCCCAGCGTAGAGTCGAAGGCAAGCCCAGCGTCGCGATTGTCAGCCATGCAGATCTGATTGGGGTAAGCAACTGATCGATATATCGCCAGGCGATATATCGTCCACCTTGGCGCCTTAGCGTCTTCGTGTGAGAATCAATCCGTGCGAATTCGTGTGAATTCGTGGCTACGGAATCGTCACCCGCGTGAGCTTCGTCAACGCCTTCCACATCTGTGCCGGAGTCGTGCACTCCAACATTGCCTTTCGCGCATCCGACTCGCTGAACGTCTTCACCAACCCCGCCAGCAACCGCAGATAAAACGCGCTCGCTGGCGTCGGGATCACGATCAGAAAAATAATCTTCGTCAACTTCTCGTCCGGCGCGCCGAAATCAAGGCCCTTCTCCTTCAACCCCAGCGCCAGCGTCAACCCGCCGCCTTCCACGTCGCGCACGTGCGGGAACGCCAGACCATGTTCCACCGCTGTCCCAATGATTGCCTCGCGTTTCAACGCCAAGTCCGTCACCACGTCCGCATTCTCGATATAACCCTGCTTCGCCAGCGTCTGCGCCAGTTCAGCAATTGTCTCCTCACGCGTCGTCGCCGCCAACTTCGGCACCATCAGGTTCACCGACGAAAACCGCGCAATCCCCACCGGCGACGGACGATCCTCCCCGTTCAGGTGCGACACCGTTCGCTTCGCCTGTTTCGCCATTGTCTCCGGCAGATACAAAAAACGTCCGCAATGCGGGCAGGTCTGCAATTGATCACCTATCTTCACGGCCTGCACCAACGCCACCGGCACCACCATCCCGCACGGTCCACACGCTCCGCCGACCAGCGGCACCACCGCCAACGGAACCCGTTGCCGCAGCCGCTTGTAACGTTCCGACACTTCCTCCGGCAATTTCTTCTGGATCTTGGCGATAGACTCTTCCAACTGCGTCAGTGGCATCTTCGTGCCGGCAGCTTTTCCCTCGCTCAAAGCAAAATCGAGTTCTTGAAGTTGAATCAATTGATTGAGCACGTTCTTCATGGCCAACTACTCTAGACCTTTTCCTCGCTGGCGCAACGGAAAAAACTTTCGTATCATACCGGCAATGTTGATCCGCCCACAAACTCGTTTCGGACCGCTGACGCTCGGCCTCGCGCCGAAAGTCGTCGGCACGATTTCCCGTTGCGAAACACTCGATCAGACGGGACCGTTCCCGTGCGACATCGTCGAGATCCGGCTCGACCTCACCGGCATCGTTGCAGTCCCGCCTTTGCAGCAGCCGACCATCGTCACCATCCGCCTCGCCAGCGAGGGCGGAAAATGGACACAGCCTGACGAAGCGCGCCTGCCGCTGTTCGAGACGGCGCTGCAACACGCCACGGCAGTGGACGTCGAGTACCGCAGCCTGCTGATGAAACCAGTTTCCGCGCTCGCCTGCAAATACCAACGCGCGCTGATTATCTCATACCACGACTTTGAGAAGACCCCGCCGCTGGCGGAACTCCAGCAAATCATCCGCACTGGGGCCAACTACGGCACGGTCGTGAAGATCGCCACGCTCACGAAGACTGAGGAAGATGTCGCGACACTCCGTGCGTTGTTTGCCGAGCAATGCTCCGCGTCGGTTTGTCTGCTCGGCATGGGGCCGCTTGGACCGCGCACGCGCACCGAGTTTCCGCGGCTCGGCTCGTGTCTGACCTACGGTTACCTCGACGTGCCCATCGCGCCCGGACAAGTGTCGGCGGCGCAACTCAAGGAATCTCTCCAATGAATTTCGTCTGCCAGAAATCCCGATTGTGCGGTGAAGTCACCATCCCCGGCTCGAAGTCGCACACCATCCGCGCCGTTGCGATTGCGAGCCTCGCGCAGGGTGCGAGTCGCATCGAAGCCCCGCTCGACTCCGGCGATGCACGTTCTGCCGTCCGCGCGTTCACTGCATTGGGCGCGAAGGTCAACTGCGAACCGGAGGTGTGGACAGTGACCGGCAACGAGCCGCACGCCCCCGAGGACGTTGTGGATGTGGGCAACTCCGGCACGACCGTCAACGTCGCGATGGGTTCTGCCGCGCTCGTGCGCAAAGGTTTCACCGTCTTCACCGGCGATCATCAGATTCGGCGACGCCCGTCGGGCGCGTTGCTCGCGGCGCTCAACGATCTCGGTGCGTGGGCCGAGTCCACGCGCGGCAACGGTTGCCCGCCCGTTGTCATTCGCGGACGCCTCAAAGGCGGCACGACCAGCATCGAGTGCAAAACCAGCCAGTACCTGACAAGTCTGCTGCTCAACTGTCCGCTGGCCGACGGTGACACCGTCATCAAGGTGCCATTGCTTCTGGAAAAGCCGTACGTTGAAATCACTCTCGACTGGCTCGCTCGCCAAGGCATCAAACTGGAACACGACGATGACCTGAGCGAGTTTCGCATTCCCGGCCGCCAAAGCTACAAGGCGTTCAGTCGCCGTATCCCCGCCGATTTTTCCTCCGCGACGTTCTTCCTCTGCGCCGGAGCGCTCGGCGATAACGATGTCATTGTCCGCGGTCTCGACCTCGACGATCCGCAAGGCGACAAGGCTGTCATTGACTATCTTCGTCAGATGGGGGCGCGTGTGGACATCGAAGCGAATGGGATTCGCGTCCGTCCCGGCACTCTCAAAGGTTGCGAGATTGACATGAACGCCACGCCCGACGCGCTGCCGATGATGTCCGTGCTGGCGTGTTTCGCTTCTGGCAAAACCACACTGGGCAACGTTGCCAACGCGCGCATTAAGGAGACCGACCGCATTGCCACGATGCGCGAGGAACTGACCAAGCTCGGCGCGAAAGTCATCGAGAAACCTGCCGGCCTGATCATCGAAGGCAGCAAGCTGACCGGCGCGGAAGTGGACGGCCACGACGACCACCGCATCGCGATGGCGCTGGCCGTCGCTGGCTGCAGCATTCCCGGTAAGACGATCGTTGGCACCGCCGAGTCGGCGACGATCACGTTCCCGACGTTCACCGATTGCATGCGCGGCATCGGCGCCGAGATTCAAGCTTCATGAAGCGGGCGGCAGTCTTTCTGGATCGTGATGGGACGTTGATTGAGGATTGTGGATTCCTGGGAGATCCAAAGCAGGTGAAGTTCTTTCCGGAAACAATTCCGGCATTGCACCGGTTGAAGGACGAGTTTGAGTTGTTCATCGTGACCAACCAGCGTGGCGTGGCGGAGGGTGTCACTTCGCTCGCTGATGTGAATCGGGTCAACGATCATGTCGTGCGCGTGTTACAAGAGGCGGGTATCACCATCCGCGCCGTCTATTGTTGTCCGCATCGTCGCGAGGAAGGCTGCGAGTGCATCAAGCCGAAACCGTTCTTTCTTCGCCAAGCCGAACGCGAGCACGGGATTGACCTTGCGCGCTCCTTTGCCATCGGCGATCACCCGCACGATGTTGAACTGGCCGCCAACGCCGGGGCGCGCGGCATTTTTGTGCTGACTGGTCACGGCACAAAACACCGGGATGAACTGCCGGCGTCCTGTGTCGTTGTGCCCGGCATCGGTGAAGCCGCTGACTACATTCTCCAATCACTTCTGTAAGTGGGGTGGGGGTGGCCGGCCGGCGCGGAACTCCGTGTGCCGGATCTGTCCGCCGGCGTGCGCAATCCAACCGCCAAACACGAGCGACGCCAACGCCGCAACGAGCACCAGCGCCGTCAACCAGCGCTCCAGCTTGGGAAGTTTCCATTTCACGAGCAGCGTGACGAGCGCGAGCGCGCCCGTGATATAGTACGCCCACGCGCCAGCTTCGGCCCTCTCTTCGTGCAACTTCATCCAGCGCATCCCATCGCTGTCAGCCTTCGCACCGATGCGTTCGGCTCCCTTCTCGCCAAACTCGCTCACCGGCCAGACGGAGCCGCAGACCAGCAGCATCAACACCAGCGCGACCATCTGCGCGCCTTTGTTTCCCGTGACGAGGCCGAGCACCAACGCCAGCAGTGCCATCGCCATGCCGTAAATCGGCAACGGGTTCAGCAGCACGTGAACGTACTCAGGCCGCTTGAGGGCTTCCAACATCTGTTGCAGTTCCGTCATGGTCTCCTCCAATCGTTCGCCGTTTCCATAACAGATAAATGGCCGGGTACACCAGCAATTCCGTCAGACAGCCAACCGCGCCATTTCGATTGTTTCAGTGAAGTGTGTCGTCGAGCGCTGTCACGCATGCCGTTTCACTTTTTGTGCAGGGTATTCATCAGCGTGTTCACGGTGGATGACAGGTGATTTGAAGTATCCGAATTTGTCTTGGCATTCTTTTGCTCTTGCCAAATCGGCCTTGGTCCATTTTTTGGCTTTGATGCAACAAAAATTTGTCGCACGTTTGCCGGGTATTCCAGTGCCTCGGGCGATGTCAATACCTACAATGGTCTTCGAGTCTGGAAAGCGACCAATGGCTGCATGGCACCGACAACCAAGTTCTGCGATGCGATACGCATTCTCTTCGTGTGGGCTTGATGACAAGAAGACATATGTCACACCTTGCATTGATTGCACACACCGAGCACGAACCTTGCCCGCATTTGCTTGCTCAAGGAAATCTTTAAGGTCTTTCCCGAGAAGACGCCGTGAGAATCTGTGCTCCATTGCCATTGTCCGTAGCGTAAGCTCAAGCTCGGGAAGAGAACCATCGAACTCCCAATCCTCGGCGTCAGGCCGAATGGCCAAGAATTCGATGAGACGATCCCAAACATAGCTGTCCTTATCTTCTCGAAGTTTCGCCAAGAACTCAGGTTTCTGGCAGACCGAATTCCACAAATTCTCCTGCAGCATCAGAAGGTTACCCTTTGGAAAGGTCCGATTACCATGCAGATAGACTGCAAGCAGATCCTCTTCCCCGCCATCCATATGAACCCCAACTCCTCGTCTGAAAAGCCCCTCTTTATCAGTCAGGTATCTCGTGAAGTCCGTGATTGTGTCCAAGTGTCTTAGCAGCGTTATGCACGACTGTTCGTCCATGACATGGACCATCTCGCCGCTGGACGGTTCTCCTATAGCGATACTAAGTCCCGCTTTTCTATCTGCACCGAAGGCAATGGCGATACGGTGATAGACGCGACGATCTTTTGGCGGAAGCGGGAGACCTTTCGTTCCATCTTTTCTAATTGGACAACTCGCTCCGTCTAGCCACCTTTGTGCCCCAAGGATTTGTTTCACGGATTCATCGACGGCTTTTCGCTCCCATCTCCGGCTATCGACTCGAACTCTACCGGTGTCTTTATACCGAACGTCCTTTACGCTTATGATCAGGATGTGTGGGTCGCACACTACTAGAATGTCGCAGAGTTCTTTGCCGGGGCTTTTCCCTTGTGGATTCAGATAGCTCCAAAATGAAAGAAACGACTTTCGGCATATCTGATAGACAAACTGCTCAGATGTATTTACTGCCGTTTCCATAAATGCAAAATTCTACTCGCGTTTACTAACCAGTCAAACTCCGATGGCATCGTCACAACAAGATGCTGTGTGCACGAAAAGCAACACACCCGGCAATGGGTATTACCGGGTGTGGAGTGAATGGCGAACGACTGGTTATTTCTTGTTGTTGGGACAATCGCCGCATTTGCAGGAGCAAGGCTGCTTGCAATCCTTGCAGCAACACTTGGCTTGATCCTTCTTGCAGGTGCACTTCTCACACGTGCACTTGATACCTGGCTTCTCGCAGCCGCAAGTCTTGCCGCACTGCGCCCAGAGCGGTGACGCGCTCAAGATCAGCGCTGCTGCCAATACTGTGATCAGTTTCATGGTGACTCCTTTCAGTTTCTTGCCGGTTGGATCCGCATTGTGCAGGGACCGGTAAGTTGTTGTTTGATCAACGCCGCGTGACGCTTCTGTTGTTCGGGCGTCAACAGGGCACGGACCCGTAAAATGTGGTCGAGCACAACCTTCTCGGAATCGTTCTGTGCGGCGCACATCTGTTGGCAAGCTTCAGTAGCCTTCGTCGGGTCGTTGAGCGACTCAGCGAGGTCGGCGCGCGCGGCGCAATGCGCGGTGCAGGAATCGGCCAGACGTTTCTGGAAATCGGCTTCGAGCTTGGCGACCTCAGCGGTTTGGGCGTCAGTCAACTTCAATTCATGACGGAGCCACGCGGTATCGTGCACTTCGAACGGACGCGAACGCAATGAGCGGGCGATGCCAAACGCGGTCGTGGCCACGATGGCGGTGACAATGAGAAGTGCGAGTGTGGTTTTCATGATTTACCTCTGGGCCATGCGGACGTAACTGCCCGCCAGCGTGTCGGGGCCGAGCAACCCAAACCCGCTCGCTGGCGCGACAGAGAACCATCCGCCGGCCACGCCGATGGCGGCACCGACGATAGCAGCAGCACCAAGCGTAAAAGCCGGCTGTGGCAGCCACGAGCGCAACCAATCGGCAAAGGTCGGTTTGCTTTGTCGGAGGCGGCGCCAGACTTGCGCGTCGAAGTTGGTTGGCGGTTCGATCTCCTTCCATTGCTGGAGGAGCCGGTGAAGTTGGTCGTCCTGGTTGTTCATCAACCAGTGATACGTCAGCCGCTGGAAAAACCCTCGCTCATTTTGAGAGATTGTTACCGTCACCCCCTCACACCCAATACCCGCAGCGCGCTGGCAGGTGGACCTGAAACAAAACCAGATTTACACAATATTGAAACGGTCGTTTCATTATTGTATAATTCAGGAATCCTTCAACACGTGGAACTTTTCTTGGAGCAGACGACGGAATTGTTCGCTTTGGCGGTGCACGTCGGCCCCTCGGTATCCTTTAGGCCAAAGCGCGCGCGGCAGCAAAGGATCCCATGCGAACGCGTAGGAATACGAGCGGCGTTCGTTCCGGGCCAGCGCAGCCAGTTGTCCCAAATCCCGCGCATCTGTCAGTCCGCGTCCCGTCAGCACCGGATGCCGGAGATAAGTCTCGTGTGCTTTTGCTATCTCCTCCCAATTCCATGCGCTGGCAACCACCTCCGCATGGCTGCACAGAAACAAATCCCGAACAGTGAACCCGCAAAAACACTCGGGGATGCCTTCCGCTTGGATGATCTCCTCCAGAATCGGTTGCAAGACATGCGGCCAAATCCACACACTACGCTGCAACAAGCCGAGTTTGCGCATCCGCAGCGCCCGCCACAGGTCGTGGCGATCCTTGCGACGCACCTCGGGCAGATCGAATACCACTACGCGCCACTGACCATCCCATGACCGGTTCCATTCGACTCGTGGATCGGTGACGCGGACGCGCTGAATGCCGTCGGTTGTAATCCGGTATACCGGTTCCTTGCCGTCCTTGCCGGTGCGTTCCAACAGTCGCTGCTGTTCCAAGCGCAGAAACAAATGCACATTGCCGGGCCGGTGGGCGTACTCCTCGTAACCCGCCAGCAAGTTTTGCAACGTGGGCCGCGTCAGCTTGTCCATCGTCCAAAGAAACAGGTCCAGTACCTCCGCATAATCGAGCCGTGGCATGACCGACTCATAACCGAACCCACCCTGCCAATGCAAGCTCACTATTACACAATATCGTAACGACCGTTACAATATTGTGTAATTGTCTCGGCGCCATTTCTTCGTGAGCGCAGAGCTGGCGCGACGGGACTCAGAGAAGCGGCGCAAGCGCGATGCGGAGGTTCTGGCGAGCGCGATAGAGGCGAGATTCAACGGATTTCTCCGAGCAATGCATCACCTCGGCAATCTCGGCGTGGGAAAGGCCTTGATACTCGGCCAGCACCACGGCAGTGTGCTGGTCTTCGGGCAACAACTGGATCGCAGCGGCAATCTGCTCGCCGAGTTCGCGGGTTTCAACCTCTCGTGAAGTGGTGGACGGTTCGGGAGCGGAATCCAACGACTCGACCGGATGACGCTGGCGATATCGCAGCCGGTCAATGGCGGCGTTGCGGGCCAGCGCGAACAGCCACGTCGAAACTTTGCGCCGCGGATCGAACTCGCTCCAGTGTTGATACGCGCGAACAAAAACCTCCTGCGCCACGTCCTCGGCGTCGGCGGCGTCGCCGAGCATCCGATAAACGAAGTTCAACACCGGCCGCTGGTAGCGAGCCAACAACTCCGCGAACGCGGCGTCATGCTCCTCTGTTTGGTTAGCCATTGCCGTCGCTGCATCGTAGTTCAGATGAAGGACATTCTCAAGGGCACCTCCGGTAACTCGGCAACCATTGTAGGCCGACTTTGTAAGTCGGCGGTTCCTCGAAGGATTTCGCCGCTTCGCAGAAGCGGCCTACAGCATAACACCAGTTACCGGAGGTTCCCTCAAGGTTTGAACATTCGGGCTGGTCATTCGTCGAAGCGTCGTTATTATCCTGCCCATGCAAATCAACCGCCGCACTTTCCTGAAGAGCGCAGCCGTCCTTGCTGCCGCGCCCTTGGTGGTTCCCGCCCGCGTGCTCGGACGCGGCGGCGCTGTCGCGCCGAGCGAACGCATCATCGCCGGCGGCATCGGCATCGGCGGACGCGGAACTCACGATTTGAACTGGATGCTCGTCGAGCAAGACGTCCAGTTCGTCGCTGTTTGTGATGCCCAGAAGAGCCGACGCGAAGCCGCCAAGAACGTCGTGGACACGAAATACGGCAACAAGGATTGCGCCGTGTCTGGCGATATTCGCGAGTTTTTGGCGACGCGGACCGACATTGATGCGCTGTTGATTGCGACTGGCGACCGCTGGCATGCGCTCGCTTCCATCTTGGCGATGAAAGCGGGGAAAGACGTTTACACCGAGAAACCTGCGTGTCTTACAATCGCGCAGGGACAGGCGGTCGTGGAGACAGCCCATCGGTATGCGCGGGTCTATCAGACCGGCGCGCAACGGCTCAGCGAACCGAATCACGTGTTCGCCATCGAAATGGCGCGCACGGGCCGGCTCGGCCCGATCCACACCGCTTACGCCGACTGTCGTTGGCGCGGTGGGCAACGCTACGATTGGTTGCCGGAGGAACCTTTGCCGCCGAAAGACGAAGTGGACTGGGACACTTGGCTTGGGCCGTGTCCGTGGCGTCCGTACAACAGTGCCTACGTGAGGGGCGGAGGAAGCTGGTACGGTTACTACGATCTTGCCACCGATGTCGCGATGTGGGGCGCGCACACCGTTGCGCAAACGTTGGCCGGACTCGACATGTCGAACGTCTCGACCATCGAGTTCGAGTTCGCCGGGCCGGATGCGACGATCATGACGCGCCTCTCCAACGGCGTGAAGTTGGTGCTCTATCGGGTCGTCGGCGATGTGTGGAAACAGTGCGAGTTCTGGCACGGCGCTTGTGGCGAACGGTTCGACGGTCCCGGAGGATGGACGGCGGCGGCTGACGGTTATGCGACCACTGATGTCTCCTCGCCGGCGTTGTTGCTCGAATACAAGAAGGTGCTCGCCGAATACGTTGCTCGAACGCAACGCTCCCTGAATCACATGCGCGATTTTCTCGACTGCGTCCGGTCGCGTCGGCAGGCGATCGCGAACCCCGAAGTCATGTTCCGTTCGATGGCGATCTGTCTGGCCGCCGACATTTGCGAACAGTTGAAACGAAACGTGAAGTTCGACCTGCTCAAGTACGAATTCATCGGCGACGCCGAAGCCAACCGTCTGCGTTCCCGCCCAATGCGCGAACCATGGAGAATCTGAGAAGCAATTTCACTCGCCGCCAGTTTTTGAAAGCCGCCGGCGCGGCGATGGCGATGCCGCTGGTCGTTCCGGCGCGCGTGCTCGGACGTGGCGGCGGCGTCGCGCCGAGCGAGAAGATCATCATGGGTTGCATCGGCATTCGCGGACGCGGCACCGGTGACTTGAAGAAGATGATGGGAGAACAGGATGTGCAGTTCGTCGCCATCTGCGATATCCGCAAGGACCGTCGTGAGGCCGTCAAGGAGATGATTGACAGCCGGTACAACAGCAAAGACTGCAAGATGTACCGCGACCTCCGCGAGTTTGTCACCGAGCGCACCGACATTGACGGCGTGTTGATCGCGACCGGCGACCGCTGGCACGCGCTCGCCTCGATTTACGCGATGCGCGCCGGCAAAGACGTTTACACCGAGAAACCGTCGTGCCTGACCATGGCCGAAGGCCGGGCTGTTGTCGAGACCGCGAAGCAGTACGGTCGTGTTTACCAGACCGGCACGCAGCGGCTCAGCGAAGCGAACCACGTTTTCTGCATCGAGATGGCGCGCACCGGCCGGCTCGGCAAAGTTCACACTGCCTACGCGCACATCTCCGGCGGGACTGCGTCCAGCTTGAAGACCGATTGGCTGCCGCCGGAACCGTTGCCGGCGAAGGACGAGGTGGATTGGGACGCCTGGCTCGGCCCGTGTCCTTGGCGTCCGTACAACTCAGCCTACATTCAGGGACGTTGGCGCGGCTACTACGATTTTCACACGAGCTGCATCGGCGAGTGGGGCGCACACACGTTCGCGCAGGCGCAAGCCGGCCTCGACATGTCGGACACGTCGCCGGTTCTCTACAAGTACATCGCCAACGATTCCGGCGATGGCATGGTCACGCAGTTCGCCAACGGCACGAAGCTGATTTTGTCGCAGGGCAAGAAATTCTGGCATGGCTCGTGTGGCGAGCGTTTCGACGGCGAAGAAGGCTGGGTCGCCGCCGCCGATGGTTACCAAAAACCTGACGCCTCGTCGCCGGCGCTGTTGACCGAATACAAGAAGGTCATCGCCGAATACGTCGCACGGACTGGACGTTCGCTCGACCACTGGCGGAATTTTTTCGACTGCATCCGTTCGCGCCAGCAGACCGTCGCGAACCCGAGCGTGATGCACCATTCGATGATGACGGTGCACGCCGCCAACATCTGCATGTGGTTGAAGCGCGACATGAAGCTCGATCCCGTCAACGAAGAATTTATCAACGACCCCGAAGCGAACCGGTTCCGTTCGCGCGCGATGCGCGCGCCGTGGACAATCTAAAGGAGAAAAATGAAATCATTCAGCCGTCGTCAATTCCTCAAAGCCGCCAGCGTCGCCGCGGTGGCGCCGTTGATCGTGCCGGCGCGCACCCTCGGGCGCGGCGGCGGCGTGGCGCCAAGCGAACGCATCATCATGGCCGGCATCGGCATTCGCGGTCGCGGAACGCACGACCTGAACTGGATGATGCGCGAGAAAGACGTCCAGTTCGTCGCCATCTGCGACGTCCGCAAGGACCGCCGCCTTGCCGTCAAGGAGATGATTGACAAGCAGTACGGCACGACTGATTGCGCGATGTACGGCAACGTGCATGAGTTCCTCGCCGCGCGCCCGGATGTGGACGCCGTGCTCAGCGCCACCAGCGATCGTTGGCATGCGTTGATGTCCATCTACGTCATGCGCGCCGGCAAAGACATTTACACCGAGAAACCTTCCTGCATGACCATCGCGGAGGGCCGCGCGGTCATCGAGACTGCCAAACAATACGGTCGCATCTACCAGACCGGCACGCAGCGCCTCAGCGAACCGAACCACGTTTTCTGCATCGAGATGGCGCGCACCGGCCGGCTCGGCAAAGTCCACACCGCCTACGCGCACATCGCGCCGTGGGACGCCGCGCAGATGCGCACCGACTGGCTGCCCGAAGAACCGTTGCCGCCGAAGGATGAGTTGGACTGGGATGCTTGGCTCGGCCCCTGTCCGTGGCGCCCGTACAACAAAGACTACGTTGAAGGCCGCTGGCGTGGCCATTTCGATTTCCACACTAGTTGCATCGGCGAATGGGGCGCCCACACGTTTGCGCAAGCCCAGGCTGGCATTGACGCCGGCGACCTCTCGCCCATCGCCTACGAGTATGTCACCAACGACTCCGGCGACGGCATGGCCACGCATTTTGCCAACGGCACGAAGATGGTCCTCTCCCGCGGCGACAAATACTGGCACGGCTCCTGTGGCGAACGGTTCGACGGCCCCGAAGGCTGGGTCGCCGCCGCCGACGGCTACGCGAAACCAGAAGCTTCCTCGCCGTCGTTGCTCGCCGAGTACAAGAAGGTCCTCGCTGATTACGTCGCGCGCACTGGTCGCTCACTCGATCACGTCCGCAATTTCTTCGATTGCGTCCGTTCGCGCCAGAAGACCGTTGCGAACGAGAGCGTGATGCACCACTCGATGACGACCGTTCACGCCGCCAACATCTGCATGTGGCTGAAGCGCGACATGAAGTTCGACCCCGCCACCGAGACGTTCATCAACGACCCCGAAGCCAACCGCTATCGCGCCCGTGCCATGCGCGCCCCGTACACCATCTAAGGAAGAATGACGGAAACCAAGATTACCTACCAAGCAATCAAACTGATCGAGAACGTTATCTTCACGGTGCGCGGACAGCGCGTCATGCTCGATGCGGACTTGGCGCGGCTCTACGGTGTTTCTACGAAGCGGCTCAATGAGCAGGTAAAACGCAACCGGGAGCGTTTCCCGGCGCACTTCATGTTTCAACTCACGGAAACAGAGAAAGCCGAGGTGGTCGCAATTTGCGACCACCTCCAAAGACTCAAGTTTTCCCCGGTCCTGCCCTACGCCTTCACCGAGCACGGCGCGATCATGGCTGCAACAGTGCTGAATTCACGCCGCGCCATCCAAGTCAGCGTTTTTGTTGTGGAGGCATTTGTGAAACTGCGCCAAGAGCTTGGACAGAACCGGCAGTTCGCCGCGAAGCTGGCGGAGTTGGAGAAGAAGCTGTCCGAGCGGCTCGACTTGCACGAGAAAGCCATTCTCCATCTGTTGCGCCAAATGCAAGACTTGCTGAATCCGCCACCGGGGCCAGAGCCAGAAAAGAAACAAATCGGCTTCCAAGTTCGGGAACGCGCCGCCAAGTATCGTGTCAAACGGAAATCGTAAACAACCCCAAAAGAACTGCGAATGACAGAAACCAAGGTCACCTACGAAGCGATTCAGCCCATTGAGAGAGTCATCTTTACGGTGCGCGGACAGCGCGTGATGCTCGATTCCGATTTGGCGAAAGTGTATGGCGTCACCACGTTCAACCTCAACAAGGCAGTCAGGCGAAACGCCGACCGATTCCCTGACGACTTCGCGTTTCAGATTACCGCGCAAGAGGTTGCAAAGTTGATATTCCAAATTGGAATATCAAATTCAAGGCGTGGAGGAAGACGAAAACCAGCCTGGGTTTACACCGAACACGGCGCGGTGATGGCCGCCAACGTCCTCAACAGCAAGCGCGCGGCGCAAATGAGCGTGGGAGCCTGCCCTGAGCGAAGTCGAACGGGTGGTGCGCAGTCTGAACGCCTCGACATCCACGAAGCCGCCATCGTCTCCATCCTCCAACGCGTCATGGACATCATTGATCCGCCAGCCCTGCCCGCGCCGCCCAAGAAACAAATCGGCTTCCAAGTTCGGGAACGTGCTGCCCGGTATGTTGTGCGAAGAAAGGCGAGGTGAACCATGCTTGATCCAACCCTCTTTGGTCTACTGTCCCAAGTTGATCGCGACGAAATTGTGTTACCGGCTATGCAGCGGCCTTTCGTTTGGAGGGAGGATCGTATTTACCGCCTAGTTGATAGTCTCCTGCGTGGTTTTCCCATTGGCGCGTTGATGTTGTGGAAGACTTCGACAGTGCAGAGGTTTCGGCGATTGCCGCGCGATGTGGATACGGAAACAGCGGAAATCTTCACCTTTGAAACGTCAACGGATACAAGTAACAAGTATCTCGTTCTTGATGGCCAGCAACGATTGACAAGCCTTTTTGCTGCCTTCAAAGGAACATACAATCACAAGCGCCTTTTCATCGATGTGCTCAGCGGAAGTCCCGAAGGGAAGGACCCCGGCAATCAATACTACGATTGCCAATTCCTCTCAGCCGCAGAAGCGAGTACTTTGACTACTTCCAATGGGGGACTTCGGCGACACTACATGCCGATCCAAGACTTGATTAAGATCAATCCCGTTCACGCGGCGGCTGCGGCACACAAGAAATCGCTGGAGTTGAAGCTGACCGAGAGTGAATCTGAGCGGATCACCGATATTTTCATCAGATGTGCAACCATTTTGGGAAACTCAAAGTCGCTGCAGGTCATTACGGTGGATGAAGATCCCTCGCATGTCACACCGATTGAGGAAATTCTCGAGATATTTGTCCGTGTCAATTCCGGCGGCTTGGTTCTTCAAAAGTCTGATTTGTTGATGAGTCTTCTCGACCTCAAATGGAATGATATCCAGCCAGAACTTCAGAAGCTGGTTCGCGACATTAACGAAAGTCGCCCGTTTGCATTTACGCGGGATGATGTTCTCAAGAGTCTGCTTTTAGCGGAGGGGGCGGAGACACGCTTTGACAAACTCGTGAGTGACCGAAAGCAGGTTGAGCAACTTGCCTCACGTCTTCCAACATATATCCCATCTGTGAAGAAGTCGTGGCAACTTCTCGGATGTATCTTGATGGATGATTGTCGGATTTATTCCGAACGATTCTTCAGAGGCGGTCATAACGCTCTGCTTCCGTTCGTCCTCTACATGTCCAAACGAGATGGAATTAGTAACGATGATCGACGGAAGATTGTCGTAGGCATTTATCTGACCATTATGAGCGGCGTCTTCGGTGGTGCGGAAGCACGGATGGGTGCATTTGCGAAGAATAAGGTCTCTGGTGCATCCTCTTTTCCGCTAAATGACCTTGTCGCGCTCGTCCGTCGAGAATACGGCATCAAATCGTTGGACGACGTTTTGCGTCGTCACCTTGATCTGGCGCTCAACATTGCTCATGGCGGCATTACTCTCGATAAGAATCCGGAGGAACTCCAACGCGACCACATCTTCCCAAAGTCTAAGCTAGAGAAGGCCGGTTATCCGTATGAGATGGTAAATCATTATGCGAACTTCCATTTCTTGCGGGGTGCCGATAACCTGAACAAGCTAGATAAAGATCCGCATGATTGGTTCAGAAATCCCGGAAAGAATGTTCCACCCTATTCGGACAAGGACTTGCAGGAGCGTCTGCTTCAGTGGGATGAACTAGATCCCGGCAAGTTTGAAACGCTGATTGAGCGACGCGGGAAGAGAATCCGCGCGAAAGCGGAAGAGTTGTTTGGGCTACGGGAAGACCAATTCAATGAGCTTTTTTCAGAACCCGCACAGGCACAATGAAGAAATTGGCAAGAACACAATGGAGAACGGTATCTCATTCCACTCAAACTCAAATTTAACCAAGGAAACAAGACCATGAAAATAATCATCCTCGCCATCCTCCTCGCCGCCGGCACGTCGGCCTTCGCCGGCGAAGCCGAGTTGCTCGCCACGTTGAAGTCGAGCACCGCTTCGCGCTACGAGAAATCCGACGCCTGCCGTCAACTTGCGATCTGCGCGACCAAGGCATCGGTTCCGACGCTCGCCGCGTTGCTCACCAACGACGAGATGTCGCACATGGCCCGCTACGCACTCGAACCGCTCAAAGACCCGAGCGTTGACGAAGCGTTGCGCGACGCCCTCGGCAAGACGACCGACCGGCTCCGCGCCGGCGTCATCCATTCCATCGGCGTCCGACAGGACAAGAAAGCCGTGCCGGCGCTCATCAAATTGCTGCCGGACTCGTTTGCCGCGTCCGCGCTCGCCCGCATCGGTACGCCCGACGCCCTCGCCGCGCTCGAAAAGAACCTGCCGGCCACTGCCGCGGCCTGCCTCATCGCCGCCGGAACAAAACCGGAACTTTACGAGAAACTCATCGCGCCCTCGATTCCGGCGCACATCCGCGTCGGCGCGATGGCCGGCACCATTCGCAATCGCGGCGCCAAGGGCGTTACGTCGGTGGTTGAACTGCTGCGCAACGAGGACCCCGGCATGTTCGGCGTCGCGCTCCGCCTGACTCGCGAGTGGGACGAGAAGAAGCTGACCACCGCGCTCGCCGGCGAAATCAGCAAGCTTCCAGCCGACCGGCAGGAATTGCTCGTTCGCGCGCTCGGCGACCGCGGCGACCGCGCTGTTGTGCCCGCGTTGCTCACGCTACGCACCGCCGCCTCGATTCAAGTGCTGACGCAGCTCCGCGAGACTTCCGCCGTGCCGATGCTCGTTGAAATCGCGCTCGCCGGACGCGAACTCGCGCCAGTTGCGCAAGCTGCGCTCGTCAGCATGCCCGGCAAGGAAGCCGAGAAAGCCGTGCTGGCGTTGCTCGACAACTCCGACGCGAAAATCCGCGCGCTCGGCGTCAGCCTCGTCGGCCAACGCCGCGTCGCCGGCGCGGTGCCGGCGCTGTTGAAGGCGACTGGCGATTCCGACGAAGCCGTTCGCGCCGCCGCGATCCGCGCCGCCGGCGAGTTGGCCGGGGCGAAAGAGTTTCCGTTGTTGATCGGCCTGTTGTTGAAGGCGAAGTCATCTGCCGAAGCCGATCCTGTCGAGACCGCGCTCACCGGCGTTTGCACACGCGAATCGAAACCGACCGCCGCCAACATCACCGTCGTCAAAGCGGTCTATGGCGATTTGCCGGACGGCAAGTCCGCCGATGTGACGGCGAAAGTCGCCAAGCTCCTGAAGGCCGGCACGTTCACCATCGAGGCGTCGAACAAGAATTTCGGCGACCCAGCGGGTGGAAAGCACAAGAAGCTGCGCATTGACTACGACGCCGGCAGCGGCGTGCAAAGCAAGACCGTTGCGGAACGCGATTCGATAGCATTGTCTGGCATCGCCGTTCCCCCGGCGATGTCCGACGCGCTCTGCGCTGCCGCGCCGAAAGCTTCCGGCCCGGCCAAGATCGCGTTGCTCCGCGTGCTGCGCGCTGCCGGCGGCGCGAAGGGGTTGGGCGCCATCCGCGCGGCGACGTCGGACAGCGACACCGAGGTGCGCGAGACGGCGTTGCGCGCGATGTGCGATTGGCCGACGGCGGAAGCGCTGCCGGATTTGGCCAACCTCGCGAAGACATCGTCGGACGCGAAGTTCAAGATTCTGGCGTTGCGCGGCTGGCTCCGGTTGGTCGGCGCGCAGGACGCGCCGCCGGAGAAGAAGATGGCGTCGTTGAAGGAAGCGTCGTCGTTGATCACGCGCGACGACGAGCGCCAACTTCTGTTGTCGGCGCTGGGCCAGGTTCCGAGCGTGGATGCGTTGACGATGGCGTTGTCATTCCTCGGCACGCCGCGCCTGAAAGAGACGGCGTGCGTCACCATCATTAATATTTCGGAAAAGATCGTCGGAACCCAGCCGGCGGCGGTTGCCGCGGCGCTTGAAAAGGCGGAGCCGAAGAACCGTCGCACCGCCGACCGCGCCAAGGAATTATTGGCGCAGGCGAAAACAGCCGCCAACAAATAGCATATGCGCTTGGCTTTGTTGATTGCGCTGTGCGCACTCGTGCGCCACGCTGCGACAGAGGCCGGTGATCTTGGAGCGGGCCGTGGCCAGCACTTCAATCGGACGCTCGCCTTGCAGTTCGATGAACAACTCATCGTCGGTCTCGAAGTCCTTCATGCCGCGCGAAACGGGATGATTTGGGTTCGTGATGTTGACAGTGAACGGACCGCGTTTGTCGTGCTTCTTGCGCTGCGTGCGTCCGACGAGGTTGCGGAATTCCGTCCAGTCTTCGAATGCGCCGCTGGCGTAGTGAATCGCAACCAGACCTTTGCCGTCGCGCACCGCGGGCGCGGTTGCCTTCCAGACGTGTCCGGTCCAGTCCGCGCCGGTGATGATGACGGCGCGATGCGGCTCTGCAAATCCTGAGAACGCCACGGTGCCGGCAAGAATTACCGGTCTTTCGGGTCTTTCGCTATCATGTCGCGCAACGACTGGATCGTCGCCTGTTCCTCCGCGGCAGTGAGGGTTGCCAGTTTCACGAAGTTCTGAGTGCCCAGTCGCCAGTGGTCCTTGGGCGTCCGCCCGCCGTAGATCACAGTGGTCACCTCGAACGTCAACCCCGGCTGTCCGGCTTCGGCCATCGTCTTCACGAGTTGGGAAAGATTGTGTCGGCCGGTGAAACTGTTCCCGATGAACAACACGTTGAGCGATTTGTCCGCTGCCCAGACACATGGCGAGCACAACCCCATCGAGATCAGAACGCGAAAACACAAGGACACAAGAAGCTGGTTGGTTGTCATGACGGGATGCAGGATAGCAAGAGCTCCGTTGTTTTGCCAGTCAACGCGCCACTGGCACACTGATGGCGGGTTATGGTATGCTCCGCCGCGTGAACACGTATCGCCTTCTTGTCATTGTCGGGTTACTGGGGCTTGGCGCTGCGGCGCCGACTCCGTCGGTCACGGAACTGAACACGTTGTTCGGCGCGCCGCTCTGGTCGGATGTCCCGTTGTGGAGCGAAACCGGCGATGCGGTCGCGCGGCGATTGCGTTGCCAGCCCGAATCCACCGGCACGAAGCAAGCCTCCTACCTTGTTTTACGGCCACCGCCGATTCTGGGCGCCCAACCGGAGACGTTGCGCGTCTCCAGCCGCACCAACAAGACGAGCGCCATCCTCATCATGTTCGCCAACAAGGGCGACTCCGTCGGCATGAGACCGTTCCACCAACAATTTGCCAGGGCCGCCGACTACAACGCCGCCATGTTGAAGTACGAAAAAGACCTCGCCGCGCTTCAGCCCCGGCTCACGAAGGATGCCGCGACGATCGAAGCGGCGTTGACGCGCGGTCTCGGCGCGCCGGAGCGACTCACGCTCACCGAAGGCGGTGCGGCGCCCGAAGTCGTGAAGGTGTGGCGTTGGAAGGAACACGCCATCGTATTGGCGGTCGCGCCGCGTGAATCGGTCGCCGTCCGCATCATTCCGCCGGAACAGCTTCGCGCCCGCACCCAGACCATCTCCGACGCCGACTTGAAGAAGGAATTCCTCAGTCGCGTCCAGCGCCGGTCCAACGGTGACGTTGTGATCGGCAGTATCCCGATGGTCTCGCAAGGCCGCAAAGGCTACTGCGTGCCCGCGACTTGGGCGCGTTACCTCCAATACGCCGGCATCAACGTGGACGAATACGCGCTCGGCGATGCCGGCAACACGCGCGCCGGCAGCGGCACGTTCGGCAAAGCCATGGCCGCGGCGGCCGCGCCGATCGTCGCCCGCAACAAACGCCAGCTTGTCCCGTTGAGCGGCGCGTTCAGTTTGTCGGTGATTTCCAAGCACATTGACAACGGCCTGCCGGTGATGTGGACGTTGCGCTGTGTTGGCCCGTTCCGCGAGTTCGGGCAACCGCCCAACCGGATGGGCGACATGACACCGGAGAAATGGAACATCGCGCTGAAACTTAACCGGAGCAACGCCCACAAACTTCCCCGCACCAATACCGAGGCGCATATGTGCATGATCATCGGCTACAACAAAACCACCAAGGAAATCGCCACCTCCGATTCGTGGGGCCCCGGCCACGAAGAGAAATGGTACACGCTGGAGGAAGCGCAGGCCGTTTCACTCAACGAGTATTACGTCATCTCATGGTGAGATAGTGGGGTAACCATCTTGGTTGCCCATCGGGTCCCGCAGGACAAGCTGGAAGCTTGTCCTACTCTCATGTTCCAGTGGTCAGCTTTTCTGTTCCGGGCTAGTTCCGGCCACGGTTTCCTTGACCGTTTCGCCGGCGGCGACGGCCTCGGCCACGGCAGCCTGAACCTCGGCCTTGAGATCGTCGGGCGCGGCTTGGCCGAGCACGGGCGCGGTCTCGGCGACAACGGGCGCAGCCGTTTCATTGATCGGGGCGACCGTTGCCTCCTTCTGCACGAGCAGATCGTTGCGTAATTCCTCCTCGTGCGGCTTCGGCCCGGCAGCGATGACTTCCATCGCGTCAATGCGCTCTTCCTGCGCCTCGCGGTTGTGTTCGAGTTCCTTGCGGGCTTTCTCCTCGCGCGGGCTGAACTTGACGCTGACGACCTTGCTGATGCCGTGCTCTTCCATCGTGATGCCGTAAAGCGCGTCGGCCATGCCGATGGTGCGCTTGTTGTGCGTGATGATCACAAACTGCGACATCGTGATGAAACGCTGGAGGATCCGGATGAAACGATTAATGTTCGACTCATCGAGCGGCGCGTCCAACTCGTCGAGCACGCAGAACGGTGACGGCTTGACCATGTAGATCGAGAACAACAACGCCGTGGCGGTCATCGTCTTTTCGCCGCCGCTCAGGAGCGTGATGCTCTGGAGTTGTTTGCCCGGCGGTTTGGCGACGATCTCGATGCCGCTTTCGAGCGGGTCGTTCTCGTCGAGCAGGATGAGGTTGGCTTTGCCGCCGCCGAACAGCTCGACATACATCTGCTGGAAGTTGGCGCGTATCTTCTCGAAGGTCTCGTTGAAAAGTTGCTTGGTCGTGGCGTTGATCTTCGCGATGACCTGAAGGAGTTGTTCCTTCGCCTTGACGAGGTCTTCGTGTTGCTGGCTGAGAAACTTGAAGCGCTCTTCGAGTTCGTCGTATTCTTGGATCGCTTCGACGTTGACGGGACCCATCGCGTCGAGCTTGGTCTGCATCTCGGCGACTTGCGCCTCGATGGCGTCCCAGTCAGTCTCGCGCGGGACCTGCTCGGTGACGACCGGGCCTTGGTCGGCCACGGTGATCGTGATCGCGTCGGGAGCGACTTCCTCGACGTTGACCTGGTATTTCTGCCAGACGCGGTCCTTGAGCTGTCCGACTTCCATCCGTTTCTGAGCGACCTGCACATCGAAACCGGATTTCTGCTGTTGCGCTTCGTAAGCTTTCTGACGGAGCGCCTTCAGGTCGGCTTCGGCTTGCGTGACGCCGGCGGCGACTTCCTTGCGCTGGTTGTCGAGCGCGGCGATCTGCTGCTGGAGTTGCTCTCGCAACGCAGCCAATTCAGTAATCTTCTGCTCGGACTCAGCGTTCTCGGCGCGGAACTGGGCGATGCGCGCGGTGCCCGACTCGATCTCGCTCGTGCAAGTCGCCATGCGGTCGCGGAAATCGCGGATGCGGCCGGCAATCGGCTCGCGGTTGGCTTCGATGGAGCCGCGTTTATTCTCCAGGCTGTTCACGCTGACGCGCAACTCGATGAGTTGGCTGTTCATTTCCTCTTTGCGCTGGAGCAACTCGTCCACGAGTCGCTGGGCCGCGGCCATCTGCTCGCGCAACTGGCCCTGCCGCGCCTCGCCAGCGTGAATGGTCGCCAGAATCTGGTCGCGGCGCGCTTTGTCCTCGTTCTCCTGTTGTTCGATAGCCTGGACTTCGAAGATGACGGTGTGGATTTTGCTTTCGAGGTCGCGCTGGTCGGTGGCGAGCGAGTTCAGTTCGCCTTCCTTGCCGGCGAGCGCGACTTCCTTTGCGTGAAGTTCGGCGCGAAGTTCGGCGAGTTCGCGCTCCAGCGTGGATCTTTGCGATTCGAGTCCGGTTCGCCCGGCGGCAAGCTCCGCGACGTGTGCTTGCAACGCGGCTGTCTCATCAGTCAGCGCGCTGATCTCGGCGATGTGGCTCGTCGAGACGGCGCTGAGAATGCCGTGAACATCAAGGAACTGCCCTTGCCGGGTGGCAACGGCCACGGATGGATTCGCAGCACGTAACGCGAGCGCGGCGTCAAGATCGTCGGCGATGACGACGTTGGCGAGCAATGAGCGCAGCAACGGCTCGAAACGGGCGTCGCGAACGCGAACGACGGTCGCGGCGCTGAGGCCGCTCCCACTTTCGACAGCAACCGACGGTGCAGTCAGGCCGGGGGCCGTGACGGCGTTGTCGGCGAGGAGAGCGCGCGCGGCGGCAACGTCGTCAGTGAGAATCGTGCGGATGTTGTGATTGAGCGCGGCTTCGATGGCGGCGCCATATTGCGATTCGACTTCGATGATTTGGCCGAGCGTGGCGTGTCCATCCGGCGCGGCGAAAAGTTTGCGCAGCAGGTCGAGCCGAGCTTTCTTGCTCGACGCATCGGACGCTGCCGAATGATGTTGCTCGGTGACGGCGGCGAGTTGTTGTGAGTACAATTTCAGCGAAGCTTCGCGCCGTTCGAGCGCGGCCCGAAGCGGGTCCAAGGTCGCGCGCAGTTCGGCGAGGCCGGTATGGAAGCCCTCAAGCTGCTGTTGCTTGGCGGCGCGCTGGTCTTCGAGTTGGAGCCGCTCGGTGCAGAGTTTCGAGGCGCGAAGTTTGTCATTGTGACCGCGGTGATCGAGCGCGTTGAGTTCGTTGTGGCCGTTGGCGATCTGGCGCTCAACGTCAACAAGCGCGGCTTTGGCGTCGCCGAGGCTGCGGTTTCGCTGGTTCAACTCGGCTTCAAGGGCTTTGAGGTCGTCCTGCTGGGCCTGCAGTTTTTTCTGCTCGGCGGCCAGAAGTGAATCCATCTGGTCGAATTCGGCGTTGAGCCGGGCCAACTCGACTTCCTGAATGTGAATCCTCTCCTCGGAGCCGGCGATCTCGCGGCGGTTGCGCTCGATGGCCTGCTCGGACTCGGCGACGCGCTCGGTGTTGGTCGTGATGCGCTGCTGGTGGCGATCCGATTCGTTGCGCAGATCGTGGTCGCGGCTGGTGGTGTCGCCGATGGCGCGCTCGATCTCGCTGAGCGAACGGCGGAGTTGCTCGATCTGGGATTCGGAGGCCGTTATCTCAGATGCGAACTGCTCCGATTGCGCGGCGATGGCGGCGATGGCAGTTTCGAGGCTGGTGATTTCCGCGTGGAGCAGGTCGTAGCGGTGACGCGACAGTTTTGTGTCGAGCACCTTGAGTTGGTCGAAGAGTTCCTTGTAACGGCGAGCTTTACCGGCCTGGCGCTGGAGGCTGATGATCTGTCGTTTGACTTCCTTGATGATGTCAGTGAGCCGGACGAGGTTCTGCTCGGTGTATTCGAGTTTTCGGAGCGCTTCTTTCTTCTGGTGTTTGTATTTGTTGATGCCGGCGGCTTCCTCGAAGATGTTGCGGCGGTCTTCGGGGTGGGCGCTGAGAATCTGGTCAATCTGGCCCTGCGCCATCAACGAGTAGCTGGAGCGACCAATGCCGGTGTCCATGAACATGGACTGAATGTCGCGAAGCCGGCACGGAGTCTTGTTGATGAAGTACTCGCCGGTACCGTCGCGATAGACGCGCCGGGCGATGGTGACTTCATTAAACTCAAGGTTGACGCCGGGCAACGAGATGGTGCTGGCGTCAACGTCAGCGAAAGTCATGCTGACTTCGGCCATGCCGATGGCCTTGCGGCCGTCGGTGCCGTTGAAGATGACGTCGGCCATCTCGGCGCCGCGGAGCGCCTTGGCGGATTGTTCGCCGAGCACCCAACGAATGGCGTCGGCGACATTGGATTTGCCGCAACCGTTGGGTCCAACGATGGCGGTCACGCCCGGAATAAACTCCAAGCTCGTTTTCTCAGCAAACGACTTGAAGCCGATGAGCTGCAGGCTCTTCAGATACATTGTAGGGTCCCCACCCCTTTCTTGGTTTGACGACAAAATAGCGACCCGCCTGCGAAAAACAAGCAAAAAATGCAGAGAAATGAAGAATTCTACGCGCCGCGCAATGCCGCGCGAACCAATGCCTCGACATTGGCAGTCGCGCCAAGCTGTTCTGCCGCTGCCGTGACGGACTTCTGCGCATCGGCTTGCTTGTAGCCGAGCGAGACCAGCGCGAGCACGGCGTCGGCAACCTTCGGGTCGGCAGCGGCCTTGGGCGCGAGTGAAGTTTCGACGCCGACTTTGTCTTTCAACTCGACGACGAGACGCTCGGCGGTCTTCTTGCCGATGCCACGCAACGACGACAACGTCTTCGTGTCGCCCGCCGCGATGGCGCTGCGCAACGACGTGACCGATGCGCTCGACAAAATGTTGCAGCCAAGTTTCGGTCCGATGCCGCTGATGCTGATGAGCAGCAAAAACATCTCGCGTTCCGCCGGTGTGGCGAAGCCGAAGAGTTGCTGCGTGCCATCCTGTGCGTTGACGTGGTGGTAGGTCAACAACTTCACGTCGCCGCCCAGCGACGGAAGCTTGTCGTAGCTGGAAACCGGAATGAAAACCTGATAGCCGACGCCGTGGCAATCAATGGTGACGCACGTCGGTGTTGCTTCGGCGAGCTTGCCTTGAAGAAATGCGATCATGGGTACCTCAGATTTGTTTCGGCGGATTCAGTTGGACGCCGCGCAACGATTGCGCGTGGCAAATCGCCAGCGCCAGCGCGTCGCCGGCGTCGGCGGGCGGCGCTTCCTTCAAGCCGAGCATCGCCTTCACCATGTTCGCAACCTGTTGCTTGCCGGCGGCGCCGAGGCCGGTCACGGATTGTTTTACTTTGCGCGGGGCATACTCGTAAATCTCCAGCCCGTGCGCGGCGGCGACGGCGATGGCGACTCCGCGAACTTGTCCGAGCGTGAGCGCGATCTTGGTATTCTGGACGAAGATCAATCCTTCCACGGCCATCACGTCGGGCTGGTGTTGCTCGATCAATGCCGTCAGCGTGTCGTGGATGCGGACGAGACAACGCGACGGCAAAACGCTGGCGGCATTCTTGATGGTGCCGCAAGCCAGTGGTGTCATCTCGCTGCCGCGCGTTTCGATCAGGCCGTAACCGGTTGAGCGCAGGCTGGGGTCAACGCCGAGAATCTTCACGCAGCGGCTTGGACTTTCTCCATCACGGCGTCAGGAATGTCGGCGCTGGAGTGGACGTTCTGGACATCGTCGTGATCTTCGAGCGACTCCACGAGGTCGAGCACGGCCTTGGCAGTCTTCTCGTCGGTGACGGGCACCGGCGTCAACGGCAACCAGGCAATCTCGGCGCTGACCGGTTTCAGTTTCTTCGCTTCGATGGCTTTGTGGACCGGCTCGAACTGGTGCGGGTCGGTGGTAATCTCGTAAGTTTCCTCGTGCGAAATCATGTCCTCGGCGCCGGCGTCGAGGACGAGACTCATCAGGTCGTCTTCGCTGGTCTGTCCTTTCGGAATGATGATCTGGCCTTTGCGGTGGAAAAGATGTTTGGCGGTGGCGAGGTGGCCGCCGTGTTTGGTGAGGATGGCGCGGATCTCGGCGGCGGTGCGGTTCTTGTTGTCGGTGAGCAGATCCACGATGAGGGCGACGCCGCCGGGAGCGTAGCCTTCGTAGGTGAGTTCCTCGTAGTTGACGCCTTCGAGTTCGCCGGTGCCTTTCTTGATGGCGCGCTCAATATTGTCCACGGGCATGTTCGAGGCGCGCGCCTTCATCAGAATGGTGCGCAGCCGCGGATTGAAACCGGGATCGCCGCCGCCGAGTTTGCAGGCGACGGAGATTTCCTTGGCGAGCTTGGAGAAGACCTTGCCGCGACGGGCGTCAAGGACGCCCTTGTAGTGTTTGACTTTGGACCATTTGGAGTGGCCTGACATAGTGGCGCGAATCTTAGCTTGCCGTCCGATGGGTTTCCATCTATTTTATGCGGCGTTGTGCCCGGGTGGTGGAATTGGCAGACACGTACGTTTGAGGGGCGTATGGCGAAAGCCGTGCAGGTTCAAGTCCTGTCCCGGGCACCACTTACCACTTTCCTCAGAAACGCCGCCGCTTGTTCATAAATACCGTCGTTTCTTTCCGCCCGCGGCCCGGCGACGTTCAACACGCGAATCCGGTTCTTGGCAATCCAGTCGCGGACAGTTTTCGCCGGTGTTGGATTCGTCAGGTCCACAATCAAATGCGGACGCTGATAAGCGCGCGCCAGTTCGATGGTGAATGCGGTGCCGCTGCCGACAGCGGGTTCGCCGCGCGTCAAGACAAGCGTGCCGTCGGAATCGCGGACGTTCCACTCGGTGCGCTCGGGGTATTCCGGTGTCGGCGTCTCGTGCAGGGGATATCTCTTCGCGATCACGCCGTCCTCGGCGCGCCGGCCTTGCGGGCACCAGCCGCCACACGGGATGCCGAGTTCGAGCGCAACGTCGAGCGCGGCGCGATCCACGCCCGTCTGGCCACCAGAAACGATTCTCAGGGATGCGTTCATCGGGAACTCGTGTATTGTACGGGCGGAGATAACCATGAACAACTACGATTGGACAAACAAGTTTCGCCAACTCTACGACAAGGCCGTCAAACTCTACACCGGTGGCAATCGCCAGCCGGCGACGTACTTCACTGCCGACGAGACCGCGTTCCTCGCCGGCATCGGACACACGGCGCAGGAAATGTACGATTTCGCCGAGGATGCCGTGAAATACAACGAGCCGTCATTCGGTGACGCGCTCCTCACGGCATCGGTGCGTCGCGATTATTTTCTCGTCATCCAGAAAGGCAAACTTTCCGGTCGCACGATTCGCATGGAGGATCTGCCGGCGAAGACCGCAGCGGTGGAAGGCTTCGCGTGGTTGCCGCGGATCATTGCGAAAGCGCGCGCCAAACTCCGCGGCGAGATGCCGGCGGATTTGATGTTCGGTTGCGGCGGCGACCGCAACTTCCTGAAGAGCGTCAACATTCATCCCGCCGATTTCCTGCGCTACGTCTGGGCGGCGGGCGACGACGACCGCAAGATCATCGCTTACGTGAAACAGCAAGCGGGACGAGCCTGAGACTCGTCCCGCTTGCGTTTGTGATTTGTGGTTTTGGTTATTCGTTTTGCGGTGGTGGCGGACGCCGGCGTTCGCCGCCTCGTTCGCCTTCCCGCTCGCGACCAAATGGAGGCCGCTCGCCACGCTGGCCTTCCGGAGGCATGGGGGGACGATGATCCTTCATATAGTTGCGGAGTTTTTCCTGCTGCTCGGGCGTGAGCAGGTTCTTGATGCGGACCAGTTGTGCGATTTGCATCTTCTTGATTTCATTCTCGGCGGCCAGGACCTGGCCAAGTTGAGCGGTGACTTGGGCTTCATTCACCCGCGGCTCTTTCAACAAGTTGCCGAGGATCTCCATTTGCTCGCGCAGCTTCTGTTGCGCCGGCTCGAACTGGTCGCGCGACTTTTCCATTTCCGTGCGCATCGCGTTTCGCTGGTCCTCCGTCAGGCCGATCTCCTCGCCGGCCTGCATGACCATCGGCGGCGGGAACAGGTTCTGCATCATCGGGTCTTGCCCTCGCATGAATGGTCCCGGCGGCCGACGTTCACCGTCTCTCCCTTCGGGACGTTCCCGTCGTTCTCCGTCACGCGGTCCGGGCGGACGCGGACGTTCTCCGTCTCTGCGTCCCGGTTCCTGGGCAATGACGAGCGCGCTGCTCAACGCGAGCACGCTCAATATGGTTGTGGTCAGTTTCATGACGACTCCTTTCGATTAGGGTTGTGAGCCAGAGGACGCGGACGTGGTCAGCGGTTCCAACAAGAAATCCGTCGGCGACGTCCAGTCGCTGAGGGACACGACCACGGTGGGCGCCGGTGCCGGTTGCGGTTTCTCCGCGCGCGGCCACAACGACACACTGACAACGATGAGCGACACCGCGCTGGCGGCGGCCATCGCAGGCAACCACCACGACTGTCGCGCGGGTTTCTCCGCGAGGGTCATGGCGGCCTGCCATGTCCGCTGGAACGATGGTGCGCGCTGCGCTTCGGCGGCGCGTTGTTCAGAGAACAATTGCTGGATCTGCTTGTCTGGGTCGTGCGGGTTCATGGGAAACCTCCGCTTGTTGGAGCCATTCGCGCAAGCGTTCTTTGCCGCGCGTGTAGTGGGTGCGTGCCGTGCCGACGGACACGCCGAGGACTTCGGCGGCCGCCTCGATGCTGAGTTCCTGGTAGAAGACCAGATGCAGCACCTCGCGCTGCCGGACGGGCAGCGCGGCCAACGCCTTGGCAAAGGCAGCCTGTTGCTGTTCGCGGTCGAGCGCGTCGCCGAACATTTCCTCGTGCACCCTGTCGGACTGCAACGCGCCAAACGCGGTGAGCTTGAGCCGCCGCAACCAAAGCCGCCGGCGTTCATCGGCGGCGGTGAGCCGGATCACGGCGAACCACCACGTCTTGAACGACGAACGACCATCGTAGCGGGCGCGGCCTTGCAACACTTTCAGGCAGGCGGTCTGCAAGACATCTTCCGCCGCCTCCGGATCGCGTCCGCAACAGGCGAGCGCCCAGCCGTACCCGGCTGGGTGAAGCTCGGCGAGTTGTGATCGCGTTGTGTTGTCGTCCATAGCCACTCTGGCTGTTTGGTTCAACCTTCTGTCGTCCCTGCGCACGGAATATATGACAACAATTCGATGAAATCACGTCAGGAAGAAGCAGGGACAGATGGTAAAATCTTGCACCAACACACAAGCGCTTGTCATGCTGAGCGAAGCGAAGCATCTCACAACGAATGCAATTCAACCGCCCAAATCTTGTGGGCACCTCCGATAACTCTCCAAAACCGTGGATTTGTTGTAGGCCGACTCTGCGAGTCGGCGAAATCCTCAACAAAACCGCCGCTTCGCAGAAGCGGCCTACAACCTCGGCAATCGGAAATGGAGTTACCGGAGATACCCTTGTGAGGTCCTTCGCTTCGCTCAGGATGACATCACAAGGCGCCGGTGGAAGTGTCCGGATGCGTGGCAGCCGGCTCGGGCGGCTTCGGGGATTCGCGTTCCAGAATCTCCTCCGTCAACTGACGGTACGCCCACGCCGCATACGAACTGGGGTCGTATTTCGTAATCGGCTTCCCGAAGCTTGGCGCCTCGGCCAGACGCACCGTGCGCGGAATCGTTATCTTGTAAAGCTTCGGCCCGAAATGTTTCTTCACCTCTTCCAACACCTGTTGGGTCAGGTTGGTGCGTCCGTCGAACATCGTCATTACGATGCCGCTCAGTTCCAATTCCGGATTTGCTCCGGCATCGTGAATCTGCTGGATGATGCGCATGATCACGGCGAGACCTTCCAGCGCGAAGTACTCGCACTGCATCGGCACAATGACACGGTCTGCGGCGGCCAGTGCGTTCATCGTCAGGATGCCGAGCGACGGCGGACAATCCACCACGATGAAATCAAACTGGCCGGAATCGTGGATGGGCTGGAGTGCCAGACGAAACCGGTGCAGATAATTCTCCGCACGCGCCACGTCCACCTCGGCCACGGCGAGGTCCACTTCGCTGGGAATCATGCTGAGGTTCTCGTAGCCGGTCGGCTGGATGGACGCCACCAACTCCGCGCCGCCGAGCAACGCCTGATAGACGCTGCCGCCCTCGAGTTTCTGGAGGCCGAGCGCGCTGGTGGCGTTGGCCTGCGGATCGAGGTCCACGAGCAACACGCGTTTGCCAAGTTCAGCCAGGCAGGCGGCGACGCTGACCGCCGTGGTGGTTTTCCCGACACCGCCTTTTTGGTTGGCAAACGCAATCGTCCGCGTGTTCATTGCCGCCGCTTATAACGAATCGGTTTGCCGACAGCAACGCCAAATGCTAGTCTCACCGCCATGGAAATCGTCGGCATCATCGTGGGTCTCGTCGCAATCGCGTTGCTCGTGGCGCTTCTTGTCCGCACGCGCCCAAAACCAGCGCAGCCGGACCAGTCGCTGTTGATGATGCAGCAGCAACTCAACGCGCTCCAACAACGCCTCGATGCCTTCGGCGAGAACGTCCAGAACACGTTGCGGGATTCGACCGACAAGATGAACACGCGGCTCGACAAGGCGGCGCAGGTCGTCGGCGATCTCCGCGAGAAAGTCGGCCAGATCCACGAGGTCGGTAAGGCTGCCGCCGAACTGGTCAACATCATGCGCGCGCCGAAACTGCGCGGCGGGATGGGCGAGTTGTTCCTCGGCGACCTGCTCGCCCAAATCTTGCCACCGGAACATTACCGGCTCCAACACCCGTTCAAGAGCGGCGAGAAAGTTGACGCCGCCATCCGCATCGGCGAACGGCTCGTGTCGGTGGACGCCAAGTTCCCGTACGAGAACTTCCGTCGCGTCATCGAGTCCGGCACCGACGCCGAACGCACCGCGGCGCGAAAACAATTTCTACGCGACGTGAAGAAACACGTGGACGCCATCGCGACGAAATACATCCTGCCGGACGAAGGCACTTACGATTTCGCGTTGATGTACGTCCCGGCGGAGAACGTCTATTACGAGACGATCATCAAGGAGGAAGCGGGCGAGGAACACCAACTGCTCGGCTACGCGCTCAGCAAGCGCGTGATTCCCGTCTCGCCGAACAGTTTCTACGCCTACCTCCAGACGATCCTGCTCGGCTTGCGCGGCCTCCAAGTCGAGCAGCGCGCGCAGGAAATCCTCGCCACGCTCCAGCGATTGCGAGGAGACTTCGACCGGCTCAACGAGAACTTCCGTCTCGTCGGCAAACATCTGACCAATGCCACCGGCGCCTACACCGACACCGAGAAATCGCTGACGAAGCTCGACGCCAAGCTCGGCCAGATCGAAGGCGGCGAAAAGACCGACCATGCGCTGCCGTTGTAGCCGCCCCGCTCTGTCGGGGCGTTGGCTGCGGCACGGCGACGGAGCGCCGTGGCTACAGTTCCTGCTGCTGGCGATGCTTGCCGTTTGTGCCGCCGTGCACGCCGACGATGCGACGCTGAGCTTGCAGGTCACACTCGACCGTTCCGGTTTTTCGCCGGGCGCGATTGACGGTCGCGGCGGCCCGCAAACACGCGCTGCGGTGATGGCCTGGCAACTTGCCAACGATATGCCACCAACGGGCGAACTGACCGGCGATTATGCCTTGGCCGAATTGCCTCCGGAAATGCTCTACACCAACGTTGCCGTCACTGCCGACGATCTCGCGCAGCTTGGCCCGTTCCCGAAAGACTGGCTCGAACGCTCCAAGCTGACACGCATGGCTTGCGAGACTGTTGTCGAACTGTTCGCCGAGCGGTTTCATTGCAAGGAATCACTCGTGCGCCGGTTGAATCCGGACGCGACGAACAGCGCGGCGTTGAAACTGCCGAACACGCTCGCCGACACGAAACTGCAGCGCAAGGCGGCGCGGCTCCGCGTTTATCTCGTCCAGAAATTCATTCGAGCGTTCGACGCCGAGGGCCGTGTCATCGCGCACTTTCCCTGCTCCATCGCGGCAAAGGAAGAAAAGCGTCCTGTCGGAACGCTGACGGTCGCCAACGTGGCGTTGAATCCAAACTACACGTATGACCCGGCTAATTTTCCGGAACTGGACGCGCAGCAGAGAGGCTACGGCAAACTTATCATCCCGCCGGGACCGAACAATCCGGTTGGCGTGGCGTGGATTGGCCTCAGCAAACCGGGCTACGGCATCCACGGCACGCCGCATCCGGAGGACATCGGGCGGACGGAGTCGCACGGTTGTTTCCGGCTGGCGAACTGGAACGCCGAGCGATTGGCGCGCATGGTGGAAATCGGCACGCCGGTCGAAGTGATCGCCGATAGCCAATAGCCTATAGCCGATGATTCCAGGCGTCGGTGGCGTATTTCTCGCGGGTCAACTTCTCGGCAAGGGCACGCTCGTCGGCTGTCAACTCATACGTTGTGAAGTCGGCACCGAGCACGTCGCGAAATGCCTGAATCAATCGCTGAGCGGTGACGGTGGCGGCGATGGAGCCTTGGTGCAACATTCCGTTTTTGCCGCGACGTTGCGCGCCGCCGGCGAGCTTCGCTCCATCGGAGGCCACCACGTCACCGGCAACCGGATTTTGGAAACACTCGTAGTTGCCGCGCGGGGTGGATTTGAGATTTGAGATTTGAGATTTCAGAGCGGTGGCGATGGCGCGGTGGAGGAGATTGTAGGCGTCTTGCGTCGGCATCTTGTGGAGCGCGTGGCCGGGCGGGGCGACGACGGTGTAGGTGGTGTCAATGTTGTCGCCGTGATAGACGATGCCACCGCCGGTCGGGCGGCGAATGGCGTTGTGCAAGGGAAATCTCTGGAAGTAACCGAAGGTGACAGAGGGTTCGTTCCAACTGTAGAGGCGGAGCAGGGGACGGGCGCGCGCGGCGGCGGTGCGCAGGAGCGTTTCGTCGAGGGCCATGTTGCAGGCCGCGGCGGCCGGCGGCGATTGAAGGAGCCACCAAAGTTCAGTCATGGTTTGGGTTGGGTGAGGAGGGCGCGGACGTGTTTGATGAGGTCGGCGTTGCTGAAAGGTTTGGCGAGGACGTCGCTGGCGCCGTTTTGGCGGGCGTTCTGGTGGACAGCGGGATCGGTGTTGCCAGTCAGGACGAGAATGGGAACCGCGCGACCGCGGGGAGAACTGTGGAGCCGCGCGCAAAACTCGATTCCGTTGAGGCGCGGCATCATGAGGTCCACCACGACGAGGTCGGGTTGGTATTTCTCAAAGCGGTCGAGGGCTTCGATGCCGTCGCGGGCTTTGGCGATGCCGTAGTTCGCGTCCGTGAGGACGGCTTCGTACAGGTCGAGGTTCATCTCGTTGTCGTCCACGATGAGGATGCGCGCGGCCGTGGTCATGGGGTGGCTCCGGTTTCGGGAAGGTTGGCGGCCCGATGGTCTTCGGCGACGCAGGTTCGCAACAGCAAACTGTCGGTGCTCGCCGTGATGCGCGGCGGTGGCGCGTCGCGCATCGGGAGGATGACGAAGTCGCCTTCGCGCCAACTGAGTGCGTCAATGGCGGCAGTCTCGCCCTCGGTGTCGCCGTGGCGGGCGTTGATGATCTGGCCGTCGTGAATGATGAGTTCGGCGGTGTCGTTGTCCTTATCAAGTTGAATATGGACGGAACGGCGGCCGGCGCAGAGGACTTGGACCATCTCGATGATGCCCAGGTCGCGGAGATTGCCGCGGACGCCCTCGGTGGCGGCGGGACGGGAGCGAAGACGTTGGAGGATGCGGCCGATTTTGAGGGCGACGATTTCGACGTTGATGGGTTTGGCGTACCAGTCTTCAGCGCCGAGTTCGAGGGCTTGTTTGACCAACTCGGTGCGGCTGAGGCCGTGGAAGACGACGGGGATGTTGCGGAGAGCGGGATCGTTTTTGATGGTGGCAAGCAGATCGAAGCCGGTGCCGGTGCCGTCGAGTTGGTTTTCGGTGAGCACGAGGGTGACGGGTTGGGCGCGGAGTTGGTTGATCGCTTCGGCGGCGGAACCGGCCAAGAGGACCGGGTGATCGTCGTTCTTCAGGCGGAGGGCGAGCAGTCGGATTTCTTCCGGGTGCGGCTCCACGATGAGAACGGCCTCTTGGAAGAGGTTCATCGCGTTGATGGCGCGCTCGTGCTTGCGGATGTGAATGAGCGTTTCGAGCGCATCCACATCGAAAACACCGGCCGGCTGGCGGCGCATCCAATCAAAGACTTTTTCGTCGTCGGGAAACTCGCTGGTGTGGTTGCGGCGGAGGGTGTCGTAGGTGTCCACGATCCGCAGGACGCGCGCGCCGAGCGGCGGCGGCGGCAACGATTCGTTTTCGGGAACGGCTTTTTCCGTGACGGCGGTGAGGAGATCGTTGACCGGATAGGCGAACGGAATGTTGGCGAGCAGGTCAAGGGTTGGCTGGAACAACGCGTGGCCGTCGGCTTGGGTCGGATCGCTGAGGTTGTGGTCGGATTCGATGGCGCCGATGTCGTGGAGGCAGGCGGCCAGTGTGAGCGTGTCGAGTTGACGGCGGGACATGCCGATGCGTTGGCCGACCATCCGGCAGTACTTGGCAACGGCCTGAGCGTGGCCGCGGGCGTTGGCGTGCGGGCCTTCCAGCAGCGAGAGCAACAAACCGCCGAGCGCCAGCGTGCATTGCGACATGGATTCGTAGTCAACAACCTGACCGAGCATCAGTTCGCCAAAATCGTCCACGATGCGGACGTGAGTTTTCTGATTGAGGTCGCGCAGCGCGATGTCGGTCTCGATGTTGAGCGGGACGCAAGCGCGGCGCGCGAGCACGTAGTCGGCGGGACGGTCCTTGAGCATCTCGCGCGCCTCGGCGAGGCAGGTGGCCGTCAGCAGGAGGTACCCTTCCTGCTGGAACAGGCGCGCGAGCAACCGTCGGATTTCGTCGTTGGTTTCCACCAGCAGGATGGTGCCGCGGCTGTGCTTGGGTTTGAGATCGTCGCCGGCGCGCGTGGCATCGTTCCGGAACGCGAACACGTCCGGCAACTCCAATTTCAACACGCTGTCGGCCTTCGGCTTGGGGGCGACCATCGGCGGAAGCGGCGGTGGCGCCGACGGCTGCAACGGCGGCGGCGCCGGCGGTTTCTTCTTCGAGAACAGGCTCATTTCCGTTGTTCCGCCGCGGCTTGCGGAACGGCGAGTTTGCCGGCCAACGCGGCGGGTGAGTCTGCGTAGCCGAGGGCTTCCTCGGCGCTAATGATCTGTTTCTGTGCCAACTCCAAAAGCGATTGGTCAATGGTTTGCATTCCATCCTTGCGACTCGTGGCGATGACCGAGGAAATCTGGAAGGTCTTCTGTTCGCGGATCAACGCCCGCAACGCCGGCGTCGCCACCAACACCTCGTAGGCGGCCACGCGACCCTTGCCGTCAGCCCGCCGCAACAACTGCTGCGCAATCACACCCCGCAACGATTCCGACAACATCGTGCGAATCTGCGACTGCCGATCCGGCGGAAACACATCAATGATCCGGTCCACCGTCTTGGCGGCGTTGTTGGTGTGGAGCGTGCCGAACACCAGATGCCCCGTTTCCGCCGCGGTGATGGCGAGCTGGATCGTTTCCAAGTCGCGCATCTCGCCGACGAGCACCACATCCGGGTCCTCGCGCAACGCGGCGCGCAGGCCGGTGGCAAAACTCTCCGTGTGCGTCCCTACTTCGCGCTGGCTGATCATGCACTTGACCGGCTCGTGCAGAAACTCCACCGGGTCTTCCAGTGTGATAATGTGGTCGTTGCCGGAGATGTTGATGTGATGGATCAACGCCGCCAGCGTCGTGGACTTGCCTGAACCGGTTGGCCCCGTCACCACCACCAGCCCATTGTGCAACCCGCACAGATGCTTGAACACATCCGGCGCGCCCAGCGCGTCCAGCGTCAACACCTTGAACGGAATCGCTCGAAACGCCGCCGCCATGCCGGAGTTTTTGCGGTAATAGTTCACGCGAAACCGGGCGATGCCCGGCGCCGAATACCCAAAATCCAAATCGCGATGCTTCTCAAAATGCTCGATCTGCGCTTCGCTGAGAATCTCGTAGAGCATCGGCCGCAGCACCTCATCGGTCAGCGGCGGATAATCCACTTTCTTCAACCTCCCGTTCAACCGCAGCATCGGCGGCGCTCCCACCGCCAAGTGCAGGTCCGAGGCGCCTTGTTCCACCGTGACCTTGAAAAAAGCATCAAGCTTCGACATGGCGCTGTTCTCTACCACAAGACCCGCCGAGTTTCCAGTTGCGAGTTGCAACCGCCTTGCGTAAGGTGCCCCGCCATGACCTTGACCGAAAAAATCCTTGCCCGCGCCGCGGGCAAAGCTTCCGTCCAACCCGGCGACAACGTCTGGGCCAACGTGGACGTCCTCATGACCCACGACGTCTGCGGCCCCGGCACCATCGGCGTCTTCCAGCGCGAGTTCGGCAAGAACGCCAAAGTCTGGGACCCCAACAAAATCGTCATCATCCCCGACCACTACATTTTCACGGCAGATTCCAAGGCCAACCGCAACGTGGACACCCTTCGTGAGTTCGTCCGCGACCAAGGCATCAAGTATTTCTACGATGTCATTGACAATGCGAATGGCCGCTGGGTCTTCGACCCCGCCAAGGGCAACTACCAACGCCAATACGGCGCCCGTTACGCCGGCGTCTGCCACACCGCGCTCGCCACACACGGACACACCCGTCCCGGCGAAGTTCTTCTCGGCACCGACAGCCACACCTGCATGGCCGGCGCCTTCGGCGAATTCGCCACCGGCATCGGCAACACCGACGCCGGCTTCGTCTTCGGCACCGGCAAGTTGTTGCTGAAAGTCCCGGAGACCATGCGCTTCTGGTTCGACGCACAACTTTCCCCCGGCGTCATGGGCAAAGACATCATCCTCCATCTCATCGGCGAAATCGGATTCGACGGCGCGACCTACCGCGCCATGCAATTCGACGGCCCCGGCGCGCACTCCCTTGGCATGGACGACCGCATGACCATCGCCAACATGGCCATCGAAGCCGGCGGCAAGAACGGCATCTTCGAACCCGACGACAAAACTTTCGCCTACCTCAACGTGCGCAATAAAACTCCGTACCACCCGATCTTCTGCGACAAAGACCAGAAGTTCGTTTACGAGAAAGCGTTCGACCTGAGCAAACTCGAACCGACCGTCGCCTGCCATCCAAACCCCGGCAACCGCAAGCTCGCCAGGGAATGCGGCGACATCGCGCTCGACCGCGCCTACATCGGTTCCTGCACCGGCGGCAAGACCAGCGACTTCATCTCCTTCGCCGAAATCGTCAAAGGCCGCAAAGTGAAGATTCCAACTTTTGGTGTGCCATCTACGCCTCAAGTCATTCACGAGTTGCGCGCCACCGGCGTCTGGCAAACCCTCGTTTCCGCCGGCGTTGACATGACCGAAAACCCCGGCTGTGCCGCCTGCCTCGGCGGACCTGCCGACACCTTCGGACGGATGAACAAACCGCAGAAGTGCATCAGCGCCACCAACCGCAACTTCCCCGGTCGCATGGGACATCCCGAATCGCAGGTCTTCCTCGCCTCCCCGATGACCGTCGCCGCCAGCGCCCTCACCGGCAAGATCACCGACCCGCGCGAATTCCTATAACCGACAAGGTCGAACGCACCGCGTCGAAATCAAGCCACGGCCGATGCCAACAACAGCATTCGTGCGCATCCGTGCATCTGTGGCTTCAAAACCGGCAGCAACCGGAACTTCGCAGCGGTACTGGATTCTGGTACAACGCCAACCATGAAACCTCGAATGTTTCCTGCGGCCTTCCTCTCGCTCGCGGCGGCTGGGGGCCGCATCGCATGATGTATTTCCCCAACGGCATCCACAAGGTCATCGGTTCCATCGAATACCCGGCCATCATCACCGTGAACGCCGATCCGAAGCATGCCGCGGTTGTGAAGGAAACAAAGCAGTCGCTCAGGAAGCCGTGAGATTTCTCGCTGCTATTCTACTTGCGTCCTGCGTGCCTGCGTTCGGGCTGCGCGTCAGTGACAACGGACGATTCCTCGTGTGCGAAGATGGCAAGCCGTTCTTCTGGCTCGGTGACACGGCGTGGGCGTTGTTTTACCGGCTCAACCGCGAAGAGGCCGACCGTTATCTCGTCGACCGCAAGAGCAAACAGTTCAACGTCATCCAAGCCGTCATCCTCGGCGGCAGCACGACCGAGCCGAACGCTTACGGCCACTGCGCGCTGTTGTCGAAAGACCCAGCCAAACCGAACGAACCGTACTTCGAGCACGTGGACTGGGTCGTCAATCGCGCTGCTTCGCTTGGTTTTCACGTCGCGCTGTTGCCGACGTGGGGTGAGAACGTCATCAAGTCGAATAGCATCTTCAACGCCGACAATGCGCGGCAGTACGGCGAGTTTCTTGGCCGGCGTTATCGCAAGCAGCCGGTGATTTGGGTTCTCGGCGGCGACCAGAACGCTCCGGGCTTCGAGGCAGTGTGGCGCGCGATGGCAGCGGGACTGGCCGCCGGTCACGGCGGACGGCACCTGATGACCTATCATCCGCGCGGCGGCGCATCGTCGGGGCAGTGGTTCCACAACGAACCGTGGTTGGCCTTCAACATGATCCAGTCCGGCCACACGCGAGTTCGTCCAGCGGCGACTGACCGGCTGCTGCTCGTCAGGCGCGACTACGCACGAACGCCCGCGAAGCCGGTCATTGACGCTGAATCGGTCTATGAGAACATCCCCGAAGGTTTGAGCAAGGGCGGCAAACGCGATCCGTTCGATGTCGTCCCGGCGAACGAGCGCATCACCGACCATGACGTGCGGGTCGCAGCCTACGGCACGGTGTTCAGCGGCGCATTCGGCTACACCTACGGCGGCAACGGCGTCTTTCAGATGACCAAGACGAACATGCCGGCAAGTCAACGTTGGAACCCGCAACGAACCTGGGAGCAAGCGCTCCAACTGCCCGGCGCGTCGCAGATGCAACACCTGCGCGCGTTGATCGAATCGTTCCCGATCCTCCCGCGTGTTCCGGCTCCAGATTTGGTTGACGGCAAAGGCTGTGTGGCGACACGCGGTACCGATGGCAGCTACGCGATGGTTTATTCTCCGTCCGGCAAGCCGTTCAAAGTCCGGATGAACAAGAAGATCAAGGCGTCATGGTTTGACCCGCGCAACGGCAAGATGACCGTCATCGGCGAGTTCGCCATCGCCGGCGAACGCGAGTTCACACCGCCCACATCCGGCGAGAACAACGATTGGGTGTTGGTGCTGGCAGAGATCACCTCGGCTCGATTGAAGGTCAGCGACAATCACCGGTTCCTCGTGCACGAGGATGGCAAGCCGTTCTTCTATCTTGGCGACACGGCTTGGGAACTGTTCCACTGCCTGACGCGCGAGGAGGCCGACCTCTACCTGCGCACGCGGGCCGAACAACGATTCACCGTCATCCAAGCGGTCGTGCTCGCCGAGTTCGACGGGCTGCGTCTGCCGAACGCCTACGGCCACCTGCCACTCCGCAACGACGACCCGACTCAGCCTGTCGAGGACTACTTCCAACACGTGGACTGGATCACGCGTCGAGCCAACGAACTCGGTCTCTGGATCGGCATGTTGCCGACGTGGGGCGACAAGTGGAACAAACGCTGGGGCAAAGGCCCCGAGATTTTCACGCCGCAAAACGCCCGTGCCTATGGCGAATGGCTGGCGCGGCGTTATCGCGACGCCAAGATCATCTGGATCCTCGGCGGCGACCGCGCCATCGAGACCGACGCGCAACGCGAGATCATCCGCGCGATGGCCGCCGGCCTGCGCGCGGGCGACGGCGGCGCGCACCTGATCACGTTTCATCCGAGCGGTGGCAGACATTCCGCCGACATGGTCCACGACGAACCGTGGCTCGACTTCAACATGATCCAGAGCGGTCACGCCGAGAAGAACATCGCAAACTACGACAAGCTTGCCCGCGACTACAACCGCACGCCGACGAAACCGTGCATGGACGCCGAGCCATGCTACGAGAATCATCCCGTCCGTAAGAAGAAGGAGCAAGGCTGGTTCAACGAATGGGACGCGCGCAAACTTTGTTACTGGGCGCTCTTCGCCGGCGCGCACGGCCACACGTACGGTTGCCACGACATCTGGAGTTTCCACGACCCCGCGAAGAACCGTCGCTTCGTTGACCAACGCACCCCGTGGCAGGAAGCGATTCATCTACCCGGCGCCAACCAGATGCGGCACGCCCGCGCATTGATGGAGTCGCGTCCGTTCCTGACGCGCATCCCCGACCAATCGCTCGTCGTCGGCGACACTGACATCCGGGCGACACGCGACGCTAACGGCAGTTACGCGATGGTCTATTCACCGACAGGCAAGCCGTTCAAAGTCCGGATGGACAAGAAGGTCAAGGCGTCATGGTTCAACCCGCGCACCGGCAAGACGATCGTCATCGGCGAGTTCGCCATCGCCGGAGAACGCGAGTTCACGCCGCCCACATCCGGCGAAAATAATGATTGGGTGCTGATGTTGGATGATGCGGAAACGAAATCCAAACAGTGAAGACCAAAGAAGATCCCCACGCCAATCCTCCCCGGCCAACGACAGAGATCCTTCGACTTCGCTCAGGATGACAAACTGGAGAGGCTTAGACTGCGAGGCCAGATGTTGGTTCTGCGTGGAAAACCCGCAAGCCTTCGCAGCCGGAACAAAACCGGAACATTTGCCTGCGCAGTCGAATAATTGTCATTCTGAGCGTCAGCGAAGAATCTCTGCCACGAAATGCAGGTCTTGACCACGGGATCGCCGTTTGATCTAATGCCGAGCAAATGGCTGGTGCAAAAATCACCATATTTCTTCCGAACGGCGACCCGCAAAGTTTACGCATCGCCGAACTGTCAAACTGGACTGGTAAAGCGCTTGCGGCCCCCCGTAGCGACCTAGACTTTGTTCTGACCCGCAAAGAGGTTGCCCAAGCGGGAGTTTACTTGCTCATCGGAACTGACCCACATGACGGCAAGCCATCTGCATATATCGGCGAAGGTGAAGATGTCAGCAAGCGATTGCGTCAGCACCGCGACAAGGAGTTTTGGGTGCAGTTGGTTGTCTTTGTGAGCAAAGACGAAAATCTCACCAAGGCACACATCCGGTATCTTGAAGGCCGCCTTATCGAAGAAGCTGACAAGATTCGTCGTTACAAACTCGCAAACGACCAAACGAGTGGAGCGAAATTGCCGGAGGCGGATCGCGAAGACATGGAAGTCTTCTTATCACAAGTGCGGCAACTGCTGCCAATCCTCGGCTGCGACATTCTTACGCCTCTTGTGAAGACGGGAGTGGTATCCTCGCAAAGCCCACTATTTGGCAGCATCAAAGGTCTTAGCTCCCGCGGTCAACGGACAGCAAAAGGATTCGTTGTATTCGCCGATTCAGAAGCGGTAACTGCCCTGCGTCCGTCTGCTCCTGCTTACATCATTCAAGCGCGAGACAAATTGAAGGCAGATGGGATTCTCGTTGAAGCAGGTGGTAAACTGCGCTTCACGCGGAATGAGGAGTTTTCCAGTCCAAGCATGGCGGGCGCGATTATCTGCGGTGGCCATGTCAACGGTCTCACCTTCTGGAGAGACAAAGACGGACGCGACCTAAAAGAGATTGAAGCCGGCAGCTAAGGAACGGCGGCAAGCGGAGCGCTTGCCCGCCTGAGGCGGGCTTGCCTACAAATCATCGTAACGGCAGCAACCGGAACTTCGCAGCGGTGTTGGATTCTGGTACAACTCCAGCCATGAAACGATTCCTGTCATTCCTCCTTCCGTGTCTTCTGTGTGTTCCGTGGTTTTCCTCTTTTGCTGCCGCTGACGGCGGTAAACCGAATTTCCTCATCTTCCTCGCCGATGATCTCGGCTGGAACGATGTCGGGTTCCACGGCTCGAAAATCAAGACGCCCAACCTCGACCGGCTCGCGGCGGAAGGCTTGATGCTGGAACAGCATTACGTCGCGCCACTCTGTTCGCCGACGCGCACAGGATTGATGACGGGCCGGTTCTGGAGCCGGTTCGGGGTGACGAATCCGCAGAATGAACAGGCGTTGCCGTTCGGCACCGAGACGATTGCCTCGGCGTTGAAGTCGGTCGGCTACCAGACGGCGTTGTTCGGCAAATGGCATCTCGGTTCACTGCCGGAACAAGGCCCGAACAAGTTCGGCTTCGATCGTTCGTACGGCTCGCTGGCCGGCGGCGTCGGCCCTTACGATCATCACTACAAGAAAGGCCCATTCACGCAGACGTGGCACCGTGACTGCAAGCTCGTGGAGGAGGAAGGTCACGTCACCGATCTCATCGCGCGCGAAGCGGTAAACTGGGTAAAGACTCTCAACGACCGGCCGTTCCTGCTCTACGTGCCGTTCACGGCGGTCCACATCCCGATTGACGAGCCGAAGGAATGGCTGGACAAGAATCCGCAATTCGATGATCCCGACATGCGCCGTTACGCCGCCTGCGCGACGCACATGGACGCCGCCGTCGGCAGGATTCTCGACGCGTTGCGGGCCGCCGGCCGGCTCGACCAGACGCTGGTGTTGTTCTTCAGCGACAACGGCGGTTCCATCGGCGTGCGCAACGACGACCTGAAATATCCCGGCACCTATCCGCCGGGCCGGACGACCGCCAGCAACACGCCGTTGCGCGGCCAAAAAGGCCAGCTCTACGAGGGCGGCATCCGCACCCCGGCCATCGCGTGGTGGCCGAAACGCCTGAAGCCGGGAAAAGTCAACGTGCCGTTGCACATCACCGACTGGATGCCGACGTTGACCCGGCTCGCCGGCTACCAGCCGAAGCGCAACCTGAAATGGGACGGCCAGGATGTCTGGCCGGTGTTGAGCGGCGACGCGGAACAACTTGAAGCACGCGTGCTCTACTGGCTCGGCCCCGGCCGCAAGGCGTCCGCCATTCGGCTTGGCGACTGGAAACTCATCGTCACCGGCGACAAACAGGAGTTGTTCAACATTGCTACTGATCCCGAAGAAAAGGAAAACGTTGCCGGAACACAACCGGAACAACTCACCGAACTGACGAAGCTGCTCGCCCGCCATGCCGCGCGCGACAACGATGCCGTCGTGCCGAGAACAAAAGGGGCAAAGCAGGCCGCCGATATTCAGGAATGAAAGCGTTCTTCGCAATCATAGTTCTTCTTGCGACAACCGCGCACAGTGACGAACGGACGAAGGCGCTCTGTCGGAGTTACGTCGAGGGTTTCGTCAGTCCCGCCACTGACCTCGTCTATGGCAAACGCCTCAACGGCCCGCGCGGTCTCGCCGTGCTCGAAAGTCCAGCGGAGATTGCGAATGGGCGTGTGGGAGGCGAACAACGTCCTTACGGTTACGGCTCCGGCATCGAGGACACCGCGTATCAAACCGGAATGCTGCTCTTCGCGCTCTGCGATGCGGAGGAAGCGACGGGCGATCCGTATTTCGCCGAACTCGCTCGTCGTGCATTTCGCGGACTCGAACGCATGAGCACACTCAGCCCGGTGGAAGGTTTCGTGCCGCGCGGGCCGCATCCGGCTGACGGCAAGACCTACTATCGCGATTCCTCGCTCGACCAGCACAGCCTCTACGTGTGCGGCCTGTGGCGTTACCACCGCAGCCGGCTTGCTTCTCCGGCCGAGAAGGAATCCATTCGCGCGATCATTGGCAAGGTGATCCGCCGGTTGGAGAAAGCGCAGTGGATCATCAAAGTCGAGGACGGCAGCGCGCCGTCAAAGGCCGGCGGCAGCATGTTGCTTTGGGAGCCGCGGACAGCCGCGTTGCTGTTGATGATGCTCGCGGCGGCGCACGACGTAACAGGCGACGCGCACTGGAAAGATGAATACGACCGTTTCAGCGGCGAGCAAGATGGCCGGCGGTGGGCGCTCTTGGCGAAGGAGATTGATCGCAGCCGGGAGCGTCGCTACACGCTGTTCATGAACCAGCACGCGCTCCGCGTCGAGACGTTGCGCCGCATCGAGCCGTCCGCCGAGCGCAAGGCGGTTCTGCGTCGGCACCTCGAAGCGACCGCCGAGGACATGCTTGCAGCGCCCTATTTCCGCGCGTGGCGCAGCCTCGACTGGATCGGCGAGGAATCGTGGGAGGACGCCTCGAAGAAGGAAGTCGCCAACGCCTACCTCCAACCGCTCGGCGTCACGCTGGACTCGCCGGTCACGGTGATGGATTTGTGGCGGAAGTTCGACTTGAACCGTGTCTCGCCGCCGGCGTTGCGCGGCCGGCGGAACCGCTATGAACCGATCGCGCTGGCCACGCCTGCGATGGTCTGGCAGATCGCGTTGCTCTCGCGGAAACCGGAACTCATCCGGCAAGTCCAGCCCGTCGTGTGCGAGATGCTGGAGCGCGTGGATTTCAACAGGATTGATCTCGGCTGGGCCAGCAACTACGCCATTCTCGTCGCCCTCTGGAACGTCGCGCAATCATCGAACACCGGGATCACCGTCTCCGGCACCCGTTTCCTCCTGAACGGCCAACCATTCAATTATACCGGCGTCAGTGTTTTCAACGCCATCTACAACCCGACCTTCAACAAGAGTTCGGCGGAACGCACACGTTGGCTGGAAAAATTCCGCCGGTATGGTGTCAACGTGCTTCGCGTCTGGTGTCAGTGGGACAACAAACGCGGGTTCGCCGACGCCGGGCCGGACAGCACGCTCTATCTTCCCGACGGACGACTCCGCGAAGCGCCGCTGGCGACGTTGAAAGCCATCCTCACCGATGCCGACCGTCTCGGCATGGTAGTCGAGTTGTGCTTGTTCTCGCACGAAAGTTTTCGTGAAGACATCCGGCTCGACTCCGACAAGTCCGCCGCCGCCGTGACGGCATTGACCCGCGCGCTCCAACCGCATCGCAACCTGACGTTCCAGATTTGGAACGAGCACCACGACGACAACGTCCTTCCGTTGGTGCGCGCCATCAAGGCGCTCGACCCGCACCGGCTCGTGACCAGTTCGCCCGGTTTCGCCGGTGTATTGGGGACAGACGACCTGAACGAAGCGCTCGACTATCTCACGCCGCACACCAGCCGCCAGAACAAAGGCAATCCGTGGGAACTGGCCCCGCGTGAGATCGCGTCGTTGCTGGAAAAGTTCCAGAAGCCAGTTGTGGACGACGAACCGGCTCGTTGCGGCATGATCAAGTTCGGCGGACCGAAAGGGCCGACTTCTCCGGATGATCACATCCGCCAGATCACCGCCGTGCGGAAGATTGGCGGCTACATCACGTATCATCACGACATGTTCCAAACCGGTTACGGCAGCCCGTCGGTGCCGCCGAGCGGGATTCCCGATCCTGAGTTCAGCCCGTATCACCGCGCCGTGTTTAAATTCATCGCGCAATCCAAATCTACCCAATGACCGTGCGTAAGTACTGCCTTGCTTTCAGCTTTCAAGCGTAGGGCTTGTTGACTGGCCGAATCCCAGAGAAAACATCCAGAATCCTTCGGCGATCTGACTCTACCGTGTCCTCATTGTATGAGCACCAAATCAGCATACTCAATGCATCACACTTCAAATAAAACTTCTCTTCCAGTGATTCATTGTCCTTTCGAACTGTAAAACCATCGAATGCACCGAAACGAATTGCGGTCTCTTTCCATCCCCTTGCGAGGTCGGCGCCAGCCCATCGGTGTAGGTCATCCAGAGACGTAAGACCCTGCATCTTCGTGCCAGAATAGACTCGCAAGTTAGTGCCACTTTCCAACGTAAACAGATCGTAATCGCGGGTGCGCCCGTGTGTCCACGTTTCGGGAACGGCAAGTTGCCAGCATTTTGTTTTGTAAGGAACACTCATACAACTAGGTATTTTGGTGCCTTCAACTCAAGGCTTTCGTTTCGCCGTGTACTTGGCTGGCGCCTCGGCGACCATGCGAGCCGGGGATGAGTACAAAGTCGTGAAGTGCGCATCCAATTCTTCTTGTGAGCAAACATGGCCGAGCTCGCACCAGTAACGCAAGACATCGGGACAGACATCCGCGCCGTTCGGCCAGACCAAGGTGCCATCTTGAACCGCGACTTGGCGAAATTTCTCCGGTTGGACCAATTCTCCAAAGATCGGCCCGCGTAGCGCGGGGCGCAGGTCAAGTACGCCGGTCCAGCCATCCTGAAACTTCAGGCGGACACTGGTCGGTCCTGCCACGGCGCATTGGATGACTTGTGGAATTGGATTCATGGCACGGTGATTATGGCAAAGGCGGAATGCGTTGCAAAGCCTGTTGTCGGCGTGCCCTGTTCCACTGCCGGAGCAGGTCTTGTTGATGCAGCAGCGCCCACTCGATGGTCAGGGCGAGTGCGCGTGGCGGCAGGCCGCCCCGTAACAATGCCAGTGTCCGAATGTCAATCTCAGCCGTCCACTCCCCGTATCGCACATGGAAATGCGGCGGATGGTGATCGTTCCAGTACATCGTCACCACCAGCCCATAGAATCGGCAAATCTCTGGCATGATATTGGTTTGGTTCAGTTGTTTATTTACGGGTGCTGAATATATCGCAATCGGCGCAGCCTTCACGCAAAAACTGTCAGGATTGAATGGGGAAAGCGCATCCGTTACACTGCGGGCCGCATGAGAATTGCCCAAGTATCGCTCTCGCTGATTTTGGGAGTCACCCTCACTTCCGCTGCCCCAAACATCGTCATCATTTTCTGTGACGATCTGGGCTATGCGGACGTTGCTTGCTTCGGCGCGAAGGATTTGGCGACGCCGAACATTGACCGCATGGCGGCGGAAGGCGTGCGGTTTACCGACTTCTACGTTGCTGCGCCGTCGTGCACGCCGTCGCGCGCAGCGTTGCTGACCGGCTGCTATCCGCAACGCGTCGGTCTACCGGCGGTCATCGGGCCGCGCTCGAAGATCGGCATCAACGCTGCGGAAATCACGCTAGCAGAATTGTTGAAGGACAAGGGTTACGCCACGGCCTGCATCGGCAAGTGGCATCTTGGCGACGCGCCGCAGTTTCTTCCAACACGACACGGGTTCGATGAGTATTTCGGGCTGCCGTATTCCAACGACATGTGGCCGCATCATCCGGAGGCGAAACCGGGCAAGGGCGGTTATCCGCCGTTGCCGCTCGTCGAAGGCGAGAAGGTCGTGAAGAAAGCCGTCACGCACGACGATCAAGCACAACTCACAACGTGGTACACCGAGCACGCGGTGAAGTTCATCGAGAAGAACAAAGAGCGGCCGTTCTTCCTTTACCTTGCTCACTCGATGCCGCACGTGCCGCTTTACGTGAGCGACAAGTTCAAGGGCAAATCGCAGCGCGGCCTCTACGGCGACGTGGTCATGGAGATTGACTGGTCGGTTGGCCAGATTCTCGATGCGTTAAAAGCGAATGGCCTCGATAACAGGACGCTCGTCGTCTTCACCAGCGACAACGGGCCGTGGCTCCGGTTCGGCAATCACGGCGGCTCGGCCGGGCCGTTGTGCGAGGGCAAAGGCACTTGCTGGGAAGGCGGGATGCGCGAGCCGTTCGTCGCGCGGTGGCCGGGGAAGATTCCGGCGGGTAGCGTCTGTCGCGAACCGGCAATGACGATTGATCTGTTGCCGACAATCGCCAAGCTGGCCGGCGCGAAGGTGGCCGTTGTTGACGGTCTCGACATCTGGCCGTTGCTCGCCGGTGAACCCGCCGCCAAATCGCCGCATCCGGCGTTCTTCTTTTACGAGATGAACCAGCTTCAGGCGGTTCGCAGCGGCAAATGGAAACTCCAATTGCCGCACACTTACCGCACGTTGGGCGGTCGCCCTGGCGGCAAGGATGGTAAGCCGACCAACTACGAAATGCGCAAGCTCGAACAGCCGGAACTTTACGACTTGGAAAATGACATCGGGGAGACTACGAACGTTGCCATGCAGCACCCCGATATCGTCAAACAACTGACGGCGTTCGCTGAGAAAGCCCGCACCGACCTCGGCGATTCGCTCACCGAGCGCACCGGCGCCGGCGTCCGTGAGCCGGGGAGGTTGATGGAGGTAACGAGATGAACATCAATCGCGTCTTGACCGTCTTGGTCATTTGCGGGTGGGCTACACTGTCATCGGGTCAGGCGCCCGATCCGGGGACGTATTCGGCTGAACAGTTCGAGGTGAAGGCGACGCGCGGGCACAAGGCAACAATGCGGGACGGCGTGCGGCTTTCGGTGGACGTGTTTCAGCCGAAAGCCGAAGGACGGTTTCCCGCGATCTTGATCATCACGCCCTACAGCAATAATCCGGGTTATCAGAAGCGAGGCAGTTGGTTCGCGCAGCGTGGCTACGTGGTGGCGGTGGCGGATTCGCGCGGGCGGTTCGATTCGGAAGGCACTTGGGATCCGTTCGATCCAAAACACAAAACCGACGGCTACGATCTGGTCGAGTGGCTGGCGGCGCAGCCATGGTGCGATGGCAAGGTCGGGATGATGGGGTTGTCCTACATGGGCTGGGCGCAATGGTGGACCGCCACGCAGGCCCCGCCGTCGTTGCGTGCGATCGTGCCCGAAGTGGCGCCTCCGGATCAATTCTACAACGTCCCCTACCAGAACGGCGTGCTCGTGGGCGTGATGTTGGAGTGGGCGGGGGCGAATGCCGGGCGTGTCGGGCAGGTCATTGGATCAGGTCCCTACGGCGGCTTCGCGGCAGCCGACCGGCGAATGAACGACTACATGCAGTTGCCGTACCTCAAGCTGAACGAAATTCGCGGCGCACTTGACTCGCCGTGGTTCGAGAAATGGATCCGCGGCAACGTGGCGAGCGACCCGTATTGGCGCGGCATCGCCTACCAGACGCCGCAGTCCTACGCGAAGGTCGCGGTGCCGTCGTTGGCGGTGACCGGTTGGTTCGACGCCGATTTCCCCGGATCGCCGATGAACTATCTGGCGATGAAAAAACACGGCGCGACCGCCGCCGCCCGCCGGCCGCGAATGGTCATCGGGCCGTGGCAGCACATCATCAACACCAGCCGCAAACTGGGCGCGTTCGACTATGGCGCCGACGCCGTGATCAACTGGGATGGCTACGTCTGCCGCTGGTTTGATCATTGGCTGAAAGGCATCGCCAACGGCGTGGCCAACGACCCGCCCGTGCATGTCTTCGTGATGGGCCGCAACCGGTGGCATGCCGAGACGGACTGGCCGTTGCCGCAGACCCGCTGGACGAAGTATTTCCTGCACAGCGGCGGCCACGCGAACTCCATCAGCGGCGATGGCTTGTTGAGCACCTCACCCACCGGCATCGCCGAGTTCGACGCCTACACCTATGATCCCGCCAAGCCGACCCGCTCGCCGTTCACCGGCGGCCATCTTGAAGACGGCGCGGTTGACACCCGCAAATCTTCCAGCGGGTCTGACGTGCTCGTCTATACCACGCCGCCGCTGAACGAAGAGGTCGAAGTCACCGGCCCGATCACGGCCAAACTCTACGCCGCCACCTCAGCCCGCGACACGGACTGGATGGTCCGTCTCGTGGATGTGGGGCCGGATGGCTACTCGGCGATGCTCGGCGAAGGCGTCATGCGCGCCCGCCATCGCGACCCCAAACGGAATGGCTCCTTCAACCCGGAAACACTGAGCGTCATCGAGCCAAACCGGGTTTACGAATACACAATCGAGTTCTGGCGGGCCACCGGTAACGCCTTTGCGAAAGGCCATCGCATCCGCATCGAAATTTCCAGCAGTTACTTTCCCTACTACCTGCGCAACCTCAACACTGGTGCAGACAATATCGGCCTCGAAACAAACGCTGTCGTGGCTGAACAGAAGATTTTTCATACGGCCAAATATCCATCGCATGTCGTCCTGCCGGTAATCCCGCGCCGTTGACCCATATGAACACAACCACCATTCCCTCCAAATCGCCGCGACTGATGTCGCTCGACGCGTTCCGCGGGTTCACGATGCTGGCGATGGCTTCCGGTGGACTGGGCATTGTGCAGGTTGCCAAGAAAACGCCAGATTCGATCTGGACGAGCATCGCGCCGCAGTTGCAACACGTGGAGTGGATTGGCTGCGCCGCGTGGGACTTGATTCAGCCGGCGTTCCTGTTCATCGTGGGCGTGGCGATGCCGTTTTCGTTTGCCCGGCGCGCGGCGGACGGAGCGTCATGGTGGCGACAATGGGGACACGCCATCGTTCGCGCAGTCGTGTTGGTGCTGTTGGGCGTCATGCTCAGCAGCCAGAGCGCTCGCAACTACGTCTTCACCAACACGCTCGCGCAAATCGGACTGGGGTACGCGTTCGTCTTCCTGCTCCTCGGCCGCAACTGGCGCGTGCAAGTCGCGGCAATCGCGACGATCCTCGTTGGCTACTGGCTGGCGTTCACGCTGTATCCGCTGCCGCCGGCGGATTTTGATTACGCGAAAGTCGGCGCCAAGGGTGGGGAGGTGCTGACAGGTTTCTGGGCGCACTGGACCAAGAACGCAAACCCCGCCGCAGATTTCGACCGGTGGTTCCTCAACCTGTTGCCGCAAGCGAAACGGTTTATGTTCAGCAGCGGCGGCTATCAGACGCTGAATTTTATTCCTGAGATGGCGAACATGATTCTCGGCTTGATGGCCGGCGAGATGTTGCGTCGCGAGACGAACAGCGGCCGGCGATTGCGCTGGCTGCTGCTGGTCGGCGCGGCGTGTCTGGCGCTGGGTTGGGTGGCAAGCCTGACCATCTGCCCGATGATCAAGCGGATTTGGACGCCATCGTTCGCGTTGTGGAGCGTTGGCTGGACGCTCTGGTTACTGGCGATGTTCTACGCGGTGATTGACGCGGCGGGTCTCAAGCAATGGAGTTTCCCGTTGGTGGTCGTGGGGATGAACTCGATTGCGATCTACCTGATGGCGCAACTCTGGACAGGCTGGATCCGGACGTTTCTCAAGACGCACATCACGGCGGAGTTCTTCACCGGCCCCTACGCTCCCGTGTGCGAACAGGCCGGCGTGTTATTGGTGTTGTGGCTGGTCTGTTGGTGGCTCTATCGTCAACGTGTGTTCCTGAGGATTTGAAACCATGATGACTTCACGACGACATTTTCTCGGCACACTCGCCGCCGGCATCGCGGCGAACCGGTTCGTTGAGGCCGCGACAACCAAGGACAACATCCGCCTCGGCGTGATGCTGCAAGGCGCTACCGTCGCCGCTCTTTGCAACAACGCGAAGGTCATCGCCGACGCCGGCTTCAACTCCGTGCAGGTGACGTTCTTCTTCCAACCGACTGCCGACGAACTCGCGTCGCTCGCCGGCGCGCTCAAGGAACTGAAGTTGAAGACCGCCGCGTTCGGCACGTACTTCAACCTCTTCCAGCCCGACGACACCGGTTTCATGCGGTCGAGCGTCGCCACGATGAAACTCCTTGCCGCGCACGCGAGGCTGTTCGACTGCAACCAGTTTGTCTCGTGGAGCGCGAGCTACTCGTCGAAGTTCCGCGGTGAAGACCCGCGCAACCACACGCCCGAAGCCGTCGCGCAACTGCACCGCGCCATCCGCGAGGTTGTCCTGCCGGTGCTCGAACCGATCAACGGTCGCATCGCCTTCGAGCCGTTCTTCCTCCACGTTTTCGGCACGGTTGAACTCGCGAAGCAAGTGCTCGCGCCATTTCCCGCTAAGCAGGTCGGCCTCGTGCTCGACCCGCCGAATTTCATCTCGCCGGCGCTCTACCCGAAACGCGAGGCAGAGATGTGCCGACTCTTCCGCGAACTTGGCGACCGCGTCCACGTCGTCCATTTCAAGGACATGAAATTCAACGCCAAAACCCAGACCGTGGATTTGCCCGGCCCCGGCGGTGGCGAGATGAACTATCCGGTGTTCATCTCCGAAATCCGCAAGCTGAACCGCCCGCTGCCCTGCATCATCGAACACATCAAACCGGATCTCGCCGAGATGTCGAAGACGAAGGCGTGGGTCGAGGCACAACTCTGATTTGACAAGCTTGCCTTGCGCGGCGCTGTTCGCTAGGTTGCCAACACTCTGATGGCACGTCCGCTAACAATTGAGCGCGTCTCCGACCTCGTCGTCGTGGCGGGAGCATTGCGTCCGAAAACGGTCGTCATCGCCGGCGGCGACCGACCGGAGGATATTCGACTCGTCGAGTCGGCGCGCGACCACGGAATTGTGGACCGTTGCATCCTTGTCGGCAATGGACAACGGATTCGTCGCGCGTTGAAGGAAGTGAAAATCTCGGTGCGTGGCGAGGACATCATCGCAACCGACAGCGACAAGGAGACGGCGGCGCGCGTTGTCGAATGCCAGCAGCAGGGCAGGGCGGACATCATCCTGAAGGGCAACATCTCCACGCCGACGTTGAACCGGGCAATGTTGAAGATCGTGGTGCGCCCCACGATCAGCCTCGTGACGATGTTCGACATGGCGCCGGTGCGCGGCGGGCGTCCGATGTTGTTGACCGATCCCGGCGTGACGACCGTCTGCAACTACGGTCGGATGGTCGGTTTGATCGAGAATGCCGTGGACGTAGCGCGTCACATCCTCGACATCGAGCAGCCTCGCGTCGCGTTGCTCTCTGCCAACGAGAAGGTGATTGGCTCATTGCCCTCGACGAAACTCGCTGAGGCGCTGACGCGGCGTCACTGGCCGGATGCGGTGGTGTACGGGCCATTGTCGTTTGACCTTGCCGTCAGCGAGGAATCTGTCCGCTTGAAAGGAATGCCCGGCAACGAAGTCGCCGGGCGCGCAGATATTCTCGTTTGTCCGAGCATTGACGCTGCGAACATCCTCTACAAGGTCATGATGGAGACGGTGAAGTATGGCCTCGGGACGTTTGCCGGCATCACCGTTGGCGTCGCCGTGCCGTATGTGATTCTCTCTCGCGCCGACAATGTGGAGACGAAACTCCAGTCGGTCGCGCTCTGCAGCATCGCCGCCGAGTATTTGCCGATGAAATGCGCCTCCGCACCGGTGAAAGTCAGCGAACAGAAGCACCGGATTTTCATCATCAACCCCGGCGCATCCTCGACGAAGCTGGCGTTGTTTGAAGGTGGACGGATGCTGCAAGAGGCCGAGGTCGCACACGCGCCTGAGGTTCAAGACCGCACGGCAGAGATCGAACGGTTCCTCTCGACGCACAACATAGGCACGGTGGACGCGGTCGTTGGTCGCGGCGGTTTCTTGCCGCGTCCGAAAGGCAAATTGGCCGGTGGAACGTACCGCGTGGACGCGGCGATGGTGAATGCGATTACCGAACGTCCCGAGCGACCTCACGCCTCCAACCTCGGCATCCCGTTAGCCGCCGAGATCGCGAAGCGGTTCGGCGTACCGGCGTTTGTGGTGGACCCGGTGATGGTGGATGAGTTTTCACCGCTGGCTGAGGTGTCCGGCTACGCCGGTATCACGCGGCTGAGCGTCGGGCACGTATTGAGCGTGCACGGCGCGGCGGAGAAGGCTGCGGAAAAGATCGGTTTGCCAGTCGGACATGTGAATCTTGTCGTGGCGCATCTTGGCAGCGGATTCACCATCGCCGCCGTGCGCGGCGGCAAGATCGTGGACAACACCATCGCGGTGCTCGGCGAAGGGCCGTTCACGCCGCAACGCGCGGGGACGCTGCCGACGCGGGACTTGATCGAGATGTGTTACAGTGGACGATTCACAAAGGAGCAACTGTTCGAGGAGTTGCTGTTTCGCGGCGGGTTGCGTTCGTATCTCGGCGATAACCGGATGGAGAACATCGAGAAACGGATCGCCGCCGGCGACAAACACGCGAAGTTGATCGTGGACGCCATGATTTACCAGATCGCCAAGGCCATCGGCGCCATGTGCGTCGCCGCCGGTCCTGATGTGGAGGGGATCGTGCTCACCGGCGGACTGGCGCGGTCGGAATTGGTCGTGCGCGGCCTGAAGGACCGCGTGTCGCATCTCGCGCCGATGGTCGTGCTGGAGCAAACGACAGAGATGGAACGGATGGCGCTCGCCGCCGGGCGCGTGCTCGACGGCACGGAGAAACCCCGGCGCTACGTTCCGCCGGCAGACAGGAGAAAGAAATCATGAGCAATGATCGCGACAAACGACACTGGGTCTTCCGCGTCCGCGTGGCCGACCGATCCGGCGCGCTGACCAGCATCGCGTCGGCGTTCTCCAATCGCGCGGTCTCCATTGACACCGTCGTCGGCCACGGCGGGAATTTTTCGCCCGAACACGACGGCACCATCGTCGTGACGTTCTGGTGCACGCCGACGGAGAAGGACGAAATGGTGCGCGTCGTCCGGCGGTTGACGAAAGTCATCTCATTGGAGGAACACCCCTACGACTCCGAGAACCTGCGCAAGAGCGCGATGCTGCGGGTGACCCGGCGATTGACACCGCGCGACGTGGCAGGACGCGAGGCGTTCCTGACCTGCGAGAAGATGGACGAGAAACGCGGCATCTGGACGTATTTCGTCGCCGGTTCGCCGAGCGAGTTGGACCCGATTGTTACCGCGCTCAAGAAACAAGGCGTCCTCCGCGACGTCGTTTACTCTGTGATAGGATTGTAAAATCATGAAAACACTCATTGCCATTCTCTGCTTGTGCGCCACTGTTTACGGCGCGGACAAGCCGAACATCATCTTCATCCTCGCCGACGACATCGGCTACGGCGACTTCAGTTGTTACGGCGCCACGAAGATCAAGACGCCGAATTGCGACCGCCTTGCCAAGCAAGGCCGCCGGTTCACCGACGCCCATTCGCCGGCCGCCGTGTGCACGCCGACCCGGTACGCTTTCATGACCGGCGAATACGCCTGGCGCAAACAAGGCACCGGCATCCTCCCCGGCATCGCCGGACTCATCATCGAGCCGGGGCGCGTCACCGTTCCCTCAATGCTGAAACAAGCCGGCTACACCACCGGCGTCGTCGGCAAATGGCACCTCGGCCTCGGCACCACACCTACCGACTACAACACCGAAATCAAACCCGGCCCGCTCGAAATCGGTTTCGACTACGCCTGGCTGTTGCCCGCCACCGGCGACCGGACACCGTGCGTCTGGGTCGAGAACCACCGCGTCGTCGGCCTCGATCCGAAAGACCCGATCAAGCTCGACTACTCCGTCAAACGCGGCGAACCGCGCTCCTTCGTCAACGGCATCCCGCGCATCGGCGAACAAGTCGGCGGCAAAGCCGCGCTCTGGAAAGACGACGAAATGGCCGACCTGCTCGGCACCAAGGCCATCGCCTTCATCGAGAAAAATAAGGCAAAACCGTTCTTCCTCTACTTCTGCACGCACGACATCCATGTCCCGCGCGTCCCACACAAACGTTTCCGCGGCACCAGCCAAGCCGGCATCCGCGGTGACAACGTCCATTCGTTCGACGCGACGATTGGCCGCGTGATGGACGCCCTCGACAAGTTGAAGCTCGCCGACAACACGCTCATCATCGTGACCAGCGACAACGGCGGCGTCCTCGACACCAACGGCCCCGACGAAGTCAACTCTGGCACCGTCGAGACCAACAACGGTCACCCGCACAACGGCGTGTTGCGCGCCGGCAAAGGCAGCCCCTACGAAGGCGGCACCCGCGTCCCGTTCATCGCCCGCTGGCCCGGGCACATCCCGACGGGCGATTCCGTCGCGCTCATCTGTCACATTGACATGCTCGCCAGTTTCGCCGCGCTGACCGGCCAGAAACTGATTGAGGCCGCTGGTCCCGACAGCTTCAATGTCCTCCCCGCCCTTCTCGGCGACAAAACCGGCCGCGAATACCTCGTCGAGCAAGGCAGCACACTTTCCCTGCGAAAAGGCCCGTGGAAACTCGTCCCCACCGGCGGAGCCGGTGCCGGCAAAGGCAAGAAGGCCGGCAAACGCGCCCCGTCAACTCCCGAACTCTACAACCTCGCCGACGATTTGAGTGAGACGGAGAACATCGCCGCTCAACATCCCGACATCGTCAAGGAAATGGTGGCCAAGCTAGAAGAAATAAGATCCAAAGGCCGCAGCCGGCCGTAACGATTCAGGATAGTTGGCTGCTATGCCGGTTAGGCGCGTGGTTACTGTCTGCGTCAGCGTCGTGTGTGTGAAAGCAAGAAGTCTCTGACAGCAACGTAGGTGGCTGTATCGGAAAACAGTGAAGCGGAAATGGTGAACCTGCGTCCGTAAGCAGTGAGGTAGAGAAACGTCTGGCCAGACACTTGATCCTCCGAGAGTTCCTGAATGTCGGTGTAGGGGATGCGTGACGTTCGCGTCTGCAAGAAACCGTGTGGCAGCAAGAGAGCGTCCGTTTCAAGTTCAAGAACTTGAGGATTTACAATGCGGCGCAGTGTCAGCACCAACGCAGCGAGCACAAACATGCCGCAAAGTGCAGTGATAACCCAATAAAACGCCGTCGCTCCGGATGCCCCCAGCGTGATGATTCCATTGATAATCAGCCCGACGTTATTTTGGGTGGCCTTGTAAGCCATGAGGGCGGAACACGTGCCGAAGAACACAACGCACGCGAGAATAAATTGCCATCTCGGATTATATGGATATCGGCTTGGTAGTTGCATGATTTGTGAGTGTGTTTGAGATCATCATACACCGGAACACATCAGCAAAAAATAAAAGTCCGGTTTTGTTCCGGGGTGTCGTTGTTCTTCAATATTTGCCTTCGACTCCGGCTTCTTGTCGCTGCTTCTTGATCGTGTCCACATTTTTGGTGAGATACTCAATGAAATCGGTCATCCCGGAATTGATTGTCTCGTTGACCGCAGGCCATTTGCCTTCCTCGACAAAGGCGATATCGGGATACATCTTCTTCAGAGACGGCAGAGTCTTCCCTTCGGCTTGCACCGTACCAACTGTTCTCGCCAACTTTTGGGGATCACCAAAAGCGTACCCGTTGATATATGTACCCGTGAGTTGAAAGAAAGCGTTGTACGCTTGTTTGAGTTCGAATGCCTTGCTCCCGATACCACCGATGCTGGCTGGTTCGAGAAGACCTTGAAACAGTTTGGCTCGGTACTGCGCCGAGTAGAACCAATACACGGATTCGTCTTTCAGGCCGAGGTCGTACAGACGAATGGCGGCGACGTACATTGCCTCCGGACACAATTCAGACCATTTCGCCTTCATGGCTGACAGAGTCTTCTGAAGAGAAGGCACATCTGTACCTGCGAGACCTTTGCTGAACTCACCGACACCGATCTGCAATCCGGAAGAATTGTAGTATGGCGTAATGTAAACCGGCATACCGCCTTGCTTACTGGTTGGTTTTTCACAGGACGACAACAAGACCATGCAGAGCGGTACCAGAAACAGTTTCTGAATGAGTTGTTGTGTTGGCATCATATTGAGTTCCCGGGCGACATCCTGCGCTTGGCGGTGGAGGTTGACAAGGCGAAAGTCGGTGCTTCGCCCCGCTTGACTTGTCTTTCAGAAAAGTTTCTCGACCAGCTTGAGCGATTCCGAGATTTCGTCTTCTGTCCCAAAGCTCAGACAGATCAGGTCATTGGGCTTCGAGTTCTCCGCGACGAACTGCAACCCCTCTTCAGGTGGGATTCGGCCCGCGGCCAGAGTCTTCATCAGGATGAACGGCTTGGCCACACTCCGCACAATATTGACGCGGTCTTGTACCGTGTCTTTCCCTTCAAATCCCGGGTAAACAAAACCGGACAGGTTCAGTGGGAACAGATAGGTATCAATCCCGTAGTTCTGCTCCTCACACAATTCTATCGTCTCCACCCGATGCGTGGAAATACCGGCCAGCAGCCCGGCATCGTGGATCTGAGCGACGAGTTGTTTCAGCCCCGCTATGGAGGCGTCTTTTCTGGGACGGTCAACGTATTGGGCGTGGACCACGCAGATGTCGGCACGACTCGCGATCAGGAATGCCAGTTTCTGCTGGTGACTCGCCATCTTCGATGTTTCGTCAAGCCGCGTGCTGCCGATGAAACGGATGGAAGCGGAATTGTTCCGCCGAAGCCTTGTCAGGATCGAGATGATTCGTTCGTTGGCGGATGATTCAATCGAATCGCAACCCAAGCGGATACACTGTTGGATGCTTCGCTCGATTGCCTCGTCCGTGAATCGGCCGCGATACTCTGCGTCTCGGGCCTCGCTGAAATGGGAACGACCCCAGAACGGATTGGTGCCGCATACGACTTTGCTGAAGCTGACATCGCCGATCTTCACCCGTTTCATTTGATGGGGATTCCTTTCTTCACCGCCGGTATCCTGAGCGTGCCGCTGGAAGTTGACAAGGCGAAAGTCGGCGAAGCGATGTTCCGGTTTCCTCCCATTGTCACCCTGAGCTTGCCCCGCTCCGAGCGGGGCGAGACGAAGGGCCTCGCAAGGTTCGCGCATCGCCGGTGTGTCGGTTGTGAGGTTCTTCGCTACGCTCAGAATGACGACCGCTTGCTCACCGGAAAAATCTTGCAACCGGCACGGCAGAGGCGCACACCAATCATTGATGAAAGCGAAACTGTTGAGCTTGCTTGGCGGCGTGTTGGTTTCAGCGGCGGCGTGGGCGGCGGAGAGGCCGGACATCTTGTTTCTCATGCCGGACCAGATGCGCGGGGATTGCCTCTCGATTCTCGGTCATCCAGTCGTGCGGACGCCGCAGCTCGACGAACTCGCGAAGCAGGGAACGCTGTTCCGCCGGGCATACTCCCCGGTGCCGTCGTGCATTCCGGCGCGGTTCGCCTTGTTGACCGGCATGTATCCGCAGACCAGCGGCGTTGTCGGATATGCCGCGCGACCGATCACGACGCCGACATTGCCGGGAGTGTTGGCCGATGCGGGCTACGTCACGGTGCTCGTTGGTCGCAACATGCACCAACTCCCGGCGAGCGGCACGTGCGGTTATCAGAAGAACATCCTCGCCTCGACCTACGTGGCTGGCGATGGGTATGATGAGTTTCTGAAGAAAGCCGCGCCCGAGTACAACGGTATTCGTGACTTGGTCGCGAAACTGGGGTTGGACAACAATCGTTGGCCCGCTGCGCCATGGCCGGTGGCGGACGAGTTGCATCCGACTGCGTGGATCGTCCAGCAATCGCGCCAAGTCATCCGTGAAACGCCGGCGGGTCAGCCGCTCTTCCTGACATCATCGTTTTACGCGCCGCATCCGCCGTTGTTCCCGCCAAAGAAGTTCTTCGACGCGTTCCTGAAAAAGAATCTGCCGCCCGTGGCGCGCGGTGACTGGGTGGATTGGGCGGCGCTGTCGCCAACCGGCAGCAAAAACGGGCACCGGATACGGCTGGAAGGCGATATGCTCCGGCGTGCGCAGGCAGGATACTTCGGATTGATTGAACATCTCGACGAACAGTTCGGGCCGTTGATTGCCGACTTCAAGGCGCGCAGCGAGAAGGCCGGACGCGCGTGGGTCATCGTGGTCAGCACCGACCACGGCGAGATGCTCGGCGACCACGGTTACTTCCGCAAATGCGAGCCGTATGAAGGCGCCGCCAACATCCCGTTCATCATCGCCGGGTCGCCGTCGCTGGGCTTCAAACGCGGGGCGCGCTGCAACCAGCCGGTCTGTCTCGAAGACATCATGCCGACGTTGCTGGCGGCGGCGGGCGTCGAGATTCCGAAGAACGTGGACGGGCGAAATCTCGTCCCGGTGTTGCGTGGCGAGGGGCGCGTGCCGCGCGAGTGGCTGCACTTTGAACACGCGCCGTGCTACGGCAAGGAGCAGGCGTTCCACGCGCTCACGGACGGACACTTCAAGTACATCTGGCGTCCCGACGACGGCTCGGAGCAGTTGTTCGATTTGGACAAGGATTTGCGCGAGGAACACGATTTATCGAAGACCCCGGCAGTGGAAGTGTGGCGTCAACGTCTCGTGAAACGACTGGCCGGCCGGCCGGAAGGTTTTTCGGATGGCGAGCGTCTGATTGCCGGGCGACCGTATCCTGCGTTGCAGAAGAAGGCCGCCAAGACGGAGTGACGAATGCATTCGTTTACATTGCTCGATTGGTCGGTGCTGGTGGCGTACTTCGTCGGGATTACGGGATATGGCTTTTGGGTTTCGCGAAAGGTGAAGGGCAGCGGCGGTTATTTCATGGGCGACCGGAAACTACCGTGGTGGGTGATGGTCGGCCAGGCGTTCGGCACCGGCACGCACGCGGAGAACCCGGTCGCGCAGGCCGGCGCGGCGTGCGGATTTGGGTTTTCCACGATCTGGTACCAGTGGAAAAACATGTTGATCACGCCGTTCTACTGGCTGATCGCGCCGTGGTACCGCCGTTCGGGGCGGACAACCGTCGGCGAAATCGTCGGCGACCGGTACGGGCGCGGGCTGGCGTTGTTGTACACCGTGTTCGCCGTCGCGTTATTCGTGTTCAGCCAGGGCGCGATGCTCAAGGGCGCGGGCAAAATCATCTCCATCGCCACCGGCGGCGGCATCTCGCCCAACGGCGTGGTCATCGCCATGACCATTGCGTTCATCGCGTACAGCCTGTTCGGCGGCCTCGTCGCCTCGGCGTACACCGACACCATCCAGAGCGTGTTGATTGTTGTGATGTCGTTCATGTTGATCCCGCTCGGACTGCGCGAGGTCGGCGGGTTCGCCGGGATGCACGCGAGTCTGCCGGCGCAGTTCTTCGACTTGGTCAGCGACGCCAGCGGGCTGAATGCGTTTGCCATCGGCATGCTCGCGCTCAACGGCCTGATCGGCATTACCGCCCAGCCGCACATGGTGTCGTTGACCGCCAGCGGCCGCTCCGAGCGCGCGGGGCGCATCGGGCAGACCTACGGATCAATGGTCAAACGGTTTTGCACCATCGGCTGGGCGTTGACGGGACTGATCGTGGCGGCGTTGATTCTGCGCCGGGGCGCCACGCTTGCCGATCCCGAACTCGCCTTCGGTTACGCCAGCCGCGAACTGCTCGGTCCGGGCCTGACCGGCCTGATGGTCGCCTGCGTGCTGGCCGCCAACATGTCCACCTGCTCCAACCTCATGGTCAACACCGGCGCGCTGTTCACGCAAAACCTCTACCGCGTCTATGTCAACCCCGACGCCGACGACCGTCGCGTGTTGCACATCGGCCGCTGGTCGGGTCTGCTGTTGACCGGGCTTGGCGTGTTGTTCGGGCTGGTCGTTGGCGAGGTGCTTCAAGCGTTCCTGTTCATCGAGACAATCGCCGCGCTGATGGGCATCATGTTTGTCGGTGGGTTCCTGTGGCGACGCGCGAACCGGTACGGCGCGTGGGCCTCGATCGTGATCGCGTTCGGCGTCTATTACGGCCTCAACTACGCCGCCACGGGCGCGCTGAAACTGGTCTATAAATGGCAAGCCGCGCCGTTCGGCTGGGCCATGCTCGCGGGCGCGGCGGCGTTAGTGATCGTCAGCCTGCTCACGCGCCCCGAGGATCCGGAGCGCGTCAAAGCGTTCTTCGACCGCCAACGACAGTCGAGCGATGCGGACGACGCGGCGCGCGGCAGCGAACTGCTGTTGCTCGATGTGCCCGGTTGGTTCACACGCGAACGCTGGCGCGGTTTCCTTCACCGCTATCGCGAAGACCTGCTTGGGTTGGCACACGGCTACGCCACCGTCGCCGGATTGATTCTGCTCGCTTGGCTCGTGATGCGGATCGGCAGCTAGTTGGCTTTGCCCAGTTGGACGCGGATTGGTTTGCGCGACTTGTCCACGGACACTTTTCCGGTCTTCCAAAGGTCGGGTTTGTCCCGCCCGATTTTCACCGTGTAGGTTCCCGCCTCGTACACCGGCGGACGAAACCGGTCGCCGCGAATCCGTCGCGTGTAAAGAATGTCGCCGTCCTTTTCGTTGACGACCTGAATCACCGCATCTTGTGCGTCGGTCACGACGAATTCTGGCAAATGCCCGAACACGGCGCGTCCGTCGTTCTCCTCCATGCCGAACGTCACCGGCCAGCCGGGATATTGGGCGGCATTGCCGCGAGCGAGGTCGGCGTATCGCGGCCAAGCCTCGAAGGTGGTTTGGCCGGTCTTGGTGTTGAACCGGATCAGGCCGTAGCCGTCGCCGAGTTCGGCTTTCGGGTCGCGCTGATGTTGGGCCATCGTTTTGATGTCGGCGAACGTCGGGTTCGCGTACGCGATCATGGTGATGCGGTTGTAGAGGCCGTCGAGATAATCGCCGGTCCACGGCAACGGACTGTTCGGAATCGGGTTCGCGCCAGGCTTGCCGTTCTCCGGCTCCCACCAACGCCCGTAGTAACTGTTAACGATGGCCGGGTTGGTGAAACCGTAGGGGCCGTCGCGGAAGGCGTTGATGCCGTGTTTGACGACGACGCTGAGATGTTGGTCGCCGCAAAGATGACAGGCGAGCGCCCGGCGCAATTCGGCCAGCGCGCGGTTGCGTTGTGTCTGCGGCCAGCCGTTGCAATCGAGGTCGGCCAACAGCCGGTTATCCTTGGAGCCGTGCATGTGAACCGCGCCACAGAACGCGGTCTGCGACAACGCCGCTTTCATGCGGGCGCGAGTCCAATCCTGTCCCCACGCGCGCAGGAACGCCATCTGACGTTCGCCGAGAAGTTGAAGGTCGGGCAGGTCAATCGCTTTCGGGTCGTAGCCCGGCTCGCGGATGTGGTCGGGACGCGGTCCCATCTGGGGGATTTTGCCTTTCGGGCCGGTCTTGAATTTGCGGTCTTCCAGGACGGCAAAGTCAACTCCACCGACGCGGAGCCGGGTGAAATAGACGCCGATGTTTTGCGCGATGGGACGCGGATCGAACGGGTCGGGCAGATGCCATGTCTGACACCGGTCAACCATGCGAATGTATTCCGCCGGATAAAAGTAGCCGCCCGAATCGCCGGCCGTGGAGTCCGCCACGATACCGCCTTCGCCCCAGACATTGCCCTGGCCGATGTCGTGATCGTCGGGGATCGTGACGACAGGACGGTCTTTGATGACGTCGCGGAAATGCCAGCCCCACAACAACCACGCCGCGGTGTGTTCCTGATGGTCGTAGCTTTGGTCGCCGGCGAAGAAGAGCAGGTCGGGGTCTTGGCGTTTCAGTTTCTCGACAATCTCCGCGCGGTCGCCCCGGTCCTTGTTGGAATCGCATGAGAACGAGCCGACCACGATGACTTCCTTGTCCACGGGATCGCGTCGGATCAACCCCTCGAACATCGCCGCCTCGCCGTGCCGGACCCGGTACGGCACGTTGCGGGTCGCATCCCACGGCTCGATGCGAAAATGCGCCGACCAACCCGGATACATCACCGGCGCGCGGGCGACTTCGCGCCATTGTCCGTCGGTCTTCAACTCAAGACGCACTTCGCGCGGCTCGCCGCGCTTCAACGGGTAGAGTTGCGCGGACATTTTCAACACGCCGTTGTCGTGCGTGTAGAGGGCGAACCCGACCACCTTGTCGCGCGGCACCCGGACGAATTCGGAAAGGAAATCCTTGCCCGGCGGTTTGTCCCAAACGTCCTCGCGCGCCGCCAGATCAAGCTTCTCGCCGCGCGGGCCGGGAAACGGAGAGTCAGCGGCAACGCTCAAGACCGCCACCAACCAAACGAGAAGAAGAGCCTGTTTCATGCTGTCAAGGGTAGTGGACGGTTTCCGCAAGCGCAACAGCAAATCCCGTTGCCGGCGCTGACGATCGTCAAGGCTGGGAACAACGCCGCGAGTTTGCCTATACAATTTGCCGCCAGGCCGGTAATTTGTCTGCCATGAACTGGTTTTCAGCCGCGGTGATGGTGGGGCTGTGGTGGTGCGCTGCCACTGTGGCGGCACCACCGTGGCCGAGCTATGTCATCACCAATTTCGTGGACGAGTTCAACGGCGCCTCCCTCGACACCAACGTCTGGAAGGTGGACGGCTACCGCACCAATGTCACCGTCACCGGCGGTAATCTCCAGTTGATCACCGCACTGGATGGCGGCACCGCCTGGCGCGAGGGCTTCATCTACAGCCGGTTGTTCTCCCAGAAGTACGGTTATTACGAAGCCCGCATCAAAATCAACAACGCCAGCGGCCTCAACAACGCCTTCTGGCTCAACAGCCCTTACGGCATCGCTTACGACAACGTGGACCGCCTCGAAATCGACATCACCGAGTCACACTACGCCGACCGCACCAGCCACATGACCCTGCACGATTGGTCGCCGACGCATTCGTCCATGGGGGAGGACTATGTTCATGGCAGCGATCTCTCGACCGACTATCACCTCTTCGGTCTCGAGTGGGCGCACGACAACACGCTCCGCTTCTACTTCGATGGCTCAAACAAATGGACCATTTCCGCCAGCACCTTCCTCGGCTTGAACTCGCTGATCCCTCAAGCCGTCCTCTTCAGCACCAAAGTCATCCCGTGGGCGGGCACACCCGACACCAACGTCCTCATCGGCTCGCACATGGATGTCGATTGGGTCCGCGTGTACCAGAAACGTGGCTGGTCCGGCGTCCTCAACGGCAACTGGGGTTCTGCCACCAACTGGGGCCCCGACGGCGTCCCCACCGACAGTGACGCCGCCATCTTCAACCAGCCCGCCACCACCACCGCCATCAGCCTCGCCGCTGACAAGTCCTGCCAGTCGCTCTACTTCTGCAACCCGCAATGCCCCGCGTTCACCTTCGCCGCCGGCGTGTACGCACTGCACCTCGGCGCCGCGCCAGCCGGCATCGGCGGCATCACCATCGAAACCACCGTCACCAATTCCCAAACCATCAACCTCGACCTCTACGCCGACCGCGACCTGCAATTCGGCAACTTCAGCCGCACCCCCGGCGTCACCCTCGTGTTGAACGGCCAACTCACTGCCACCAACACCGGCCGCGCCCTGTTTTTCGGCGGTCTCGGCCCCATCGCCGTCAACGGCTCCATCTCCAGCAACATTGCCACCGTGACGAAATTCTCCAACAATGAACTCGTCCTCACCGCCACCAACCGTCACACCGGCCTCACCATCGTCCTCAACGGCACGCTGGTCGTCGCCGCCGACAGCGCCCTCGGCACAACCAACGCCGCCACCATCGTCACCAACGGCGCCACGCTCGCCTTCACCAGCAACGTCACATACACCGCCCTCGAACCCATCCGCTTGGACGGCATCGGCGACACCGCCGCGGGCCGCGCCGGTGCCCTTGATCTCGACACCGGACCCGCGCCAGTTTCGCCGGCCGCGTGACCTTGGACGCCGACGCCACCATTGGCAACGCCGTACCAGGAACCGTCTTCACGTTGTCGGGCGGCATCGACTGCACCACCAACCGGTTCGCGCTCACGTTCAAGGCCATCGGCGACATCGTGCTCACCGGCCTGCTCACCAATGCCGGCAACGTGACCATCACCACCGGCACCGTCGTCCTCACCAGCGGCGGCACCGTCACCATCAGCGGCGCGTTGACCAACAACGGCACCCTGCGCTGCCTCTCCGGCACCGTCCTCAAACCCACCGACTTCTTCATCAACAACGGCGTCCTCGACCTCATCAACGGCAACGCCCTGCTCCCCACCAACTTCATCAACCACGGCGTCGTCCTGACTGCCAGCGACGTCCGCGTCGCGCAGTGTTCCCCCATCGGCAACGACATCGTCATCCGCCTCGCCTCGGTGATGGGCCACACCTACCAACTCCAAATCACGGACACGATCACGCCGCCCGCATGGACCAATGCCGGCCCATCCCAAGCCGGCACCGGCGGCGTCCTGACCTTCACTGACACTGGTGGTCTTCTGCGCAGTCAACGGTTCTACCGGGTCGCAGTGGGACCGTGACGCCGTCGAGCTTGACCTAGACAAGACTGCCCCATACGCTGTCGCCGTCATGCACAAGATCACTTGCGCGATGTTGTTGTGGTCAGTCACGACAGGCTCGGCCATCACCGACACGGTGCGTCCGGTTTCGGACAGAGCGTTGACGGGTTCTAAATTGACGGCTGGTTACTACGAGTCGGTGCTGGAGTGGTCGAACATCCTCGCGAAACGCATCCGCCCGGTGCCGGGCAAACCGGGCTGCGCTTACTACGGGGAAGGCGGACACGAGGAGAACGATGTTCGGCCCATCGCATACGCGGCGTTGGTGAACGCCTTCCTTTCCCGTGCGCAACCGCCCGATGGAGTTACACCACCCCGCGCACGGATGAAACAAGACGCCATCGGCGCGCTGCGTTACCTGACACAGGCCCACAAGACCGGCACGGGCGCGTGCGTGAACAAGCACCAGTGGGGTAACCAATGGCAATCGGCGATGTGGGCGAGGTCGGTCGGGTTGGCCGGTTGGATTCTCTGGCCGTCGCTCGACGCTGATTTGAAGCTGGGCGTCGCGCGCCTGGTGGAATTCGAGGCAGATCGTTTTCTGGAACTGCGCCCCAAGAGCAACGAGTTCAACGACACCGGCGCCGAAGAGAACGCGTGGAACGCCCAGATCCTCTCGCTCGCGTGCAACATGATGCCCGCCCATCCGCGCGCCGGGCGTTGGAGCGAGACAGCCAAGCTGTGGATGTACAACTCGCTCTCCGTCGCCGCCGACGCGCAGGACAACACCGCCGGCGACGACAGCAAACCAATCCGCGAGTGGGTGCGGACCGTTAACGCGCACCCAGACTTCACGGTCGAGAACCACGGCCTCGTCCACATCGGGTACCTCAAGACAAGCTTGGGTTTCTTGCTGGAAAACGCGATTCCGTATCTGCTGGCGGAGACGAAGCCACCGCAAGCTTGTTTGCACCACGCGCGCGATTGTTTCGAGGTGGCCCTGAAGTGCATGGGCTGGGACGCCGCGCCGATTTTCTTTGGCGGAAACGACTGGAAGATTTTTCATCCGCAAAACACCGACACGATGATCTACGGGCTGATGAGCTTGCTCGCGAACGACGCCTACGGCGCGCATCTTGAGCCGGTGGGACTGGACTGGACGCGCCGGATGCAACGCGTCGAAGGCGGCTACTACAGCGTGCGCCGCGACTTGGAGTATGGCGGCTTGTGCGCCGCCCGGTTGATCGCCTGTTACTTTGCGCACGCCGTCCTCGGCGAAGGCGCACCGCCGGCGTCGGAGGAAGCGTTTACCAAGCACATCACCGGCGTCACGCGGCTGGAGCATGGACGCGCCGTTCTGCATCGGACTCCGACCAAGTTCGCGTCGTTCACTTGGGGGCCGAAACGCATGGCGCTGGCGTTGCCGCGCAACGGCTCGTGGGTGGTCTGGCCGCACTTTGCGTCATACGTCGGCCAGATCAACGGACGCGACGGTTCGCACCCGCAAGCGAAGCTCAAGACAATCAACGTGACAACCACCACCAACAGTTTCGCCGTGACTGCCGTGCTCGACCGTTTCGATGGCGCGCTCCAACAAGCTTTCTCCTACGTGTCATTGCCCGGCGACGAGACTGTCTATATCGAGCGCCTCACTGCGCGACCAGGTTTTGTGGTCGAGTCGCGCAAGACCGGCATCATCGGCTTGGAATACGAACTGGGCAGCAACGAGCGCACACTTCATGGCCGGCACGGCACGACGAAGACCGTTGGCGTCGGCGGTCGCGAGGCGCGCATTCTCGATCTGGACACCGATTGGCTGAATATTGATGGTCGCGTGGGCTACGTGGTGCGTCGCCTTCCAAAGCGCGCCAACCTGATGCGCTACCACGACCCGACCAAGGGTACCGGCCGCGTCCCGCAATTGCAGGAATGGATCAGCCTGATCGGCGAACGCGACTCCAGCCAATGGATTGCTCAGGGCGACTGCGCCTGTGTGGTGACATTTCTCAACGCTTCGCCTGAGCAAACCGAAGCGGAAGCAAAGCGCGTGGAGTTCAGAGTAAACGGAAACGTTGCGACGTGCCGAGTCGCCGGAAGCATGATCGAGGTGGACTTCGAGAAACTCCAAACCCGCATCAGTGGGCTGTAAGTTCACAATCAGGCGGAATCACTCCGTGACTTCTCAGTCGAAGAAGCGGTAGCGGAAGATGAACCAGAGGGCGGCAACGCCGTCTTTCCAGTTGATCTTCTTGCCCTCGGAGTAGTCGCGGCCGGAGTAGTTGATATCGGTCTCGTAGAACCGGTAATGACGACGGGCGAACTTGGCGGTCAGTTCCGGCTCGATCCCGAAACGGTCGGAAGTCAACGTCATGTCCGCGATGCACTCACGGCGGAAGACCTTGTAGCAGGTTTCCATGTCGGTGAGATTGAGGTTGCAGAGCATATTTGACAACAGTGTCAAAAGTCGGTTAGCCGTGTAGTGCCAGAACAACAAAACGCGATGCGTGCCACCCGTAAACCGGGAGCCATAGACTATATCGGCGCGGCCATCGAGAATCGGTTGGAGAAGTTTGGGATAATCGGCGGGATCGTATTCGAGGTCGGCATCTTGGATGAGGCAGATATCGCCGGTGGCGTGTTCGAGCGCGGTGCGGACGGCGGCGCCTTTGCCACGATTGTAGGGGTGATGCAGGATCTTCAGGTCGCCAGCGTGAACCAATTCGTTAAGCATGGTCAGTGAGCCGTCGGTGGAGGCGTCGTTGACGATGATGATTTCCTTTTCGAGTTCGCAGGTGTTGGAATTGCGGACGCGACGGACAATCTCCGCGACGGTGCGCACTTCGTTGAACACCGGGATCAGGATGGAAATCTTCTGAAAGACTGCAGCCATTTGCGCGGAAGTATAACGGCAGTGTTTTTCCAGTGGCAAGGACTTTGTGCGCGTGGTAATGTCCACGCGCTCTTTTTGGGGCGGGTTAGCCAAGTGGTAAGGCGGGAGTCTGCAAAACTCCTATGCGTCGGTTCGAATCCGACACCCGCCTCCAATCTCTTGTGCCAGTTACGAAAAGGCTTGACGCACCGGCGGCGGGTTGAGATTATTTTGAAATCAAAAGTAATATCCCAATTGGAGACTCGCCCATGAAGACAAACATTGACCGACGGCAGTTCATCCAGACTAGCGCGCTCATTCTCGGAGGCGCAGCCCTGCAACTCGCCTCGGCGGCTCCCGTATCGAGCGGCCGCATCAGAAAGGCGGTCGGCTGGGAGATGATTGTCGAGCCGAAGCTGTCGCTGGAAGACAAATTCCGTCTCGTGAGGGATGTCGGGTTTGAAGGCGTGGAGGTGTCGCGGCGCGCCTCGAAGAAAGACGCTCTGGACGTGAAGGCGCTTGCCCAAGCCAGCGAGAAGACGGGCGTCCCCATTCACGGCCTGTCCAACGGCAGCAATGCAGACCTCGAAGCCGCGATTGACGATGCGGCGATCTGCGGCGCGACCACGGTGTTGCATGTCGTGCGCGCTGATCCGGAGAAGCCGTTCATGGAGACCTACAAGCAATCCCAGCAACAGATCCGCGCGGCGATTCCTCACGCGGAGAAGAAGCAAATCAAGATTTGCGTCGAGAACGTCTGGGCCACGTTCCTCATCGAGCCGACGATGATGGCGCGTTACATTGACGAGATCGGCAGCCCGTGGGTGAAGTCCTACTTCGACGTTGGCAATGTGATGCGTTGGGGCTGGCCACAACACTGGATCGAGGTGCTCGGCAAGCGGATTGAGAAAATCCACATCAAGGAGTACAGCCTGAAGATTGGAATGAAAGAGGGGATGGGGAAGGGCTTCGACCTGCCCATCGGCCAAGGCGACATCAACTGGAAACGTGTCCGCGAGGAATTGAAGAAGATCGGGTTCCAAAGCTGGGCCACCGGCGAAGTGCGCGGCGGCGACCGCAAACGGCTCGCCGAAATCTCCGCGGAAATGGACAGCGTGCTGTATGCTTAGACGTTTTTTTCTCCTGACGCTGTTGTGCGTGGCTTCCCTTCGAGCCGAGCCGGTGCATTTCGGTTGTCAGGCACGGACGTTTGGCGAAGGCATTTACAAGGACGAGGCGGCGTTCCTCAACGTCGTCCGTCAAATCGGCGAAGTCGGTTTCGAGGGCATCGAGACCAATTGGAAGAACTTGGAGCGTTACTACGACAAGCCGGCGGAGTTTGCAAAGATCCTCAAGGACGCGCACTTGAAACTCATCGGCGCGCACATGGGCGGCGCATCGTCGCCGAAACTGCTCAGCGACGTGGAACGCACGGCGCAATTCGTGAAGACAGTGGGCGGAACATGCATTGTGTTCAGCGGCGCATATCCGAAAGCCCGGCCACTTCCCGCCGACACGTGGCCGAAGATGGCGGAGTTCATGAACGAAGCTGGCCGCGTGTGCGCGAAACATGGCGTTCGCTGTCTCTACCACAATCATTGGGTGGAGTGCGAAGGCGACGGAATGGAGCAGTTGTGCAAACTGACCGATCCAAAACTCGTCGGTTTCGCCTTTGACACCGGTCACGCGGTGCGCGTCGCCAAGAATCCCGCCGCTGTGATCAGCGTGTTGGGCAAAAGACTTGGAGTCATTCATTTTGCCGACGCATCCGAAGACGGCAAGCGTCCGCCACTGGGCGAAGGACGACTGAAGATTCCTGCTGTCGTTGAGGCACTGCGGAAAGTCGAATACAATCAGTGGATCGTTCTCGAAGAAGAAACCACCGGCATTCCCGGTCGCCCGCTGGCGGAGAAGGGCCTCGCGATCTTCCGCAAAGCGTTTCAACAACCCCAATAGGAACTGACCCATGAGCCATGTTTCGCGTCGGCAATTTCTGCGCGTTGCGATCAGCGCGCCGTTCATTCTTCCCTCCGGGCTGCGCGCCGCGGCGCCGAACAGCAAGCTCAACCACGCCTGCATCGGCGTCACGCGCATGGGCGGCAACGACCTGAAAAGCTTCAAGGACCACGAGCGTCTCCAGATCGTGGCGCTCTGCGACGTGGACAGCGAACACTTGGCAACGGCATCCAAGCTCGTGCCGGGCGCGCGGCTCTACACCGACTGGCGCGAGATGTTCGAGAAGGAAGGCGACAAGATTGATTCGGTCAACGTCACCGTGCCCGACCACATGCACTTTCCGATTGCCTACACCGCCATCCAGCGCGGCAAACACCTGTACTGCCAGAAACCGATGTGCCACGACCTCCTCGAAGTTCGGAAGTTGACCGCCGCGGCCATCAAGAAAGGCATCGTCACCCAGCTTGGCACGCAATTCGTTTCCAACATCCCCGACCGCATGGCTGTCGAACTCATCCAGCGCGGCGCCATCGGCAAGATCAAACACGTCTATCTTTGCTCGACACGTCCTGCGCCGAACCGGATCAAAGGCCCGCGCCCGGCGACAGGCGAAGAACCGCCGGCGCACTTGAAGTGGGACCACTGGATCGGCAACGCGCCGATGCGCCCCTACGCGCCGGCCATCTATCACCCGGCGGCTTGGCGCGGCTGGCAGGATTTCGGGACGAGTTGGTGCGCCGACATGGGCTGCCACATTCTCGACGCGACATGGCGCGGCCTCAACCTGAAGACGCCGACGAGCGTCGTGGCCGAAGTCGAGGACTCGTGGAAGAACGAGCAGGATCGCCGCAACGATAACTGGCCGCAAGCCGAACACGTGACGTGGACGTTCCCCGGTAACGCGATGACCGAAGACAAGGAACTGCTCGTCGAGTGGTTTGACGGCGAGATGTTGCCGCCGAAGGAAGTGCAGGACCTGAATCCGACCGGCAAATATCCGTCGGAAGCCGCGATGCTGGTCGGCACCGAGGGCGCCATTCTTCACCGGCACGGCACCGGCCCGCAACTGTTGCCGAAGGAGAAATTCGAGAAATACGAGCGACCGAAACCGCCGCCGGGAAATCATTATCACCAATTTGTGGATGCCTGTCTCGGCGGCGAGAAGACCGTGTCGCATTTCGCGCAAGCCGGGCCGATGAGCGAGACAATTCTGTTGGGCACTATTGCCATTCGTTGTCCCGACAAGAAACTGACGTGGGACGCCACCAAGATGAAATTCCCGAACCACCCCGACGCCGAGCGTTACTTGAAACGAACGTATCGCGCCGGTTGGGAGATCAAGACATGAACAACACCACTCCTACTCGTTGGTATCACGGCGTGACCCGCTACCAGTGGCTCATACTGCTGATCGCCTCCATTGGCTGGATGTTCGATGCGTACGAGGGACAGGTCTTCAACATCACCCGCAGCGACCTGCTCACCGACATCCTGAAGGCGGCCAACAATTCACCGGAAGTCCGCCGCTGGGGCGATGTGTTCCTCGGTGTGTTTCTCGCGGGTGGCGCGCTCGGCGGAATTATGTTCGGGTCGCTGGCCGACCGCTTCGGGCGCAAACCGATCATGGTGGTCACGATCCTGTTCTACTCCGTCTTCGCCGGGCTGACGTATTTCGCAACGTCGCTCTGGCAGGTCGGCGTGTTGCGGTTCTTCGTCGCAATGGGCGTCGGCGGCGAATGGGCCGTCGCGGCGACGCTGGTCGCCGAGGTGTTCCCGAAACACGCGCGGGCGCACGCGGGCGGAATTTTCCACGCGACCAGCACGTTCGGCACGTGGATCGCCGCGGCGGTCGGCCTCGCCGTCGGCACGCAATGGCGGTACGCGTACCTGATCAGCGTCCTGCCGGCGTTGCTGGTGCTCTGGGTCTGGTCGAGCGTGAAAGAACCCGAAAGCTGGACCGGCGCGCGCGCCAAGGCCGCCACCGGCGAAGGCGGCAAGCTCGGCAGTTTCCGCGAACTGTTCGGCCATCGTCTTTGGGGACCGCGCGCGTTGCTCGGCATGGTGCTGGCCGCGGTCGGTCTTGCGACGTTCTGGAGCGTGACTGTTGCCGGACAGGATTTGATGTTGGATTTGTTGCGTCGCGGCGGCATGGACGCCGGCAAGGCGGCTGCGGAAGCGAAGTTCGCCTATGGCGTCATCCAAACGATTGGCGGCGCGGTGGGCTTGGTGTCGTTCGGCCCGCTCTGCGTCTGGCTCGGACGCAAACGCGCGTTCATCGGGATGCAACTGTTGTCGCTCGTGGTCGTGCCCGTGACCTGCTATCTGCCGAAAACCGAAACTCAACTGCTGCTCTTGTTGCCGTTGATGGGGTTCTGCACGTTGGGCACGCACGCGGGGTTTGCGGTTTATTTTCCCGAACTGTTTCCCAACCATCTCCGCTCGACCGGCGCCGGCTTCTGCTTCAACGCCGGCCGGCTGCTCGCGTCGCCCGTGCTGGTCTTTTCCGGCGCGTTGAAATCCGCGGTGGGCTTGCAGTTGGCGATCACGTTGATGGGGCTGCTGTTCATCATCGGCATCGTTGTGATGTTCTTCCTGCCGGAGACGAAAGACCAACCGCTGCCCGAATGAACATGCTCCCCCATTACCTGACAGTTCCCGCCGCCGATCTCGGCAAAGGCACGCCGGTGAAAGTCCGCATCCTTGGCGACATGGCGTCCATCGGCCGTGCCGTGGCCGAGGCGATGCGCGAGGAAATCGTGAACAAACCCGCCGCCACGCTCATCGTGCCGGTCGGGCCGGTCGAGCAGTTTCCGTTGCTGGCGCAGATGATCAACGACGAGCGGATCAACTGCCGCGACGTCGTCTTCATCAACATGGACGAGTATCTCACCGATGACGACCGTTTCATTCCTGCCGATCATCCGTTGAGTTTCCGCGGTTTCATGAACCGGCTGTTTTATGACCGGCTCGATCCGTCTCTCGCACCGGAGAACCGGGTTTTCCCTGACCCACAAGATACGGACGCCGTGCCGCGCCTCATCGCACGGCGGGGCGGCGTGGACGCCTGTTTTGGCGGCATCGGCATCAACGGCCACTTCGCCTTCAACGAGCCGGACGAAACGATGAGCGTCGAAGAATTCGCCGCGCTGCCGACGCGCGTGTTGTCGCTGACCCGCGAGACGCGCACGATCAACTCCGTCACTGTCGGCGGCGAGATCAGCGTCATCCCGCGCCGCGCCGTCACGGTCGGCATGAAGGAATGTCTCGGGGCGCGACGGTTGCGGTTGTACTGCAATCGCCCGTGGCAAAGCGCCGTGGCCCGGCGCGCGTTGCATGGCCCGATCACGTCGTCGTGCCCGGCGTCGTTGATGCGGCTGCATCCCGACGCGGTGTTGACCGTCGCCGACTACGTGGCCCAGCCGCCGAACATCATGCTCCGATGAATGTGTTGTTCCTCGGCGATTCGCTGACAGAAGATTGGGACCAACCACTTTGGAGGGAGCGTTTCGCGCCGCTTGGCTCCGTCAACCTCGGCATCAGCGGCGCCGGCACCGCGCAAATCCTCTGGCGGATCGAGCGCGGATTCACCGACCTCAGCGGCGCGAAGCTGGTCGTCCTGATGATCGGCATCAACAACGTCTGGCCCGGCTACAGCGCCGACGACACCGCGCGCGGCATCGAAGCCATCGTCGCCGCCATCCGGCAGAAACAGCCGCATGCGAAAGTGTTGTTGCTCGGCCTGCTGCCGATCTTCGACAAGGCCGACAACGTGCGCGACTGGATCAAGACCGTCAATGCCCGCATCGCAAAACTTGCTGGTGTTCGCTTTCTCGATCTCGGCGACGAGTTCACCGAGCCTGACGGCGCGTTGCGCGCCGGTTTCTACAGCGTGGACGGAGTCCACCTCCAACCGCCCGCCTACAAACTGCTCGCCGACACCATTGAGCCTCTGATAAAGGAAATGTTGACCTGAGTGGCACGCTGATTATTTCGGTAGCAGGTGCGGGTGATTCTCTCGGAGCCAGTCTGCCACGCGCTTCCGCAACGTCCGCGCCAGCACCACCATCTCGGCGGCTTCTGTTTCCGTGATCAGCCCGGCTTGTTCGTAGTCGCCCACGTTGCGTTTCTTGCGGAAGGCGTCGAGTTGGGTGACCAGTTTCGCATCTGCGCCAATCGTATGAGCAAGGCTCTGAATCACGCGGTGGTGATGCGCCTCCCGGCCAGAGCGGTAGCCGCACGCGGCCAACGCGATGGTCGCGCATTGCAACGCGGCATTGTAGGCAATCGCCAGCCGCCAATCATCATCCAACCCCTCAGCGGTGCATGCCTTCAAATCCCGATCCACCACGGCGAACAGGTCCGCGATTTCTTCGGGGCTGGTTTTATGTTCGGTGAGCCACTGTGCTTTGAGCCAATCGTTTAAGCTCATGGTCGCCTCCTACCAGAAACACCTTCGGCCCGTTCACGACCGCAGTCAGAAAATGATGTTTTGCCCGCCACTTCGTCTGGAATTCCCGTTCCGAATAGACCGAGGGATTCACTTCCCGGCTGAGCGTGTCCTGCGCCGGCTGCAAAGCCGAGACCACTTCGCCGAAAGTTGCGTTGCCAACAACCATCACATCCACATCACTTCCCGATTTCCCGGTCCCCTTCGCCAGCGAACCATGGACAAATGCCACCGTGATCCGTTCCGACAACCCGGCCAACGCCTCGCGCAACACGTCCGCCACCCCCGCCGTCTTCACCGCTAACGACTTCAACTCGCTGAACAGGGGCGACTCCGGGTTGGCTTGATAATAAACCTGATTGCCTCTCCGTGTCCGCAGCAGCAATCCGGCTGTCACCCAGCGCGCCAATTCACGCTGAACCGTGCCCTGACCAATCCCGGCAGTCCGCACGGCCTGCCGCAGATAAAACGCCTCGTCGGGCCGCCCAAAAAACAACGCCAACAGCGCCCGCTGCGTCTTGCCCAACAGCACTTCTCCGAGACCGGTAGATGGATGTTTCGTACCCATTTTGGGTACACTTGTGCCCAATCCGGGTACAGCTTTCAAGCCCGCAGTTCGCCGCAGCAACCGGAACATTGCCGGAACTTGGTCGCGGGAGCGGATTCTGGTACAAGTCCGCCATGAAACGAATCCTCTTTGCGTTCCTTGCGCTTTTTTGCGGCCAACTCCATGCCGCCGATAGGCCAAACATCGTCGTCATCCTCTCCGACGACTACGGATACGGCAGCGCCGGCTGTTATGGCGCGAACGAGAAACTCGTTCGCACGCCGAACATTGACCGGCTGGCGCACGAAGGCCGCCGGTTCACCGACGCCAACACGACCTCCTCAGTCTGCTCGCCGACGCGATACTCGGTGATGACAGGGCGGTACTGCTGGCGCACGTCGCTGACGCACGAAGTGCTGAGCACGTTCTCGCCGCTGCACATCGAGACGACGCGGCTGAACATGGCGTCGTTGTTGAAGGCGCACGGGTACAAGACCGCTTCCGTCGGCAAATGGCATCTCGGCTACGGCACCAGTGACGGCTCGCCGAAGTGGCGCTCCGATTACACCGCCGAGCTGTCGCCGGGACCGCTCGACATCGGGTTCGATTATCATTTCAGCGTGCCGAGCAACCACGGCGATGTCACCGGCGTTTTTGTCGAGAACCGGTTCGTCTATGGCCTGCGCTCCGGCAAGATTCCGCCGGGTATGAAGTTGCCGGGGCCGCGACCTGACGACGACAATTTCAAAGCCACCTACACCGGCGAGGACATGGAACGCAAAGACGGGAAGCCGATTGACCTTGATGCGCCGCGCCGCGTCAACGAGCGGGTCATGAAGGTGCTGACCGACAAGTCTGTTCGCTGGATCGAGCAACAGAAATCCGGCACGCCATTCTTTCTCTACTTCACGCCCGTCGCCGTTCACAACCCGATCACTCCCGACAAAGACCTCGCCGGCAAGAGCGCGGCGGGTCTTTACGGCGACTGGATTCACGAACTGGATCGCAGCGTGGGTGGCATTCTCGACGCGCTCGACCGACTCGGATTCGCCAAGGACACGCTCGTCATTTTCTCCAGCGACAACGGCGGCGTGTTCAAGCCGTTCATCACCGACAGTTTGCAGACAAAGGCATTTCAAGCGGGCCTCAAGGTCAACGGCAACTTACGCGGCGGCAAGCACAACGTCTGGGAAGGCGGTTTCAAAGTGCCGTTCCTCGTGCGCTGGCCCGGCAAAGCGCCGGCGGGCAGCGTGTGCAACGACATGGTCAGCCTTGCCGACATTCTTGCGACGACTGCCGCGATCGTCGGCGAAAAGCTTCCCGCCGCCAACAAGGCCGCCGAGGACAGCCACAACATTCTGCCGGCGATTCTTGGCCGCAATGTATCGCGCCCGGACATGATCGTGCACAGCGCCGACGGCGTGTTCGCCATTCGTCGCGGCCCGTGGAAATACATTGAAGGCATTCCCGCGGACGACATCAAACCCGGCGTCCGCAAAACACGCGCCGACGAATTTCGTGCGCAGCTTTACAACTTGCAGGACGATCCCGCCGAGACGAAGGACGTGAGCGCGCACCTTCAATCCGTACGTTGAAGCACTGAACGCCAGACTCGTGTTCCTTCTGGAACGTTTCCACTACGAAAACATGATGCGTGTACTGCATGTTCTATCCAGCGAGGGAACATACGCCAAGGGATTGGGCCACACGTTGATGCAGTCCCTCAGCACGATCAATATGGATATGGTGCGAGTTCAGGACGAACTCGGAGATCTGAAAGAAAATCCATCTTCCGGGAAAACCGCTGCCGTGGCAGTAACCATCACGAAAATTCAGAAACAGATCGAAAGCCTTAGTAGACTGTCCAAGATATTTGTGCGTCCCATGTCTGGTAAAGGTGAAGCGCAACCGGTCAATCTGGATGGAGTTGTGGATGATGTAATTGGAGACATGGCTCATCTGGGGGAAGCTGCCGGCATTGTCGTTCGGCGCTTGGGAGCTAGTGACCTGTTCCCATCTCTCGTCACGTGGGAAATTCCCTTGCGGTTGGCCATCTCGAATCTCATTACGAATGCCGTCCAGATGGTAGGACTCCTCCGAGCATCTGGTGGCCTTGTCGAGTGTGAGATCATTGCGGAGCAGTCGGCTTCGGGTGAGCGCGTCGCAAAAGTTCTTGTCTCGGACAACGGTCCGGGAATTCATGGCTATTTGTGGAGTCGTATTTTCATGCCGATGTTCTCCACTAGAAAAGATGGCTTGGGTATGGGGCTTTTCTTGGCTCGTGAAGCATGTCGCTCAATCAACGCCAGTATTGAACTGGAGACGAGCGTACTACTCTCCGGGTCCACGTTCCGATTGTGCATAAATGATGTCCATAAGAGAAAGGAAACTCGGTAATGCGGTTACTGATCGTTGATGACAATGAGGAAATGCGCTCCTCCCTGAAGTACATGTTCGAAAGAACTGGCCACAAGGTTGTCTTGGCCAGTAATCGTGACGAGGCATTGCGCATTGCCTCCGACGATGTGTCGCCACCAGATGCCGTATTGGTGGATTACTACTTTGCGGGTGCCGCGCTGGGTCCGGTGATTGCCGAAGGTATTCGCCAGAGGAACAAACGATGTATCATCTTCATGTACAGCGCCGCGACCGATTCCCTGCCCGTTCCGCCCGGACCAGAGGTGCTCGCTCATTTTGCGAAGGATATAATCTCGACGGAGGGGGCCAAAGTATTCACGAAAGATGTAGCACGAAAAGTCGAGGAGACGTTTGCTGCTGACGAAGACCGTCTAACTAAGATTAAGAAGTTTGACTGGGATACAGACCTGTTTCGCTACCTTGTTGCCACACTCGGGACCGGCCTCGATATCATCGCCCATGATTATCGCATCATCTACTGCAATGAGCGTTTTCTGGAATTGGTCGGACTTCCTCGCGGGTGGGTGCCGCCTTCGGATGCCATCTGTTGGAAGGTGTATCACGGGCACGTAAGCCGCACTCAACCGTGTCCTGGCTGTGTTGTCGCGGATGTTTTCCGAACCGGTCGCGCGCAGCAAAGGGTGGTGGCGAATCCCGTAAAAGGCATACTGACCTTCTTTGAGGTTTCAGGTGTTCCTCTCTTTACACCGGACGGACGCATATATGCCGTCGTCGAAACCATTTCTGACGAGACCGAAAGAATGAAAGCACGGTTCCTCTCGCGGTCCTTCCACGAAGCGGGTTGGGATCTCGACGCGAAATTCCGGGAAGCCGCCATACGCCTTGACGAACTAGGAATGCCGAATGCCATCTTCTATCTCTATGACACTGCCTCGAAAAAATTCTACCAGAGATGTCCTCGACGAGCGCAAAATGCCTTCACTTGCGCTAACGATTGTGAAACCACCGCCTCCGCTGAGGATGTGGCCCCCCTTTTAGGCGCACCTGAGACGGTCCCCATGCGGTATGCCGAACGTGCTGGTAAAAGGGAGGTTCTGGCTTTATTGCGAATCGGAAGGGAGAGAGAACCGATTCCCGTAGGGTTGGTTCGGGCTTCGGAGGTAGCAGAGAATTCTGTCGTGGAGCTTCAGGTTCAACTTCTGGGATTGATCGCGGATACCATTGGAGAATGCCTCCAATACGAAACTGCTACAGCCAGGGCTCAGGCTGCCGAAGCCATACGTGATCTTGATGCCAGATGCGCCCAAGCAAAATCTCTCCAAGATGCTCTGTCGCATCTTATAGCAGTATTGGTTGAACATGTAAAAGCCGACATGGGGCATGTGCGAATGCTCACTCCGCTTGACAAGCTGGAACGCGTCGCGTCTGCTGGTGAGTTTCAAAGTTGTATAGTTCCAGCCGAAGACCCAAGGTCAGGAGATTCCGCGGCAGCACGTGCATTTGTAAATCGAAAGCCATATGTAATCCGGCACACTGTGGGAGACGAAGTTTTCGCCGCAGTTCAACTCCGCCTTGGAAGATTGGGAATCCCGGGGAATACAATCCGTGAGTTCGCGAGATCCATTAGGTCATATGCTGCCGTGCCAATCCTCCTGCAAGTTGACCAGCGACTCGGTACGCCGGTTTGCGCTGGAACTATTTACCTGAGTTCTTTCACATGTGGGTTCTTCACGGGAGAGAAAATCGCAGTGATGGAAGACTTTGCCAATAGGGCTGCCGAGCTTGTTTACCGGTATCGCTTCGCAGGGCAAAAAGAAGAAGCTTGGCGAGAATTCTCCCAGATTGCCGCTCACCGCGTTGGGAACCAAGTTTCTGCTTTTGGAGAACTGTTTGACGTTCTAGCAGCTTGTCGGGCTTAAGACAATGAGAGAGTGTGTGGAATCGAGAGTTCCGGGACTGTCATCCACAATGGTGTCTCGATTTTGACCAAACCTTTGCTCCGGTCACACCTCCGCAGTCTCCACC
>Ga0233425_10000749_pt1 | contig 80680 bp, 73 predicted proteins | sample Watercolumn_Towu_2_FD_181712 | JGI IMG/M metagenome (GOLD analysis project Ga0233425, IMG submission 181712) | Freshwater microbial communities from Lake Towuti, South Sulawesi, Indonesia - Watercolumn_Towuti2014_140_MG | ecosystem: Environmental > Aquatic > Freshwater > Lake | place...
GAATAACTTTCACCAATGGCTTTATCACTTTCTCCAGCCGGGTGTACAATTCTTCGCGGATGCTCATGGGCAAGGCTCCTTTGGTCCTGAACACCCATATTATGCCTTTTCCCGTGAGCATCTGCTACTTTCAAGGTTCTGTCAGTGAATCAGAAGATGTATATAATCAGGCCATGTCCAAACGACTGCTTGTTGCGGTAATCGTCTTCGGCGCGCTACTGGGCGTGGGCTACTATCTCTACCGGTCGCTGCGCCCCTCGCTGGCGCTCTCGACGCGCGTCGTTGAGTGGCTCCGGGATCCGGCGGCGCACTCGGACTGGGCAGTACAGGCCGGAATCCGCTGCCAACCGGATGCCCCATTCATCCTCCCCACCGACGGCTTCATCGGCTACCTGTGGGATGACTCGTTCAAGCTTGGTCACCGTCACCAGGGCATTGACGTCTTTGGCGGGGGGGAGGTGGGCGAGACGCCAGTCGTTGCCGCCTACCCCGGCTACCTGACCCGCCTGCCAGATTGGAAGTCATCGGTCATCGTGCGTGTGCCGGAGGACCCACTGCACGCCGGACGGCAAATCTGGCTCTACTACACCCACATGGCTGACCCTTCTGGCAATTCGTTCATCGCCCCCGATTTTCCGCCTGGCACAACCGAGAAATACGTGGAGGCCGGGACGCTCCTCGGCTACCAGGGCGATTACTCCGGCGACCCGAACAACCCGGTGGGCGTCCACCTGCACTTTTCGATCGTGCTGGACGATGGGCAGGGGAATTTCCGCAACGAGCTGGAGATCCGCAACACGCTCGACCCTTCTCCATACCTTGGGCTGCCTTTGAATGCGCGGCAGAGTGATGGACGAGTGACGTGTGGCGGGTGACGAGTGACGAGTGGCGAGTGACATGTGATGCGTAACTCGTAACCTGTAACTTGTAACCCGTATCCGAAAGAACCAACATGACCACTCTCAAAGATAAAGTCATTCTTGTAACCGGCTCGGGGAAGGGGATCGGGCGCCTCGTGGCCGAGGCGGTCGCAGGGCGCGGGGCGATCGTGGCGGCCAACGACATCACGCCGATCAACCTGCACGAGACAGTGGCGCATATCAGCGCTGCCGGCGGGCGGGTAAAGGCCTACGTGGAAGACATTGCCAAGAAGATGCCCGTCCAGGCGCTGGTCAAAGACGTGGAAGACGATTGGGGGCGGATCGACGCGCTGGTCAACTGCGCCGAGGTTGCCCCCTCTGCTGCGCTGCTGGAGATGGACGACTGGGACTGGCAGCGCACGCTGGATGTCAACCTGAGCGGCGCGTTCCTGTTAACCCAGTCCATTGGGCGGGTGATGAAGGCCAAAGGCGGCGGGATCATCGTCCATATCGGCTGGCATGCGCGTAGTCCCGAACGGCGTGCTGCGTATTTCGCCAGCAAGGGCGGGCTGGCGGCGTTTGTCGAGCAAGCCGCGAGCGAGTTAGCCGAGTCCGGCATCCGCGTCCACCTCGTCTTGCCGGTAGAAAGAGACGATGTGGTCGCGCAGGTCATCTCATTGTTGGAGACGGAGTGTCTCCGTTCGAGGTGAACCGTTTTGCTGTGTCCCACGATTAACCGCGAAGGAGCAAAGATCGCGAAGGTTTTTGGTCTTCGCGAAGGAAAATCTCTCACCGCGCACTTCGTGGCTGGTGAGATGAACGTGGGGCGGGCGGAGTGGCACTCCGCCGGGAAGAAAGCGGGATACCATCCCGCTCCACAATTACTTCGCGGTTAATAATAGATGATTTTTGGAGGCAACATGGAAGAGTTGATGGAATATCGTAAGCATTTCCTAGACAAGCTGGCTGCCGCGCCGGAAGAGCTGAGCGCCGCCGTGGCCGCGCTCCCTGATCCGCGCTTGCCGTTGGAAGCGGGCGGCTGGAACGCGCACCAAGTGCTTGTCCACATGCGCGACGTGAACGCCCACGTCTATCCGCCGCGCCTGTTCCGTATCCTTGATGAGGAGAATCCCGTCTTCGAGAACTTCGATGGCGATGCCTGGATGGCAGCGCACTACGACCCGAACGAACCGCTGGAGACGCTCGTGGCAGAATGCTCCCGGCAGTGCGCAGAGGTCGTCGGACGGCTGCGGGGTGTGCCTGCTGAGGCTTGGAGTCGTCCCGGCACGCACCCATCTCTTGGCGCTCATCCGCTGCAATGGTGGGCCGAGCGCATGTTGGCGCACATCCAGGAACATTTGGCGCAGTTACGCAGAGCCTGACTCTATTTGCAAGGAGGAATATGTCGTACACATCCATTCTTACCGAAACACGCGGGCGCGTCGGCCTGATCACGCTCAACCGCCCGCAGGCGATGAACGCCTTGAACCGGGCATTGTTAACCGAACTGGTTGCTGCCCTGACGGCCTTCGACGCTGACGAGTCCGTCGGCGCGATCGTGCTTGCGGGAGGCGAGCGCGCTTTCGCTGCCGGCGCAGACATCAAGGAGATGACCGAGGCCGGCGCGATGGAGATGCTGACCGGCAGCTTCGTCGAGTTGTTCGACGGCATCCGCCCGATAAAGAAGCCGGTCATCGCCGCGGTCTCCGGCTTTGCTTTGGGCGGAGGTTGCGAGCTGGCCATGTCCTGCGATATGATCGTCGTCTCCGAAAACGCAAAATTCGGCCAGCCGGAGGTGGCCATCGGCGTCATCCCCGGCGCGGGCGGTACCCAGCGGTTGACGCGGGCGGTCGGCAAGGCACTGGCAATGGAAATGGTATTGAACAACCGGATGCTGACGGCCGCTGAAGCGTTGCAATACGGCCTGGTCAACCGCGTTGTGCCGGTGGAGCGACTCTTGGAAGAGGCGCTGGCGCTGGCGAACGAGGTGGCCAGCCGCGCCCCAATGGCTGTCCGGCTTGGCAAAGATGCGGTCAACAAGGCCTTCGAGTTGTCCCTGAACGAGGGGCTGGAAGCTGAACGCCGCGCTTTTTACATGCTGTTCGCTAGCGAGGATCAGAAAGAGGGCATGAAGGCGTTCGTTGAAAAACGCAAAGCGAATTGGAAAGGAAAATAACACATGCCAACGTAGGGTGGGTTATCGCTCAGTTCCCCCGAATGGGGCTTACCCGCCTTAAATGGCCGGTATGAAACCGGCCCTACGACTTTTTCAACGCGAAAGGCGCGAATTGTGCGAATGCCGCGAACATTCCTTTCGCGCCTTTCACCCCTTTCGCGAAATTCGCGTTCAAACTTGTCATCTTGCTCTGGCCACACTCCATGACAATTCGGCTACAAACTCTTTTGGATGGTCTTCGCTCCTTGGAATTGGGTAATAAGCCTGTTATCGCTCACGCGTCTCTATCGGCGTTCGGACAGGTGCATGGAGGCGCGAAGATGCTGGTCCAGGCGTTACTGTCAGTATTCCCCTCCGTGATCATGCCGTCGTTCACCTACAAGACCATGCTCACACCGCCGGTCGGCCCGGCAACCAACGCCATCGTTTATGGCGCCGATACGGACGCCAACCGCATGGCCGAGTTCTTCGACCCGGAGATGCCGGCTGACTCGCTGATGGGCATCGTTCCAGAGACGCTGCGCAAACACCCGCGCGCCCAGCGCTCGATGCACCCAATTTTGTCCTTTACTGGTGTCAACGCGCAAACCGCTCTCACCGCGCAGAGCCTGGCCGAGCCGCAAGCGCCGATTGGCCTGCTGGCAAAGCAAGATGGTTGGGTGCTGCTGTTGGGCGTGGATCACACGGTCAACAGCAGCATTCACTACGCCGAGAAACTGGCCGGGCGGAAGCAATTCATCCGCTGGGCGCTGACCCCGCAGGGCGTGCGCGAGTGTCCCGGTTTCCCCGGTTGTTCGGCGGGATTCCAGTCGATTGCGCCGGATGTGGAGCGAGTTACGCGGCGTGTGCGGATCGGAGACGCGACCGTGCAGGCCGTGCCGCTTCAGGCGCTGTTCAGCGCGGTGCTTGCGCGTATAAAAAACGACCCGCGGGCGTTGTTGTGTCAGCGGGCGGATTGTGCGCGTTGTAATGAAATCCGAGGGCAGTACGAGGCGAGGTAAGTTTTCGCCACTCCGCTATAGTTGGCGAATCCTGATTTTTACATCTTCGCCTGCTCTTTCAGCGACAAGGATAAACGGAGGATTTATCTCTGGGACGCGTGCGTCAATGGCTAACAAGGTTTGGATAGTAAATTCTGCGAGGATATGCCCCGGCCGCAAGTAAACAATTCCTATGACTGGCTGGGCATTCAAAACAGCCAAGCCTCCAAAATCACAATCGTGGGTCAACACAACACGCTTTGATTCGTTGGCCAGGCGAAGTACATCAATGTCTAGCAGGCCATATTGCCCTTGTTCTGAAATAGACGCAATATCGCGTCCTTCTCCCCGTAGGAATGCGATAACATTGGGGTGGATGTTTTCATCTGCCAGCAGTGGAAATTCCAGCAATTTCATGTCCGACCCTTACGTCCAGCAGAATCTCATTCTTGACGGCTTGCGCTGCATATTTTAGAGCCTCCTCGAGCGATTGGGCTGTCAACTGGGGGTAAGTCTTAAGAATTTCTTTACGCGTAGCACCGCTGGCGACCAATTCGAGTATGAATTCCACGCTCAGGCGCGTACCACGAATATAGGGCTTGCCTCCTAGCACATTCGGATCAAAGTCAATGTGGTAGAACATATGGATATCTCCTGTCGCCCCCTAATTATACTGCCAATCACTGAAAGGTAATCGGCTCCACGCGGATATTTTCCTCGCCGACCATACCCTTGAGCTTTTCCAACAACTCCGCACACAGGCGGGTGGTATCGTTGGGGAATTCGATCAGGTGGCCGCGCCCGTCTTCGAAGATGTAGAGATTGAAATGATCGCGGCCGGGATAGGAGATGAACGTCCCATGCAGGCGGCGGATGCGGCGTTGGTCGCGCTGTTTGTCTTCGCCGGGGCGCAGGATGGCTGTGATCATCTGCGGGGGGTGATCGGCATCCAGGGCTGGGGATTGGGAGAGTGGAGGAGCAGAGGAGCGCGCAAGTAAAGGAGCGGGAGGGATGGGAGGCAGGGGAGCAACGGGATCGGGTGGTTGGGGCGCGATGGAAGATACTGAAGCTTCTACAGGGCTGGCAGCAGGGGTTTCGATGATCTCAGGAACGGGAATAGTGCTTGATCCTTTTACGGGCTGGGTTGGCGCGGGCGAGGCCTGCGCTGATTTCGCGGAGCCAACGCCAGGGGCATAGGCTTCTTCCCAGCCAGGAGGAAAGGCTTCGGGCGGGGGAGGTGCGTTGTCAGACCCCTCTCCTGTCCCAATCTCAGGGAGGGAAGCTTTCTCGGGTTTCATGCTCTTCCCTGTCGAAGGGGTGGGAGATGAGCGATAGGCCGGGGCGGGTTCGGCCACTTTTCGAGCTGGCAGTTGCTGCTTGGAGGCAGAAACAGGCCGCGTGCGATCCGAGGTGGGGCGAGCCGGTTTAGCGGGTTCCTCGTCCAGGGGAACAGTCAATTTGATGTTGGTGGTGATGTTGTCCACCAGAACTTTCGGCGGGGTAGAATCGCCTTCCGCTTTGCCCTCGGCGATGATGATCCCACCGACATCCAGGATGGATTCGAACTTTTCCCAAGTGCGTGGGAAGATCACCAGCTCGATGTTGCCCTGCAAGTCCTCGAGGTTGACCCAGCCCATCATCTTGCCGGTCTTGGTCGTAAACGGGCGGATGCCGGCCACCATTCCAGCCACGCGTACCTGCTCCTTATCGGCGGCTTCGCCAAGCTGGGCGGAGAAGTGGGTGACGATCTTGGAAAGCACCGGCATGTGCCTCGTGAGCGGATGCTCGGAAACGTAGATACCGGTCAGCTCGCGTTCCCATTCGAGCTGCTCGCGCGGGTCGGGATCGGGTACATTGGGCAGGCTGATGGTCTCCTTGACGCCGGTCGCCGCGCCAAAGAGACTCAACTGGCCCATTTGCTCGGCGCGGAAATGCGCCCCGCTGATGGACGAGATTCGGTCAAGAGCGGCCAACATGGGAGCGCGGTGACCCAATTGATCCAGAGCGCCAACCTTGATCATACACTCCAAGGCGCGCTTACCTACAGTGCGCAAGTCCACGCGGCGGGCAAAGTCGTCCAGGCTAGTGAAGGGTCCCTCGGCGCGCGCTTCCAGGATCAAATCCACCCCGCCCTGGCCGGCATTTTTGATCGCGCCCAGTCCAAAGCGGATGGCCTCTGTTGGCTGGCCGGAGGCGGCTGGTAAATGGCTGTTGGTGGATGGTTGGTTGCCACCCGCCATCTGCGATCCGCGATCAGCTAATTGTTCAATGGTGAAGTCCCAATCACTTTTATTGATATCCGGAGGCAGAACTTCGACGCCCATGTTGCGGGACTCGGCCACGTAAAGCGCCACTTTTTCGGTTTGGTTTTTCGAGACCGAGAGCAGCGCAGTCATGAATTCAGCGGGGTAGTGGCGTTTGAGATATGCCGTCTGAACGGCGAGAATGCCATAGTCAGCAGCATGAGATTTGTTGAATCCATATCTCGCGAACTTATCCCAATCCGCGTAAATGGCCGCGGCAGTCTCTTCCGGGATGCCACGCGCGGTCGCGCCGGCGACGAACTTGCCGCGGTGCCGCTCGATCTCGTTGCTCTTCTTCTTGGAAATTGCGCTGCGCAGGTTATCCGCTTCGGCGGGGGTGTAGCCGGCCAGCTCGACAGCGGCGCGCATCAGTTGCTCCTGGTAGAGCGGGATGCCAAATGTCGAGCTAAAGATGGGTTCGAGCTTTGGATGGCGGTACTCGGCTTTGGCCTCGCCGTGCATCCGGTGGATGTAATCGGGGATGAAATCCATTGGGCCGGGGCGGAAAAGCGCGACCATGGCAATGACGTGCTCCAGGGAGGTAGGCTTCATCTGCACCAGGAAACGGGTCATGCCAGTACCTTCCAATTGGAAGACGCCGGCCGTGTTGCCCTCGCCCAGCATGGTATAAGTCTCGGTATTGTCGGTGGGGATGGTGTCCAGGTCGAGCTCGATCCCATGCCGCTGGCGGATCAGGTCGCAGGCGCGCGCCATGATGGTCAGCGTGGCCAGGCCGAGAAAGTCCACCTTGAGCATTTTCAACTTTTCCAACATGCCCATCTCGAACTGGGCAACGATCTTGACGGGCGTCTCCTCGGAGCCGGAGGTGGGACGATGCAGCGGCAGGTACTCGATCAGCGGCTTGTCGGAGATGACCACGCCCGCAGCGTGTGTGCCGGCGTTGCGCACCACGCCCTCCATCTTGGAGGCAGTATCAATCAGCTCGTGGATGTGATCGGCGCCAGCGTATTCTTTTTTTAGATCCGGCACCTGCTCCAGCGCCTCGGCCAGTGTCACCGGCTTGCCCGGCACATTCGGGACAAGCTTGGCGATATGATCCACTTCAGTGATGGGAATATCCTTGACGCGCGCCACATCACGCAGGGCAGCGCGGGCGCCGAGCGTGCCAAAGGTGATGATCTGGGCAACTTTATCCTGCCCGTATTTCTGGACGGCGTATTCGAGCATCTCGGCGCGGCGGTCATCGCGGAAGTCCAGGTCAATATCCGGCATCGAGATGCGATCCGGGTTCAGGAAGCGCTCGAAAAGCAGCTCGTGCGCCAACGGGTCAACCAGGGTGATGTCCAGCACGTAGGCAACGAGCGAACCGGCTGCCGAGCCGCGCGCGTTGTACCAGATGCCAAGCTCGCGAGCATGGCGGCACAGGTCCCAAACGATGAGGAAGTAGGCGTCAAATCCCATCCTGCGGATGATGCCCAGCTCGTAATCAAGACGCGTCTGGACCTCGGGGCTGGTCGCTCGTTCCCTATAGCGATGGACGACCCCCTGCGCACACAGCGCCTGGAGGTAGGACTCCGCCGTATACCCGGCTGGTACATCGAACTTCGGCAGGCGATATTCTTTGACATCCAGGTTCACATTGCAGCGGTCGGCCACCATCATCGTGTTCGCCAGCGCGTTTGGCACCTCTGAAAAAAGACGGGTCATTTCCTCCGGGGAGCGCAAGTAGTACGATGGATCGGTCATGCGCATCCGGTCGGGGTCGGAGAGGCGCGTACCGGTCTGGATGGCAAGCAGGATATCTTGCAAGGGGGCGTCCTCGGGGTTGATATAGTGCACGTCGTTGGTGGCGATGAAACGCGAGTCGTAGCGGTGCCCCAACTCGATCAGGTTGCGGTTGATGCTTTCCAGCTCCTTGATGTCATGCTGTTGGAGCTCGAGGAAGAAATTGTCCTTGCCAAAGACTTCGTAGTAGTAATCGAGCGTCCGGCGCGCAGCGTCCACCTGGCCGGTTTCGAGCAGGCGCGGCACCTCGGCAGACATGCAGCCGGAGGAGCAGATCAGCCCCTCGGCGTGTTTGGCGAGGAACTCCCTGTCAATGCGAGGATAATAATAGAAGCCTTCGAGCTGCGCGGCAGAGGCGATCTGGAGCAGGTTCTTGTAACCGGTCTCGTTCTCCGCCAAAAGCAACAGGTGCGATGACGTGCGGTCGGCTTTCGCCTCGCGCTCCTTCATGCTGCGCGCCGCCATGTAAGTTTCCAACCCGATGATCGGCTTGATGCCCGCTTCCTTGGCTGCATGGTAAAACTCGATCACGCCGAACATCGTGCCGTGGTCGGTGATGGCCAGCGCGGGCATGTTCATCTCTTTGGCGCGCTTGACCAGCTTCTTGATATTCGAGAAGCCATCGAGCAAGGAATATTCGGTGTGGACGTGGAGGTGGGCGAAGGGCATTACCAATGGTCAGTGGGCAGTGGTCAGTAATCAGTGGGTAAAAGGTAGTAGTGAGTCTTAAGTTTACGCGGTCAATGAGGTCACTCGGATTATAGCACGCTGAGGGATTCGAAGAACCTATGTTTGGCTTAAAAAAATTCACCCACCTACTCACATACAACGGAAGCCTCCTTTTCGAGTTTGGTCTCTCGACCGTAACTCTACTGAGAAGGCTTCCTTGTTTTCAACTTGATCCTCTTCGCCAAAAGGCTGGAGATGGAGAGGAGTGAAAATCTCTTACTTTAGTTCATACACAATCGTGACCGTGGTGGAAATCTGATACTGCCCTGGCGAGACCGGCACCGAGGCCATCATCGCGCCGCCTCCGCCTTTACCGTAATCCGCCGAGAGTGGGGTGCTGTCGTAATAATTGATGGTTTGCACGTCGCCCAGTTTCACGCCAGTGGCATCCACCAACTCCTGCGCCTGCTTTTTGGCGTTCTCGACCGCGGCTATGCGCGCCTGGCTGATCGCCTCAGTCTTATCGGCCACGTCGAATGAGATGCTGTTGATCGCGTTCGCGCCGGCGCGGACAGATGCGTCCAGCAGGTCGCCCAGCTTGGTCAGGTCGTGTACGGTGACGTAGACTGTGTTGTCCACATTGTAGAGCGTACCGATCTTTTGTCCATCTTTGTCGTACTGGTCCGCGGCCCAAATGCTGAAATTGGTCGTCCGGACATCTTTGGCCTCAATGCCAAAGCCCTGGATGGCCGTGGCCACAGCTTGGGATTTGCTCGTGTTCTCGGCCAGGGCCTCGGCGACGCTGGCATTTTCGCTGTGGACGCCGATATTGATATAGGCCACATCCGGCGTCAGCGTGACCAAGCCCGTGCCGGTGACGGTCAATGTGCGCTGAACCGGCTGGGGTTGGACCGTGATGGTCGAGGGGCCGCAAGCGGCCAATGCGGTGCTGAGCACCAGTAAAGCTAGAAGGAAATAGATTTTGGTTTTCATAGGTTACTTTATCCCATATGTCACACTGACTGATACCGAGACTTGGATCTGCCCCGGCTGAATCGGCACGGTCGCATTCGGAGCAGCAGCTCCCTCGCCGCCACCGATGCCCATGCCATAGTAAGGCGTGGGAGTGTAGTCTGTATAAGAGATGCTCTGCACCGCGCCGAGTTGTACGCCGGCAATCGCGGCCAGTTCTTGCGCCAGCGTCTTGGCCTTATCCATCGCCTGTTGGCGGGCCTCAGCCAGCGCGGCGTCCTTGTCAGCTACATCGAACTGGATGCTGTTGATGTTGTTCGCGCCCGCGCCGACCACGGTATCCAGCAAGCGGCCCAGCGTGGTCAGGTCGCGCACCGTGATGTAAACGGTATTGTCCACGTAATAGATGAAGCCGATTGGCTGGTTGGTCGCTGGGTCATACTGCTGCGAAGACCAAACGCTGAAGCTGCTAGTCTGGATGTCTTGCGCGGCAACGCCCAAGTTCTTGAGGGCATCCACCACCGCCTGCGCCTGAGCGTTGTTGCGATCCACCGCCTCAGCAATATCCTTGTTCTCGGTGTGGACACCGACGAAGATATAGGCAATGTCGGGGGTCAGGTAGACGATCCCGTTGCCGGACACCGAGATATTATTGTTTGTGGATGTCTCTTCTTTGGCCGAGCCGGAGCCGGAGCAGGCGCTTAGCACGAAAACTAGCGCCAGCATCGCGGCAAGAAGAATATGTTTTGTTCGCATACGAACCTCCTGATGAAATTAGGTGATATAGTAAGCTCATGACGCCAGCGGGCGAAAAAAGTTCCCTGGCAGCCTTGTATTCTACTCGATTTGCTGTAGAATTTAGACTTATGGCACTGGATTTCCAACAGATTTACGAAAAGATCAAAACCATCGGCGTGGGGGCGCGTGAACGCCGCGCCTCTCTGGAAGGGTTGCGCAAACACGCCCGTGGCCTTCTCGATTTTTACGCGGACAAGGCCGACGAGCTGCACGCCAAGCTGGAGCGCGCCCGGCAATATGACCCCAATATGCGCTGCGCCCTGCCCCTCACCGAACGGCTCGACGCCTCCCTCCCCGCGCCTGCTGAGGAAGAACATCTCCCCCATAGGATCGCTACGCTGATCGCCGCGGATGGCTCGCAGATCAACCCCGACCGCCACGCCGCGGTGCTGTATTCCTTGATCAACGTTGGTGCGATTGCCATCCAATCAGGCTCTGGCAAGCCGCCTGCGATCTTCACCTCCAGCGACCTGAAATATGGCGAGGAATTGTACACAGAGACAGGGATACTCAACGAGGATTTGATCGCCATGGGGCGCGACCTGGCTGAACGCCAGAAGTTGCTCGAATTGGCGCCTCAATTCTCCGCGCCGGTCATTGCCCTGACGGATGGCCCGGTGGAGCTATGGGGTGCTAAGGGCAGCGCAGAAGACGCCTATCGCGCCAGCCTCGAAAAGCACCTGGCTATCCTGTCACGATTACAGGGGCAGGGTGTGACCGTGGCCGGCTATGTGGACAAGCCCGGCGCAGACCTGGTCATCCGCCTGCTAGAGATCGCCACAACTCCAGATGATAAACTGAAGGACATCCGCCGGCAGCACCCCCTGCGTGGCGTGACCGACCTGTGGCTCTACAACTTCCTGCCCAGCGGATACCGCTCTGCTGTTTTTGGCCTGCAATCCGGCTCGCGCGCCCGCTACACCGGCGACCTATCCCTTCACTTCTTCTACCTGAACGTTGGCAGCGAGAAGCACCCCTCGCTGGCGCGCATTGAGATCCCCAAATGGGTCGCCGAAGACGAGGAAAAGCTAAACCTGCTCCATGCCGCCCTGCTCGACCAGTGCCGCGCAATGAGTGCGCGCCCGTATCCTTATATCCTGCACCGCGCCCACGAGATTGCCGTGGTGAAGCTGGAAGAGAAGAAACAGGTGGAACAGATGCTGCAAATCGAACTGCGCCGCGCCGGAGATGAGGTAGGAGATGGATCGAACAAGCAATCGGCGAAGGATTTGCCGGGTAAAAAGCGCCGATAAATGCCGAGGATGGCATGAGTGATACTCAAATCATCACCCTCACCGAATCCGACCTCGGCAAAGTCCAGATGTTCTGCGGACACTCGCCCACCTACCGCCGCGGCTATGCTGCCAAGATGGAGTGGATGCGGGAACGAATCCGGGAGAGGATGCGCTATACCCTGCTCCAGGTCAAGGGACACAACGCCGCGCTGATTGAATATGTTCCTGGCGAATATGCCTGGCGCGGGGTCGAAGCGAAGGGTTACATATTCATCCATTGCTTCTGGGTGGTCGGTAAGAACCGCGGCCATGGCTACGGGCGGCAGCTACTGCAAGCCTGTCTGGATGACGCTGCTGGGACGAACGGCGTGGCGGTTGTCGTCAGCAAAACCCACTGGCTGCCTACGCCAAAGCTCTTCCTGAAGAATGGCTTCGAGTTGGCCGACCATGCCGATCCATCCTTCGATCTACTCGTCAAGCGTTTTGACCCGAATGCGCCTCTGCCTCGCTTCCGATGTAATACGGCGAACATCCCACCCGGCCTGACCCTCTACCACAGCGACCAATGCCCGTACACGCAGAATGTGGCCGATATCGTGAGACGGGTTGGCGAACAATTGCAGATACCGGTGAACACCATCCATGTAGAGACTGCCGCGGCCGCGCAGGAGTCGCCCTGTCCCTACGGTACCCTCGGTTATTTCTACAACGGCGAGTTGCTCACTTATCGCCCCACAGGCACAGAAAAGCTGCTCGAAATGCTCGCATCCGAATGAATTCGGGACTGAGATAAAAAACCTGTTGAAACAGGTTACGCAAGAAACGGAGAAACCCGTAAAATGACCTTCATCATTGTCCTTATCGGCTGGATCTTCTCCCTCTGTCTGCACGAATTCTCGCATGCCCTCACCGCCTACTTCGGCGGCGACACCACTGTCCGCGAGAAGGGTTACCTGACCTTCAACCCGCTCAAGTACACCCATCCGGTCTACTCGCTGCTCCTGCCGCTCCTGTTTCTGGTCATGGGCGGCATCGGCCTGCCCGGCGGCGCGGTCTACATCGAGACCTGGCGACTGCGCAGCAGCCGTTGGGTCAGCGCAGTCTCGCTCGCCGGGCCGCTTTCCAACTTGCTGTTAGGCCTTATCCTTGCCGTCGTCCTGCGCCTCTCACCGGTCACGACCGTCGGCGTCTGGCCCGGCCTGGCCTTCCTGGCCTTGTTGCAGATCACCGCCGCGCTGCTCAACCTTATCCCGGTCCCGCCCTTCGACGGCTACGGCGCGATCGAGCCATACTTGCCGAGCGAACTGCGCCTCAAGCTGGCCTCCACACGTGGCGCGCTGGTTTGGATCGTCTTTCTCATCCTCTGGTACGTCCCGTTCGTCAATGACGCCTTCTGGACGCTTGTCTTTTGGGTGGCGCACAACTTGGGTATCCCACTGAAACTGGCCGCGCTGGGGTCGCAAGCATTTCAATTCTGGAAGCGCTGAGGGGATGTGCTAGAATCCGTAGCATGACGAACCAAGCGCGCATCGTTTTCATGGGATCGCCGGGCTTTGCCGTCCCTGCACTGGAGGCGTTGGCCGCGCGCTATCCCATCTTCGGCGTGGTGACCCAGCCCGATCGTCCAGCCGGGCGCGGGCGGACCCTGAGCCCCTCCGCTGTCAAACAGGCTGCTCTCCGCCTCGGCATTCCCCTCATCCAACCGGAGCGGCTGCGCTTCCCCGAAGCGATGGAACAACTGCGCGCCTGGGCTCCCAACCTGATCGTGGTGGCAGCCTTTGGGCAGATTTTACGGCAAGATGTGCTGGAATTGCCACGCTTCGGCTGCGTCAATGTCCACGCCTCGCTGCTGCCGCATTGGAGAGGCGCCGCCCCCATCCAGGCCGCTATCCTGGCAGGCGACGCTGAAACCGGCGTCACCATCATGAAGATGGACGCCGGCGTGGATACCGGGCCAATCCTCAGCCAGCGTGCCATTCCAATTACGCCCATGGATACCGCAGGGACGCTTTTCGACAAACTCTCCCATCTCGGCGCGGACCTGCTGCTCGAAACGCTTCCTGTCTATCTCAGCGGAGCGCTCCAACCCAAGCCACAACCTACCGAAGGCGCGACCTACGCCTCGATGCTCAAGAAAGAGGATGGTCTGCTCGACTTCAGCCAATCCGCCGCCGCGCTGGAACGCCGCGTGCGCGCCTTCCATCCCTGGCCTGGCGCGTGGGTGCTGTGGCAGGACGCCCCATTAAAGATCCTGCGCGCCCACGTCGCCACAGGTCACGCTGGGGCAGGCATGCGACTCACTCATCAAGGCCAGCCCGCTCTCACCGCGGCAGATGGTTTGCTCGTCCTCGATGAAGTCCAGCCAGCCGGGAAAAAGCCCATGCCCGGCAAGGCCTTCCTCACCGGCACGCGTGCATGGGCAAACTAACTGACTATAAAACCAGGAGACTATAAGACTATGGACTACATCGCCTCCATAGATCAAGGCACCACCAGTACCCGCTGCATGATCTTTGACCACGCCGGGAACGTGGTCGCTGTTGCGCAGAAAGAGCACCAACAGATCTACCCCAAGCCCGGCTGGGTGGAACACGACCCGCTCGAAATCTGGCAGAACACCCAGGAAGTCATGCGCACGGCTGTAGCCAAAATCGCCGGTCTTCAATCGTCAATCGTAACTGCCATCGGCATCACCAACCAGCGCGAAACCACCGTTGTCTGGGAAAAAGCCACCGGCAAGCCGGTCTACAATGCCATCGTTTGGCAGGACACACGCACCGATGGCATCTGCAACGAGCTTGCAAAGGCCGGCGGGCAGGATCGTCTGCGTGCCAAGACTGGTCTACCGCTGGCAACCTACTTCTCCGGCCCGAAGATCAAGTGGATTTTGGATAACGTCCCGGGCACGCGTGCAAGGGCCGAAAACGGCGAGTTGCTCTTCGGCAACATGGATACCTGGCTTATCTGGAACCTGACCGGCGCCCACGTCACCGATGTAACCAACGCCTCGCGCACACTGTTGATGAACCTGCAAACCCTGGACTGGGATGATGAAATCTTGAACTTGCTCGGCATCCCGCGTCTTATGCTTCCGAAGATCTGTTCTTCATCCGAAATCTATGGTCACGTAGGGGCGGGGTTTCCCCGCCCCACTCCCGGCCTGGAAGGGGGTGAACTTACCTCGCCCCTACAGGGTGTGCCCGTGGCGGGCAACCTCGGCGATCAGCAAGCCGCCCTCTTCGGCCAGACCTGTTTCAGCCCCGGCGAGGCCAAGAACACCTATGGCACCGGCTGTTTCATGCTGCTCAACATGGGCGAGCTTCCCGTCCCCAGCAAAAGCGGGCTGCTTACAACGCTGGCTTACAAGATCGGCAACCAGAAAGCCATCTACGCGCTGGAAGGCTCGATCGCCATCACCGGCGCACTGGTGCAGTGGCTGCGTGACAACCTCGGCCTGATCGAAAAATCGGCGGATGTCGAAAAACTGGCGCGCACCGTGGAGGATAACGGCGGCATCTACTTCGTCCCTGCTTTTTCCGGTCTCTTCGCCCCATATTGGCGTTCCGATGCGCGTGGCGCCATCGTCGGCATGACGCGCTACATCAACAAGGGACACCTTTCCCGCGCCGTACTGGAAGCCACAGCCTACCAGACGCGCGAAGTGCTGGACGCAATGGAAAAAGATTCCGGTGTCAAGCTGACCGCCCTCAAAGTGGATGGAGGCATGGTCTTCAACGAACTGCTGATGCAATTCCAGTCGGATATTCTCGACGTGCCTGTCGTTCGTCCCAAAGTCGCCGAGACCACCGCTCTCGGCGCAGCTTACGCCGCGGGATTGGCGGTCGGTTTCTGGAAAGATTATGACGAACTGCGTCTCAACTGGGGCCAGGACAAAGAGTGGAAGCCTGTCATGCCCGCCGCGCAACGTGAGCGGCTCTATTCCGGCTGGAAGAAGGCCGTCACGCGCACCTTTGATTGGATATAATCACCCAACCCTGTACCAGGTTCCACGTTCCACGTCGCGCGGGCTTGGAACCTGACACTTGAAACAAGGAATCCAAGTAAAAATGAACCGACAAGACATTCTTACCTCCCTCAAAACAAAATCCCCCGCTGTTCTCGTCGTCGGCGCGGGCATCAATGGCGCAGGGACATTCCGCGACCTGGCTCTGAACGGCGTTGACGTGCTGCTCGTAGATCGCGCTGACTTCTGCTCCGGTGCGAGTGCGGCCTCCTCACACATGGCGCACGGTGGCATTCGTTACCTAGAAAACGGCGAGTTCCGCCTGGTGCGTGAAGCGGTGCAGGAGCGCAACCGCATGATCGAGAACGCCCCGCATCTTGTCCGACCGCTGCCCACCACCATCCCCATCTTCAAAATTTTTTCCGGCCTGCTCAACGCCCCGCTCAAATTCCTCGGCTGGCTGGAGAAACCATCCGAGCGCGGCGCGCTGGTCATCAAGATCGGGCTGATGTTCTACGATGCCTTCACCAAAGAGCAAGGCACCGTCCCGCCGCATGTCTTCGACAACCGCACAAAAACACTCGAAAAATTCCGCCGCCTCAATCCGGAAATCCGCTATGCGGCCACTTACTATGACGGCTCCATCCTTTCCCCCGAACGGCTCACCACTGAGCTGGTCCTGGATGGCGAGGCCGAAGGAGAACACGCCCGCGCTTTGAATTACGTCAGCCTGGTGCGTGCACAAGGTAATACCATCACTTTGCGCGACGAAACCAACCTTCAAACCTTCAACCTGCAACCGAAGCTGATCGTCAACGCGGCCGGGCCGTGGATTGACATTGCCAACCGGACCTTGGGTCTGGGAAAGCATTACATCGGTGGGACCAAAGGCTCGCACCTGATCCTCGACAACCCCGAGCTGCGCGCTGCAATTGGCAAGAATGAGTTCTTCTTCGAGAACAAGGACGGGCGCATCGTGCTGATCTTCCCGCTGGGCGACATGGTGCTGGTCGGCACCTCCGACACCCCCATAGAGAACCCTGACGAGGCTCTCTGTACGGAAGAGGAAGTGGATTACTTTCTGGGAATGGTCGCCCGTGTCTTCCCATCCATCCAGGTGGACCGCTCGCACATCGTTTTCCGCTTTTCGGGCGTTCGTCCGCTGGCGTATACTGGTTCAGCGAAGACTACCGGCCAGATCACGCGCGACCATCACATCCAGGAGGATAAACTCGGGGAGATACCGGTTTATTCCCTGGTTGGCGGCAAATGGACCAGCTACCGCGCCTTCTCCGAGCAGGTGACCGACAAGGTGCTCGCTTGCCTGGTTCAGGAGCGCAACCGTAACACGAAATCGTTGCCCATCGGCGGGGGGAGGAATTACCCGCTGGTCGGTTATGCGCAATTGCAATTCATGAAGAATATCAACCTTCCCCTCCCCTGGCCAAAGGTATTGTTCGAGCGCTACGGGACGCGCGCCGCAGAAATCGCCGCGTTCATGGCATCCGATTACGATGCCACCCTCAAGCACAAGCCCGATATCACCCGCCGAGAGGTCGCCTTCCTGGTAACGCGCGAGAAGGTCGTTCACCTTGATGACCTGCTGTTACGACGCACGTTACTGGCCTACCAGGGTCAATTGACTCGTCCGTTGGTGGAGGAACTGGCCGAGTATGCAGGCCAGGCCCTCGGCTGGACGGAAGCACAACAAAAAGCCGAGGCGGCGCGTGCATTCGAAATACTGGCAGATAGGCACGGCGTCCAACTTTGAAGCGAAGACAAATGAAAAACGTAATAATCACCGGCGGTGCCGGCTTCATCGGCTCGAACTTCGTCCGCTATTTGCTCACGGCGGAACCTGGCTTCCAACTGTTCAACCTGGACGCCCTCACTTATGCTGGAAGCCCGGAAAACTTGAAAGATCTGCCCGACGCTGCGCGGCACACTTTCATCCAGGGAGACATCTGTAACCGCGCTCTGGTAGAGGACCTGCTACGCCAACATCATATTGACACCATCGTCCATTTCGCTGCCGAGTCGCACGTGGATCGCTCCATCCTCGGCCCGGCGCCATTCATCCAGACCAATGTGGTCGGGACGTTCACACTGCTCGAGGCGGCGCGCCAGGTCTGGCTGACGGAGTGCAGCGCGCCCCGCGAAAGTCTACGCTTCCATCACATCTCCACCGATGAGGTGTTCGGCTCGCTCGGCCCAGGCGATCCGCCTTTTTCCGAAACCACTCCGTACGCGCCCAATTCCCCCTACGCAGCGACCAAAGCCGCCAGCGATCAACTCGTCCGCGCCTATGGACATACCTATGGCTTGCCATTCACGGTTACAAACTGCTCGAACAACTACGGCCCATACCAGTTCCCGGAAAAACTAATCCCGCTGATGATCTTGAATGCGGTGCAGGGTAAACCGCTGCCGGTCTATGGCGATGGAATGCAAGTGCGTGACTGGCTGTATGTGACCGATCACTGCGAGGCGATCCACTTGGTGCTGCGCAAGGGGCGGCTTGGCGAGACATACAACATCGGCGGTGATAACCAACCCGCCAATCTGGAGATCGTGCGCGCCATCTGCGACACTCTCGACACCCTGATGCCTGCTTCCGCTCACCGGCCTCATGCGCGCCTGATCCAGATGGTTGCCGACCGCCCAGGTCACGACCGGCGCTACGCAATGGATATTCGCAAGATCCAAGCTGAGTTGGGCTGGAGGCCGCGCCACGATACTACCAATGGCCTGCGCGACACGGTGAAATGGTACCTGGCGCATCGCGAATGGGTCGAAGCCATCCTTGCGCGACGGGAATATAATCAATGGATGGACCGAAATTACACCAAACGAGGAGCAGTAGAATGAAAGGCATTATCCTTGCCGGCGGCTACGGGACGCGGCTTTATCCGCTGACGCTGGGAGTTAGCAAGCAGCTTCTACCAGTCTACGACAAGCCGATGATCTATTACCCGCTTTCCATGCTGATGCTGGCAGGCATCCACGAAATCCTGGTGATCAGCTCGTCAGAGGATTTGCCCGCTTTCCGCCGACTCTTGGGTGACGGCAGCCAATGGGGCGTGGGCTTCTCTTTCTCCGAACAGCCCAAGCCGCGTGGACTTGCAGAAGCCTTTATTATCGGCCGAGATTTCGTCGGCGAGGATCACGTCGCTCTGATCCTGGGCGACAACATTTTCTTCGGCACCGGCTTGTGGACTCAGCTCAAACAAGTGTCTCAGCTAAAAGACGGCGCACTCATTTTTGCTTACCCGGTTCGGGATCCCGAACGATACGGCATCGTTGAGTTCGATAAGGAAGAACGGGTAATCAGCCTAGAAGAGAAGCCCAAACAGCCACGCTCGAATTTCGCCGTCCCCGGCTTGTACTTTTACGATAATCAGGTGCTCGATTTTGCCACGCATCTCAAGCCTTCAAGCCGAGGCGAATTGGAGATCACCGACATCAATCGCATCTATCTCAGAAAAGGTCAACTGCGGGTGCGGCAACTCGGACGCGGCATCGCTTGGCTGGACGCCGGTACGCACGAGACGCTGCTCCAGGCTGCCAACTTTGTTCAGGCAGTCGAGGAACGCCAGGGCTTGATGATCGGTTGCCCGGAGGAGATTGCTTACCGCGTAGGCTTCATTAGTAAGGAACAATTGTTACAATTGGCTCATAAGCTGCGCCATAACAGCTATGGAGATTACTTGCTGCGCCTGGCAGAAGAGAAAGTCTAAAAATCAGGTCTACGGCTTTGCAATGAGCGAGACTATTCCCAGCTATCACCTCACCTTCCTCCGCCATGGCGAATCGGTTGGCAACGCCGAGAACCGTTTCCAGGGCCACGCTGACTTTCCACTGACCGAGAAGGGACGCGCCCAGGCGCAGGATCTCGCGGAGCGTTGGCTGGCAGATGATGTTACCTTCGATAGATGTATTTCCAGTCCACTGCTGCGCACCCGCCAGACGGCTGAGATCGTCACCCAAGCATTGAATGTCCCGCTCGAATTCGACGCCGACTGGATGGAGATCAACAACGGCCTGATGGCAGGACTAAACGATGAGGAGGCAGAGAAGGTTGCTCCGCCTCCCAATTTTATGACACCCTATACCCGCTATGGCAAGACCGGCGAAAGCCGCTGGGAATTGTACCTACGCGCCGGCAAGGCGATCCAAGCCATCCTCGACCGGGCACCCGCTCGCTACCTTGTCGTGGCGCACGGCGGCATCCTCAACATGGCGATGTACGCCATCCTGAACATTTCCCCTCAGACCGATTTCAGCGGACCGCGTTTCATGTTCAACAACACCACGTTTGCCTCCTTCAGGTACGAACCTGAACATCACAATTGGAGGCTGCTTCAATTCAGTGGATATGCGACGAATGACTGAGCGAATGAATTTCCTGGTATTCGGCGCGGGGGCGATTGGCACCTACATCGGTGGCTCCCTGGCACGGATGGGGCATCGCGTTATCTTTCTTGAGCAGTCTAAAGTGTCCGCGGAATTGCAGAAGCGTGGATTGCGAGTAGACTTGGGCAGTGTTCAGTATTCATTGACCAGCAACCAGTATCTGCTGAGCTTTACAGCTTCGCTGGATGAAGCCTGCCAACATGCGCATTTTGACTTCGCCATCTTCGCCCTCAAATCCTTCGACACTGCGCCCCTTCTCCAATCACTTATCACTCATCACTCATCACTCCTCTCTCATCCATCCTCGCTCCCACCTCTCCTCTGTCTCTCCAACGGTGTGGACAACGAACCTACTCTCGCCGCTACGCTGGGCGCGGACAAAGTCATCGCTGGCACCGTCACCTCGTCCATTGGACGACGCGCCGCAGGGGATATCGTATTGGAGCGTTTACGCGGCGTCGGCGTTGCGGATGGGCATCCGCTCTCCGGGAAACTTGCCGCGGCGCTGGACGAAGCCGGATTGAACGTCCGAATCTATCCCCACGCCGCGGACATGAAATGGTCGAAGATGCTGACCAATCTCCTTGCCAATGCCACAGCAGCCATTTTGGACATGGCCCCCACCGAGGTTTTTACCAACCCGCGCCTTTTTACCCTCGAAATGAGGATGTTACGCGAGACATTGGCAGTGATGAAAGCGCATGGCATCCGAGTGGTGGATCTGCCCGGCACACCGGTGCGCGCCCTGGCATTTGCATCAAAGTTTCCCGCCTTTATCGCCCGACCGATCCTGACAAAGGCAGTCGGTGGCGGGCGTGGCGGGAAGATGCCATCCTTCCACATTGACCTGCACTCTGGACGCGGCCAATCCGAGGTGGACTGGCTCAACGGCGCGGTGGTGCGCTATGGCGAGAAAGTCGGCGTGCCGACGCCGATCAACAAGGTATTGAATGATACGCTTATGGCGTTGACGCGCGGCGAAATCCCAACGGCTAATTTCAGCCGCAAACCGAAGGAGTTGCTGGCCTTAGTTAGTAAGTCGAATTGACAATCCGACTTACCTCTACGCGCACAACTCTAAAACGGGACTACGGTGGTACAATACGCTTCCCTTTGAGAGAAGATATGAGCCAGCCCTTCATTAAAGTTGTCCAACCGCGTCCGGACGTGGAAGTCTGCCTCCCTGATGGCCGCATCATGGCCGGGCCGCGCGGGGCGAGCGCGGGTGAGTTCTTGCAGTCAATTGCCGAGTCCATGCCAGCGCCGGTAGTGGCAGCCATTGTCAACGATGAGCTTCGCGAGTTGACGTATCCGATCCAGATGGACGCCAAACTGGCTCCCGTCACCATGGCCGAGGCGGATGGGGCGCGCATCTACCGCCGTTCACTCACCTTTCTGCTCGAGGTCGCCTTTGCCGACCTTTTCCCAGAGGCTGCGCTTCTTATAGATCACTCGGTGGCTTCAGGCGGCTACTATTGCCATATCAACGGGCGTTCGCCGCTGACTACCGAGGAACTGGTGAAACTCGAAACATCCATGCAGCGCTTCGTCCGGCAGAATTTACCCTTCGAGCGACTACAGCGACCATTAGCCGAGGCTATCGCTTACTTCAAGGGACAGAATTACCCGGATAAAGTACGCCTGCTGACCTATCGGCACAAGGATTACGTTACCCTGTATCGTTTGGGCGATCACCTCGATTACCACCATGGCTACATGGTGCCTTCAACCGGCTACCTGCGTTGGTTCAACCTGTTGCAGGCTAACGGTGGTTTTACCCTGCGCTACCCTCAGCGCAGCGCGCCGACCCAGTTATTGCCCATGCCCGAGTATCCCAAATTGCTGGCCGCCTTTCGCCAGTATGGGCAATGGTTGGAGCGCCTGGGCATAGATAGCGTCGGCGCGCTGAACGACGCCATCCAAGCCGGCCGTATCCGAGAGATCATTCTGGTCTGCGAAGCCCTGCACGAACAGCATATTGCGGACATCGCCAACCAGATCGCATCCCGCCGCCTGCGTACGCAAAATGTGCGCAAGCAAGCCCGCATCATTCTCATCGCCGGCCCGTCCTCTTCCGGCAAGACCACCTTCTCGCGGCGGCTCGCCGTTCAGCTTCTTGCGTTGGGGTTTTCGCCTTTTGCCCTGGAGCTGGACAATTATTTCGTTGACCGCGAGGAGAACCCGCGCGACGAGAAAGGCCAATATGATTTCGAGGCGCTCGAAGCCCTCGACCTGGCCCTGTTGGGCGACCATTTGCAGCGTCTCGTCGCTGGCGAGGTTGTGCAATTGCCACGCTATGATTTCAAGACAGGCAAGCGGGAACCTGGCGACTTGATCCAACTGCGCCCTGACCAGTTGATCATCATGGAGGGGATCCACGGCCTGAATCCTCGGCTGCTGCCCGCAACCCTGGCTGGCCGCGCCTTCCGCATCTACGTCTCCTGCCTGACCCAATTAAACCTCGACCGCCACAACCGCGTCTCCACCACCGACACACGCCTGATCCACCGCATCGTCCGCGATGCACGCGAGCGTGGCTACTCTGCCCAGCAGACCATCAGCCGCTGGGACTCGGTGACCCGCGGCGAGGGCCGCAACATCTTCCCCTACCAGGAAAACGCTGACGTAATGTTCAACTCGGCGCTGGTCTACGAGCTTTCAGCGTTAGAAACACTGGCCGAGCCGCTGCTTCGCCAAGTACAGCACGGCACACCAGAGTATATCGAGGCCAAACGCCTGTTGGCATTCTTGGAATGGTTCCTGCCGGTGGAAACGGACTTGATCCCCGACAACTCCATCTTGCGTGAATTCATCGGCGGTTCGAGCCTGAAAGATTTCAAGGTCTGGCAGGCATAATTGGATTTTCTCGAAGTCCTCTTGATTGCCTTGAGCATGGCGATGGACGCCTTTGCCGTCTGCCTGGGGGCAGGGACGCAGGAGTCCACCTCCGGCCCGCGCCCAACCTTCCGCCTGTCATTCCACTTTGGCTTATTCCAGTTTCTGATGCCTGTTGTTGGCTGGTTCGCCGGAGCAACGTTGGTCCGCTACATCGCATCCTATGATCACTGGGTTGCCTTTGGCTTGCTGGCATTCGTCGGCGCGCGTATGATCCGCTCAGGGCTGGACAAAAACCACGAGACTCCCAAGAACGACCCATCACGCGGTTGGACGTTGATTCTGCTCTCCATTGCTGTGAGCATTGATGCGCTGGCCATTGGCCTGAGCCTGGCGCTCATCGGCGTCACCATCTGGTACCCGGCCGTTGTCATCGGTATAGTAACTGGCCTGATCTCCTGGCTGGGGTTGCGGCTGGGTAACGCCCTAGGAACTAAATTCGGGAAGGCGATGGAGATTGTGGGGGGATTGGTGCTGGTAGTGATCGGAGTGAGGATATTACTGACGCATTTGATAGGGTGATTCGGCGATTGTCCTTCTCAGTCTTTCAACCAGTCTTCCAGTCGGAGACTGGTTTTCTTTACCAGCCTGTCGAAATGGGCAAGGTTGTGAGTGACGAGCGGCGCCCCGGCTTCTAGCGCGGTACAAGCAATCTGCAGGTCGGGATCACTGATGGCTTCGCCGCTTCGTTGCAATTCTGCCTTCAACTGCCCAAAACGTCTGGCCTCATTCTCGCCATAAGGGAGAATGGTCAACGCAGATAAGAGCACGTCCAACCGCACCAAGTTCTCTTCTGGCTTATGTGATTTGTATGCGCCATGTGCCAGCTCTCCAACGCTAATCGACGTTATTGCAAGTTCTTCTTCCGGCTGGACATGTCTTTCCAAGTCAAGGGAACCGCGCAGGATGGTGATGCAATGATCCGTGTCTAGAATTCTCACAGATCGGCCTCCGGGCGGGATGTGTATTTCGCGCGTTCTTCGCGGATCTCTCTTACCAGGTCTTCCATTTCAGGGTTGTCGCCCCAGAGGCCAAAGGCGGCCATGGCCGGGTGGGTCTCGCCCCGGCTGACGCGGCCGAGGAGCGCCTGGTCTTGCCCCAATGCGCTAGCCAACCGCTCTGCCGCCTTGGAATTTCGTTCGAGCTGCTCCAGCTCGCGCACGCCAAGGAGGATAGCCAGGCCACGTTGCCGCCGCCGGATGATAAAACGCTCCCCGGCCGATGCCCGGCTGATCAACTCAGAAAATTGGCTTTTTGCATCTGAAACAGTAATGGAAACCATTTTCTTTGCTCCTATTTAAGTCATAATGACTTAATTATAGCAGAAAATAGACTGTTTTAGCGGCAATCTATATTGTTTGCTTCTTTTACCCCACAAATGCCAATATCGAAATCGCCGCCCCCACCAGCGCGCAAGCTAGATTGACCAGATCGTTATTGAGCCATTTCCAGCCGCGGATTTGCGTTGTCGCCGCGCCGCAAGTGTGAAGAGGGTGACGCTCGGTCTCCTTGTCACATTGCGGGCAGCGATAGATGGCTTGTACGGTCGCACCGAGCAGGGAGTCGAATAGCGCGCCGGCCAGGCCGGCAAAGGTAATAAGTAAGAAGTGAGAAGTGATGAGTGGTGAATGATTGAGCGGATCAAGAAGGGCGGCAAGGATGGCGATGAGGGCTGCTCCGCCCAGGGCAGAGAGGGTGCCGTAGAACGAGATGGCGCCTGATGTGCCACGTTCCACACGCTTGCCGTTGGTGATCAGGCGCGGCGGGAGCGGATTCAGCACGCCCAGCTCGGTAGCCCAGGTGTCCGCGTTGACCGCAGCCATCGAGGCCGCGAATCCCAGCCAGGGCCAGTCCGCGGTCGGGAAGAAGAAGTGCAAGCCGGCGAAGAGAGAAGCTACCGCGCCGTTCGCCAGCACTTGCGCAGCGTCGCGCTGCCCACCCTTCTCAAACTTTTCGTTAAGCGCGGCCTTGCGCTTACTGAAAAGACGCGTCAGAGCGCTGGAGGAGATGAAGAAGGTCAGCAGGATGATTGCCCATTGCCAGCCGCCCACCCCAAAGATCAGCGTACCGACCAGAACAGCGGCATAGGCTCCGCTGTGGCTCAGGCTGCGGGCGCGATATGCAAGGAAAGCAATGATAATGGCAAAGAGCAAGCCGAGGAGGAGTTGGGGCATAGGATTTACGATTTACGATTTACGATTTACGATTGCTGATTTCAGATTGACAAGTGTTTCGTGATGCGCGATACGTGACAAGTGAAACTTGACACCTGATACGCTTTAAATCGGGGTTGTAACGATGAACATCACCGCGAGCAGGAAGAGCAGGGCAGTTAGGGCGCTCGAAGCCCACAGGATGAAAGCCAGGGGACGCTGCCCCGGTCGGCGGTAGAAGACTAAACCGGCGATCCAGCTAATAGCGAAGAGAAAGACACTGAGGAGGGGCAGCATGATCAGGCGCGCCCCGGCGACCGGTTCCAGTGGGCTGCCATACGGTTGGAAACCCAACGCCACGAGTGGCAGGGCTGGGATGAGCATGCTCACCCAGATCAGCAGTCCAACATTCATGAACAAGCCAGCCAACCAGAGATAGCGTGCAAGCGCGCTATCCCACGCTTTGGCGATGAGGAAGGTCGGGTAAAGCGATTGTCCCGTCTCAGGCGTCAGGCTGCCCATCTCGATGGCATGTTGGAAATCACGCACGAAGGCTGCCGGGTCGTTCGGCGAGATGGCAAAAACGCGACGCGCCGTGGCGACCAACAGCATCTTCTTCCGGTTGGCTGCCAGGAATTCCACCAGTCCCAAGTCCTTGTGGCGGCGCACACCTAAGAGCGCTCCTGGCAGGCAGAAAGGGGGCAAGCGTAAGGGCGAGGTCAGATCGCTGACCGGACGCACCCATTCCACGTCCGAGACCGGGATGCGCTCGACGCGCAAACCCCAGGTCAGGGAAAGCGTCTCCCTGTCAAGGGAATAGTTGGCTTGTATTAACGCGTAGAGGCGATAAATAAGGAAAGGCAAGGGGATGAAACCGGCTGCGGCCAGCAAGCCAAAGAGGGTTAGCATTAGTTCAGCAACCGCATTGAAAGCGCTCCAGGCGGAAATCCCCACAACGGCTGACAACGCTAAAATGAGGATAGCATGAAGGATCACCCCTGGCTGACGCGGAGGGGGATAGGCCGCTGGTTTCATCCCCCCCCCAGCACGCTGCGCAGCGTCTGGCAGACCCGTTCGACCTGCGCCTCGCTCATCACACCGGAGAACGGTAACGCCAATCCCCGCTTCCCCAAGTCTTCCGTCGCCGGAAAATCACCGGCGCGGTAGCCAAAGCGCTCGACCATGTATGGTTGCAGGTGGATGGGCAGGAAATACGGACGCGCCGGCACGCCGCGCGCCTCCAGCATTTTCGCCAAACCATCGCGGTCAACGCCTTTCTGGAAGCGGACGACGTAGACGAACCACGACATGCGCGTGGTGGACGGCGCGATGGACTGAGTCTCGACCTCGGGCATTTCCAACAACCGTTCAGCGTACCATGCTGCGACCTGTTCCCGCTTGCGGAGTAGTTCCTCCAATCGGGACATTTGCACCGCCCCCAGCGCGGCGGACATCTCGTCCAGGCGGTAGTTGTAGCCCAAGTGGGTATGTTGCAGCCAAGTGTCGCCCACGGCGCGACCCTGGTTGCGCAGGGCGCGCATGAAATCCGCGGCCTGATCGTCGTCAGTGACAATGACGCCGCCCTCGCCGGTAGTGATCTGCTTGTTCGGGTAGAAGGCATAGACGCCATAATCGCCCAGCGTCCCGGCCCTACGGCCTTTGTATTCCGCGCCCAGCGCCTCGCAGGAATCCTCGATGACCTTCAAGCCATGCTCCTGGGCTACTGCACAGATGGCATCCATGTCTGCGGGCTGGCCGAATACATCCACTGGCAGGATAGCCTTGAGGGATGGGTGACGAGTGACAAGTGACGAGCGACGTTCAACGTTCGACGTGTAACGTATGGCAGGTGGCAGGTATTTGCGGATATTCCTGGCAGCGTCAGCAACCACCTCAGGGTTGATATTGCCGGTGAGTGGGTCAACATCCACAAAGACCGGAACGGCGTTCTCGAATAGCAACACGTTGGCTGAGGCGACAAACGAGAATGGGGTGGTGATGACATAATCGCCAGTCTCAACGCCCGCAGCGCGCACGCACAGGTGCAATCCTGCCGTGCCGGAATTGACCCCGATGGCATGCTTCCGGCCGCTGAATTCGCAGAAGAGGCGCTCGAACTCCAGGATGCGCGACCCCATGCTCAGGTTGGGAGTGTTCAGCACCTCCTGCACCGCCTGACGCTCGGCGTCGGTGAGATCGGGGGAAGACATGGGGATTTGCGATTTGCGATTTACGATTTTGGATTGCGTCATCATTCGCTCGAAATAATCACTCGCCATTGTCAAAAAGACGATATTGGGCTTGCTCTTCGCGAACAACGTGTTGACTAAATTCGTTGGATAATCCAATGAATTCTTCGAGCGGTACTTGCTGTATGGCCTTAGAAAGATAAGGCTCAATTTGGTCTTCGGAAATTTGGAGCAGATCGTGTTTAAAGCCCAACGTTTTGCTTAGAACCCTCGCCACCTGTTTGGGCCAGTAACCTGCGCTCATTTGAATGATTGTGCCTTGAACTTCTTCAGCCAACCGCTCTATACGGCTGTTTGCCCCAATGCGGTCAACCAGTATGATCGTTGCCATAAAGAATTTCGAGCGGCCCAGGGAAATTTCTCGTTCGAAGCGTGTGACTTTATCCAGCGATATTTCTGGATTTCCTCTTCCTATGAAACCAATATCAAATCGGACTCCTTGCCCTATTTTATAGAGCAATGTTGCATCGCTTTCACGCTTTTCATTGCGCGAGGCTAACCAGAAAACACGCTCATATTCTTGCGGTGGAAGGGATATGTGTTTAAAACCTAAAATGTGAAGCAAAGAACCCAGAACGAGTTTCTCAAATAGCTTGCCATAGGCAGACTTCTCTGAGCCGCGAATAGCAAGTGTCTGCGCGCCGACAGTATTCAACAGGTAAGTCATCCACAACCAATTCACTTGCGCTTTCGTTCCAGAGTCAAGGGAAAGTTCGCCGCGAAGTTTCCCCTGTTCTTGCGTGTGTTTCGCAATTACCTCATCACAAGCATTAACATAACGTTCACGATATTCAGTGATCGCGTTTGGATTGTCTCTCAGTACATTCTGGAAGGCTTTATCTGTTAATCCAAGAAGCCATTGCGCAAGCCATCTTTCGGTTTTGGATAGACGCTTTCTTGAAAGAATTTCCTCCGCCAGAATAGGCAATTCACTGACAAAATCCTCTGAAATTGTAGAACCTCTCAAGAACAAGTCCAATGTCGCAAGATTTAGCGCAGCTATCCGGCGGCGGGTGAGCACTTCCGTAGAATCACGGAGATTTCTGCCCGTCAAGATATCCAACACCACTCCCCGCACAACATCCAGCCCAATTTGCTGGACAAGTTGGCTCCCGCTTGCAGAAAGTAATTTCAAGTCTGATGGGGAGATCAGTTCGGTAATTGATTTGATATGCTGTGTCTTTTTAGCCATATGACCCCTATAAGAGTACATTTTCTATATCTACCGGAGCACACCCGATAGTGTTGATCGTTTTGGCTTCTCTCCCCAACCATAACTTAGCATCTTCTCGGATGAGCGAGATATATTGGGGGTTCTGCTCAATCAAAACAAATCGCCGACCGAGTTTAACTGCCGCTTTACCCACAGTACCGATCCCTGCAAATGGATCGAGAACAACATCCCCTTTGAATGAGTAATAGGCTATTACTTTTTCTGCAAGTTCTAAAGGAAAAACGGCTGGATGGCGCGGGTCGTGAGCGGGCTTGATGCGCCAAATATTTGTATGTTCGTAATTGTCATCAATTTTCGACTCGGTAACCATTTTTTTATCTGGGTGAGCGCGGATATTCCAATCAATCAATTTATCAGTATGCTTGCGGTAAACCAAGACATATTCTGTCACCGGAACCGGCTTGTATTGCAGTGGATTCCGGTCTGCTGCAAAGCGCCTGCCGCGTCCTGTAGCCCAGCCCGCGCCTTCCGGTTTTTCCCAAATAATATCATCTATGAAATCATAGCCTTCTTCGATAAAGAGTCGGTGAATGTCGAATGGAACGGCAATTCTCTTAGATGCTTCTCCTCGGCTCGAACGGCGGATAAGCACCGGAGAAACATTCATAACAAAGAAACAGCCCTCCGCGAGAACACGATGTGCGTTCTGAATGATCTTTCGTAATTTGAGTAAATACTCTTCGTAGGTTATGTAGTCAGTATATTCCGGACGTGCGTTGTAATATGGCGGGGAGGTGAAAACCAGGTTGACACTTCCTGCAGGAAGTTCCTGCAAAATTTCCTCGCTGTCTCCTTGTGCAATTGTATTTCTCAAAGACGAGAGCACATAGGTGCCATTGTTACGCGTTTTCGTGGAGCTTTTGGGCTTATAGTCGCGGCCAAGCAACCGTGCCTCCAATACACTAGATGATGTTGATTTATCTTCAAGAATAAGTGATGTGAAAGCGTCTATTACAATCTCACCAATTCTTGCTTGCGACACCTTGTTGATTAATGGAACGCGCCAAACATGGTAGCGGTCGTCAACTTCGGGCAAGCCAAAGGCAACAGCGTTTTCGAGGTTTGCGCGCTTCAACCAAAAAGAAGCTACTTTCTTGGCTGCTCGCACATCCAGAACGTTGTAATTACGTAGTTGAGCTACTGTTGCCATATTCTCATTCCACAGATGAACGGCGGAGATCCTGTCCTTGATCCGAAGGTATAATTTGGAGTCGCCGAAGGCCAATTTTTACATATTCTTCTTCGATCTCAATTCCGATGGAGCGCCTGCCCAATCTCTTGGCTACAAATGAAGTGGTAAAAGTGCCAGAGAAAGGATCGAGAACCACATCGCCCGCATTTGAGCTTGCACAGATGATACGCTCTAAAAGTGCCACGGGTTTTTGGGTAGGATGGTTTTCGTATTCTCCCATACGGTATCGAACGCGGGGGATTTCCCAAACATTGCCAGGAATCTTTTGAGTGTTGTAAACGGTGGGAACAGCCTTGCGATAATCAATCAGTTTTCGCTTTGCGCCTGTCTTAGCTTCCACTAGAATATCTTCGACATTAAATGTGTAGTCGTCTTTGTTCTTCACACAAAACAGGATTGGTTCATACAACGAGCCATAGTGTCGCTTTGCCTGAACGCCAGAACTATCATAGTGCCATACGATCCTAGAAAGGATAGCCATTTTCTTGCGCAGAAAAATGTCGAAATACGGTACAGCCTGCGTAGAAGTCATCACATAAAAACTGCCATTTGGCTTGAGTTTTTGAATACACAAGTCAAGCCATTGATAACACCATTCGAGGTATGCCTCATCTGATGCCCACTTATCTTTCCTTCCGTTGAAATCCTTACCAATATTGTAAGGAGGGTCGGCAAATATCAAATCAATTGACTCATCTTGAATCAGTGTGTTCAATACCTCTAGCACATCCCCTAAAATGACCTTGTGATCATCTTTCTCGAATACTTGCGCGGGTTTGAGCATAAATATATTACGGAATGCTGGTTGCTGCTTGCTCGGCAGGTTCCGCCCCCAAATCCAACTCGACCGCGTCTTCCATGCGGATCTGGCCGCGCAGGAAGGCGCCCTCTTCGGTGGCAAACGAGACCGTGACCACATCCCCCCAAATGCGGCCCGTAGCGCGGATTTCGACCTTCTGCGCCAGGACATTGCCGCGCACCGCGCCGGCTACGATGACAGTATTGGCGCGGATTTGCTCGCAGGTGACGCGCCCGGTCTCGCCGACGACAAGGATGCCGCGCATGGCGATCTGCCCCTCGAACGAGCCCTCGATGCGCACGCCGCCGGAGCCGGAGATGCTGCCCTGCCAGATGACTCCCGCGCCAAGCACTGAGGTGATCCGCTCGATGGCCTGTACTGCGGCGGGCTGAGTTTGTTGTGTGTTGCGTTTGAACATGGGTTCTACCTGAATAAAAAGGACGCGGTCTCTCCGCGTCCTATATTTTATCATCTTAGCGCCCTTTGCGTCTCCGCGGTTTAGTTTTCCTTCGGCTGAGGCTCCGGCACACCCATAATGTTGTACCCCGAATCGACGTACAGCACCTGGCCAGTGACGTGTGCGGCCATATCCGAGCAGAGAAAGACTGCCGACTTGCCGACATCCTCGGTGCTGACGTTCTCGTGCAGCGGAGCCATATCGGCGTACTGGCGGTACATGTCCTTGAAACCGCTCACCCCGGCGGCAGCCAGCGTGCGGATTGGCCCGGCAGAAATGGCATTGACGCGCACCCCTTGCCTCCCGAAATCGTAGGCCAGGTAACGCGTCGAAGCCTCCAAAGCGGCCTTGGCCACGCCCATCACGTTGTAATGCGGCACGACTTTCTCCGCGCCGTAGTAGCTCATGCACACCATCGCCCCGCCGCGCCGCATCAACGGTTGAAAGGCGCGCGCCATGGCGACGAAAGAATAGACGCTGATGTCCAGCGCGGTGCGAAAACCCTCGCGGCTGGTATTGTAGTACGGTCCGTTCAGCTCTTCGCGCACGGCAAAGGCAATAGAGTGGATCAGGATGTCCACCTCCCCAAAGGCCGCGCCAGCCTTCGCCGCGACGGCAGCGATATCATCATCTTTGGTGACATCGCACGATTCGACGAAGTTGCATCCGAGCGACGCGGCAAGCGGGCGGACGCGCCGCTCCAGCGCCTCTCCTGCGTAGCTGATCCCGATCCGCGCCCCCTGGGCATGCAGTGCCTGAGTGATGCCCCAAGCGATCGAGCGCTCGTTCGCCAAGCCAAACACCAATGCAGTTTTACCTTCGAGAATACCCATAAAGCCTCCATGTCAATGTGTCATGTGCCAAGTTTCAAGTGTCATGATTCACATGTCAGGCGATACTGAAACACTTGACACCTGATACATGGAACTTGACACTCTATACCGCCATGGCATTGATTTCCACGGCTCCGGCACTGTATATAACCCCACGCGAGGGCTAATCGTCACGGCCTCATCAGGGATGGAATTCCCCACCTCGATCCATAGACCCGCAGCCCGGTCGCACAAATTGACGCCGTTCAACGTACCATCAATACCGAGCGCCTGGGTCAACTTGGCCGGGCCGTTCGTGTCGCGTCCATTGCGGCGCCTCAAGAGGGTCTCGATGCCTTCCTCCGGCTGGATGGCGCGGATCAACACTGCCGCAGGGAAGCCCTCCTCTTCGGTAACTGCGTTCAGACACCAGTGCATCCCATAGGTGAAATAAACATAAGCGTGACCCTGCAGGCCGTACATGATCGCATTACGCTTCGTCTTCCCCGAGTGGGCATGGCAACCCAAGTCCTCCTCGCCAATGTAGGCCTCGGTCTCGGTGATGATGCCGGAGAGGCGCTGGCCGTCCAGAATCCGCACCAGTCGTTGACCAAGCAGCTCGCGGGCTACTTGTAGTGTAGGTTGATTATAAAATTCGCGAGGAAGGATCGTCACCACAGAGATCACAGAGAGCACGGAGATTTTAAATGTCTAACTGACGAGGCGTTTGATGCCGTGCTTAAGGAGCTTGACGTTGAAGTTGATGAGCAAGCCGACCTTGCAGCCCGAAAGGCGTAGATAGGACAACAATTGCGCCTCGTGGATGGGAGCAAGCTCATCCACAGCTTTTATTTCGACGATGACCGCATCATTGACGAGCAAATCCAGGCGATAACCACAATCGAGCTGCACGCTCTTGTAAATAAGAGGCAAAGGTTTTTGCGGCTCGACTTTATAACCCCTCTCTACCAGCTCAAAAGCCAGACATGCCTGGTAGGCCGATTCGAGCAACCCCGGGCCCAACACACGATGAACGTCAATCGCCGCGCCGATAATTGCTTCTGTGATCTTGTTCAGGTCATCCATGCTCAATTCTATTTTAGTGTCCTCCAATAATCTCTGTGGTGAATAATAAAGGTTTGTCTCTGTGTTCTCCGTGCTCTCTGTGGTGAATTTCACGCCGCCTTGAAGCGCGGATCGCGCGCCAATGTCAGGCGCAGACCCTCTACCAGAGAGACCGAAGGCTCGTAGCTTAATTTCTGCCTGGCCAGAGACAGGTCGGCACACATGTGCGAGACTCCACCCTCAGTTTGCGAGTTGTAGATCACATTTGCCTTGCTGTTGGTGATTTCCAGCACCAACCGTACCAGGTCGCGCACGCTGATCTCGGTGCTGCTGCCTATGTTGATTACCAGCCCATCGAGATCAGGAGCGGTGGCAGCGGCGATCATGGCTTTGACCACATCGTCCAGGTAAACGTAATCGCGCGTTTGCTGCCCGTCGCTGTGGACCACCAGCGAGCCGCCGCGCAACGCCTGGCGCAGGAAATATGGCACCACCGGTGCGTGGGATGGCGGCAGGTGCTGACCGGGGCCATAGGCGTTGAAAATGCGCAAGCTGACGGTTTCGATGCCCCACAACGCACCGATGGAGCGGACGTAGTACTCCGCCGCCAGCTTCGAGACGGCATACGGCGAACGCGGCTTGGGCGCCAGTTCCTCATTCAACGGTTGGACTTGCTGGTCGCCGTAGATGGCGCCGGAAGAGGCCAACACCACGCGCCGGATGCCGACATCGCGCATGGCCTCCATCAGACTGACGGTCCCATCCACGTTGACGGCGTTATATTTTCCGGGGTACAGCACCGATTCCGGAACCGAGACACGTGCCGCCAGATGGTAGACGCAATCTACCTCCTGGAGCAGCGTCCACAGCTTGGGGCGGTCGTTCACATCGCCGCGCGTGAAATGGACATCCGGCGCGAGCGCCTGAGGATCGCCGGTGGAAAGGTCGTCAAGACCTCGAACCTGATGTCCCTCACGTGCAAGCTGGTTAGCAAGCGCCGAACCAAGAAAGCCGGCCGCGCCGGTAATGAGGAAGTTCATATCAACCGCTCATGCATCATGGATCACTCAGCATTTACTTCGCGCGGCGCGCATGTTCCTTTGCAAAGGCCGCGCCCTTGCGGAGTGCCTCAAAATTCTTGGGCAGCAAATGCTTGTGGCGGCCGGGCATGTGCGCATTGAGCGCCGCCTCGATGTCTTCCAGCTTCAGCACGGGGAGCAATTCCATCAACGCGCCGGTAGCAACAATATTTGCCATACGCTTATCGCCAAGCTCTTCAGCAATCTCGTTGCACGGTAGGGCCACGGATGTGATGTCCGTACGCTGCACCTCGCGGTCCACCATCGAGGCGTTCACCACTAGCACGCCACCCGGCTTGACCAGCGGTTCGTATTTGTCCAGCGAAGGCAGGTTCATGACCAGGATGGCCGGCGGGTTGCTGACCAGCGGTGAGCCAATTTCCTCGTCGGCAACGACCACGGTACAGTTGGCCGTACCGCCGCGCATTTCCGGACCATAAGAGGGAATCCAAGTCACCTCCTTACCCTTATCCATCGCCGCGTAAGCCACCACCTGTCCGGCAAACATAACACCCTGTCCGCCAAAACCGGCAAAAAGGAATTCAGATTGCATAATGTTCTCCAGAAGGATTAACCGCGAAGATGCGAAGGGCGCGAAGGAATTATCAGCTTCGCGAAGGAGAATGAGACTTCGCGCTCTTCGTTCCTTCGCGGTTCAAATCTTTAGCGTTGCCACCGAGGGCGCGATCTTATAATCACCGAGCGGGAAGGCCGGGATCATATGCTCCTCCAGCCAGGTCAGCGACTCGACCGGTGTCACACCCCAGCCGGTATTGCAGGTGGAGAGCAACTCGACCATCGAAAAGCCCAATCCGTGCAATTGCGTCTCGAAAGCCGTGCGGATCGCCTTCTTCGCTTTGCGGATGTTGGCCGGGTCGTGCAGACTGCGGCGGACGATGTAACCGGCGCCATCGAGTGTTGCCAGCATCTCGGCCATACGAATGGGGAAGCCTTGCGCCTCCACGTCGCGACCATGGGGTGAGGAGGTTGTCTTCATGCCGGGCAGCGTGGTTGGTGCCATCTGCCCGCCGGTCATTCCATAAATGGCATTGTTGATGAAAATGATGGTGATGTTCTCGCCGCGCGCCGCGGCATGGACGGTCTCGGCCATGCCGATGGAGGCCAGGTCGCCATCGCCCTGATAGGTAAAGACGATGCGGTCCGGAAAGACGCGCTTGATGCCGGTGGCCATCGCCGGGGCGCGCCCGTGCGCTGCCTCGACGAAGTCGGTGTCAATGTAGTTGTAGGCAAAGACCGCGCAGCCCACCGGTGCGACGCCGATGGCGTGGTCGAGCATGTTCATTTCTTGCAATACCTCGGCTACCAGGCGGTGCGCTGTGCCGTGTGTACAGCCAGGGCAGTAATGCGATGGCGTCTCGGTCAGCCCAATGGGGCGGGCATAGACCAGATTCTCAGGATTGATTATTGCGGTTGCAACCATTTTGGATACCTCTCAATTAGCGTGCCATCATCCGCTGGTACCATAAATCAGCGGGATCGTCCTCGGGTTTGGATGGATTCTTGACCATCTCATGGATCTCGCGCGTGAGCTCGTCCGGGAACGGCACCACGCCACCCAGCCTTCCGTAGAAGCGGATCGGGATCCGGTTTCGCACCGCGCGCTGGACATCCTTCAGCATTTGGCCGGTATTCATTTCCACCACCAGGAAGGACTTGACTTGCTTGCAAAGCTCTTCGACGCGCTTGTATGGATAGGGGTTGACGCTGATCGGGCGGAACAGCCCCACCTTGATGCCCTGCGCTCGGGCGGCGCGGACGGACGAAAGAGCCACCCGGCCCGCGGTTCCAAAGCCGATGATGACATATTCGGCATCCTCCACATAATACTCGCGGAAGCGAATCTCATTCTTCTCGGCTTCCTTCCAGCGCGAGAGGATGCGCAAGTTGATCCTCTCCTCGGTGGGAACATCGAGATAGATCGAGCTGAGGATGCGGCGCGGGCGTCCGATCGCACCGCTGGTGGCCCAATCGTATTCCTTGCGGACGACCGGCTGCATTTCAGGCAATTGCACCGGTTCACGCATCTGACCGATGGAGCCGTCAATCAGGATCGTGCAGATGTTGCGGTACTTGTGCGCTAATTCGAAGGCGGTTGGCATGAGGTCCACGGCCTCTTGTATGGAAGCTGGGGCCAGAACAATGGGATGGTAATCGCCATGCCCGCCGCCGTGACAGATTTGGGCATAATCTCCCTGCGATGGAGCGATGTTGCCCAAACCTGGTCCGCCGCGCATCACATCCACCAGCACCATCGGCACCTCGGTGCCGGCGATATACGAAAGCCCCTCCTGCATCAGGCTGATGCCGGGGCTGGAGGAGGATGTCATCACCCGCGCGCCAGTACAGGCCGCGCCGTAGACCATGTTGATGGCCGCCGGCTCGCTCTCGGCTTGGACGAAGGCGCGCCCCAGCTCCGGCAGGCGGTGGGACATGTACTCCAGCACTTCGTTCTGCGGGGTGATCGGGTAGCCGAAGTAGGCCTCCACGCCGGCGCGGACGGCTGCTTCGGCGATCGCTTCGTTGCCTTCCCATAACTCTCTTGGCATGTTCTCTCCGATGAATTTACCGCCAAGGAACAAAGTACGCGAAGATATTTACAGAAACACCTCTTCGCGGTCTTCGTGGCTTCGCGGTTGATCTAGGCAGTGGCGGGCACCGCCTTGGTGACTTCACGATAAACAGTAATGGCTGCGTCCGGACAAATGACCGCGCAAATAGCGCAGCCGGTGCAGCCTTCTTTGAAAATATGAGCCGGATGGTAGCCCTTGGTGGTCAGGCGCTGCAAATCCAGCGAAAGAACCTTTGGCGGGCATGCGCTGATGCACAACTCGCAACCCTTACAGAACTTGTCGTTTACTACGATCCAACCTTTGGCAGGCATTGACCTGGACTCCTTTTATCTAAAATAGGACAATTCTTACCTGAATTAGACCAGAGTTAGTATTATGGCGTTCCTTCGGCTTCTGGGCTAGTGCCATGCGTCATTATACTGCAATACGAAAATCCTCTTTCGTGCAAGTGTCCAAGCCAAGACTACGGCAGTACTCCCTCTCAATAGTTTCGCCCGCAGTTGGACTGCGGGCGAAGAAAATGCAGCGCGTGGCAACGATGTGGGCAACTAAAGCGCTACACTCCAACCAACTCTGCGAAGCGCGGGTCGCTGCGAATGAACTCGAAATCGGGATCGCGGCGCACCCAATCTTGCGAGGTTTGCTTCTTCTCCAGTGATTCCTTCAGCAGCGATATCGCCTGGTCGGCATCTCCACAGATTGCTGCAAAGCAGGCACGGTTGTATTCCGTCTCGCCCTTCATCGTCGGCGAGGCGATGTCGATATGCTTTAGCGCCTCGTTCTCCTGACCTAACCGGCGATAGTAACCAGCCAGGGTGCAATGCGCCAGGTTGTAGTCCGGGTTCAACTCTACAACCTTCAGGAAGGAGCGGATCGCATCCTCATAGCGCTTCAGCGCGGCATAAACAAGACCCTGGTGGTAGTGGAACACCTCCTGTTTTGGGTCGAGTGAAACGGCCTGGTTGAACGCCACCACAGCCTCCTCGTAGCGTCCCGAGGTGCGCAGGAAAGTGCCCAGTTTGTGCCAGGCGCGGGCATTTTGAGGATTTAGCTCGGTTACGCGCTGGTACGTAGCAATCGCTTCATCGTTTTCGTGGCTGATCGTGGGAGCATTCTCCCGGACAGGTTCTGCGGCATCCTCTTTCTTCGACATGCCGATCGCAGGCATGTGCATCGTTTCTTGGCAAGTGGCTTGCGTTTCGTTCAGGACAGCGGCCTGGGAAGGAAAAACATCTCCCGCTCCCTGACCCGTGCCCCTGGTTCTATCTGTGTTGGCAACCACCGGTGAACTGAGTTGGCCCGTGCTGTAACGAAGCTCGCCGAGGTCCACCCAGGCAAAGGAGCGATCAGGCTCCACCGCGAGGTCAATGCGACCTGGTGCGCTGGCCTGACCGGCATCCGTATACGACGATTCGACATTTACGTCCACCAGGCTGCCCGGCGGGTTGAGCAGGGCCACGCCAGCGTTCCGCTGGTAGGATAAGACAGCAGACTCATAACCATTCGGCGCGTCCAAGCTGTTATCACGATTGTCAGCCTTGTGAGCACTCTCCGCATAGCGCAAACCTTTGCCGCCGTAAGCCGCCTCGGCTGTAATCAGACCATGGCAAGCTTCCAATTGCACGAGCTCTCTGTCCTTCTGATCCACGGTAGTGGCGTCATCATGGTGATGGCACTCTTCATCTGACCGCCCAGGATCATGCCGATGCTCGGCGCGGTGAATTTCGTCCAGATCGTGCTTATATGCGGCCTCTTCGGGGGCCAGCTCGATGGCTCGCTGGTAAGCGATAATCACATTCTCGGAATCGTTCAACTGTTCGTAAGCGTGGCCTAGCCTGTTCCAGGCGAGGGCTTCATCTTTGTTGCTGGTGCGCAACTCAATGCTCTTTTGATATAGCGGGATTGCTTCAGCGAATTTGCCGCGCAGCGAGTAAGCGAAGGCCAGGCTGCAATACGCCTGTCCGAATTTTGGATTCTGTTCAATGGCCTTTTGATAAGCAGTAATCGCAGCCTCATACGCGCCTGCGTTGAGGTAGACATTCCCCTGCTCAAGCCAGATAAGCACGTTCTTGGGATCAATCTCAAAAGCGCGCTGGTAGGTCTTAACCGCCTCAACGCTCCTGCCCTGTTTGTCATAGAGTTTTCCCAAGCTGATCCAAGGCTGGGCGACGGTCTCATTGATCTCGATGGCTCTCTGAAAAGCAGTGATGGCTTCTTCGATACGTTCCAAGCTGACAAACACCTCGCCCAAGCCAATCCATGGGAAAGCACAGTTAGGGCCACAAGCAATTGCCTTATGGTAAGCAACAACGGCATCGTCGCCGCGCCCTAATTTGTGGTATACGTTCCCCAGCCCGTTCCAACTGATCGCATCCAACGGGTTGATCGTAATCGCCTTTTCCAGGGAGGCAAGGGCTTCCTCGTGGCGGTTGAGCTGGCTGTAGAGATTGCCTAGGTTATTCCAGGGGAATGCCTGTTGCGGCGCGAGAGCCGCGGCCTGTTTTAGCGCGGTGACAGCATCATCAATTTTTCCCAGCGAGTTGTTCACCAGCGCTAGCGCATTGAGACCGACCGCCTCCAACCATGAATCGTTGGTATGCGTGGCGACTCCCAAAGTGGTCTGTAAAAAATGAAAAGCCTTATCGAGATCCCCTCGGCGCCAATGTAGCACGCCCAATGAGAACAGCAGGTTGGCACGCATGGCTATGGACTCGTTCCCATCGGGCAGATCGTTCAGCATGGCATCCCGCAGGGCGATCTTTGCGTCAAGGTCGTCGAGCAATTCCGCGAATTCACCAATGCCCTGCCAATTGGCTTCCAAGGCGCTTCGCGAGACTTGCTCAGGCGCGGGCGACTCGATGAATTCGATAGCCCGATGGCGGTAAGCCCAAAAATCGGGGGCGTAATGCGCAAGGTCGTTGGCTTCGGCCTCTGTCAGCCAGAATACAGAGCGAATCCTATGCTCAGTGAAATACTCCCGCCCAATGCTAAGCGCACGATACGCTCTTTTGCCATCCTTGCCGCCGCCCATCCCCAACCCCTCGATGAAGAAGACTGTTTTCTCTGAGGCGGCAATTTCCGAAAGGTAGAGGGGAATATTCGAGCTATGTTCGCACGAGACCTGGATCTGGTGGACTTCCTGCTGGATATTCACCAGCTTATCCCGGAGCGCGTTCTTGACTTGGTCATGGACATGCGTCGAGCTGTAGATTGCCAGCAGGATGGAAGGACCTTGCCACATGACAGCCAGTTCCAGCTCGCGGAAGAGCTCGTCGACGCGCTCTTCGAGCGGCTCGACTTGCGGGGTTGTTTGGCGTATGCCTTGAAATGTGTTATTCATTCAGCACTTTCCTTAGAACGGGATGAACATCACACCAATTCTCGCCGTTGCGATACTCCAGCAAGGCTAAAAGCTGCAAGAGAGGGGTCAACCGGTCGTTATATTCCAGCCGGTTGTTCTTATTGACGCTGCGCAAGATTTCAATGTCTTCCTTATCCAGGATGCGGCGATATTCATTACGGATCTCAGTGGTGGCGGCTTCTACATCGCCATTCTCTACTTTATCTGCTTTGCGCCTCCGGGCACGGCCAATGGCAGTGCGCATGATCCGTGCCATCTCTCGGAAAACACCGCCGCTGTACGTGATGGCTTCCTCCAACGCTTGCGGGTCAATCAACCGGGCATCCATTCGCAGGTTGGCAAAACGGCGCAGAGTCTCATAACCTTTTTGGTCTCGCTCTTCAGGCTTCTGCGGGTAGTGCAGCATGATGTTGGGCAGGAAGTGAGCCTGGTCGCGGATGGCATCGAAATCCTTGCTGTAGAACAATGCACTCGAAACCGTATAGACAATGGCGCAGGTAGGCTGCATCATGATCTCGCGGCGGTCGTGGAAAATTGCGCGCGCCGCCTCCAGGTTGGGTTTGTCAAGGTCGTCAATCAGGATGAGGGGGATACGCTTCTCCCGGCTGTAAATGGCCGCAGCAATGTTGTTGATCACCGCTATCAGGCCTGTGATATCCCTTTCGAAGACCTGGCGTAACTCAGCACGCGTGGTTGGTTCCAGTTTCATTTTCATCCCCGCGTTGACAAAAAAGGCATCCACCGCTGCGCCGAATTCGAAGTCCAGCGGGCGACCGGAGATGGTACGCACCTCCTCCTCAACCTTTCCCCGCCAACTATTCAGTTCCTTGAGCAACTGCTCGGGCAACTGGCCGCCCCGTTTGCGGTATTCGCGGTACATACGTCCGCCGACGGCCAACAAGATATCGCGAAAGTCAAGATCTATAATGTCGGCTTCTTCACGGATACTGAAGTTGATCGACCAGTACTTCCGCTGGATATTCGGGTTGGACATCAGGTGGAGCAATTCGGTGGACTTCCCGCAACCGCGGTGGCCGGAGAAAAAGAACTTGGGCGGGCGATAGAAGGGCGCCAGCAGGGCGTCTTCCAACTCGGCGATTGGGTTGCCGGGACGGTTGATATAGAATGGATTGGGTTCGCCGTTTTCGCCGGGCCTGAGGGGCAGGTCAAGCTCAAAGTTCAGCCAGGCGCGGTCGAAATCAGTGGCCGTCAGGTACTCGAATTTGCTCATAGTGTCCTCTCACATCCATCGAACTTTTCGTGTATTCTCGTTTATCAACATCTTACGCTATGGTGATATCGAGCGTGGCAAAGCGCTGCGCATTGGTCTCGACATCTTGGATTTGGATTTCCTGCTCACGCCAGTGTGCCGGAGACCAGACCTCGAAATAGCCGCCTTGCCCGACCAGGATCGCCTCGCTGCCCAGGCCGGCAAACTCGCGCAGGTTCTTCGGGATGAGGCAGCCACCGGCCCCATCCACATCCAACTCGGAGGCAGCGCCGAGGATCATGCGCTGCAGGAGACGCGCCTGGGGATCGGCTAGATTCATCGCCGAAACCCGCTGGCAAATTTCCTGAAATGCCTGTGCAGGCAACACCCACACGTTGCGGTCAAAGCCCTGGGTTACATACGCGCCAGCCGAGAGAGCCTTATGGAAGCCGGATGGCATCTCCAAGCGGCTGTTTTCGTCGAGCGCACGGTGGTGTTGACCGAAGAACATTGGGATCATCCTGGAAAGAACGGTTTTGGGTTGAGCGCAGCGGTCTTGTTATTACGCGTTGTCCATCATTGTTAGCGCACTGGCTAACAGTATATAGCGTAAGCCCAGAAAGCAAAATCGAATAAAGGTACCCTTGCGCACAACGATTTATGACCTGTATAAGCCCCTCAATAATGCACAATGCCCCTCCAAAAATACCCACGCGAGCAGGTAACTTTTACCCGCCCAACACCGCGAAAGGGTCATTGTTACCCCCTTACGAGACTGTCTTTTCCTCCTTGAATTCGGTTGTGTTATCTTGCTGACCGACAAATCCTTCTTGTACTGCAAAGAGAGCGACTTGGACGCGATTCGCTAAATGAGTTTTTCGTAAAATGCTGCTAACTCTCTTCGCGATCGTCCTATTACTCACATGAAGTTCCATAGCAATCTGCTTGTTGGCCATTCCGCGCCCAATTAGACCCAGGGTTTTCATTTCGCCCTGGGAGAAAAGTTTTTTTAAGGTGGATGGTTCTGATGGGTCGTTGATTTCTTGAAACAACTTAAGCGCGACCGAGGGATGAAGAGAGACCTTCCCTTCAGCCACATCATAGACAGATTGCACAAGTTTTTCTCCGACGGTATCCTTGAGCAATAAACCTAACGCCCCGGCCTTGATCGCCATGATGACATCTTTATGTGCGGCAAAGTTGGTAAGCACCAGGATGCGGGCTTCTGGCACAGTTGCTTTGATCATTGGAATGGTTGTTAAACCATCCTGACGGGGCATGATTAGGTCGAGAAGGACAACATCGGGATGCATCTGCTTGGCTAAGCTGAGAGCCTGGATTCCATCCTCTGCTTCTCCAACCACTTCGATATCCGGTCTGGAAGAGAGGATTGCACCTATCCCCTTGCGCACGACAGGATGGTCATCCACGACCAGCACACGTATCTTTTTCATAATCGTTTTCCTTTCCTCGATAGAGTGACTGTGATCTTCGTTCCCTTTCCAATGGCCGAGTTAATCTTGAACGTCGCTCCAATTCGAGCGGCCCTTTCCCGCATGTGCCGCAATCCCAGACCTTTCTCGACCTCTTCTTTGGGATTGAATCCGCGTCCATTATCCGCAATTGCCATTATAACCTTCTCTCTATCCTGTTTGAAACGAATGGTTATTAATTTGGCATTGGCGTGCTTCAATGTGTTATTCAGCGCTTCTTGAGCAATGTGATATAACTGTACTGAGATATCCATGGGTAGATTGATACCATCATCCGCCTCGAGGCTGGTTTCCACATCTACATGACCTTCTACAATTAGCAGACGCTGCTGCAAAATAGCGATTAGCCCTTCCTTCTCCAAGTCTATTGGACTCATTTCGAATAAGTATAGTCGCATCTCCTTTAGAGCTTGACGGGCAGTATCGCGAATTAATGTAAGATTCTCGATTAGAACATCAGATGAGTTACCCCGATAACTTGCCTTAGTAGCCTCGCTCATAGCGACCAAGCCAGCCAAATTCTGGGTGACGGAGTCATGTAAGTCACGCACCACTCGCTGCCGTTCGGCCAGGATGGCCCCTAATTGACGCCGACGGTCGCCGTGGATGAAAGTGGCGATTTCATCCGCCAAGTAATTCAGACGGGCGATTTCATCTGTACGGTAGACACGCTTTTTCTCCCGCGCCAGGCAGATTAGGCCGATTACATTCCCATCTGCTAACAATGGGACGACAAGAAGGGTTACAGCGCCCAGTCTATCCATCGGTTCAAAAACTCTCGGATCGGTGCGCACATCCTCTATCAACAATGCTTCCTGATGTTCAAAAACCCACGACACCATGTTATTTTCTTTTGGCAAAGAAGACAAATTGATTGAATACATGCGGTCGACAGATTCGGTAGAAATGCCATGATGAGCTGCCAGCAACAGGGAGTCGGTTCCAGATTCAGATAGACTTTTCTCTTTTAGGAAAATGACACACACTTGACTTTGGAATGTGTAGACAATCTGGTAAACGGCGGCCGCCAGAAAATCCTCCCAACCCTGCGCCCGGCTGGCTGCGCCGTAGATCGACCGTAATAGTACGAACAATTCATCGCGAGCCCGCAGGCGTGCCTCTTCAGCCTTCCTATGTTCGGTGTTATCGTGCCACAAAACGATGTGCCCAATCATCTTCCCATTATTGTCCGTCAAAGAGTGAACGTGAAGGTTGAAGAATTTCCTTTCGCCCTGTACCAGCACGCTCCGAACCTCGTCCAATACCGATGAACTATCTACCAAGCTAATCTTCAGGTTGGGCCAACCGCTCAGGTAGTTTTCGACCGGTCGGCCGTAAAGTTCGCGGCGGGGGAGATCCATCAGCTTCTCAGCGGCCGGGTTCATGTCAAGAATGCGATTCTGCTTATCCAAAACCATCCAGCCATCTTCCAATCCCTCGACAACAACCCAGCGCGGAATGTTGACAAGCGCGAACAGACCATGTTTGAAGAGGCTGTAGGTAAAAAATCCGCCAGTAAGGGCAAAAGCGACCAGCATCAAATCGTAGGTTTGAATAAAACCTGTGGCAAAAATGGCAAGAATTGGGATCAGAAGCCCTGTGAGGATTGCGCCAGATTGTGGCCGATAAGCCCCTAATCGATTAGAAAAGGTATCGAGTATTAGAACGATAGAAACCAAGACAAGACTGAAGTCATAGAGCATGTTAGTCAGAAGCCAGGGGCTTACGAGAAAAGCAGCGCCAATCTTGTGAATACCTGTTTCGAGAAATATATTTCCACGTGAGTAGTCTATCATGTACAACATAAGAGTCAGGGCAGGCTCGATTGCCAAAAGGGCTAATACGCGGCGGTTCAAATAATAGCTGCGCTCGGTGTATTCCATTGCGAATGTCAGCATAACTGTGGATACCACCGTTGCGCTGAAATATGTAAAACCAAGCCAGAATCTATTGAACGGCGGATGACCTAAGTGAAACAGGAGATCCGAGGCTGCCCAGATCAGCAATGCCACAGCGAAGACGATCAAGCTAATGGCGCCGGGTTCGTTACGCCGGCGCGCTGAAAAGAACACAATGGTGCTAGCAATGCCAACGGCGATCAAAAGGAAGAAGGAGTGCAATACGATTTCTGCTTTCATTTCTCACCTACGAGTAACTTGAAGCGTGGGTCCTTTTGGATAAAGTCCAGGTCCGGGTCGAGATAAACCCATGGGCGCGGGACTTGCTTCTTGTCCAGAGCGAAGCGCAGCAGCGCCAGTGCCTCTTCCGTTTCCCCGCAAACGGAAGCAAAAGAGGCGCGCACATACTCATTCTCCCTGCCAATCAATTGGCGGGCAATCGCAAGCTGCTTCTCGGCCTCGGCGGATTTGCCCCGCTTTCGTTGACAGGCCGCCAACGAGGTATGTGCACTTCCCGAGCCGGGGCTTAGGCGCACAGCTTTCTGGAACGCAGCAACAGCCTCCTCGTCCCGCCCGAGGTGGCTGTAAACCTTCCCCAAATTGTAATGGGCAAGGGCATATTTTGTATCCAGCTCAATGGCTTTGACAAAGCTTGCAATCGCCTCTTCGTTTCTTTCCTGGCAGGCATAGGCGAAGCCCAACCCGTTGTAAGCCTCGTCCAGGCGTGGCTCCAATGCAATGGCACGCTCGAAAGCGGTAATGGCTTCGGTAAGCTGCCCCACGCGGCTGCGGACATTTCCCAACCCATTCCAGGTCGAGGCAGACTGGGGCGCGACCTTGAGGGCCTCTTCGTAGGCTTTGAGCGCATCGTTGGCGTTGCCAAGCTCCAACAGCAGGTTGCCAAGGCTATTCCAGGAAAACGTAAAACCAGGATCGAGCTTGATGGCCTGGCGGAAGGCGGCAATGGCTTCATTGCTGCGGCCTATGCTGGCGTAGGTTTTACCTAAGCCGTTCCAGGCGGAGATGTATTTTGGATCCAACTCCAATGTGTGCGAGAATGCGCTGCGTGCCTCATCGTGCCTGGCAATGACCAGGAATGCCCAGCCAAGACCGTTGTAAGGAGAAGGCTCTTTAGCGTTCTGCTTGATGGCCTGCTGGTATGTGTCGATTGCATTCTGGTATCGCCCCAAGATGCGGTAGACGATGCCAAGGCCGGTGTAAGCCGGGATCGAGGCGGGATTCAGCTCGAGAGCGCGCTGGAAGGAAGTCATCCCGCGCTTGTACCAGCCAATGGCGCGGTAGATGTTCCCCAGGCCAATATAACAAGCAACCCGCAAATGGGCATCCTTCAGGCGTTCGGCCAGGCCGCGGACCTGCCGCCATAGCTCAGCCGCCTTTTCGTAATCCCGCTTGGCCCAGTACAAGTCAGCCAGCGAGGCAAGCTGCACGGCGCGCGGCGCCAGCGCTTCCTTGCTTTCATCGAAATCCTTCAGCAGTGTCTCACGGTAGGCAATTTTTGCATCGGTATCCAGGCGCAGCGCTCTTTCTTCGTTGCTAGCCCAGAATAACTCGTTCTCGATCTCGGCAGCGCGCTTTGGCGCAGGCAGGTCGAAGAATTCGATGACGCGATGACGGAAGGCCCAGAAGTCCGGCGCTTGGTCCGGCAATACCGTGGCTTCCTCTTCTGTAATCCAAAAAACTACCCGAATGCGGTAATCTACGAAAATTTCACGGCGGTAATTCAAGGCGCGATAAGCATTCTCACCGCCTCCCCACTGCAAGCCAGAGACGAAAAACACGGTATGCAGGATGTCCGGCTGCCGGGAAAGCTCGAGAGCAATATCGGCATCCTCCTGGCTACTGACACGGTAATAGGCAACGGCTTGCCCGAGTCCGCTCAGCTCAGTCGCCAGCGCGTCCTCTGCGTCGGCGCGGGCGAATTCCGAGGCGTAGACAGCAAGCAAGATTGAAGGCCGATCCCAATTGATTGCCTGCTCCAGCTCGCCGTAAAGGGCAGCGACGTGTTCCTCGAAAGAGTCATCGAGTTCCAGTGGGACATGTACATCCATGATAAGCATTATACATATATCAACCGACTCGACAATGGTGTATTTATGCTACAATTCCAGTAAAAAAAGGAAAATCACCATGCCCCAACCCGTTATCATAGATGCCATTCGTACCCCCATCGGCGCGCTGGGTGGATCACTCGCTTCCGTCCGCGCCGACGATCTGGCCGCGCATGTACTCAAGGCCATCCTTACCCGGAACAAGCTCGACCCGGCGTTGGTGGAGGAGGTCTACCTCGGTTGCGCCAACCAGGCTGGCGAAGACAACCGCAACGTGGCGCGCATGGCGTTGTTACTGGCGGGACTGCCCGTCGAAGTCCCCGGTGTGACCTTCAACCGGCTGTGTGCATCTGGATTGAACGCGGTCAACCAGGCAGCGCGCGCCATCCGCGCTGGCGAGGGGGATGTGTTCATCGCCGGCGGCGTCGAGTCCATGAGCCGCGCCCCATACTCGCTGCCCAAGGCTGAGGCGGGCTTTCCCTTCGGCAACCTGACTGCTTTCGATACCGCCCTCGGCTGGCGTTATCCCAATCCGAAGATGAAGGAAATGTACGGCACTGAGCAAATGGGCGAGACTGCCGAGAACATCGCCTCCATGAAACCAGAGATCACCCGCGAGATGCAGGATGCCTTTGCCCTGCGCTCACACCAGCGCGCCATTGCAGCGCTGGATAGCGGCAAGTTCGCCGAGGAGATCGCGCCGGTCGCGATTCCGCAGCGCAAGGGCGATCCAAAAGTGGTGGATACCGACGAGCGCCCGCGGCGTGACACAACGATGGAATCGCTCGCCAAGCTCAAACCAGCCTTCCGCGAGGGGGGAACAGTTACAGCCGGAAATTCGTCTGGACTGAACGACGGCGCCGCGGCGCTGCTGCTGATGAGCGAGGAGAAAGCCAACGAGCTTGGCTACAAGCCGATGGCGCGTATTCTGGCCTCAGCCGCCGCGGGCGTTCCGCCGCGCATCATGGGATTAGGCCCGGTCGGCGCAACGCGCAAAGCCCTGGCACGCGCCGGTCTCAAGCTGGAGGAAATCGGCCTGGTCGAGCTGAACGAAGCCTTCGCCGTCCAGGCGCTGGCGGTGATTCAAGAACTGGGTCTTGATGCTGAGATTGTCAATGTCAACGGCGGGGCAGTTGCGCTCGGTCACCCGCTTGGCTGCTCCGGGGCGCGCCTCCTGACCACGTTGCTGCACGAAATGAAAAGACGGGTGGCGAGTGGCGCGTGGCGTGTGGCCGCATCCCAATTTTATGGGCTTGCCACTCTCTGCGTCGGCGTCGGTCAAGGCGAAGCGACCATCGTAGAATGGATTGGATAACCTCTATGAAATCAAAATTATTCTCTATTTCGAGCATCCTTTCGTTAGCCTTGCTCCTCACTGCCTGTGGTACGCTGTGGCAGGTCAACCCGCTGCCCGCTGGCACGGCGTTGCCTAGCCCGCTGCCGAACCTGGCCTCGCCCACCTTCACATTCGCACCTATGGGGGCGACAGAAACGCCCGTCCCACCAACAGCGACAGCTATCCCCCCGACGGCAACAGCCATTCCTCAGACAGAGACGGCGACTCCGCGCACATTACAGGTCGTCGCCGCGCCGGTCATCATCTCTCTCGATATGTTGGATGAGCAAAACGGCTGGGCAACTGGCGCGACCTACCTTCTGCGCACAACGGACGGCGGCGCGACTTGGCTGAACGCCACTCCCCCCGGCATTACCAGCGTCGGCTATCTCACCTCGTTCATCATGGACGCTGCGACCGCCTGGTTTGTCCTGCCCGCCCCCGATTTCGTCACCGGCACGCTCTATCACACAACTGATGGCGGCCTGAACTGGACGGCTAGGCAGGTGCCATTTTCCGGCGGCTCGCTCCAGTTCCTGAACGCTCAGGCTGGCTGGATGCTCGCCGCATTGGGAGCCGGCGCCGGCTCCGAGGCAGTGGCGGTATTCCAGACCAACGATGCGGGCGTGACTTGGAACCGTGTCTTCATCAATGATCCGACCGTTACCGGTTCCTCCGACAGTTTGCCCCTAAGCGGCCAAAAGAGCGGCATGACCTTCCTGGATGCAAGGCATGGCTGGGTGACAGGCAGTGTGCCGGTGGATGGTTTTGTCTACCTGTATGCTACACAAGATAACGGCGTAACCTGGGCATCGCAGACGGTGAGCCTGCCCTCTGGCTTCGAGTCGGCCATGACCACCGCAGACGCACCGCACTTCTTCTCCGCGAACGAGGGCATCTTCCATGTTTATTTGTACGCCGATGTTTCAGGTTCTGTTTTTTATCGCACCACCGACGGCGGCGCGACTTGGACGCCGACCTTCGCGCTCAATTCGACGGGACGCTATGCCATCGCTGATTTGCAAAACGCCTGGATCTGGGACGGCGGCCCGGCGATGTATGTCTCGCACGACAGCGGCGTGACTTGGAGTCAGGTGGACACCAACCTCAACGTGACCGACATGCTAGCCACGTTCGACTTTGTCAATTCCGCCACCGGTTGGGCGCTCACCGCCGATGCCAACAGTCATTACACGCTCTACAAGACCACCGACGGCGGCGCAACATGGAAGGTGTTAATTCCATGAAACTTAAAAAATCGTTTTTGCCTGTCTTGACCTTCATCTTGCTGCTATCGGCTTGTACGTCGCCCCTGGCGCAGACGCCTCAACTTACACTCACGCCTGCGCCGCCGGTCACTGTCGAACCACCCACGCCTGCCCCTACCACACCGCCGCTGACGGTGGACATGCTCATGAACGCCACCTACATGCTTCCCTTTTACGGACGCACAGTGACGCTGACGAATGGTACATATCAGGAAGGCGCTGGCGCTGAGATCTATTCTGTGGGACTGGTTGAGCCGCTCGCCCTCGGCGACCTGAACGGCGACGGTCTGGAAGATGCGGCTGTGATCCTCTACGAGAACGGCGGCGGGTCGGGGGTGTTTGTCTCCCTCGTGGCAATGCTTAACCAGGACGGCGCGCCGGTCCAAGCTGGCGTGGCTCAGCTCGGCGACCGCATCCAGGTCAACCCGCTCGCCATCCAGGATGGGCACATCTTGCTTGACATGCTCGTGCAAGGACCGAACGACCCGTTATGTTGCCCAACCGAGCCGGTGACGCAAGCCTACCGGCTATTCAACAACGGCCTGTTCCTGATGCATGCCACCACGAAGGTCGCCAGCGGTGGGGAACATAGCATCATGATCACCTCGCCGACGAATAACGCCGAAGTGACCAACCCGGTAACCGTGATCGGCAGCATTACCCTCTCGCCGTTCGAGAATACGCTGGTTTACCGGGTTTATAACGTAGCCAACGTAAAGGTCGAAGAGATGCCATTCATGGTGGACGCGACGGAAATGGGCGGTCCCGGCACGTTCACATTCACTTTCGATCTGACCAACGCGGCTGTGACCGGCCCGATCCGCATCGAAATTATCGATATCAGCATGGCCGATGGCTCCACGGTGGCGCTGGAGGCGATCAATCTGGTTTTGAAATAACCGTTCATCCCGTGCATTTGTAGGGGCGACGTTATGTCGCCCCTAAATGATTTTGGATACCTTTATGACATTTCTCGATCCCGAACGACAAAAGCAAGCAAAAATCTATGCGCGCCTCAAACGGCGGCTGTGGCTGGTGGATATGGCCTTCAGTACGCTCTATCTGCTCGTCTGGCTCGTTAGCGGTTGGGCGCTCAATCTGCGCGCCTGGCTGGGGGAATTGCTTCCGAATCAGTGGCTGCTGGTCGCCGCCTTTGCTGCCATCTTCGGCGGCATCTATTCGCTGCTCGACTTGCCGCTGGCCTTCTACGCCGGCTTCAGCCTGCCGCACCGCTTCGGCCAATCCACGCAGACGCTAAAAGGCTGGGTGATGGATCAACTCAAAGGGTTGCTGATCGGCGCGCCGTTGGGGTTGCTATTGCTGGAACTTCTCTACCTCGCGCTGCGCGAGACCGGCGCATGGTGGTGGCTGTGGACCGGCGTTGGCATGTTGTTCTTCACCGTATTATTGGCGAACCTGGCGCCCATTCTGATCATGCCGCTGTTCAACAAGTTCATCCCGCTGGGCGAGGAGCACGCCGAACTGGCAGAAAGACTGATGAAGCTGGCCGAGCGCGCCCACACCAAAGTGCGCGGGGTATTCAAGTTCGACATGTCCAAGCGGACGAAGGCCGCCAACGCCGCGCTGACCGGCATCGGCAACACACGCCGCATCGTGCTGGGTGATACGCTTGTCAATGAATTCACGCCGGACGAGATCGAGACAGTGCTGGCGCATGAGCTGGGCCACCATGTCCATAGGGATATTCCCATCCTGATCGCATTCAGCACTATCCTGACCCTCGGCGGGTTGTACTTGGCCTCCCTGGGCCTGAACTGGGCCGCGGCCTTATTCGGTTTCTACGGCGCGGCGGATATAGCCGGGCTGCCGGCTTTGGGGCTGGTGCTCGGCGCGTTCGGCCTGGTTACGCAACCACTCAGCAACCTTTTCTCGCGCTGGCGCGAACGCATGGCGGATACCTACGCCGTACAAGCGACCGGCAAGCGTGAGGCATTCGCCTCGGCCTTTACCCGCCTGGCGAACCAAAATTTGGCCGAAGTAGACCCGGAAGCCTGGGTGGTGTTCATGTTCTACGATCACCCCCCCGTGGGCGAACGGATCAAGATGGCGCGGGGGTAAGGGCTATTTCTACTTTGGATGTTCGGCGCGGCTTCCCCTGTCCATGTAAGGCGGGATGGAATCCCGCCCTACGATTTGGGAGGCGCAGAGCGGCTCCCCCATAAAACGCCGAAGATGACGATGAGCACCATGGCAACGGCGAGGATGATGATCACGTCTGTGCTGGCAGAAGGAAGCTCCTCGCCGGGAACGGGAGTGGGTACCGGGGTCGTGATTGCACCCGCAGTCGGCGTCAGACCGAGGGTCGCGTTCGGGGTTGGCGTCGGACTAAGGGTCGTGATGACAACGGGGGTCAAAGTGGGTTGGGGTGCGGCCGCGGCGCGTATAGTCCCCAAGAGAAAAGTCAAGCCAACGAAGATCAAGCAAAGGGCGAGGGGAAAGGCTGAACGCTTCATCGGGTCGCAAGTATAACATGAGAACAATGGTGGAACACTGGTGAGAAAGGATGGCTTATGGATCCCGAAACCACGCATGGACTTTGGGCTGAATTGCACCGCCCGCATGCAACACCCGCCGAGACGACGTTCTCGGTCATCGGCATCCCCTATGATGGGGGAGCGTGCGCACGGAAAGGCGCGGCGCAAGCGCCTGGGCGTATCCGTTACTGGTCGCAGCACACGACACCCTTCAGTGAGGATCGCACGCGGCTGGCATCCGTCAGCGTTTGCGACATGGGCGACATCCAGATCGAAGAGCAGGAACGCGACTTCGATTTAGTACGCCAGACGGTTGCGGGGCTTCCTAATATCCCTATTTTGCTTGGCGGGGATCATTCGGTGACCATTCCCATCCTCCAGGGACAGCGCCAACGCTTCGGTGGACGGCGATTGGGAGTGCTTTGGCTGGACGCCCATCCCGACCTGTGCGACGAATTTACCGGCTCAAAGCTCTCGCACGCCTGCGTGCTGCGGCGCGGGCTGGAGGCTGGCATCCCGCAGGAGGATGTATGCCTGGTTGGCCTGCGCTCGTGGGAAGAGCAGGAGATCGAACTGATCGAGAATGGCAAGCTTAACGTCTTCAGCGCGGCTCAAGTGGCCGAGCGTGGGTTGAAAGCCGTGGCCGAAGAAGTACGGCAAAGGTTGGGAAACTGCGACGCGGTACACATCTCATTGGACATCGACTGCCTCGACCCGGCCTTCGCGCCTGGCACCGGCATCCCCGACGCAGGCGGCCTGACGATGCGCGAGCTGCTGACGCTGCTCAAATCCCTGCAAGGTTTGCCGCTGGTCGGGTTGGACGTGGTGGAGGTTGCGCCGCCCTTGGACGCCTCCGAAGCGACCGTCTTCGCCGCCTTGAAGTTCATCATGGAATTCATAGCTGTTTTTGCCAGAAGGGGTAAAATTGGCGTATGAGCTTTTCACGAGAAACAAGGAGTTCCTATGGCTAGAGTTGCTGTCCTGACCGATAGCACTGCCAGTATCCCGGAGAACCTGCTGGCAGCGCTGAATATCCACACTGTTGCCTACTACATCCATCGCGGCCAGGAGGTGTTGCGCGACTTGGTGACCATCCAGCGCAAGGAGTTCCTGGATTGGTTGGTGACAGCGCGTGTCCTGCCGACCACGGCCAGCCCCGGCCCGGGCGATTACTTGGAGGCGTACAAGGGTCTGGCCGAGCAGGGCAGCGAGGAGATCGTCAGCATCCACATGACCTCGCAGGGCAGCGGCGCCTATCAGGCGGCCAGCGTGGCGCAATCCATGCTCCAGGAACAGAGGCCGGAGTTGCGCGTCGAGGTGATTGACACGCGTAACGTCTCGCTTTGCCAGGGCTGGATGGCTATTGAGGCTGCGCGTGCCGCGTTGGCCGGTCTCCGGCTGGATGAGGTGGTGGCGCGGGTCAGGAGCATGATCCCGCGCACGCGCATGATCCAGACCGCCGATACGCTCAAGTACCTGTACATGGGCGGGCGCATCGGCCGCGCCAAGCACCTGGTCGGGACGCTGCTCAACATCAAGCCGCTCATTGGCATGGAAGATGGCGTCATCGTTCCACTCGGCACGGCGCGCAGCCGCGCACAGGCTTACCAGACAATGGTAGATAAGGTCGAGGAAGTGGTGGGAAAAGGGATGGTCAAGATCGCCTACGTTCATGCCGGGGCGCGGCAGGAAGTGGAAAAAATCAAGCAAATGGTAGAGGCGAGGCTGAACGCAGTCGAGTCGCTGGTCGCCGAGCTTTCCCCGGCGCTGGCAGTGCATACCGGCCCGGGGACGGCGGGGTTGTGCTATATGCCTGTGCAGGCATAGGCAGCTCAACAATTAGGTCACAAAGGGGCAAAAAACTTGACTTGCATCCGATACGTGATTACAATTCGTCATATTGTAATCACAGGAAATGAATAACATGGACACTTTTCCCATTCACTCCAAAATTGTCCGTATCGGCAACTCGCGCGGCGTGCGCATCCCACGCTCCCTGCTCGAACAGGCCGGTTTGAAAGACGACGTGGAAATGAGCGTTCACGGCAACCGGTTGGTGATCGAACAGGCAAGGCCCGAACAGCCTGAAGCGGTCGCGCCCGTTTCGACTGGCGAGATCACGTTCGATGAGCGAGGCCGGCCGCTTATCGCCGGCACGACCATGAAAGTCATCGAGCTGGTTGCTGAACACCTAGCCTATGGCTGGAGTCCCGAAGAAATCAAGTACCAGCATCCCTACTTGAGTTTGGGGCAGATTTATGTTGCCTTAGCGTACTATTGGAACCACCAGCAGGAGATAGACCAGGAAATCGTCGCCCTGGACCGGGAATACGACCGGTTGCGCGCTGCGTCGCTTGATTCACCAGTGCGGCGAAGACTCAAAGCACAGGGATTGTAATGAGCCCCGCGCTCTACATGGATCATCACGTGCCGCGTGCAATTACACAAGGTTTGCGGGCACGCGGCGTGGATATCCTGACCGCCTACGAGGATGGCTCTGACCAAATGTCCGACCCTGCATTACTTGATCGAGCCGCTCACTTGGAGCGGGTGATGGTGACACAAGACCAGGATCTGCTCGTCGAGGCGGCGAAGAGGCAGGGGGCAGGAACATTCTTCCGCGGCGTGATTTGCATCCGCCAGACGCCAATCAACATCGGTGACTGCATCCGAGACCTAGAAATCATTACCAAGATTGGCAAGCCTGAAGATTTATTCAACCTTGTCGAGTATCTGCCGCTGAAATAACCGGGAGGTATTCGAATATCATCCCCTTTCGGGGGTCCGCGGCTGATGCGAAAACGCGCCCCTGCAGGCGCGTTCTCTTTAGGCGGGGAGGGCGGGATTCGAATATCATCCCCTTTCGGGGGTCCGCGGCTGATGCGAAAACGCGCCCCTGCAGGCGCGTTCTCTTTAGGCGGGGAGGGCGGGATTCGAATATCATCCCCTTTCGGGGGTCCGCGGCTGATGCGAAAACGCGCCCCTGCAGGCGCGTTCTCTTTAGGCGGGGAGGGCGGGATTCGAATATCATCCCCTTTCGGGGGCCCGCGGCTGATGCGAAAACGCGCCCCTGCAGGCGCGTTCTCTTTAGGCGGGGAGGGCGGGATTCGAACCCGCGGCTGAGGTTTTGGCCCCAGCACTCACTTAGCAGGCGAGCCCAATCGGCCTCTCTGGCACCTCCCCAGTTCAATTTTTGATTTTTGATTTACGATTGACGATTTTCGATTTCAGATTGTCAACCGCTCCAATCGTAAATCGTCAATCTGAAATCGTCAATGGTCTGCGGAGGGAGTGGGATTCGAACCCACGGTGACTCGCGCCACGACGGTTTTCAAGACCGTTGCCTTCAGCCGCTCGGCCATCCCTCCAGGCGCGGAGATTTTACCATATAATACCGGCTATGAAATATCATATTTGGACCGAAGGCTGCCAGATGAACGTGGCCGATTCGCAGCGCACCGGTGCGGCGCTCGAGCGCCTGGGCTACAGCCTCACCACTTCTGCTGAGGAAGCCGATGTCATTGTGCTGAATACCTGTGTTGTGCGCCAGTCTGCCGAAGATAAGGCCGCTGGCCGCCTCCACTCACTGCATCCGCTCAAGCAGCGCAACCCAGGCCTTGTCATTGCATTGATGGGCTGCCTGGTGGGCGTCAAGGGGGATGAGCGGTTGCGCCTCCGCTTCCCGTTCGTGGACGTATTCGCACCGCCATCCGACCCTGGCCCGCTCGTGGCATACCTGACCCAGGGCGAGGCGCGGGCGCTCGAAGTCGCACAGACCGCGCACCTCTCTGCCATTATGGATGGTGTGTCCCTGCTCCCCGAGCACGAGCGCGGCAAGCTGGTCTCGGCTTTCATACCAGTCGTCTACGGCTGTTCACACGCTTGTACTTTCTGCATCATTCCTTACCGGCGCGGCGTGGAACGCTCCCGCCCGGCGGACGAGATCATCAGTGAGACGCAAGCGCTAGTCGCGCAAGGTGTCAAAGAAGTGACGCTGCTCGGCCAGATCGTGGATCGCTACGGCCGCGACCTGCCCGGCGACCCCAGCCTGGCAGGCCTATTGGAAAGGCTGGAGCAAGTAGATGGACTGGAACGCATCCGCTTTCTTACCTCTCACCCCAACTATTTCAGCGAAGAACTGATGGAGACGGTCGCCAAGTTGCCCAAGGTCATGCCGCACATCGAAATCCCCATCCAGGCCGGCGATGACGAGGTGCTGGCAGCCATGCGGCGCGGCTACACCAACGCGGATTACCGTCGCATTGTGTCGAAAATACGCGAGAAGATCCCCGGCTGCTCGATCGCCACCGACATCATCGTTGGCTTCCCAGGCGAGAGCGATGCGCAGTTCATGCAGACCTACACGTTGCTCGCCGACCTGAAGCTGGATGTGGCGCACCTGGCGCGTTACTCGCCGCGTCTCGGCACTGTCTCGGCGCGCCGTATGCCGGATGATGTGCCAGACGAGGAAAAGATGCGCCGCTTCCGCCTGTTGGAGGAGTTGCAGGAGAGCATCGCCGCCGAGATCGCCAGCCGTTACCTTGGGCAAAGGGTGGAGGTGCTGTTCGAGGAGCAGGTCAAGGGACGCTGGCGCGGCCGCACGCCGACCAATAAGCTGGTCTTCGTTGAGACGAATGAGGATCTGCGCGGCAAGCTGCTACCCGTCGCCATAACATGGGCCGGCCCGTGGTCCATGCAAGCATCCCCCCTCTCCCCAAGGGAGAGGGGCCGGGAGTGAGGGCACATGTTCACTGAAAAGATCCGCCCCATCGCCATCTGCCTCTGCCGCGATGGCGAGCGCATTCTGGTCGCTGAAGGTTACGACAGCAAGAAGGGTGAAACCTTCTACCGTCCGCTCGGAGGCACCATCGAGTTTGGCGAGCGCGGCGCGGAGACCGTGCGCCGCGAGTTCTTGGAGGAGATCGGCGCAACACTGACGGATGTGCGCTATCTCGGCACGCTCGAAAATATCTTCGTCTACGAGGGCCGAGGTGGCCACGAGATCGTGCTGGTCTACGATGGGAGACTGGATGATCAGTCTCTCTATCGCAAAGAAATCATCGAGGGGAACGAATTCGGGGAGAAGTTCAAGGCCGTTTGGAAGCGGCTGGACGAGTTTGGGGATGGCAAGCCGCCGGTCTATCCAGATGGGCTGCTGGAATTGCTTGAGCTCTTATAGAGCAAGTCTATAGACTTGCTCTACAGCCAAGCGGGCAAATTTCTCGCAGCGGGCAATTCGGGCAATCCGGCTTGCGTGCCGCGCAGGCCTCGCGCCCCAAACGGATGATGTTTAGATGCGCGGCGTAGTAGGTTTCAGGGGGGAACAAGGCTTCCAAGTGTGCGTGCGCCTGCTCCACCGTTATCTCTGGCGAGCGCAGCCCGAGGCGACCGGAGACGCGATAGATGTGCGTGTCCACCGGAAAAGCTGGACGCCCCAAAGAGAAGAGCAACACAATCGCGGCCGTCTTCGGGCCGACACCTTTGAACTTCATCAACCAGTTGCGGGCTTCTTGGAGCGGTAGATCGCGCAGGAACCCCAGCTCAAGGCCGCCGCGCTCGGCGGTGATCTCCCGCAGCACCTGTTGGATGCGCGGCCCCTTCTGGTTAGCTAGTCCAGCCGAGCGGATGGCTTTGATAACGGCAACCGAATCGGCGTCCCGTACCGCCTCCCAGGTTGGAAAATTCCTGCGTAGCGCGTCAAAGGCGCGGTCACGGTTGACGTCGTTTGTATTCTGTGAAAGGATGGTGGAGACCAGTTCATCCACCGGCGGCAGGGGGTTGCGCCAAGTTGGCTGACCGTAGAATTCGAGCAGGCGGGCATGGACACTCTTTGCACGCGCAGTCAAATCAGACATGGATGCCTGCCTCCCGGATGAGATCGAACGCAAAGGATCAGTAGAAACCATCAAAACGAGCCTGTGCAGGCTGGTCAGCGGAGCGTTGGAGAGTGAATATCGGGCGGCTTTCCCCAACCACCAGCTTGCGCCAATTCGTCACCGCCTTGACCGGGCCGAACTCGGCCAGACCCTCTAACTCTTTCTCCGAAATGGCGCCAAGCTGCCTCAATAACTCCAGCGCCACCGCCGGGCGGGCGCGGTTGTACGTGCTGCCATCTGGACGGCGAATGGACAGGTCGCCATCGGCAATCTTGATGACCGCGCCGATGCCGGGCGAATCCGCCCCCAGCGCGCCAGGCAGGATACCCAGCGCCAGGTACCCCTCCGCGCCGCCTTTGCAGATGATCCGGCCGCTGCAAGTTTCCATCAGGCGCGTATCGAAGCTGCCCGGGCCGCCGACCATATCGGGATAAGCCATCATCGCCGCGGTGATGCGGCGACAGGCCGCGGTCCGCTCCACGGAGAGGCCACGCGTGTCACATAGCTTGGCAAAACCCAACGCGGCGTTGTAGAGCGGCATGGCAAAGTTCGGAGCAGAACAGCCATCAATCCCGATCTCTACTTGGGCAGCGGGCAGGCCGCACATCTCGGCAATCGTCTCCACGATGGTTTGCTGGACGGCGTGCTCTGGGTTGACGTAGTCGCTGATTGGTAATCCGCGTAGCCTGGCGTGCGCTAACATGCCGGTGTGCTTGCCGGAACAATTGTGCCGGTTGGGAGTTGGGGATTCGCCACGCGCTTCCATTGCTTTGGCGGTGAGCGCGTCGAAAACAGGGTGGGTGCCGCACAGCAGGTCGCTTTCCTGAACGCCGACCTTGGCTTGCAGGCCTTGGATCACTGTGGCGTGCTCGTCTGTTCCGCTGTGCGAGCCGCAGATGATGGCAATCTCGCGCGAGGTCAGGTGGAAGACATTGTCGCCGCCACGTTCGATAAACGGCAACGCCTGCAAGGGTTTGGAACTGGAACGCAGGAAGGTCACGACCCGCGGTCCGCCATACCACGCAATCAGGCGGCCGCTGGAGTTGACCACAGCCGCCGCCCCAAAATGGATCGATTCGACCACACGCCCCCGTGTCAGTTCGAAGATCGGTTGGTAATCGTCAGACAAGGGATGTCCGCTCCTCTCCTGCTATTCCTCTCCAGGAAGGTTGGGCGGGCGGTAGTGTCTCGTATAATAATGATATAGACCATAATGTAACCGCTGGTTGTACTGCCGCTGGCGGTGGCTGGGGATCTTGAAACCGGCGAGCAGCAATGGAATTAAACTCTCCAGTGCATCAGGAGCAGATTTCTTGGCAGCCAGCTTATCAAGCTTGGTATTGATCTGCTGGAGAAATTCCAACTGGGCGCGGATGACCTCCACCGCGGCCAATCCGCCGCGTCCACCGACGACCAACCAGCCGCGGTACGCCGGCGAAAGCAACAATTTCACCGCCTCGATCCAGACTGGTAGATCGGCGCCGGCCAGGAATGGCGGTTGGTTGCGCACCACAGTGTCGCCGACGAAGACTACCTTGGCCTCCGGCAGGATAACCCAGGCTGCCCCTACGCTTGGCCCGGGATGATGCTCCAACAAGATGGGAGTATCGTTCCAGTATATTTTCGCCTCATGGCTGAAAGAAATCTCCGGAGGTGCCCAACGCATGTTGCTCAGACCAGGGACGCCCTCCCAATCCGCGCCGGTTTCGTCTCCTTGCGCCTTGAAAGTGCTAGGGCGGTTACGGAAGACCGCCGCCGCCTTTTCCTGAGCGATGACGGTGCATTCCATCGTCCGCACACCAAGCGTCCGGTCGGGATGGGCGTCCAGGTTGATCAGCAACCGCTCCGTGCCACCTCCTAAATTCAGCAGGGCAGCGCGCCAAGCACGGCCATCTTCTGGCGCAGGCGGCGCATCCACCTGGATCAGTCCACGTGGCAGATTGATTGCCCCCACGGTCACTCCAAGATATTGGTCTTCGATATAAATATTTTCGGCGATGGCTTGCATAATAACTCCTAACTATTTGGCAACCGGTAGAGTGAAAGTAAAGCGCGCCCCCTGGCCAGGGATGCTGTCAACCCAGATACGTCCATCGTGACCCTGGACCGCCAATCGGCAAAAAGCCAGTCCCAACCCCAGACCGCCGGCCGTATCTCTTCCATTCAGGCGCGTGAACTTATCAAAGATGCGCTCCTGGTCGGCAACCGGGATGCCTGGGCCGTTGTCCTGAACCCAGACTTGCACCCACTCTCCATCCAGCTTAGCGCCAAGCTCGATCTTGCCTCCTTGGGGTGTGAACTTGGATGCGTTCTCCATCAAGTTGATCACCACACGGCGGATCATATCGGTATCCACAGACACATGTGGCAGGCGGGAGGGCAGCACCGTGTTCACCGCTTGGCGCCGGCTTTCGGTCATCGGCTGGACAGCCTCACAAGCATCTTCGATGATCACGTTGATAGAAATTGTCTGGCGCTCGCCTACTGGCTGACCGGATTCGAGTCTATTGACATCCAACAGCGAACTGATCAGGCGTTGGATGCGCGCCGTGGAACGACGTGCGATCTTCAACACCGACTGCGCCATTTCTCCCTCTTCTGCCGGGAGCGTCACCGAAAGCATATCCAGGCTGGAGATGACGTTAGCCAACGGCGAACGTAGATCGTGGTAAACCATCGCAGCCAGGTCGTCGCGTAGTCTATCGAGATACTTACGTGCGGTGATGTCGCGCAATATCCATTGCAACAAATCCAAGTTTTCGAAAGATACCCTGTTCACGTATACCTGGATCGGGGTTTCCTTGCCGGCTTTGTTCCTTAAGGTGGATTCGTAATCACAGGTTCTACCTGCTTTCAGGCTTTCAGGGTCAGCGCCCTTCTCGCTCTGGTCGAGATTGTGCAAATCGCCAATCGCCATGGCTCGCAGCTCTTGCACAGAAAAGCCGCTGAACGCGACGGCCTGATGGTTCGCCTCCAAGATCTTTCCATCCCATTTGGTGATAAGGATGGGATCAATGCTGTCCTCGAATAGCTCTCGGTAACGCTGGTGGGCGGCCTGTAAACGCTCGAAGAGTTGGGCATGGAGGATGGTTGAGCCGGCCAGGCTGCTGATGCCGGTCAATACCGGCAGGGCATCCGCATCAAAAGCGCCGGAGAGAGGGTTGATGACTTCCAGGATGCCAATCACACTTCCCTGCGCGTAGATCGGCGCTGCGGCGAGAGCCTTGACCGTTATTTTAGGGAACGACTCAAACTTGGACGAAAAGCGCTCATCCTCCGCCACCACCGGAAGGATGATACCTTGCCCCTGGCGCACCACCCAGCCAACTAGCCCCTGTCCGGCAGGGACGCGTTTACCAATCACGCTTTCTCTATGTTTGCCGGTGGCAGCACGGAATACGATTTCGTTGTTCGATTCGACCAGCGCCAGGGCAGCCGTCTCGACTTGCAGCGCCTTGATCGTCTCGCCAAGGATGGTGTTCAGCACATCCTCGATACGTAGCGTCACATTGACGTTGATAGTGACCGCGCTATTGGCAAGCGAGGTCATTACTCGCGCCTGTCGCTGGCTTTCGGTATAAAGACGGGCGTTCAGCACGGCAATGCCAGCCAAGTCGGCAATAGCCTGCATCAAGCTGAAATGCTCCTGGCTGTACGAGCCGGGAACAGGATGAACAAGGGTCAGCACACCGACTGGTTTCTCACGAGCGATGAGCGGCACACACATGGCCGCCTTCGCTCCGCTGCGATTGGCGGCATCGTCTGGGCGGCGCAGCCAGCGTGCATCGCGGCTGGTGTCGGGAACTAGGGCGGCCTTCTGTTGTCGCAACACCCATCCGGCCAGGCCACGATCCACTGTCTCGCGCAGTTGCGTGGCGGTATGGTCGAGAAGCCGTTTTCCGAAGACAATAGCCGCGTCTACCGGCTTGCCTCCATCACCCAGCACCACAATGCTACCACGCTCGCCGCCTACGTATTTGAGTGACTGGAACAACACCTTTTGTAATACAGTATGCAGGTCGAGAGCGGATGCCAATTCTCGACTGACGTTATAGAGTAGTTCAAGGGATGCGCGGGATTCGTCGCCCGACATAAAGGGAAAGTCCTTATCTTGAAGTATAGCATAATTGCCCCGATTCTTAAACCGGCAACGATGAGAGTGTTGGGTTGTTGTAATGTTACAATTACACACAATGCCTTACCTGATTGACGGCCACAACCTGATCCCCAAGCTCGGCCTGCGCCTGGATGCCGTTGACGATGAGATGGCTCTTGTTGCGCGCCTTCAAGACTTTTGCCGGCGGCGCCGCGCCCAGGTGGATGTTTACTTCGACGGGGCGCCGCCAGGGCAGCCATCCACTCGTCGCTTCGGCGCGGTGAGCGCGCACTTCGTCCGCCTCGGCTCGAGCGCGGACGCCGCCATCGAGAGGAGGCTGGCTCGGCTGGGAAAGGCCGCTCGGAATTGGATCGTGGTCAGTTCGGATCAACGCGTACAGGTCGCGGCACGTGCCGCCGGGGCGCAGGTCGCTTCATCGGAGGCGTTTGCCAGCCAAGTGGCGGATGCAGGAGTCACGCCGGCTGAGCCTCCGGAAACGGAGCGCAGGCTCAGCCCGGAAGAGGTCGAAACATGGTTAATGCTGTTCGAGGGGAGGAAAAAAGGGTAACAACGGGACAACGAATAGGTGAACGAATAAACGAATATCGAATTGGGCAACCAATAAACGAATATCGAATTGGACAATTCTCATCACATTTTAATACATACCGGATGATTTGGGTGTATATTATCCACAAGACACCTGTCCTCCCCCTTTATCGGTATAAATCAGGTGTCGGCCATCAAGGGTTTGCATGTTCCCCCCATGCAGGCCGAGTTTGGTGGTGTCCCCTCCCCCTCAGATCACCAGGCCATTGGCCTGGTGATCGCGTTAAGCCAGTCTTTCCTTAATCATGATATAATGATGATGTATATCATGAAAGGTAAAAGCTATGACCCTGGCGAAACACCCCATCCAAATCTACCTCGATGAAGGGCAGAACGCGGCCTTGCGGAGGCTGGCGAAGAAAAATAACGTCTCGCTTTCTGAATTAATCCGGCACGGCATCGAACTGCTTTTGAATCAGGTGCCTGTTGAAGAGGACCCGGCTTTCCAAATCATCGGACTGGTATCTTCTGGCGTTGGCAACATCGCCGAAAACCACGATGAATACCTCGTGCAAGAGATCGAAAAGGAGTGGAAGCAGTGACGCGCCGCGTCTTCGTGGATACTGGCGCTTGGCTTGCCATCGCGGACTCGAGCGACGAGCATCATGACGCCGCCGTAAAGGCTTATGCCCGTCTGCTAAAAAACCAAGCATCGCTCATCACCACAATTCTCACAGTTGCAGAAACTCAAATCTGGCTGCGTCGCAACAAGACTGGCGGGCATGAAAAGGCAATGGCGTTCCTAAAAAACGTCAACGAAAGCCCGCGCATCAAGATAATCTATCCCGACAGCCGGTTGGAGATCGAAGCCAAGCGCATCCTACTCCAGTATGCCGACCAGGATTTCAGCCTGACAGACGCCATCAGTTTTGCTTTCATGCGCCAGACGGGGCTGACCGAGGCTTTCGCCTTTGACCGGCATTTTGCCACAACCGGGTTCACGCTCGTTCTCGATTAGCAAGACATATGGAAATATCCACGCGCATCTCCTATGTCTGGGATTACGATATTGACGAAGCCCAGTTCTGTGAAATCCTGGAAGGCCGCCGCACGATTGGCAGGCTCGACCAGGATTGGGCTGCGCGCCGCTTGATCGAGTACGCGCCTTACGAGGAGATCGTCCGTTTGATTGGTTTCCCGCGGCTGGTGCGGGAATGGCCGCGCTGGCGCAGCGGCATTCGCTCGAAAAGCCGCAAGCGGGGACTGGATTTCCTGGTAAAGTGGCTGCCGGAAAAGCATCCAGAGTATTGCCGTGAATAACAACCTCTATCTAAATGTTTTTTATCCCTTCCAGGATCGAGTCCTCAAGGTGATCCAGTCGGTCGAGACAGAATTCTACTTGACCGGCGGTACCGCCGCTTCGCGTGGATACCTGCACCACCGTTTTTCGGATGACCTGGATTTCTTCGTCAGCGATGACTCCCGCTTCGGGTTGTGGGTCGAGCGGATCATCCAAGCTCTGGCTGAAGGGCACAACTGGCAATGCAGCGTGCTAATGAAAGAGGAACGCTTTACCCGCCTGGTGTTGAAGCAGGCCGATGTTTCGCTGAAACTGGAATTCGTCAACGATGTGCCTTCACGTGTGGGGGATGTTATCCTCCATCCGGTGCTTGGCAGGCTAGATACTGCCGAGAACATTCTTGCAAACAAAGTGACCGCAGTAATAGACCGTCATGCCCCCAAAGACCTGGCAGACATTTGGGGTTTTTGCTGCAAGATGAATCTCTCCTTGCAGGAAGCCATCAATGGAGCGCAGGGCAAAGCCATCGGCATCTTCCCCGCTGACCTGGCGCGGGTGTTATGCTCTGCACAGCGCGCCGATTGGGAAGTTGTCCGCTGGATCGAACCGCCGGAGGCGGAGAGCTTCATCGCGCAGTTGAATGAGCTGGGGGATAAGTTGCTGCTTTTAAAATAGGTGATCGAACCCTTCATAATGAGGCCAGCTATTCAAATCGGTCGCGCTCCCCGCGTGACCGATTTCTTACTCTCCTCTAACACCCCTATGCTATAATCACCCCCCGAAGGGTATCCTACCAACAAACAATGGGATGGGGTTGTGCAGGCAGCAAAGCTGCCCGTACGCCCCCCTTTTCCCCTGCGATATAGTAAAGGGTTTCCATGCTTCAGAAATTTGTCAAAGCCTTCGGGGGTGACCCCAATAAGAGAGAAATCGAAAAACTGGGCAGCATCGTTGCCGCGATCAACGCTCTCGAAGCGGAATTCGAGTCCCTGTCCGATGAAGCCTTGTGCGCTAAAACAGATGAGTTCCGGGCACGGTTGGCGTCCAAAGTTGAAGGTGTCGAGGATAAAGATGAGGTACGAAAAATCGAACAGTCTGTACTCGATGAAATCCTCCCCGTAGCCTTCGCCGCGGTGCGCGAAGCCTCCAAGCGCACCATCGGCCTGCGCCACTACGATGTTCAGCTCCTCGGCGGGATTGTGCTGCATCGCGGCACCATCGCCGAAATGCGCACTGGCGAGGGCAAGACTCTCGTCGCCACACTGCCACTTTACCTGAACGCGCTGACCGGGCGTGGCTGCCACCTGGTCACGGTCAATGATTACCTGGCGCGGCGCGATGCCCGCTGGATGGGGTCGATCTACGCCGCCCTGGGCTTGAGCGTCGGCATCCTGCAAATGGCGGCTGCCACCGAGAATGGCAAGAAAGCCTTCCTCTACGACCCGGCGAAGGAATCCGCGCGCGAGGACCAGGATCAGCTCCGCCTGGTGGATCGCCGCTTGGCTTATGCTGCGGATATTACATACGGCACCAATTCCGAGTTTGGCTTCGATTACCTGCGCGATAACATGACCATGCGCCTGGATGAACGCGTCCAGCGCGGCCACCACTACGCCATCGTCGACGAGGTGGACAACGTGCTGATTGACGAGGCGCGCACTCCGCTGATCATCTCCGGCCCGGCCTCCGGCGATGTGGAATGGTATGGCAAGATGGCCGTCCTCGTCCCGCAGTTACGCCCCGAGGATTACGAAATCGAAGAAAAAGACCGCACCGTCACGCTGACCGAGGTCGGCACGGCGCATGTCGAGCAATTGCTGGGCCAGCCGCTGCGCGACCCTGACCGCCCGGAAGATGTGACCCCCGAACAGGCTCGCCTCCTGGGCTACCTCGAACAAGCCCTGCGCGCCCAACATCTCTTCAAACGCAACAAGGATTATCTTGTCCAGGGGGGCAAGGTGGTCATCGTGGACGAGTTCACCGGGCGGCTGATGCCCGGACGCCGCTGGAGCGATGGCTTGCACCAGGCAGTCGAGGCCAAGGAGCGCGTCAAGGTCGAGCCAGAAAACGTCACCTACGCAACCATCACCCTGCAGAACTACTTCCGCATGTATGCCAAGCTGGCAGGCATGACCGGCACCGCCCTGACCGAGGCGGAAGAGTTCAGCAAGATTTATAAGCTCGAAGTGCTGCCCATTCCGACCAACCTGGAACACCAGGCCGTGGGGCCGGATGCGCCGCTTGTGGAAGTGAAAGCGAAGGATGAGGATGGTTACGACTATTCTTACTTCACTGCTCGAACAGCTTCTTCCCATGCGAGTGCATCGGGAGGCGGGAAGGCCTCCCCCCCTGTGGGGGGGACGGGAGGGGGGGCTCCGCAACCCTTCTTCTACCGCCGTAAAGACTTCCCGGATATCATCTACCGCACCACCGAGGCCAAGCTGCGCGCCCTGGCGCGCGAGATCGCCCGAGAGCATATCCGCGGGAGACCGCTGTTGGTTGGCACAACCTCGGTCGAGAATTCGGAGCGGCTGTCGAACCGGCTGCGGGCGGAACCCATCCGCCGCCTGATGCAGGTGCTGACCATCCGTCACACCTGGCTGGAATCTACCAACTCCGTCGAGGATGGCCGCGCCATCCCGGAGCTCGCCAGCCTGAACAAGCCGCTCGACCAGATGCGTCCCGAGGACCTGCGCTCGATGGCGCGTGACTTGGGGCTTTCGCTCAATCCTGAAGACCCGGCCAATCTATCCCGGTTGTGCGAAATTCTGGGACTGGAAGAAACAGACAAGGATCGGCTGAAGTTGGTGTTACAGGGCGGGGTGCCACACCAAGTGTTGAACGCCCGCAAGCACACCGAGGAAAGCCAGATCATCGCCGGGGCAGGGGCATTCGGCGCGGTGACGATCGCCACCAACATGGCCGGGCGCGGCGTGGATATCAAGCTCGGCGGCGACCTGGCTGAAGAGATCATTGCAGCAGTGGCGCGCGTCCTGCGCAAGGCTGGTCACAAAGACCCCTACGACATGACCTTGCAGGAACGCCGCCAGGCGCTCCAGAAGGTGGATCCTGCGCTCTACGGCATCTTTGAGACCGAAGTTAAGTTTTTCCTGAAGTTTTTCGAAGACATGGAACGCGTCAAGGAGTTGGGCGGGCTGCACGTCGTCGGCTCGGAACGGCACGAGGCGCGGCGCATTGACAACCAATTGCGCGGCCGCTCTGCCCGCCAGGGCGATCCAGGTTCTTCGCGCTTCTATCTCTCCCTCGAAGATGACCTGATGCGCCTGTTCGGCGGTGAGCAAGTCAACAACCTGATGCAGCGCCTGAGCATTGACGATGACTACCCATTGCAGGCGCGCCTGGTCAGCGGGATCATCGAGCAATCGCAACACCGTGTGGAGGGGGCGAACTTCGATGTCCGCAAGCACCTGCTTGAATACGACGATGTGCTCAACTCGCAGCGCATGAGGATCTATGCCCAGCGCGACCGCGTCTTCGAGAAAGAAGATTTGACCGAGGATGTGGGAGAACTGCTGAACCAGGAAGTCGAACGGCGTGTCTCCGAGGCCAGCGCAGGCGGCGAGCTTTGGCGGCTGTTGGGCTGGTTGGAACAGGTGCAGCCGGCTTTTGGCATTCCGGAAGGCGTCTTTCCATCATACACTTACCAACTCCTGCTACGTAAACTCACGGCTGAGCAGTCCAACCTCCACACAGCGCTGTTAGATATCGCCCGGCGGGCGCTCCAAGCTGAACATGATCATTTCTTCCGCGCCATCCAGGAACAAATTGACCATGCTGGCGAGAGCCTGGAGAGCCAGGTCAAAGAACGCGATGAAGCGCTGGACACCTTTCTCGATGCGGTACGAGAGGTTGATGCTGAACAACCGCGCCGCCCCCAGGAGGTGCTGGAGGAGCTGCAGGCCATCCTGCGCCTCCCGCTTCGGCTTTCGGGAGAACAAACGCGCGCCCTGGTGGAGGACCCGCACCAGGTTGAGGACGACATCCGTGAGCAGATCGAGACGTTCGTCCGCAACATGACCCTCACTCGCCTAATCGCCGCGATTGAATTCCGCCTTGGTGAAAGTCTTGGTATGAACGCGTCCGACCTCCAAACCCTCGACTGGGACGAGGTCGCCGCGCGCCTCGAAGAAAGGTCTCGTCAAATGCTGGAGGCGCGGCAGGAGCGACTGCTCGGTAAAGATGGCATTATCACTCGCGACCTGGATGCTGCGCTCGAACGCCAAGGCAGCGCCTCCTCCGACGAACAGGCGCTCCTACGCCTGCTGATGCTCATGGCGCAGGGAGCACGCACCTACTTTGATAGCAAAACCCACCGCCAGATGCGTCAGGTCTTCACCCGCCTGCATTACGTCTACTTGGGAAATGAGCTGTTGGCTGATATTTCTGCCGATTCCCTGACAGACGATGTATTGGATCACCTTGAACAGGCGCAAGCTGCCCAGCGCCGCGCCTGGGGTGAAAGCGAGTTGCGTCGCTTGGGCGATTCCGCCAAAGAAGATGCAGCAATACTTGGAAGCCGTGTCCAGACCGCGATCTACCGCCAGGTGCTGCTGGGGGCGATCACCGAGCTGTGGGTGGATTACCTGACGCGTGTCGAGGCGCTGCGCGTCTCCATCGGCCTGGAGGCTTACGCCCAGCGCGATCCGCTGGTGCAATACAAGAGCCAGGCTTCCGAGATGTTCCAGAACCTGCTGGCTGAAATCCGCGCCGCGGTCATCGGGCGTATTTTCCTCTACCAACCACGCGCATTCGTTGCGGCACAAGCAGAAGCAGCAGCCGCCTCTACCCAGGAATCCGCTCCGTCCGCACAGACGCAACCCGCCGCACCCAAGAAGAAACGTCACCGGCATTAGATTGTGTCTACATTGTCCCCCTATAGTCAATCCCAACAACCGCCACATGACACTTGGTACGTGACAAGTGATGCTTGTCAGGAACTGATGGATTACCAAAAACTTCCCAAAGTTGACCTCCACCGCCACCTCGAAGGCTCGCTGCGCCTGGCGACGATGCTGGATATTGCCCGTGCGCACGGCATTACCGTGCCAATTAACACCACCCGCTTGCGCCATCTCGTCCAAGTGCAGGATGGCGAACCACTCACATACCAGAATTTTCTAGCAAAGTTCGCTAACTTGCGCATGTTCTACCGCTCGCCGGAGGTCATCTTGCGCGTGACGCGCGAGGCTGTCGAAGACGCGGCGAATGACAATGTCCGCTACCTGGAGTTGCGCTTCACGCCGGTTGCCCTTAGCCGCGCCGAGCGCTTTCCGCTGGCCGATGTCATCGACTGGGTCTGCGAGAGCGCCATCGAGACTGCCGAAAAGTACAACGTGATGCTTCGCTTGATCGCCTCGGTCAACCGTAACGAAAGCCCGGAATTGGCTGAGCAGGTGGCCTGGTTGTCTGCCGATCGCATCGGCAAAGGGGTGGTCGGTCTCGACCTGGCCGGCAATGAAGCCGAGTTTCCTCTCCAGCCTTTCGCTGGTATCTTCCGCGAGGCGCAGCAGTCCGGGTTGCGTATCACAGCCCACGCCGGGGAGTGGGCCGGAGCCGAAAGCGTGCGCGAGGCGCTCAAAGTCCTGGACGCGGAGCGTATTGGCCATGGGGGCCACATTCTCGAAGATGGTACAGTAGTGGCGTTGGCCCGCGAGCGCGGCACGACCTTCGAGGTTTGCGTAACGAGCAATTACCAAAGCGGCGTCGTCCCCTCGCTGGAAGCGCATCCCTTGATGCGGATGATGGAAGCTGGGTTGAACATCACGCTGGGAACTGATGACCCCAGCATTTTACAGATCAACCTGAGCCACGAGTACCGCCAGGCTTGCGAGCGGCTGGGCATGACGATCCAGGCCTTGAAAGAGCGCATCCTGGCCGCAGCGCAGGCGACTTTCCTGCCGCAGGCAGAGAAGTACAAACTGTACGCCAGACTTATGAGAGAATTGAAGTAAAGATTTTCCCAAACATCGCCAGAGGAGTATTCATGCTAGACGATATCTTTCGAGCAAGAGCTTTCCTGAAAGTTGGAAAGAAGGAATACCTCTTCTACCGTCTCGCCGCGCTGGAAGAGATTTATCATATCGAGTTGGGCCGGTTGCCGTTCTCGATTCGCATCCTGCTGGAAGCGGCCCTGCGCCAGTGCAACGGCAGGGAGATTACCCAGGAGGATGTGGAACATATTGCGCGGTGGATCCCCCTACAGGAGGGATCCAGAGGGGGGTCGCGTCCCGGTATCCCCTTTCTCCCAGCGCGCGTCCTGATGCAGGATTTCACCGGCGTCCCGGCAGTGGTGGATTTGGCAGCCATGCGCGCCGCGATGGCACGCTTGGGCGGCGACCCGAAGCGCGTCAACCCGCTCGTGCCGGTGGATTTGGTAATTGACCATTCGGTGCAGGTGGACTTCTTCGCCAGCGCCGATGCAGCGCAACGCAACACCGAGATCGAATTCCAACGCAACCGCGAGCGCTACGAGTTCCTCAAGTGGGGGCAAAAAGCCTTTGCCAACTTCCGCGTCGTCCCGCCGATGACCGGAATCGTGCATCAAGTCAATTTGGAATATCTGGCGGATGTAGTGATGACCCGCCAGGAATCCGTTTTCTCTAAGAAAACGGGTTCCTCAGAAACCCTTGCCTTTCCCGACACCCTCGTTGGCACCGACTCGCACACCACCATGGTCAACGGGCTGGGCGTATTGGGCTGGGGGGTGGGCGGCATCGAAGCCGAAGCCGTGATGCTCGGCCAGCCAATGGACATGCTCCTACCCGAGGTGATCGGCTTCAAGCTGCACGGCAGTCTGCGCGATGGTGTCACCGCCACCGACCTTGTTCTGACCATCACTCAGATTCTGCGCAAGAAAGGTGTGGTAGATAAGTTCGTCGAGTTCTATGGCCCCGGCTTGGACAATATGTCGCTGCCCGACCGCGCCACCATCGCCAACATGGCCCCCGAATACGGGGCAACTGCCGGCTTCTTCCCGGTGGACGCCGAGACGCTGCGCTATTTACGTCTGACAGGTCGAAGCGACGAACAAGTCGAACTGGTCGAGGCGTATTGCCGCGCACAAGGACTTTTCCGCGACGCCTCCACACCCGATCCTGAATTTAGCGATACACTCGAACTGGATCTAGGGAGTGTTATACCCTCCTTGGCCGGTCCCAAGCGCCCTCAGGATCGTGTCCCCCTCGCCGAGATGAAATCGGCATTCGAGAAAACGCTGACCGCGCCGGTCAAGGAACGCGGCTACGAATTAAAGCCGGGTGATGTGAAGCGCAAAGCCAAAGTCGGCGCCCCTGCACCTACGTCGCAGGGGCAGGCCAATGGCGGCTCCTACGAGATCGGTCACGGAGCGGTGGTGCTTGCAGCCATCACCTCCTGCACCAACACGAGCAACCCCTCGGTAATGATCGCTGCGGGGTTGGTCGCCAGGAAGGCTGTCGAGAAAGGGCTGGCGGTCAAGCCGTATGTCAAAACCAGTTTGGCGCCCGGCTCGCGCGTGGTGACAGAATACCTTAAGCAGGCCGGGCTGCTCGAACCGCTCGCCAGGCTGGGTTTCAACCTAGTCGGCTACGGTTGCACTACCTGCATTGGCAACAGCGGCCCGTTACCGGGCGAAGTGGCCAAGGCAGTGGCCAGCGGCAACCTGGTCGCCGCGGCGGTCATCTCAGGCAACCGCAACTTCGAGGGGCGCGTCCACCCGCTGGTCAAAGCCAACTATCTCGCCTCGCCGCCCCTGGTGGTGGCCTATGCCCTGGCCGGGACAGTGGACATTGACATGGAAAGTGAACCGCTCGGTGCGGGTAAGGACGGCGCGCCGGTTTATCTAAAAGACGTCTGGCCTACGGCGCAGGAAATTCGCGATACTCTTGCCGCGAGCCTCACCACGGACACGTTCCGCTCCAAGTACGCGGATGTCTTCGCCGGCAGCAATCTATGGAACCAGATCACGGTGGCGGCGAGCGATCTTTACCCGTGGGAGGCGTCCTCCACCTACATCCAGCATCCGCCTTTCTTCCAGTCGCTGACGCTGGAAACGCCGCACCTCTTGGATATCCGCTCGGCGCGCGTGCTGGCCTTCTTGGGTGATTCGATCACCACTGACCACATCTCGCCCGCGGGCAACATTGCCGCCGATAGCCCGGCAGGGAAATTCCTGATCGAGCACAGCGTGGTGATGCGCGACTTCAATTCTTACGGCTCGCGGCGCGGCAACGACCAGGTGATGACGCGTGGCACGTTTGCCAACATCCGGCTCAAGAACCTGCTCGCGCCGGGCGTGGAAGGCGGCGTTACGCGCCACTTCCCGGATGGCGGACAGATGCCCATCTATGAAGCCGCGATGAAATACCAGCGCCAGGGCGCGCCGGTTATTGTCCTGGCGGGTAAGGAGTACGGCACCGGCTCCAGCCGCGACTGGGCAGCGAAAGGGACGCTCCTGCTCGGCGTCCGCGCCGTGATCGCCGAGTCCTTCGAGCGCATCCACCGTTCCAACCTGGTCGGCATGGGTGTGCTGCCGTTGCAATTTGAGCCCGGTCAGAATGCCGAAAGCCTCGGGCTGAAAGGCGATGAGGTGTTCGAAATCACCGGCCTGAGCGACGAGATGGCGCCGCAGAGCATGGTCGCAGTGAGGGCGAAGAAAGCTGACGGTAAAGAGATCAAGTTCAAAGTCAAGGCGCTGCTGAACACACCGTTGGAGGTGACGTATTACCGCAACGGCGGCATCCTGCATACCGTTCTACGTAATATGGTTCGCGGCTGAAATGGAACCCAAACAACATTCGCGAAATTCGCCATTTCGCGTCATTCGCGTTAAGAATAATTCACTAGGGATAGGATACACCATCCTCCAAACCCTGGCATTTTTCATTCTTATCGCCGCCCTGCTGGAAAGTGCTGCACGAACGAGCCTGGCAAGCAAATTACTCCCCTATCGGACGTTCGGAAGCTGGCACTATCAACTTGATCTCAAATGGTCGCTCCTAATACAATACGTTGCTGACAATGGCGGCGTGGATGTGATCGTTATAGGCAATTCACTGGTGGATACCGGAGTAGTCCCCGAGGTGATTGCCCAAACTTATTTCGAAAAGACCGGTTTGAAGCTGAGGGTATTCAATTTTGGCATTGGCGGCCTGACGGTCTCCCCAAGTTCGGTAAACGCGAAGCTGCTCGTCGATACCTACCATCCTGGGCTTTTGATATTCGTCACCGAAATGAGAGATTACGATGCGACGAATGGAATTAGAACGAAATCCAAATATCTTTCCGACGCCTGGATGCAATACCAAACGGGGAATTTCAATCCCAAAGGTTGGCTCGTTGATCACTCAGTAGCGCTTCAACATTACTTGCCCTACCGGAATTGGATGCGGACTGATTTCCCCAACACATTTGCAACATATCTGAATACAGTTCATGCTACCTCCGCCACCGGCTACGAAAACGATCTCGCGAGAATGAAGACGGACACAATTCCCGATCCACGCACCTCCGCAACTAACCCTTACTTCAGCAGTCTCCCCTACCAGATTGATTCATCCCGATTAGAGGATTTGCAGTCTATTCTTGACCTTGCCAAGGATGGCGGGCCGCACATCATCGTCGTTGAAATGCCGGCTCATCCCGTTTTCTTCGAATTTGCGGGCGGGGAAGCAGTTCACGAAGCGTTCAAGGAGAAGATTGCCGAGTCAGTGCAAGCTGGGGGCGGGATCTTCCTGTCAGCGACTGACGAGGTGACAATCCCACTAGATGGGCGCGCCAACCCGGCGCATTTGAACTGGAAAGGCGCGCCAATATTCAGCGCCTACCTGGGCGAGAAGCTCGCTGCGCTGACGGATCAAGCGGGGATGATGTTCGTCAAAAAACCAGAACAGAAGTAGCCCGCGATGAACATCACCACGCTTGTCTTCGCCGCCTTTGCGCTAATCGTTATCGCCGGTTACAGATTACTCCCGGTTCGCTTTAAGAAAATCTGGTTGTTCATGGCCTCCCTGGGCTTCCTGCTCACCTGGGCTTGGGAATTCGCTGCCATCCTATTCGTGATTGGAACGGTCAACTATTTTCTCGGCAAGTGGCTTGGCGAAACCAAAGAAAGAGGCAAGGCGATCCTCTGGATTGGGATTGTATTCAACATATTCGTCTTACTGATCTTCAAGTACAGTGACTTCTATCTGCCTCACCTCGCCTCCTTCCTGGCGCGGCTCGGTCTGGGGAAGAACAGCGAGGGCCTCCAGCTATTGATGCCCATCGGCCTTTCGTTCACGACACTTCAAATGATCTCTTACCTGGCGGATATTCACAAGCGCATCGCGCCGCCAGAAAAACGATGGCTTGAGTTCACTCTCTATGTCCTTTATTTTCCAAAGCTGATCTCCGGCCCGATCGAACGCGCCAGGGTCTTCATTCCCAGGCTGGATCATCCGCAGCCGTTTTCCGTCGAATCCATTGGCCGAAACTGTGCGCTGATCGTCGTCGGCCTGACCCGCAAGCTGCTCTTTGCCAACGTGCTCAACGCGCTGATCCCCGCGACCGCCTTCACCCAACCGTTGAACTACTCTGCCCAATTGCTGCTGCTTTGGCTGGCGGCGTACGCCTTCGGCCTCTACAATGACTTTGCCGGTTACACCAGCATCGTGCGCGGCGTCAGCGGGCTTCTGGGCATCGAGCTGACCAGCAACTTCAATACGCCATACTTCGCACGCAGCATTGCCGAATTCTGGGAACGCTGGCACATCAGCCTCTCGAACTGGCTGCGCGACTACATCTTTTTCCCACTTTCCCGCCTGCTGCGACAAAGATTTCCACAGCCCGACCACCTCGCCAACTTCATCCTGCCTCCATTGGTTACCATGCTGGTCAGCGGCATGTGGCACGGCTTGACGTTCAACTTGCTGTTGTGGGGCGGTTTGCACGGTGCATTCCTGGTGGCCGAGCGCATCCCGTCGTTGTGGTTGCCCAAGGTCGCGTTGGATGCGCTTCCCAAGTGGCGACAGGCGGCGGGCAGGCTGCTTACCTTTGCGCTGGTGGCAGCGGCCTGGCTTCCCTTCCGCATGGATTTCGTTACGGCGAAACGCTATTTTGCCGGTATCATCCTCCCATCCCATTGGCTCAAGATGGATTTCTTGTGGATGAGTGAGGTGTTCAAAGGCCGCCTGCCGCTCGGTGACGTATACGGCTGGAACATCCCCGACCCACGCATTCTGCTGGTGTTATTGCCTGCCATCTTATTGGACTGGGCGCAATACCGCCACAAGGATGAGTTGTTCTTCCAGAAATGGCCGCGTTGGAGGCGCGCCGCGCTGTTCGCTCTCATGGCCTTGGGCTTGCTGTTCGTCTCTTTTGCAGATTCGGCCGCCCCGTTCGTTTATCAGGGATTTTAGCAAAAGGATAACGAAGAGCCCGGTTGTGTGTTTTATAAGCATACTCGATAAGGCCAGGAGGGGCTCTTGTCACACAACCTGCTCTACATATTCGGGCGCAGCGTAATTCGCGCCTACGCACGCTTGATGCTGCGGATGGACATCCACTGGCACGCCGCGCTGCCGTCGGGGCCAAAACTCTTTGTCGCCAACCATCCCAGCGCGACCGACCCCTTTCTCATCCACCTCGTCTCGCAGCAACCGATGAGCGTGATGATCACGGCGAAAGCCTTCGCCGTGCCAATGTTTGGGGGTTTCCTGCGTCGACTTAAGCAGATCCCGGTCGGCGAAGGCGGCAACGGGGCATCGCTGAGTGAAGCCCGCAGCGCCATCGAGCAAGGTCATTCGGTGGCGATCTTTCCTGAAGGGCAATTCTCCCCGCAAGGCGGCGGTTTTCACGCCCCACGCAGCGGGGCGGCGCGCCTGGCGTTGGCGACAGGGGTGTCGGTGGTGCCGGTCGGCATCTACCTGCCACGTGAGCGCAGCCTGCGCATCACCAGCGGGATCAGTGGGACGAAATCCACCGGATACTGGTATCTGCGCGGACCTTACGGAATCACCGTCGGTAAGTCAGAGCATTTCCTGGGGGACGTTGAGGATCATGAATATGTCCAGAGCGTGTCGCATTCGATCATGCAGCGCATCCGTTCGCTGGCATACGAAAGCGAGCAGCGCACACGCCGGCGGAAAATGACTCTGGCCGGTTCGCCAGCCTGAAAGAGAAAGTTTTCTCTAGCCGTCTTCAGATGGCTTCGTAACCTTAGCCGGGGTTTCAATCCCCGGCTTTCCTCCCTTTCAGGAACGCCTTTTCGTTGATCGCGATGTGCTTTTCCGGCACATGCGCCCGGATGGTCTCCAGCCACTCAGATTCGGGGGTATCTAGGAGCGCCGAGAGCGCGCCCAGGATGGCGACGTTGGCCGTCTTGGAATTGCCAACGCTCGCGGCGATCGCCTCGCCGTTCACCCAATGCACCGCCCCGGCCGCCTCGGACAAAATCGAGCGAACCCTCTCGCTGTCCGGATACTTGATATCCCCTGCCTTGACCGTGATCGGCTCGATGGCCTGGTCGTTGACCAGCACACTGCCGCCGGGCCGCAACTGGTCGACGTAGCGCAGCGCTTCCAGCTTCTCGAAGGCGACTAATATATCCACCTCGCCCTTGCCGATGATGGGCGAAAATACCTGCTCACCCCAGCGCACGTATGAGGTGACACTTCCGCCGCGCTGTGACATGCCGTGGATCTCGGCCTTCTTGGCGTCGTAGCCCAACCGCACGCCCAAATCAGCCAGAATGTCGCTCGCCAGCAGCGTGCCTTGCCCGCCCACGCCCACAAGCAGGAAGTTTATATTTCTAAAAGGCTTCTTATCGGTCATAGTGCTATCCTCAACAAACATTTCTGAACCGCGAAGGCCGCGAAGAACGCGAAGAGGGCTTTTCCTTCGCGAAGATGTAGGGCGGCTTTCCATAGCCGCCGATCTTGTGGCGGGTAAGAAACCCGCCCTACGCGTCCAAAACGCCCATTTGCTCGCGGAACAGAATCGCGTCGCGCGGGCAGACTTGGGCGCAGATCTCGCAGCCGGTGCACATCGCCGCGTCGATATCCGCCAGCGGGCGGCCCGTCTTGGCGTCCAGCTTCCCGGATTTCAGGATCGCCGGACAGCCGATGCGGAAGCAGAGCGTGCAGCCGTTGCACTTCTCCTCGACCACTTTCAGGGGCAGCCACTCTTTACGCTCCTCCGGCAGCAAGGCGCAGGCGTGACGTGTGATCAGCACCGCCGGACCTTCTTCCTTGAGCCAGGTTTTCAGCGTCTTCTCGATGGATTTGACATCCAGCGCATCCACAGTCGCCACGCGGGTGATGCCCAGGGCGCGGACGAGCGGCTCAAGCTCGATCTCCACTGTCTCCTTCTGTTGGAGCGTTCGCCCGGTGCCGGGATTCTCCTGGTGACCGGTCATGCCGGTGATGCGATTGTCCATGATGATGGTGATGACGTTGCTGCGGTTGTAGGCCACGTTGAGCAGCGCCGGGATGCCGGTGTGGAAGAAGGTCGAATCGCCCAACACCGCAAAGTGACGCTCGCGATCGCCAGCCACCGCCCCGCCGTGCGCCACGCCAATGCTGGCGCCCATGCAGCCGCAGGTATCCTGCGCGCTGAGCGGCGGGATGACGCCCAATGTGTAACAGCCGATGTCGCCGTTGATTGGCAGGCCGAGCTTGTGGAGAATGTAGAGCGTGCTGCGGTGTGGGCAGCCGGCGCACAGCACAGGAGGGCGGGCGGGGAGGCCCCCCCCTACCCCCCCCATTTTCGTTGAAAATGGGGGGGGGGGCAGGAGGCCGGCCTGCTCTGCTGCGAGGCGCACCGAGGCCGGGTCCAGCTCGCCGATCAGCGGAAAGATGGTCTTGGTCTGGGGATAATAGGCCGTCCCCTGTGGCGCGTAGAGCTTGATGCCCATCAGCCGCACCTGCTCCTCGATGAACGGGTCCAGTTCCTCCAGCACGACCAGGCGTTCGACGCGCGCGGCAAAATCGGCGATCATGCGCTTGGGCAACGGGTAGACCATGCCCAGCTTGAGCGTGCTGGCTTGCGGGAAGACCTCGCGGGCGTACTGGTAAGCCACGCCGGCGGTGATGATGCCCAGCGACTGGTCGCGCATCTCGATGCAGTTGTGGGGGTAAGTCTCAGCGAACTCGGCCAAGTCGAGGATGCGCTGCTCGATGACCGGATGCCGCTTGCGGGCATTGGCCGGGATCATCACGTACTTGGTTGGGTTGCGTGGGTACTTCTCGATGCGTGGCGGAACTGCATGGCGTTCCCCAACCTCGACCAGGGTGCTGGTATGGCATAGGCGCGTCGTCAGCCGCAGCAGCACAGGTGTATCGAATTGCTCGCTTAGGTCAAAGGCGGCAATGGTCAGGTCTTTGGCCTCCTGGCTGTCGGCGGGCTCCAGGCAAGGGAGGCGGGCGAACTTGGCGAACTGGCGGTTATCCTGCTCGTTCTGCGAGGAGTGCATCGAGGGGTCGTCCGCCGAGACGATCACCAGCCCGGCCTCCGCGCCGGTCATCGCCGCGTAGAAGAAAGCATCCGCGGCCACGTTCAGCCCGACGTGCTTCATGGTAGCCAGGGCGCGCCGCCCGGCATACGCCGCGCCGATGGCCGCATCCAGGGCGACCTTCTCGTTCGGCGCCCACTCGGCATAGACGCCGGGGAAGCGGGCAAAGTGTTCCAGTATCTCGGTGCTGGGCGTGCCGGGATAGGCCGAGGCGACCGTCACGCCGGCCTCCCATGCGCCGTGCGCGACTGCCTCGTCGCCGGAAAGTAGTCGTTTCATGCAGGCTCCTTTACATCATTCATCTCTAGAAAATCTGCCCTCCCCACAAGAAATCCTGAAAACCCGGCGTCGCGAATCTTCCCACCATCCATCTTTGCTTGAAACCTTGCTTCCCTGCGATCCGATTCAACTTTTCGTGATCCGATAATGTGGGATGGTATTTCACTTCGAATGCAACAGGCTTTTCCTGTTTCAAAACGAAATCAACCTCGTACTCGCTCCCTTTTGCGAGATAGGATAACTCGCCATAGCGCGACAGTTGATTGTGGATGGCATTCTCGAACAACGCGCCTTCGCTGACCTGCGCAAGGATACAGGCAATCCCATTGTCGCAAAAATAGAGTTTCTTTCCGAGCGACGCAGGTTTGTCCCCGCCGGCATAAGCAGGGAGGCGCGCGATCACATAGGTTTTCTCCAGAAATTCCAGAAACTGCGAAAGCGTCGGGCGAGAAACCCCCACCACGGAGGCGAGTTTCGTCATGTCCACTTTGTTGCCAATCCGCAAGGCCAGCACGCGCAGGAGTTGTTGCAGCTCGCCCATTTTCTGAAAATCTGCCAGCGTACGGACGTCGATATTGATGTACGATGAAAATATATCGTTCAGGATGTCCTTGCGAACGGACAGACGTTCTTCCAGAACCACACTTGGCAAACCGCCAAATAACAGATAATCCGCATAATGATCTTTCAGACGCTCGAATTCATACGGGTCGAAACGCATATCGGCGAATTGCCCCCGCGGCTGGTAAGGGACGCTGCGAAAGCCAAGGAACTCGCCAAATGCCAGAGGAAACATTTCGAAAACGACTTTCCGTCCCGCCAGCGATTCGGTGAAATAATTCTTGAGATAGAACGAACTCGACCCCGTGAGCAAGAACTTGATCGGATAATTGTCCATCAGATACTTGACCACGCTCGGCAAGTTTGGTACGTATTGAATTTCATCCAGCGCCACCGACATCGGCTGGGACGAATCCAATCCGCGATTGCGGAGAAAATTGATCACCAGATCGTAGTTGCTCTCTTGAAATACGGCGCGCTGGTCGAGGCGTTCCAGGTCGAGATAAATCTTGTTTCCAGACGGAATTTGATCGAGCAGCCAGCGCACGGACGTGGTTTTCCCGACGCGGCGCATTCCAGTAATAACAAGCGCGCGGCGATCCGCCAGCGCCTCTTTCATGGCGGGGAAAAGGTAACGGGGGTACGTGGACATAAGTCTATTTTACAGAAAGTGGATGGGTTTGTAAAGTGGCATTTTACACTTTCCCCATCGGGGTGGGTACGGGCAAAGTGCTCCAAGATCTCGGTGCTGGGCGTGCCGGGATAGGCTGAGGCGAACGTCAAGCCGGCCTCCCACGCGCCATGCGCTACCGCCTCATCGCCGGAAAGTAGTCGTTTTATGCAGTCTCTTGTTGGAGGCAGGGCGGATTGCCAATCCGCCCTGCGCAGATGGAAAGTGGTTTAATGGTAATCCCTGTTGAAGGGAGGCGTTTCGCCATATTTCCCCTGGCTATAAAAGAAAAAGCGCGCTGTTACGGCGCGCTTAAAGGATTGGCTTTGTGGAGCGTTCCCGTGGAAGGTCTCCGGTTCTTGCCGGGAAAAGGAAAGCGCAGGGAAAGCCGGGGTTGGCCTGCTCTCTATTTCCTGAACGCTTGATGGGCTTGAGCGTAGATGCGCAGGGCGGCCGCGAGATAGCGTTGATAATTCTCGCCTTGCGCCTTGAACCATTCCATTACCTCAGGCTCGACCTCCACCGTTACCTTCACCTTTGGCTTTGGCATCCGCCATTTTGCTGTGGCGAAGAATTCCTCGGTAAGAGGTGGAATTTCTGAAGTATCAACCATATCGTCGGTCAGCGCATCAAAACGTTCCAAATTCGTCTTTGTAGGTTTGTTCATATCGCTTTCTTTCATCGCTCGTGGCTTTGCGGAGCGTAGTATAGCCCTATCACGATTATATGGCAAGTCGGATTATGCCATAACGAGCAAGCGAATGTTTGGCGCAGAACATTCACAATGGAATAAACGCAGCGACGGGACGGGCAACGCGTTCCAAAACGCAAGATGCTCTTCACCGCTGCAAGCCGCGAGTGTGACCTTTCACGCTGATCGGATTTCAGGTCCACATCTGCCACCAGTTGTAGAGGTTCTTCCAGCAACCTTAAATTTTTCCCGCGTCAATTGACACCATTCTTAATTAGGACTTACGCAAGACTGAGAGATTGACGATAGTCAAGAAAGGCGTTATTGTTGGTGCATGAAACCGAAAAAGGAACGAGTAACGCGATTGGACTATTGTCAGTATTTGCTGGTGAGCCAAA
>Ga0233425_10000750_pt1 | contig 80625 bp, 101 predicted proteins | sample Watercolumn_Towu_2_FD_181712 | JGI IMG/M metagenome (GOLD analysis project Ga0233425, IMG submission 181712) | Freshwater microbial communities from Lake Towuti, South Sulawesi, Indonesia - Watercolumn_Towuti2014_140_MG | ecosystem: Environmental > Aquatic > Freshwater > Lake | place...
AAACCCACCCCCGGCATACATAAATTTTGTATTTTGAAATGATTACTGCATTTTTTCTTCTATAATTGATTGAAAAACAGAATATGGTTGTGCTCCACTTATTTGATTTCCAGAATTATCAGGTCCAATTATGATAAATGTTGGAGTTGACGTCGCGCCAGTTTTTATGGCAATGTTTTTGTTTTCTTTAACTCTGTTTTCATACTTGCCAGAATCAACACATTCGTTGAATTTTTGCGCATCTAGTCCAGAAAGTGTAGATGCAAGCTCCTTTAGTTTTGCACCTCTTGCCCATCCATCATTTTCATGTCCTTGGTTTTTGTACAAATGGTCATGATACTGCCAGTATAGTCCTTGCTCATCTGCACAATAAGCAGAAGCATGCGCCTTGAGCGAATCAGAGCCAACTATTGGCAAGTCAATGTAGATTAGCTTGACTTTGCCTGTTTCAATGTAATCTTTTTCCAGTAGTGGTTTTGTCTGCAAATTCCACCTTTGGCAAAATGGACACTGATAGTCACCAAATTCTATTACTGTTACAGGAGCAGATTCCAACCCAAGGACTGGGGAACCATTGTTTGTGTCCATTGTTGTCTTGGTAGTACTTAGATCTATTCCGCCAGTTGACACCACAATACCAATTATTGCTGCAATTGCAGCTATAATTCCAATTCCGATAAACTGTGATTTGCGAGATGATTTTTCTTTTTTGTTCTTGCCCACAAATCTGGTCTTTTGTGTTGTTTAAAAAACATTATTCAGGATTTTTTGGCAATTATTAGATCTACCAGATATTGTAGATTTGCTCTGTCGTGTAATTTCAAATTCCATTGTATATGACTTGACTCTTTTGTTTTACTTGATATAATAAAGCCAAGTTTGGTCAGCTCCTTTCGCAAGGCACCAGAGTATAACGGTTCTTTGACTGATTTTACATCTCTTTCATAGTCATACGGATCAGATAGAATCAGAGTTCCGCCTTTTTGAACTTGGACTGAGAGTAATTTTACAAGTTGTTTTGGCTCTATTATCTCAAAGAGGTTCAGGCCTAATACAAGACTAAATTTTGTGTTGCCAAATGGATGTTCTAGAGAATCGGCAACAAAAAAATCTAGATTTCGCTTGTTTGATTTTTTTGCTTTTTGTATGGCATAAAATGACTTGTCTATTCCAAATACTTGTTTTGATTTTTTTGCCAGATATTCACTCATAATTCCAATTGAGCAACCATGTTCTAACGCAAGATCTGCATCAAAATTTAGTGATTTTTTTATTACGTCATAAAATTTGGATTTACTATTTTTTTGGTAAATTTCAGCCCATCTTTTTTCAATTGTAGAGAAATCCTTGTTTTTTCCTGTTTTACCTAGCGTTGTTTTGATTAATGATTTCATTGGCTCAGTTTTAACAGACAAGAGCAATTCTCCACCAAGTCTTGGCCTGTTTGATAGATAGTTAGTAAAATCATCATGCAGAATTGCTACCCTGTGAATGATAGGATAGAATAGACCACATTTTGAGCAGATAAGAAGTCCTTCCTCAATTTCTTTGTCTTGCCGGTATGATGTCAGCTCAAGCTCATAGTGACACCTGACACATCTAACATAATCAAGACTTGACTGGTGCAAATCAAATTCAGTCACCCCAAAACGAATTAAACTTAATGTTATAGTCAAAAACCAGTTAATGTTAAATTGTCTGCCAAAAGCTCAGACAATCAATGACAGAGCTTGAAGAGTTTGCAGATGCTTTATTGGATCAGATCTCAGTCGAAATAAACGAAGAAAAGGACATTGCAAATCTTTCTTCAAGGATTTCCGAAGATCCAGAGTTTGCCGTAAAATTTGAAACGCCTGAGCAAATTGCACAAAAAATCATGCCTGAGCTAAAACAAAAAATTGTAGAATTCACTGGCATATCTCCAAGCCAAGACATCAAGATAGAATTTCCAGATCTTGAAAATCTAAAAAAAATCAAAGGCAGAAAGGTCTTTGCAACACAAGACGCTATCGAATTTGTAAACAAGTTGTTTGCAGCACTGGCAGGACAAGAACGACAGTCAATAGCTGCGACAATCAAAGAAGATACGGCCAAGTTTTTGGTCTATTCTACATACGCAAAATCCTACATTTCAAAGATATCCACCACGTATGGCGATTATCTAGACAATACAATCTATGTGAATAATTTTGTCCTTTCTAGCTATCCTCAGATAATTTTGTACAAGCAGGGAAAACCATATTCTCTGCGATATGAAATCGTAAAATCTGGCTATATTGGAGCACTAAAAATGACCATATTAGAAGAACTTGTCCATTCCATCCAAAAAAACCTCTACGACCAAAACAAGGCAGCCGTAATCGAGGTAAACAAAATAAACGAAGAGCTTGCAAAAATAATTCTAAATTTGGATGATTCTACTGCAAACAAGTTATCAGAATATTTGCAATTGCCAGATGTCCCACCAGAATTTCCAATTGCAAAAAGAGCAAATCTGTTCTTTGCACTAAATCCAGATAATTTTATTGTCAATGTACTAGGTCCTGATGTCATGACGTTTACAAAAGTCGAAATCGACCCAACTATTTCTGCAATGATTCCACAATTGCTTGATATCTATCAGAGATGGCTTGGACCTATACAACGACACCACGCCGCATTTTCCACAATGGAAGGCATGGCAGAGTTTTGCGTACAAAGTATTCTAGCAAACGATGATGATTTTGCGCAATACCTGACTACATTCATGGGAACTGACATTTCGTCATACCAAGTAAGAAAGCACATGGGAAAAGACCTGGCAAGTGCAGTCTATTCAAAATATGGCAAAGAGACATTTACAATTTTGATTCAGAATCCACCAAATACTCGTGAGCTCAAGGACTCTCAGTTATATCTAAAGAGAATCAGCCAGAAATAATGGAAAGATCATTTGATCCATTTGTTGCAGAATGGATTGCGTTTTCCTCAGACCCAAAGTACAATCTGGTTGAAAAATGCCTCAAGCTTGCGCAAATCTTGGAATATCCAAACTTGGACATAGAGTCCAACATACAAAAAATCAACGATATAGCAAAATCACTAAAGGTGATGCTGTCTGATGTGAAAAATCCTACATATCTGATATCAATGCTAAATGAGCACCTCTTTGATAGATTACAATTCCATGGAGATACTGATGATTACTATAATCCAAAAAATAATTTCTTAAATGAGGTATTGACAAAAAAGAGTGGAATTCCAATCACGCTGTCAATTCTGTATGTAGAAATTGCAAAAAGAATAGGCCTAGACTTGAAGATCTGCGGGTTTCCAAGCCATGTTGTGGTAAAGCATAATGAGGAAATGATTTTGGATCCATTTGGCGGCGGACGGCTATTGTCTATGGAAGATTTGGAAGAAATTTTGTATCGTAATTTTGCCGAAGAAATTGAATTCTCGCCTGAATTTTTAGATGAGCTGCCAGAAGACAAGATTCTAGTCAGAATTATTAGAAATCTGAAAAACTCGTATGCCCAATCGTATGCATATGACAAAGCATTGCGATGTGCAGATATGATACTTGCAGTGGAACAAGATTCGCCTGATGAGATAAGAGACAAGGGAATCATACTAGAACGAACACAAAAATACGATCAAGCACTTGTCCTGCTTAACAAATACCTAGAGATATTACCAGAGGCAGCAGATGCAGATTTTGTCCTAGAATTAATTCGAAATATTAGAGAAAAGCCTAGTCAATAATTGATGTAACGTCGCGGCCACGTTTGATTTGTGAGATTTCGTGTCTTGCTAGCTTGTTTCGTAGTGCCTTTTTGAGAACGTCTACTTCATTTCGTAGTGCTGCTATTTCATCTTCTAGCTTGGCTACGCGCTCGTAAATTGTCTCGCCTTCAGAACTCATTATACCGTACAATCAGAAAAAGAGCTTAAAAATTTATGGGTTAATTTTATTCTCAGCTTGCTCTACAAATCAAACTCTTGGTTGCAAGAGGCACACTTGGCATGCTCGGCACCAACTTGGCCAATAATGAAGATTCGACCTACGGTCTGACATTTTGGGCAAAATCCGGTCGTGACATTTTTTGGACCTGTCTTGATTATTTTTTGTGTCTTTCGACGTCCCATTATAGACAACACTTGGGATTCGTCTATTAAGTTTAAGGATTTGAAAAGCGCGGGGGATGGGATTTGAACCCACGGGTCCTTACGGACATGGGATTAGCAATCCCACGCCCTACCAGGCTAGGCGACCCCCGCTCAAGGTCTGAAAATACCAATCTGTAAATAAATTCACTCGTTATTCTTCGCCAGAACGAGTGTAATGCTCAACTATGCTTTCTAGTGGGATTTTTTTGCCGCCGACAATTTTGAGGTCGACATGAACTTTCTTGTTTTTTATTGTGATGATATTGTATGTATTCTCAAACAGTCCTCTAACTCGTTCAGACGATGCAGTTCCTGCATTTACTATTGACAAGCCCTTAAAGTTCCAAATCCATGGCCTGTGCTTGTGCCCACACAACACCAAGTTCACCTTTGTTGCCAAAATTGTCCTTAGGACATCGCCTGCATCGATTACTTCGACTCGCGCAGAGCCAGTGTCTGGAATACCAACCAAATGGTGATGCATTGCCAAAATTTTGACCTTGTTTGCATATTTTTTCATAGTTCTTTCTAGCCATAGGTTTTGCCTGTATCCTACTTCGCCTTCATCTCGGTCTGGCCTTGCAGTTCCTATTGTAATTACTATTACATCACCTCCAAGATCGTTTACTGTTTCAAATGGAAAATGTTTTTTGAATAACAGATATCCAGTGTTTCTATAGTCATGATTTCCTGGTAGAGCAATGACTTTTTTGGTTTCCAGTCGAGATATTAGGGATTTGCATTTTTCATATTCTTTGGACAGTCCTTCATTTGTAAGATCACCAGTCAAGATTACTGCGTCTGGCTTTAGCTCATTTACTTCGGATATTACCTTTTCAAATATGGTTTCTTGAAATTGCGAGCCGACATGAATGTCAGATAACTGGACAATTATCATCAGCTTGTGTTGATAAAAAACGCAGTAATTTAGTCTTGTGAATATAGATTTTTTTAAAATTTGTAATTGTTTAGAAAAAAATGAAAATTTTCTAGTTAGAGTTAAATATGCAGATCTGCAAGCATCGCTGTTTTGGCAAAGCAGTCTGCAATTATTAGAGGAGACGGTACTGGTCCTGAGCTTGTCGATGCAATGTTGCATGTTCTAAAAGCATGCAATACCCAATCTGAGCTGATTTTATGCGATGCCGGCTCCGAACAATGGGAAAAACACGGAGGCGCCACATACATTCCAGATTCTACAATGAAACTACTAGAAGAAAGCAACGCCTGCTATAAAGGACCAACTACCACCATTCCAAGACCAAATGCGCCAAGAAGCGTAGCAGTAACCATACGCCAGAAATTTGAGCTATACTCCAATATCAGACCAATCAAAACATACGACAGATTATCGCCTACCAAAAAGCTCGACTTTGTATGTTTTAGAGAGGCAACAGAAGGACTCTATGCAGGAATTGAGTTCAGAATTTCTGAGGATGCTGCAATTGCAATCAGAAAGACAACCCGCAAAGGCTGCCAAAGAATTGTAAAATCAGCATTTAGCTGGGCAAAGCAGCACAACTTAAAAAAGATCTTTGCCATTACCAAACGAAACATTCTCAAAGAAACCGACGGTATATTTTGGAGCGAAGTCGAAAAAGCAATCAAAGAAAACCCAGGAATTGATGTTGAGGAATATTATATCGACAATATGACGCAGCAGCTAGTCAAAAACCCAGAAAGATTCAACAATTCTGTTTTGCTTAGTACCAATTTATTCATGGATATTATATCGGAATGTGCATCTGGAAACATTGGTTCTATTGGGAATGTGTATTCTGCAAACATTGGGGATTCATACGCAATGTTTGAGCCAGCACATGGAAGCACCCCAAAATACAAAGGAATGAACAAGGTAAATCCAACTGCTGCTGTTTTGTCAGGTGCATGGATGGTTGAATATTTGGGTGAGTCTCATATCAAAGATGCAGTGTTTTCTGCAACAGAGCAGGTAATCAATGAGGGAAAATACGTCACATATGACATTGGTGGTAATGCAACCACATCAAAGATGGCAGAAGTAATTGCTGATCTAGCAAAGCAAAAGTTACGAAAATAATTTTATTGCCTTTACAATAATTAGTTCTTCAAAAAACAATTTCTTTTTTGCTAGAATGGTAACGTCAAATCCTAGCAATCTTGTTTTTTCCATCAGTTTTTGATAGTTTGCCAAAGATGATGTCAGATACAGCATTTTTCCGCCTGGCTTTAGGCATGAACTTGCAGATTTTATTATATCATGTGTTATTTCGAGTCCTTCTTTTCCCCCATCAACTGTTTTATCTTCTATAGTATCTGATGGCAGATAGGGTAAATTACACACGACAAGATCGAATTTTGCACCTAATGCATCTGCGCCAGTACAGCAAACTCCATTTTGGATTTTTTGATTCTGAGTTGTAATGGTAACATGATCAATGTCAGTAGCTATTACAAGCTCAAAGTTGTTTTCCAGTATTTTGGTTAGATAACCGGAGCCTGTGCCTATCTCTAGTGCGGAATGTCCCTTTTCGTCTTGTATGTGGTCTGCTAGAAAAAATGTGTCTTCTGCTGGCTCGTATCTAGCTGATTTGCTTTGCAATTTTGATTATCTCGTCTGGGTTTAGCTCTTCTAGTCTTTTATCTGATTGTATAGATTTGCCAAAGGATTTTGCAATGTTTGTTATGGTCTTTCTTCTATGTGAGAAGAGTTTTTCTACAGAATCAACCAAATCTTGTGTAATCTGTTTTTTTGGTACCAATTTCAATACTATAGAGTCTACCTTTGGAGGTGGCAAAAAGTTGTTTTTCCCAACCTTGATTATTTTTTCCACATCAAAACAATGATGCGATACAACAGAAATTGCGTGTATGTCCCTCCCAGAAGACACTAGCTTGTCTGCAAATTCTTGCTGTACCATTATAACAGCTGATTTGAATTTTTTTTGCGCAAGCCATTCTATTGCACGTTTGCTTTCAGAGTACGGCAGATTCGACACAAAAATGGTAAAATCAACATCAGAATCAAAGCCATCACCGTACATTATCTCCAAGTTTGGAATTTTAGAGAATTTCAGTATGGCATCAGAATACAAGGATTCGTCTGCTTCAATAGATATTACAGATCTTGCGTTTTCGCATAATAATGTAGTTAAAATGCCGTGTCCTGTGCCTATCTCTAATACAGTATCTTTTGGAGTGATCTGAGCAGCCTCGATTATTTTTCTTGCAATGTTTTGTGATTTGAGAAAGTGTTGTCCCAGTCTCTGGCGCCTATTTTTTGACAAACAGTGTCACTTTGACTTCGCCGGTGATTTCATCCATTATTCTGTCAATGATGTGCTTGATTGGCTCTTTTAGTCCGACTCGTTCCTGTAGATCTTCAAAGCTGGCAAACTTGGTTTTTTCGCGTTCTTCTAAAATGGTCTTCATGTAGGTTTTTCCAATTCCTGGAATCAATTCCAGCGCATGAATTCTTGGTGTTAGCGGCTGTGCGTTGTTGATGTAATCTACAAATCTTTTCTCATTGTTTGTTATTATGGTTGTTACAACGTTTTTTAGCTCACTTTGTGCAGCTGCAGAAATGTGTGCATATTCTAATTTTCCCAACACTGATGTGATTTTTGTTCTTCCTTCTTTGCCAATATAGATTCGCTCACCAATGTCAAATGTGGTATTGTCCATTCCCAAGACCTCAAGCAATGTCAGTCTATCTTCGCCAATTGCTGTTATGATAATGCCTTCACGTCCGCGAACTGTGGTTGCCCTTCCACGAGTAACATAGTCTAGAACGTAAGCGTATTCCTCATACTTGCGTGGTGTGCTATAACTCCTTTCCAAGAAAACTCACTGTATATCCTAAGAGTTCCCCTTGATAATGTTTAGAATTTTTTCTAGTGTTTCTGCTAGGATGAGCTTTTTCCATCCGAATGTGAATGCGCGTAGCTCTGCCAGTGATGTTGGCATGATATTGACAATTTCTACTGCTTCTTCTTCTGTCAATCCGCATTCTTTTTTAAGCTCTTGCTTGACTTTTTTTGCAGATTTAGCGTCAAGCTTGGCAAACTTGGTAACATAATCATGAGTCCATCGCTGAATCTGATCCATTTTGTCAGCGTCTTCTTTTTCCAAAATCTCTTTTACTTCGGCCAATGAAATTGGCTGACTTTTCTTTACTTGTTCCATTATTTCACACCAAACGGTTTGATATGGTCCAATCTAGTGATTAAGGTTTTCGTCTTGTTACCTAATTTGACATCTATTGTTACGGCACGTCTTCCAACTGCTGTAATTGTTCCCACTTTACCGTGGTAACGTCTGTGTGGAAGTGATTTGTGCTGTCTTGGATCTACGATTACTAGAGCCTGCTCGCCTTGTTTGTATTCTCTCATCAAAAACGCAACTCCTCGTGGTCTTTGCTTTGTTAATGCGGATCTTGACTTGTGTCTGAATCCATGAGAGTGGCCAGATGGCTTCTTTGTAGTCATAAAGAAAAGGGTTTGGAGCCCTTATTTTAAACCTTAGACCTATTCCTCTTCGGATTTTTTCTTCTTTTTGGTCTCATCCTCAGGATCGGCAACTCCGCCTTCGGTAACTGTAAAGATTACCTCTTCTTCTGGATGATGAGGACTGTCTACCATTCGGGCAATTCGTTTTTTGCCAGATTTTTTGAAGTAGATTCTGTACGTGCTAGTGTGTGCAACTACGTTTCCACCAATTGGTTTTGTTGGGTCACCAAAGAAGACATCTGGAGATGCCATAACTTGGTTTGTTGCTACTGCTGCACAGTTGTATGTTTCCGCTGTTCTAACCAACAGGTGCATGAATCGATTTAGTCTTTGTTGTCGCTCAGATAGAGTACCTCTTCCAAGATATTCTGATCTAAACAGACCCACTGCAGAATCTGCAATGAGTAATTTGATGTTGTGTTGTTCTATTACGCTTCCTGCCTCTTCTAGGATTAGTGTTTGGTGTGCTGAATTGTATGCACGAGCAACGATAATGTTGTCCAGTACTTTTTCTGGATCCATTCCCTTTGCTTTTGCAATTGATACAATTCTTTCTGGCCTAAAGGTGTTTTCAGAATCGATGTATAAAACACCGCCTCCTAGTCCTCCTTCTTCTTTTGGCTTTTGTACTGTCACGCATATTGTGTGGCAGAACTGGGTTTTTCCAGAACCAAATTCACCATAAACTTCGGTTAGTGCTTGTGTTTCAACACCACCATCTAGCAGTTGGTCAAGGCATTGTGTTGCAGTTGTGATTTTGCCAATGTCCTGTCGTCTTTTGTAAATTTCAGTTGCAGTGACAAAATCCTTGGCTATTAAGCCCTGTTCCATCAGGGTTTGTCTAGCCTTGGTTACTATCTTTTCTGCTGTTTCCTTGTCCATACCAGTTACTTCAGCTATATCTACTGGACCTCTGACAACTAGGTCCATAATGTTGTGTACGCCTGCATCAGTCAATTTTTTTGTAGTGACTGGGCCTACACCATCAAGACTATCAAGTCTTAATTCGTCTACCATACCGTAAGGTACGGTACTATACCTTATTAAAGATGTCGATCTTAGATTCTGTCAAGATCTAGGGACATAGACTAGAATTTTCTTCGTGTAAAGTATCGGGACATAAAAAAATGGATTAACCACTATCCACGTTTGTGTTCCCACTTGATCTTACGGGGCAGGTTAGTCTTCCATCTTGTTGTTTTTCTTAATTCATAAAACAATCAACATTCATGCGTAAATTACAAAAACCACCAGATATCCAGTTTTAATGTAATTTTTGTTAAATTTCATACACAGATACTATAATGTACCACATATCAGGAAGTTCCAATAATTGGGCTTAGAACAAATATTCGTTAGCATAGTGATTTTACTTGCTGGAGCAAGACTTCTTGGCGAGATATTCAGAAGAATAGGTCAACCGGCTCTTGGTGGGGAACTACTTGCAGGGATAATTCTTGGACCAACAATATTTGGATTGGTTCAACCAACCCAAGATTTAAACCTGATTTCAAACATTGCAATATTTTTTGTTATGCTCTTTATCGGCCTTGAAATGGACCTAAGAGAGATCAGAAGATCTGGAAAAGCAGCATTTATCATATCCATAATATCGCTGATTATTCCGTTTTTTGCAGGATATCAGATATCAATATTCTTTGGCCTAGAAACAATAGAATCACTCTTTATCGGATTGCTATTGTCTGTAACATCAGTTCCAGTAAGTGCTATAATTCTACTCGAACTTGGTGTGATTAAGACAAAGATTGGCTCCACGGTAATGTCCGTGGCAATCATAGATGACATAATGACAATCGTCATTTTAGCAATCATTCTACAATTACATGCAGGTGGGCAAACAGCTCTTGACTTTGGAGAACTTGGAATTTCACTCACAGAAATGATTGGATATCTTGTAGGAGTGGCATTTTTGGCTTATGTAATATACAAGATAAATCGTTGGTTCCCGAACAAGCTGGAATCATTTTTTGCAAAAGCAAAAACACGAGAAGCTGTGTTTGGAATCTTTATCGTTGCTTCAATAGCACTATCAGTTGCGGCAGAACTTGCCAGCATGCATTTTATCATAGGGACATTTTTTGCGGGATTGATATTTAGCGAAAGACTCCTTGGAAAGAAAGAAGCGGACAAAGCGTATGGAATAATGTCAGGAGTCACATTTGGTTTCTTTGCGCCGTTATTTTTTGCCATAATAGGAATGAAGTTCAGCGGACAGTCATTAGAAAACTCTATCTTGTTGGTTGCATTGTTGATAGGTCTTGGCATAGTAGGCAAAACACTTGGCGGCTACATAGGCGCAAGGATATGTGGATTCCAGAAAAACGAAGGCTTGGCCATTGCGTCATTAATAAACGGCAGAGGTACAGTAGGACTTGCCATCACCGCACTAGCATATTCTATTGGAGTTTTGGATACAACATTGTTTTCTGTTTGTGTCATAATCTGCTTTATCACCACAATGTTAACGCCAATTATGGCAAAGCCATTACTAAAAAGAGCAGTGAAAACATCCTGATCAATATCTTATAGAATAAACAATAATATCAAAAATCAAAAGAACTATTATCTGCTCAATCTCTGAGTATGACCAATATCTGTTCTTATTGCATAGTCCATCTTTTTCTTTAATGATTGTAAATGATTGTCTTGGCAGCTCCAAGAGCAAAACTCGCTAGCGTTACCAGCAATCCCAGTACCGCAAGCTTTACAGCTCCTCATTGTGTGCCACTTTTACAATTTGATTAAAGATCCCTTTGTCGAATTGCGCAAATAATTAGCTAAAAACAGCTTACTAAATATGAGCAAAGACTCGGGGATTCGCACGTCCCAAGTCTTGGCCCATTGTAACCGCCAAACGGTTAGCTTGCCAATTCTGTCTGAATTGGATAATCTAGCATAGTAATTTAGGGTTGCGTATAATATATGAAAAATAAGAATTTCCTAGCGTTTTCGTTTCTTTTGGCCAGGTTTGTTTTGACCAGGGGTTCGGTGTAAAGCAAATCTCTTCCTAAAGTTGTTCTTGTTGCGCAGAATGGATATTGTTCCAACTCGCTTTCTTCCCTCAACTTTTGGCGTTTGTCCTTTGACTTTTCCTGCCTTTGTAATAGATCCGTGAGTTGCCATGGTATTTGATTAAAAATTCGGCTTTATAATTTTACCAGTACTTTGCCTTGACTGTTTCAATGACCTTTTCGTGTTCTTTACTTTTTCTTCTTGCATATCCTTCCATTGCAGATAGCGGAACACCACCAAGCGATCTTGCAAGCATGTTAAAGAACTGTTTTTGCACAGATGTTTGCTTTGTTCCTGTTTTGGTCATGAATTTTTGAATTCCATACTTGAAGTTGTGCTGCCATGTCTTGTACATGACGCCTAATTGCGCTGGACTCATTTCGTTTCCAATGTTAAAGAATTCGGATTTTTCTAGCAATCCAATTGGGACAAATGTCAGTGGAGTTGTGGTAAACATGGATTCTGGTTGCTCTCTTTCTAATTCACTGATTAGTTGGATTGTTTCCCACGAGTCTTCTGGGGTTTCATCATTGTCAAGGCCCATTATCAATGTGAATGCTGGGATCCAATAGTGTTCGTTTAGTGTCTTTACTCCTTCTTTTACAACCCAGTGCCATTCCTCTGGCATAAATGGGGCCAGCTTTCTATCTGCATATTTGCCAATTAGTCTGAGGCTTCCTGTCTCAAATCCACATTGTATTCCGATGAGGTTTGATGGACCAGAATGAATTATCTTTGAAATATTTGGAATTACTTTTTCGTCAGCAATTGCGCCTGCAAGTGTTCCATGAGTTGGGTTGGTATGCGTTACTCCAGCATCCATTACTGCTTGGAATAATTCTTCTAATGCTTCTCGGTTTGGCTCCATCTGCTTGTTGGTTCTAGGATCCATTCCATATACGAAAATGTCATCAGAGTGCAGCCATGCACTTCGCATTCCACCTTTTTTGATGTTAACTTCAATTTCTCGCTGTACTTTTTCTGGTGGATAGTATCGCAGTGCACGTAGTGTGACATCACAAAACTTGCATCCACGGCCACATCCTCGCATTACTTCTATCATACCATGCATTGATGGTTCTACAATTTCAGGAATTTCGTCAATTTCAGGTCTGTCCCAAAAGTTCACAAATCTTCCGTGTAGTTTTCTTCCGTTTCTTTCATATTCTTTGATGTCTACTTTGAAATCACTTCTCTTTCGGAAGGGATTCATGTTTTCAAATTCTCCGTTCATTAGATAATTGAAAAATCTTCCTGCATGTCCGTCTATTTCTGGCGCAATGCCGCCAAGCTCACCTTCTAAAATGGCATATATTCCAAGTTCTTCTATTTTTTCTGGATCATAGTTATATTGCCAGGTTCCAGAAGCACCAGAAATTACCTTGGCATTGCTGCCGGATTTTTTCTTTGCTTCCATGATTTTTTTGTGTAAGTAAATATTGTAATATTCGTCGTACGACATTTGTTTTCTTCCATAAGTAAATGTCATGGTAACTGGTCCCATTCCAAGCGGATCCATTTCATATGTTCCAACTACTTGGGTTTCAGGGCCAATGAATTTTTCAACATGATCAGGATGTGCTACAACTACGTCCTCTCGTGCAAATCCATCACGTAAAAGACCAGCCTCTACCTTTCTCAGGCCATATGGAGCATATGATGCAACTCCATTGTTGTGCGGAACTGGATTGCAGATAAAATCAAAGAGAATCTTTGGGGTAACTTGGTTTTTTAGAATTTTATACCAGAATGAGTTGTGATCTCGGTTTGGATCTAGTGCTGGTGCACATCCAAAAAATGAGGCAAGCGATATCCCACGATAGTTAGACATTAGAGTACGATCTGCTGTCAGTACGATCTTTGGTTTTGCCATTGACGCGTCTCTTTTTTTATTTATTTTAAACCTTTAGGTAGTTTTACGCAGATATTTTAGTAGGCTCAATAATTTTCCAAGATTCCAGACTTGGCACGATGTGTATGGCCAAATTCTTGCGAGTTTGCCAAGAATTTGCCATCAAATACAGTACCATCATGGCAGACCAGAACATCATCCATGCAACAGCTGCCACAGATTCCAATTCCGCATTTCATCATTCTTTCCAAAGATGCCTGAACAAAGATGTTCTTAGAGTTTGCAAGTTGTACAACTTTGTGCATCATTATTTCTGGGCCGCAAGTGTAAATTGCATCAAACTTTGTTGTCTTGACTAGCTTTTCCAAAATATCCGTAACAAATCCTTTTTCTCCGTATGAACCATCTTCAGTACAGGCAATAACTTTGTGTTTATGATTTTTCAGTATTTGGTTTGCAGTATTTTCAAAGAACATTTCGTCTTTGGATTTAGAACCCATCAGTATTGTGACGTCGTTTGTCGATTTGGCAAACTTGGCCAATCTCATTAATGGTACTAGGCCAGTTCCTCCACCAACTAGAGCAATTTTGCCATCCTTGATATCAAATGCATTGCCATATGGACCACGAACTCCAATTTGTTGCCCTACTTTAAGATCATACAAGGCAGTTGAGGATACTCCACGTTTTCGTACTGTGAATGCTGCCTTGCCTTTTTCAGGCACTACCATAACACTCATTGGAAGCTCATTTACTCCAGGAATCCAAACCATTGCAAATTGCCCTGGTAGAACATCTGCCAGATTTGCATCAGATATAACAAGTGTACGAACTGTTGGAGTTTCATCGATTATTTTTTCTATGGTTCTAATTGACGGAGTTTTAGAAACGCTTTGCAAGTCCTACCATCTCCGATATTTTGGAATAGCCTTTTTTCTTCATGTAATTTGCAACACCATCGTTAATTTCAGAAAATACATCAATCCATCCATCACCTATTGCACTACCAACTTGAACTGCAGATGCTCCTGCAAAGATAAACTCTAATGCATCCTCCCAGCTTGATACACCGCCGCAGCCAATTATTGGAATGTCATATTTTGAGGCAATTTCATAAACACACCTTACTGCCACGGGTTTGATTGCAGGGCCTGACAGTCCACCAATTTTGTGACTCAGAATGGGTCTTTGTGTTTCAACGTCAATTCCCATTGCACGTATTGTGTTGATTGCAGTTATTGCATCTGCTCCGCCATCGATTGCTGCTTTTACAGTATCAAGATAGTTTGTAGTACCAAGGCCAACTTTACCAATTACTGGCACTTTGGTAGCAGATTTGATACGCGACACAATTTTTGTTACTAGTTTTGGATCATCTCCTACTTCTAGTCCAACTTTTTCTACGTGTGGGCAAGACAGATTCAGTTCATATGCTGTAACATTACAATTTTCAAACTGCTTTACCATGAATTCAAATTCGTCTTCAATTGAACCAACAAGACTCACAATTATTGGAATGTCCTTGTTAGAAGAGATCATTTTTGCAAAGTATGGAGCGCCTGGATTTGACAGGCCAACTGCATTAAGATATCCTCCCTTGATTCCAACTATAGTTGGATTCGCATATCCATCCCATGGCTCTTTGCTGAGAGATTTTGATACGACCGCTCCTGCCCCATTTCGATAAATTCTTCCAAAAACTTCAAGTGATATGCCCAAAATTCCTGAGGCAAGCATTGCAGGCCTGCCAAGCGAGATTGGTCCAATCGATACGGAAAGGTCAGGCGTCACTTGATTGAGTTGGTTTTGTTGTCTTATAATAGTTGATTTGTGGTAGCTTTTTTAATCCGAAGATCAAACCTGCATTTGTGTATTTTGTTATAGTGACAGAGTTAGGTATTGTTGTTTCAGAAAATAATACAGTTGCCAAATCATTTTCATTTAGCAATCCAGCATCAGAGTTTGTAGATGCAAAAAAAGGTATTCTCAAAGATAATTCCATTATTGATTATCTTAGAGAATTAAATTCAGGATTTTTCATAAGCGATGAGTTACTGCTAAAGACTCTGAAAAAAGAATCATTAGATGTTCAGATGATGAGTGAAAAACAGACGGATGAGATTCAAGCAAACAAGCCTCAGATTCTAGTAGATGCAGGATTTGCAAAAAATGTTGGCGATGCCATGTCAAAGCTGCGAGACTTTGCATTATCATTGTCAGCATCCAAGGTAACCGAGGTTTCACAAAGTCCAGACTTGCATATTATTCAGGCAATCAATACACTAGATGAAATGGATGTAATGATTAACGGATTGTCCTCCAGGCTGCGAGAATGGTATGGGTTGCACTTTCCAGAATTGGATAATATTATAGACAGCATAAACGGCTATGCACAAATTGTTACAGCAGGCAATAGAGCTGGTCTTTCAGACAAGGTATACCAAGACGCTGGATTTCCAGATTCCAAAGTACAAATGCTTTCTGTAATTCAGCAAAAAAGCAAAGGCGGCGACGTTTCTCCAGAAAATCTCGCTATAATACAATCAATAGCAAAGCAGATCCTAGACATGACAAAGGCAAGAAATGCAATTGAGCATCACATTGAGGATCAGATGAAAACAATTGCGCCAAACGTATCTGCCATTTTAGGAACTGCGGTTGGTGCAAGAATTCTTGCCAAGGCTGGCAGTATCAAAAAGCTAGCAACACTTCCTGCAAGCACTATTCAGGTTCTTGGTGCAGAAAAGGCACTATTTCGTGCACTAAAAACTGGAACCCAGCCACCAAAACACGGGATTTTATTCCAACATCCAATAGTTCATGCCGCTCCAAGATGGCAAAGAGGCAAAATGGCTCGAGCAATAGCATCAAAGGCAGCAATTGCCGCGCGTGTTGATGTGTATGGTGCAGGACTAAACCAAACTTTGTTGGATAAGCTAAATGTTCGAGTTACAGAGATTGGCGAAAAATACAAAGAGCCAACAGAACGCCCACAACAACCACAGAGGATGGAAAGGCGTCGAGATGACTTTGGACAAAGAGATAACTTTAGATCAGGTGACAGAAGGCCTCGTGATAGTTTTAGAGACAATAAACCCCGAGAAAGTTTCAGAAATAGAGACTCTAGACGCGATGGCTTTAGATCCAGAGGAGAATCTGATAGCTCGCGTAGAGAATTTAGAGATAGATTTAGCTCTCGTGACGACAGACCGCATAGCCGAGATGATAAACCCCGAGAAAGTTTCAGAAATAGAGACTCTAGACGCGATGGCTTTAGATCCAGAGGAGAATCTGATAGCTCGCGTAGAGAATTTAGAGATAGATTTAGCTCTCGTGACGACAGACCGCATAGCCGAGATGATAAACCCCGAGAAAGTTTCAGAAATAGAGACTCTAGACGCGATGGCTTTAGATCCAGAGGAGAATCTGATAGCTCGCGTAGAGAATTTAGAGGGGATTCAGGCAAACGAAAAAAGTTTGGAAAACGAAGATTCTGATTTTATTTGGCTAAAGATTGATGGCCAAAAAAGACTAGCTACTGAAAATTATGTTGAGGGAAACACAGTATACGGAGAAAAACTCTACAAAAAGGCCAAAATCGAATACCGAATCTGGGATCCATTTAGAAGCAAGCTTGCAGCTGCTTTGTATATTGGACTAGATGTATTTCCAATCACCCACAGCACCAAGGTTTTGTATCTTGGCGCATCAACTGGCACCACAGTATCCCACATATCAGATATTGTTGGCTTTGACGGATTGGTTTTTGCAGTAGAGCATGCAAGTAGAGTTGCTCGAGACTTTCTAGACAGAGTTGCAAATTTTAGAAAAAATGTCATACCAATATTGCAAGACGCAAGACATCCAAAACAATACTTTTCAGTGTATGGTAAGGTAGATGTTGTATATTCTGATATTGCACAGCCAGACCAAACCGAAATTGCAATAACAAACTGCCAAGCATTTCTCAAAGATGGTGGCTATCTATTCTTGGTAATCAAAACTAGAAGTATTGATGTCACCCAATCACCAAAAAATGTGATTCAAAACGAAATAAAAAAACTGGAAAAAAACTTCACCATAATACAAAGCATGGGGCTTGAACCATACGATAAAGATCATGGTCTAGTTGTGGCAAAATATCACGCCAAAGGCTGAGATACAATTAGTTTTGAAGGAGTCCAACTTTTTCGAACAAATTCTGGTAGGTATCCATTTTTGGAAAACCATTCCCTGACAAATCTAATAGTTTTGGGATCAGATGGATATCCACTTCCAACTGGATTCTCTCTTGCAAGTTTGGCAATTGCTCTATCACGGGTGACCTTGGCAATAATTGACGCTGCAGATACTACAACAAATTTCGAGTCTGCGTGATGGTATGATTTTATCTTGCTTTTGCACATTTTTGCAATCTCTTTTCCAAATCGTATGGCATTGACATCACATGAATCAACATAGGAAACAGATGGAGCTAGTTTTTTTATGATCTTTGCCATGTGTATTGATTCTAAATTATTCAGTTTGTGTTCATTTACTGCCAAATCGATTTGTTTTGGAGTTGCTTTTGATATTTGGTAGTCATCTACGATTTTGATGATTTGTCTGTATAGTGTTTCTCTTGTTTTTGCTGAGAGTTTTTTAGAGTCTTTGACTCCAATTTCTGATAATTGACGGATTTTTGATTTTTCTATTACAATTGCTGCAATAACTAGTGGGCCAAGCATGGAACCTCTTCCTGCCTCATCCACACCACAAACAAGCACAAGTCTAGCTCGAACAAATAACGTATTAAACCATTTTCAAGACAAAGATCAACTATTGCAGCTAGACGATCAAATCATCACAATAATAGAAGGAAAAACAAAGATCCTAATTCCAAAGGGAGCCCTAGAACAAAAGGTTCCACCACGAGACATTGCATTCTTTAATCCAAGGGCAAAGCTGAGTCGAGACTTTTCTATTATAGTGTATTCTACATTTCTGAAAAATTTTGATGGACAAAAGTCATTTTTAGATGGATTGTCAGGTCTTGGAGCGCGTGGCTTGCGCGTAGCAAATGAGATCAAAGGGACAGAGGTTTTTGTAAACGACTTGAATCCAAGTGCTCTGGAATTATCAAAAAAATCAGCCGAGCTAAACCAATTGCAAAATTATCAAATATCAAAAAATGATATTTGCCAGTTTTTCAATGCATTCTCAACTAGAGGTAATCGCGGCGCAATTGTGGACATTGATCCATTTGGTTCTCCAGCTAAATACATCGATTGCGGTCTCAGAGCAACTATACATAAAGGATTGTTGTCTGTTTCTGCTACTGATCTACAAGTATTACATGGAATATTCAAAGACGCATGCAAGAAAAAATATCACGGTATTCCAGTCAAGACAACATATAGTAACGAAATATCAATTAGACTGATTTTGGGCCTAATCATCATAGTTGCTGCAAGACTTGACATAGAGGCAACGCCAGTTTTTGTAGAGACAAACCAGCATTATTACAGAGTCTATCTTAGAATACTAAACAAACCAGACACCAGAGACAACATTGGATACATTACACATTGTAAAAGCTGTGGAAATAGGCATGCTACTTGTGATCCAGTTTCAGAGTGTTCGTTATGTTCTAGTAAGGTAGAGATTGCAGGTCCTCTTTGGATTGGAAAATTATTTGACAAGGATTTTGTTGGACAGATGTTAAATGAAATTCCTGATTATGTTGATAAAAAATGTCAAAAAACAATTCAAAAAGCATTTTTGGAGTCAGAAATGCCTGTTTGCTACTATACACTAGATGAAATAGCTGAGAGACTCAAATCCGCCCCAATACCGCTTGAGCAAATCATATCTAGGCTGCAACAGACAGGATTTTCTGCCAGCCCTACCTCGTTTAATCCAACTGGATTTAGAACAAATTCCACAATAGACAAAATCAAAGAACTATTTTCAGCCTAGGCCATATCCAAGGCAAACAAAGTACATTTCGCTGCTTGGTTTTCTGCTTGCATTTGGTTTTTTTAGATGAATTTTGGCAAATTTCTTTTTTAGATAGTCACGAAATTCCATAGAATATTCGCCATCAAAGACTTTGAAGAGAGCATTTCCTTTTTGTGCCAAAACCCTATCCATTATTTTAGTACAAGAATAGTTCAAGGAGATTTGTTTTGCATGATCCATCGACCAATGACCAGTGATTTGGGGAGAAATATCACAAATGACAGCGTTTGCCTTGTTGCCGAGATATTCTAAAATTTCATCTACAACAGATTCGTCCTCTACACTTCCCTTGATGAATTTGGCATTATCTACTTCATCCATGTATGACGTATCAATGCCAACTACTTTGCCCTTGTTTCCTGCTAGTTTTACTGCAGCTTGCATCCAACCACCTGGTGCACATCCCAAGTCTACAACATAAAACCCAGGACCAATTATTCTATAGGAATTATTCAGCTCAAGTAGCTTGTATGTTGCGCGGCTTCTATATCCTTGTTCTTTTGCAAGTTTTCTATAATGATCACGTTTTGCATCTAATAGTTTCATTGTTCTTTCTTTTTCTTTGGTTTTGAGAGTTCATTAATTGTCCACTCTTCAATCCATTGACATGTTCGTGGACTTACCTCTCCATCAAGTGAGCATTTTTGTTCTACAGGACATACCAAACATGGTGCATTGTCAATTGAATCTGTACTGACAGGAGTCTTTTTGATTTTTAGTACATATGTCCAACGTTTATTTTCAAGAATTTTTTCACGGCTAATTATTCCCATTCTTTCAAGTTTTAGCGCAAGACGCGAGCCATCTCTGCTAGTGAGTTTGAATTTCTTCCATAGTTCACTTTGCACAATACCATCATCATAGTTTGCCAAGAACAGGCAAACACGATTTGTAAGTTTTTCCATGTCGACTTTGTCAATTTGGAAATTCTCAATCTCTTCATCGGTTAGTTCTTCTTCTAGTTGTTCTTCTAGTGTTTTTTCTGGTTCTTCCTTTTTTTTCTTTTTTTCTTCTTTGGTTACTTCCTTTTTGTCTATTTTTTTTTCTTTTGCCTTATCTTTTTTCTTGTCTTCTTTGGCAGTCTTTTTTTCCTCTTTGGCTGCTTTGACTAGCTTTTTGTCCTCTTTTTTCTTGTCTTTTTTAGAATCCTTTTCTGCAGCCTTTTTTGCCATGATAAATCAGTTTTATTTTACAATATATAACATCGCATTATTGTACGCTAAATTTCTGCGATGTGCTCAGAAACTTGTCTCCATTTTTGTCAAATAGCTGAACTTCAAGCAGATATTGTCCTGCATCAAATTTTTCTGAAAAATTGTCATCTATTGGTAGAGTACCAGATTCTCCATAGCATTGATCAAAGAATGCTCCCTGTTTTACTGCAGTTTTTGTTCCTATTCCAACAGAATATACTGTGATGTATAGATCACCGCAATCAAATGAAGAATCATCAATTGTTATTTGTGTTCTGACAGAATCACTACTAGAATACGTAGACTGTAAATCCAAGATTGCAATAGAACTAGTTTGATGTGTATCGCCTGCTTGTGGCCCCTGTAATGCAGAGCCAAGTACTGCACCACCATATACAAACGAAAAGATTATTGGAATTACAAAAATTGCGATGCCACGCGATGCCATTAGATTTTTCTTGGCATCTTGTGTTTTTATATCTATAGCAGTTTTCGTGCGTGCAACAATGACGAATAAGTTAAATCGTTGCCACTCAAAAGTGCGCTAGATGCGATTAAGAAGATTTCGAATCAGAGCATATCGATGTATTCATGATTCCGGCGAAATCAAAGTTGGAGACTTGGCGGCATTTGTGGGTAGAAATGAAAGTGGTAAGACCACAATTCTGCAGGCATTAACTCTTCTAAACAAGGATGAAAAGATCTCAGAGCTTGACTTGTGCGATGAGATGACAGAAGAGCTAAAATCAGAAGTGGTTCTAGCTGAAGGCGACTTTCACCTAACCAGCCAAGAAGCCAGGCTTATCAAGGAACGATTCCCACATTTACCAGAAATTACCAGTATACGGATTTTTAGAACTAATACTATGCCAAGAGTTCAATATGACTTTGGCCATGTAAAAATAAGCGATGAGAGAGACAAGGCACTAAATTCTTGGGAAAACTATACTGAAAAAATTCTTAGTTTTATTTCCACTATACCAAACCACATCAAAATTCAGTTCGATACCAAATTCTTTGAAGGTCCTCCACCTGCAGACAAACAAGCATTTCTTAACGAAATGACGGTCTTTAACAATTCGTTAAACATGCTTGCAGCAGATGAACCACACATTTTGTCAGAATGGTCACGCTTCTACCAAGAACGAGAAAAGACATACGACGAGCTACTTATTGGCACTACAGAAAAAACAGCACTAGAGAATTTTATTTTGGAACACCTGCATCCAAGATTTGTCTACTTTTCTGACTATAAGAAAATCTATGGCAACATAAGCCTAGATGAATACATCAAAGAAGCACAAAGGCCGGAAGGTATTGGTTATGAGGAATTTGACAAGGCGGAAACAGTTCGAAATCTTTTCTATCTAGCAGAATTAGATACTGAGAAGCTCGAAGAATACAAGACAAGCCCCCCAAAACTAATCAAGCTACTCAATGCGGCAAGCAGAAGACTAACTGACAGACTAAATCCAGCATGGAAGGGTGACCCGATTCATGTAGACCTTAGATACAATCCAGGTAACATCATGAGTGTAGTAATCTCTGATGTACACAGGGATGGAACTGTGACTAACACAGGACTGCTAAGTAGAAGAGCAGAAGGATTCAAGTGGACATTTTCATTCATTGTCAATTTTGCAGCAGAGACACAACGCGCAGAGCTAAAAGAGGCCATTCTATTATTGGATGAGCCTGCAAGGAATCTTCATCCAGCACAACAAATGGGAATCTCTGATCTTCTCAAGAATTTAGCTGGATCTAACCAAGTTTTGTACGCAACTCATTCGCCATTTATGATATTTGACTACACCCCAGGAAATCTGCTTGTAGTAGAATTAGATAAACGAAAACACCTCAGCAGAATTCACTATGATTATTGGAATGCTGATGATGCCACACTTATCCCAATTTTGTATGGCTTGTCAAGAGGACTAGTTGAATCCATAGTAGATAGAGAAATCGGTACCAATTCTAGGCCAGTCATCATAGTAGAAACAATGTCTGACGCAATGTATCTTAATTCATTTGACAAGTTCCTAGAAGATCCAAATATTTCCATGAATCCATTAAATGTTGTAGCATCATATACAAAAAACTCCACGCTACCCCTTGCCATATTCTACAGAAATCATGGTCACAATGTATTTGTAATTTTGGACAACACTTTGGAGTCAAAGAAAATTGCAGAACAATTAAAATCAAACGAGTTTACGGACATGCAAATACTATACCTAGAACAAGGTGGTAAATCAATCGAGTCAATTGAGGATCTCATAATACCAGATGATTATCTTCATGCAGTCAACCAAACCTATGAGATCAAACTAAGAAAGGAAGGATTCAGAAATCTGACCAGAGATGAAGTCCTAGCTCGGAACAAAAAAGGAATTATTGAAAGTCTAAAGAACATTTGGTATGAGCATAGAGACGACGGATGGAATGAATTTGATGTTGAAGAGATCGCCAGATACATCTGTGAAAAAATTGCTCTAAAGGAAGCAGACTTTTTGTCAGATAAGACAAAAGACCAATTCCGAGGGTTATTCAGATTGATTGCAGAGCGAATCAGACAGCACCAAAACATGACTGCTCAAGTAGGTCTGACCAAATTTCAGCGAAGCAAGCCTCGATAGCTGTTTAAAGTATTTTACGCATGAGTTATCACCAAGGCTCAAAAAGAGTAAATAAACAATATTCATGAAAACAGGTAGATTGCGTATGAATTATTCTATTTTTATCATCATCGGGATTTTTCTTGTTTCAATATTTGCATCATCGAATTTAACAAGCGCAGAGACCGCTGCAAAGAGTACGACTTTTGAAAAGACCACGTTACTAAAATTTACAAACAATGATTCTGTTCCGATCTACACAGTAAAAATGTGGCTTGGAAAAGATTCTGGCAACTTCAAATCATTCAAAGCCGAAAGAGGATGGACTGGCGTAAAAACAGCTGAAGGATTATTGACGTTTTCATCTACAGAGCCATTAGCCCCAGGGCAGTCAGTAAAATTTGGAATCAAGACAGAAATTGAGAAACCCGGAGTAAACTGGAAAACATCAGATTCTACCGGAAATGAAATTTCAATTGGTAAAGTTATTTCTGATCAAACCAAACCATCTGATGACGCCCAAAAGCCAAAAGATGTTTTAGCACCAAATTGGAATTCTGCGTCATTTAGGATAGTTCCAGAGTCTCCAAAAACAGGGGATGAAATTAGAATTGTAGGTGATGGATTCCCAGCTAATACCGAGCTAGATCTTCTAATAGATAATCAAAGACTAGAAAGCTTCCAAACTGATAACAATGGAAAGTTAATTACTAGAGCAAAAATTCCTATAACAATACAGGCAGACAGAGTTGATCTAGAGATTGTAGATAAACAAGGAAACAAAAAGACAAACAGCATAAGAATTTCACAAGCTCTACCACAAGACACTACAGGCTCATCATCAAGTATCAAAAGACTCCAAATTGAAAAATACGATTCAATTGCAGAGCCAGGACAAAAAATATCTTTTAGTGGAACAGGCAGGCCTGGAGGCTCAGTTACCATCACAGCAAAGAATGCTCTTGGAGTCAAGGCATACGAAGCAGTAGTCTCAATAGACAATCAAGGAAAATGGATTCATGAAACAACCGTACCGCTTGATGCACTTCTAGGCACAAGGCAAGTGGAGTTTAGTGACGGTATCGACACTATTACAAAAACTCTTAGCATTTCAGTATCAAAGACAATCAATATTGATTCATCAAAAATCAAGTATGACCCAGGAGAGAAATTTATCTTTAATGGAACTGCAAGACCAGATCAAATACTACAAATCATAATTAACGATCCATCAGGAAAAGAAATATTTTCTGATATACTTACTGTAGATTCTACAGGTGCAGTGAGTTTTGAGTATCAAACTGGTCAAAATTTAATCGAAGGAACATATGCAGTGTTTGCATCACAAGAAGATGAAACCGAGATTATTCGAATTGGTCTTGGTCAATTACCTAGTCCACAAATTATTGCCAAGTTTGACAAGTTAAACTATGCATCATCAGAGACTGCCAAGATCACCATTCAAGGTCAACCAAAAACATCAGTTTCATTTTTTATAATTGATCCTAGTGACAAAGTAAAAACTGGATTCCCAGTGAGCATTGCCTTACCTGTGGATGGACAAACAGTTTACGACTTGAATTTGAACGGTTACAAATCAGGGGTATATACTGCAGTGGTTAGCTATACACAATCTGAAGTCAAGTTAGTATTCTCTGTAGGTTTACAACAGAGCACAAGTAATATTGTAGCTCAAACAACAAAGACAGAATATCTGCCAGGTGATAGTATTCTAATTTTGGGTTCTTCTGATCCCAATGCTATTTTGAGCTTGGAAATGACAGATCCTAGTGGAAAAATAATCAAACGTAAAGATATCTTTTCAGATAAAGAAGGCGCATTCTCAGATGGAACATTTAGAGTTCCAAGCAATGCAGAGCAAGGAATCTGGACAATAAAGACAAAAAGCGGTGCAAAGTTCTCCGATGTCAAGATAACAGTTTCTGGAACATTGGAAAAGAAATTCAATATAAAAATAGACAAGACTACGCCATATCGCTCAGGCGAGTTGATGACAATAACTGGAATCGGTGGAGGAAAATCAGAAAATGTGATCATCGAGATCCTTGATTCAAATAATGTAAAAATTACAGAGTTAACTATTGGCTCTACCAAAGATGGAGGATTCCAAACTTTTTGGCCTGTCCAATCTGGAATGGTACCAGGGAAATACACAATAAAAGTAATGCTTGGTAGAGAAACAGCAGAAACAACATTTGATTTGCAGTAGAGTAAGAACCCTTTTTATTACTCTGCCAAATCCACAAAATTGTGAATCTACAAAATATAATTACTGAATATGCAGATTTTCCAAAAAAAGGAATTTTGTTCAGAGACATTAGTCCGATCTTAAAAAATCCAGCTGCCATGTCGCATTGCATAGACGAATTTTCAAAACGTTATCACGTAAATGACGTAGATGTTTTTGCAGGAATAGAGTCTCGCGGATTTCCAATTGCTTGTGCGTTAGCATTACGATATAACAAAGGCATGATAATGATAAGAAAGCAAGGCAAGTTACCAGGTACCACGGTCAAAAGATCATACACTATAGAATATGGTAAGGCCACAATGGAAATTCAAAAAAATGCAATTGCCAAAGACCAAAAAATTGTGATTTGTGATGATTTGCTTGCAACTGGTGGTACCGCCAAGGCAGCAGCAGAACTAGTTGAGCGAATTGGTGGCCAAGTCACTGGATTTGCTTTCATGGTAGAGCTAACAGAATTAAATGGAATCAAAAAGATCTCAAAATATAGAACTGAATCTTTGGTGAAATATTAGTGGAACAAGCAGATATTGGAATCTTTGGAGGAACCGGAATTTATGATTCAGGTCTTCTAAGAGAAGCCAAAGAAATTACAATTGATACTCCGTACGGAAAGCCATCAGATTCTATTACTGTAGGAATATTCAAAGGTAGAAAAATTGCATTCATGCCAAGACATGGCAAAAAACACACCATACCTCCACATATGATCAACTACAGAGCAAATATTTGGGCATTCAAAGAAATGGGAATAAAGAGAATCATTGCACCATCTGCAGTAGGTAGTCTCAAAGAAGAAATTGCCCCAGGACACTTTGTTTTACCAACACAATTTATCGACTTTACAAAATCACGAAAAGGAACCTTTTCTGAAGAAAGCAATGTGATTCATATTTCAGTTGCAGATCCATTCTGCCCTGAGCTTCAATCATCCATACTACAAGCAGCAAAAACGCAAAACATTTCTATCTATAAAAACTGCACATATGTCTGCATAGAGGGCCCAAGGTTTTCTACCAAAGCAGAATCAAAGTTCTACAAATCAACTGGAGCAGACATTATTGGTATGACACTTGTTCCAGAATGCCAATTAGCTAGAGAAGCACAAATGTGCTATGCGTCGATTTCAACTGTAACTGATTATGATGTCTGGGCAGAAAAACCAGTCACTGCAAAAGAAGTAATTGAAACTCTGCGCAAAAATGTAGAAAATACAAAAAAACTACTAACAGCAATTCCAGATGTCGTACCAGAACATAGAGGTTGTTCTTGCGCAAAAGCATTAGAAGAAGCCCAATTCTAAGAGTCTGCAAACGACTCTTTATCTAATCCTTCAGGCAGCGTAATGTTTCCAGAAATAAGATTTTTTTGCAATGCATCAATTACTTCGTTAGAATCATAGCCTAGTTTTTGCAGTTCTTTTTCTGTTGTTTTGGATATCTTTGCACCAATGTTATGTCCTCCAATTCTTCCAAATGCTATTGCAGAAAACTTGAAAGTACTCTGATTTATGGTAAAGGTTCCAGTAATTTTTGCTGCCATTTGACTGCCTTTGACATTGTTGATGTGAACTGCAATGTCCATTTTGTGCACCTAGATTTCTATTGCTTTGTTGACATTATCGTCTATTAGAAAGCTAGTATGTTGAGGATCATTTACTTTGAAATCTTGAATTGGAATCTCGATTACCTTGTCATCAGGATTCTCAACCTTGAGTGTACCATTTTGCTTTAGTCGAACTAGCTTCCATCTGTTTTTGCCTTTGAATAGTTTGCGTACAAGAATTGCCCATTTCTCATCTGGATCAATTTTTGGCATTCCAACATAGTCAACAATGGAATCAATTCCTAACTGTTTTTCCTCACAGAATCTTTTTTTGCAAATTGCACAACGCCAGATATCCACGGATCCTATTGTACGAGAATCTATGTTTACGTTTGTAACTCCATAGTAAGTAATTTCGTGTTTGCAAGTTTCTGTATCAACACTCATTGCATCTTGGCGCAAAAAGGTACTATTTAGTCCTTGCACGATCATAGTGAAACTCTAAGGCAACACCAATATTGTCAACTAGAAGATTTTTTTTAAATCCAATGTTTTCTCTCATACACATTTTGCGATACATATTGACTGCAGTGAATCTCGGATGCATTGCTTCAAATTCTGTTGCAGACATGTCAATAAAGCCCCCAAGGTTAACGATCTTTTTTGCAGTCTCTAATGCATCTGTTGGATCTATCTTGAGTTTGGTTGCAATTTGACTAGCATTCATCTTACCAGTTGTTGTGACAAGTAAGAATACTTTGGCTTCAATAGGACTAAGCTTGACTTCATTAATTAGATCTTGTTCTATTTTTTCCAGATTCAATACCATTGTTATAATCATTAAATAATTAAATTTGAATTAGTCTTGTTTTATCTTGAACAGTTTTTTTGATATTTTTAATGAAAAACCCATTCCAATAAAGTGCACAACTACCCCAATAATTAATGAAATTATTTTATCGCCAGTAATAGACCAAGATACAAAGAATGCTACCAAGGATGGAATTGTGATTATTACGCCAATTATTGAGCCTTTTACGAATATGCCTTTTGCTAGATTAGGCTTTTTATCCATGAATTGATTTTTTTGTGCTATAATAAAAATCAAAAAAAAGTATCTTGAAAATTTGCTGGTAGATGCAATTTTGTGCCTATAGTTGCTTTATATTTAGCAAAACGCAACTGAATCAAGTTGTCAAGCTACAAAAGATCCTATTCCAATGAACAATCAATTAACTTCATCATTCCAATCATGATAATTCTATTCTTGGGAATAGTGTACATCATGTCATTAAGACAGGGTCAAGGATCCATCAGCTTTATCCTGATAGGAATTGCATCTGCAATTATGATTTATTGGGGATTTGTCCTCAAAAAAATGACAAGAACTGAAAAACCCAAGTATACAGCAAGAGAAACAGAAAGTAAAAACTGGGTTTATGATGTCATTAAAGGAGAAAATGAGATAGTCTTTGTAGCTGAGGTTCCAGGACCTGATGACAAAATAATGGTTCGACTAATAGAGGGAGTTTTGTACATTCGTGGCGCAGGTAATTTCTCAAAAGAAGTTCCAATCGATGGATCGTCTGGAATGCAGATTTCTGATTTCAAGTACAGAAACGGTGTTCTTACACTACGAATTGGAAAAACTACAGAGATTTAGCTAATTCTAGCTTTTCTGGCAAATACTTGTCAGTTATGTTTGTTAACCCGTATTTTGAAAATGCTTCTAGTTCCGCTTTTCTTTTAATTTTAAGAAATATCTCCAGCTCTTTTTTCCATATTCCTTCTTGGTATCTTGGATCTTTTTGCAAATCATAGATTCTCTTAATGTCAGATTCAGTCATTGGAATGGTTGGTAGTTTGTATTTTTCAATGTCTGATGCCCAAACACCAACCCATTTTGCATCAGGAACTGTAAGCTCTCTAAGATGTGCAGCATTTGCAGATCCTGATTTTATTACCATTGCAATGTGTTCTCCATAGACATCCCCATCAGTTAGTATTACGACTGGGAGTTTCATTTGTTCGTGTAATCTTTTTAGTAAATATCTAGTGGAACGGGGGGCTTGACCTGCAGTATCAATGATTATCGCCTTGAATTTTTTGTCGACTTTTTCCTCTACAAATCTGGTGAAGAGACCACCTTTCTCTATTGCAATTACTAGTTCTGCGCTGGTATCAACTAATTCTGCACTGGATAAGCTTGGCCCAATCAAATAACCATCTGGATGATCAGACAAGTTTGTTCTTCTTCCTTCATATCCAGGAACAGTGTATTCAATGGTCAAATCACCAAATACGCTGCTTCGCTCCTCTGGGAATATGTGTAGATCTTCTCTAGGTCTTGCAAGAACTGCTTCTAAATCCACTATAATATTATCAGATTCTGGTTGATCCTCAAAATCAATTTCAAATGCCTGAGATGAATAATATATATCTCTTAATGTGGAAGATTTTTTCTCCTGAACCAATCTATTTGCGAAGAATGCAAGCCAGATCAGTTGAGTAAATGATCTAAGTTGCGACATGTTACGAGAGCTTCTAAGGCCTGCTGCCTTACCTAGTATGTATTGACGTAATTTTTTGTCATAAACAATATTACTGACCGATCTACTTGGAACATAGAATTGCGGAAATTGTCCCTTGTCTAGATCGTTGTAAATTTTTTCTCCTTCTGCTTTGAGCAACCCCATCAAAGACTCATGCTTTGCAGCTGCGATTTTTTCTGATTTATTCTTTGGCTTCGACATTTGTACCCAAATCCTTAGTTAGTTTTTTGTAGTCAGGCTCTTTATTTTTTCCTGCTAGCTCAGTTGCAAATTGCGCAATTAATGGAAGATACTTTTGGTATAGGTTGCTCCTCTTCTTTTCTGCCTCTGCAAGTCCTCTCTTTGACATGTATGCAGAAAGTTTTCTTAGTAAAAACTGCAACGCAAGACGCAGTTCTTTTTCAATTTCTGGCCTGTCTGCTACATTTTCTTTACCTACTGTTTTGTATGGAATTCTAGTGGAACAAATATGGCTCACTATAACTACTGGTGAATCGTTTTTGAGCTTGTATCTACCCCAGTCGGTCTCATTTACTACCTGTAACACAACGTCGCTTCCTTCATCATATAGTAGAGGTATTCTGTTTGCAAATCTATACACACCGATTTTGCCTGTTGAAATCTCTCCTCCATAAGCAATTCCCATCTCAACTACAAACGGGAATCCCGAGTACGCAGATGCACTTCGTTGTATTACGTCAAAAAAGTCAGGCTTGAAAAACTGGGCAATTCCCTTGCGTAATGGCTCTTCCCCAAGTGGTGCTAAACAGCTTGGATCTGGGGAAAGAAAGTCCTCGTATTTTTGAAGTGAATCGCTAAGCTGGACCAATTCATCATTGGTAAAAGCACCAATTCTTTTTTCTGGTTTGAGATTAGCAAATTCTGAGAATTTGACTGCAGTAGATGGTCCTATTCTTTGGAATCTTTTTGTAAGAAATGTAGCTAGTGATTCACCAGCAACAGTGTTTGCAAGTTGTTTATAGTATGGACTTGATTTTGGCATATCCACCATTATAGATTTTGATTCGCCAAAGTCCCAATACGTTAGGTGTTTGTTTGCCAAGTCAACATCATCAATTCTGATTTTCATTATTTTATCAAAATCCATTTGCAAAAACGACATTAGTGCAACTATTACTCTGACAGGTCTTGATAGTGACATCCATTTTTTTTCTGCTTTTTGCATTATTCCATCAAAGTTTAGATTCTTTTTTGCAAGTCCTAGCTCTTTGCGCACTTTTTCTATCATGACATTATCTAAGGTCGGAATTTCATAATGAGTGTCAACTATCATCCTTCGAATTGTTTCAACATCTACTCCGTGTGGATGTGGTTTGATTATTGTTGGAGGTGCTGGCATTGTATCAACAATTCTTTTGTATTGGAATTTGTCGCCTTTGGGATCATCAAACGATATTGTAGCATATGGTGTGATCAGCGATGTTTGGTACACATAGTCTCTAATTTTAGCACCAGCCTTGGAATAGTCGCCTTCTAATGTGATGCTAACGTTTAGTCCTTTTTTGTTTGTCTCTTTGGTAGAATGCTTCAGTATTATTGGTTTATTTTTTTTAATGTCAAGCATCATTGAATATTCATGCAAAGTCTGGCCGTCGACTGAGCTTGATGCCACGACAGGCTTGTTGGTAGTAATTTGTCCATACAAAATTGCCATTGTAGCGCCAAGTCCAAACATTCCTCGTGCCTGCTTTAGACCAAATTTGGAACCATATAGTACAGTTCCAAATGCCAACGGAATTTGCTTTGAATCCATTCCAGGGCCATTATCTTTTACAGTCAAAACATATGGTTTGGGGTCTGGTTTTTCTGGATCAACTGCCTGGATTATTAGGCGTACGTCTGGTAGTATTCCTCTTTGATCACATGCATCTAGTGCATTTTCTACAAATTCTCTTACTGCTGTGTATAATGAGCGGGTTGGGTTAGAAAATCCAGCAAGGTCCCTGTTTCTATAAAAGAACTCACTTGGCGAGATTTGACTAAAGGTTTCCTTAGAAGACATCTTTATTTTCCCATAATTGCATTTTGTCTAGCTTTTGCTTTCTTTTGTTTGCCTCTAATCTTCCATATACTGAACCGTGTTTGCTACCAGAAGATATTGAGGTAATTGCAGATATTGCTAGCTTGATTTGGATCGGTTCACCAATAATTGAAACAGTTTTTCCATAAACACAGATACTAGTGTTAGTTAGATTTTCCATATTTGCCCTTGCTCTACCTCCCTCTCCGATTATTCTTCCTTTTATCCTTTCAATTTGTTGTGGTGATTTTCCAGCAAAGTCTCTAAGATCGATCACATGCAAAACATAATCTTCTTTCATTAGCTTCATTGCATTTTCAGGAGAAAAACCACGGCCTATTGCAGTAACTAATTCAATTGCCTTGAATGGTTGGATCTGACTTACATCACCAGCAGTTGTGATTTCAACTTCTCCGGATTCACTGTCTATTTCAAGTTTGACAAAGCATGTTTTCTCAATTTGAGCTTTTACCGAGCCTGATTTACCAATTAGTGCGCCTACGCGGTCCACTGGTATTCTTACTAGTTTATCAAAGCTCATAATGTTATTTTGGCTAGGATATCAGCTGGATTTACAACTGTTAGTCCACGCTTTGCAAAAAAGTATGACACATTTTTAATGTCTCTTTCAAGAAAGTTTTGAGCATTTGGGTGCATTGTATCAACTGCTGATCCAAAATCAAACACAATTAGTCCACTTTCTGTTTTGAAGATGTTATATTCAGATAGATCGCCGTGGACTAGTTTTGCTTTTTTGTAGAGTTTTTCAATTATTTGCATTACTTGTGAATAATCATTTTCATCAACTTCGGTTTCATGTAGTGTGGTTGCTGGGACACCGTTTTTGCCGACAAACTCCATTGCAAGTACGTTCTTTGAGACGTGAATTGGTTTTGCAACTGGAAGATCGTGTTTTATGCATTGTTTGAGATTTTTGAATTCCTTTTGGGCCCAAAGATACACCATGTTCCTTGTTCCCTTTTTGAGGTGTGAAAAACGCGGATCACCTAGAATGTATGGAATCCGTTTTTTAAAGTTCGAAGTAGATGTCAGATAGACTTTGAGTGCAACATCTTTTCCCTGATTATCTACTGCCCAGAACAAGACAGATTCTTTTCCAGATTTGACTATACCATTGACATATGCAATTATTTTGGAATTTATCATCTCATACATTGTAAACATGGTGCTTTTGTCAAGGACTTGATTGATCACTTTGTCATTTTTGAATCCGTCTTGAGGCTTGCGTCGTTTTTGTTTTGGAAAGATTTTTGTGAATTTAGAATCGTAATCCTCGATGCTTTCTATGCCAGAAAAATCATCGTCGGACAATTTTTCCCATTATGTTAGAATTCTTTTGGCAAATGGCCGTTAACTTTGAGCCAATCTACTTGAGACAATGTAAATCTCCATGTTATGTCACCACGATCGTCCTGTTTGAAATCCCACGGCGCAATTATTACAACATCGTTGTCCCTAATCCAAATTCTTCGCTTTAGAGTACCACGAATTCTTCCGCGTCGAATTTTTTCATCAGTACATTTTACCAACACTTGATCACTTCCTAAAAGTTTGATGACCCTTCCCAACAACTCACCTTGTTGTGGTAGTTGTATATCTTTTAGCTCACTTTCGTTTAGAACTTTACGCTTTCCCAATGATATGACGATAGAATTTTTGTATATAATTGTGTGTATTACATTTTGAAGACAATCAAAAATGGAATACCGTCTATTGCCTTGACACCTTGTTGCGAGCCAATTTTTAGATCAATTGACATTTGAATTGTGTTTTTTCCAACTAGATTCAAAACAGAGCTGTTTGTCAAAAGCGTCTGTGCTTCAATTTTGTCAACGAGTCTTTGGCCATAGTAACTCTGACTTATGTTGATTTGCACTTTGCCATTTTTTAGTACTTTACCAATCAAGTCTTCGTCACACATGTTTAACATGTTAGCATTTTGGTAATTTGATGTTCTAATAAAAAATCGCATTATGCGTATTTACCTTTGAGAGATGATTTTGCACCACATGCTTCACAGATTAAAAAGGTGATTCTATTTTCCCGCTCAATTTTGGTATCAGGACTCTTACATGTTGGACATTCAAGATAGTCTTTGACGTAAATGTTAAGTAGATTGACAAAGTCGTGTGGCTCTCGTCTCCCAACAAACATTGCTTTGTCACCACTTCGCTCAGCAGGAGTTGCAAATTCTTTTGCTAAATATTGCAAAACCTTGTCTGGATCTCGTCTCAGTTTTTTTGCAAAATCCATAAAGTTGTGCAGTATTGTGCGTTGTCCTTCCCACATCACATTTGGTGATGGTAATTCAAATCTCTCACCAGTACCGGTTTGCTTTTCAGAGATTTTGTCCTGTATACGTTTTAGTAATTTTTCATAGTCAGACTTGGTCAACATCGAAGATAGACTAGTCTACCTATATGAGCGTAGTCAAAAAGAAAGAGTGGTTTAGCTTAAGCAGCGCCGATTCTAAAGACGTTAGTTCCACATTTTGGGCAGGTGCCTTTAACAGCCGGACGACCATTCTTTAGCTTTGTTGGTTTAGGATCTTTAATTTCCCTTTTTGCTCTGCATTTGACACAGTAAGCTTGAGCCATTGTGATGGGTCTACGATACGCGTGTATTTAGCAAGAAACGGTAAAAATTATTTTACTATACGATGGACTAGTCTGCATTTGTGGCATAAAGTAAACTGCGAATTTCGATACATTTTACAATAATTTACTTTATTTGTTAAAAAATACATCAAACTGGACAAAATACAAGACGAACAAAATTGGTAATTTGTGGATTTCAATTATATTATAGACCAGATTTTTCTAATCGAGTTGCAATCAAAAAAGGGCTTTATCATAACTGGAATAATTCTTGGTGCAATAACTGCAGGAAGTTTTACAATTTGGTTAATACCACAAAATAACCAAGCTGGAATAGTTATTTCCAATCCAAAAGATGAGCTTGATGCATTAATTGATCAGCAAAAAGCAATTGCAGAATCTGACAAGATAGAATTTGACAAAATGCTCTCAGGTCAAATTACGCCAGAGAATTATATCGGTATTACAGAAATATCATCATCACAAATTCGCGGTATGATAATTACTGTAACAGAGCCACGTGTTTCAGGAGAATGGAAGTCAAGCTATTCAGCACTAGGCGATGCATTACGTGCCTACAATACATACCTCAGAGAAACTACGATTATTGCCGAAAAGCTAAAGGTAGATCCAACATCAGACGTTAGTCAGGATAAAACAGGCCTTGAACAATACCTTGCCCAAACACAAGAGTTCCTTACCATATCTCATGATTCCCGTCCAGCCTAATCGAGCCTGATCTCCTATTTGTAATATTTTCAATCGTTGGAAATTGTTAATAGGCAATTTCGCAAGATACAATGGTATTGTCTCTTAAGGACTCTAAATTAGAAAAGAAACTTGACACACCACTGACAAGCAGACTTTTGGTGATTTGTGTTGACAGAGACAACGATGTTGGTGATAAAGCCGGTGTTCTAACTCCAGTTGTTGGTAGAGACGCATGTATTGAAGCTGCACAAAAGTTAGCATTGCAAGATCCCGAAGATGCGGATGCAAACTCGATATTTTACGCAATAAAAACATACGAAGATCTAGTTAGCAAGGGATACCAAACCGAGGTAATTGTTGTTGCAGGAGTCGGGGACAGAGGTGTACAAGCAGATGAGAAAATTATTCGGGAAGTAAAAACAATTCTTTCTAGTTTTTCAGCAAACGGTGCAGTTATTGTATCAGATGGTGAAGATGATGAAAGTGTAATTCCCATAATCCAAAATGTCGTTCCAATAGTTTCTGTTCAAAGATGTGTAATGAAAGTAAGTAGAAGTGTCGAATATTCCTATGCGGTATTTGGAAAATACCTAAAAATGATTGTATATGATTCAAAATATTCCAAATTCTTTTTGGGATTACCAGGGATTTTACTTTTAATTGGAGGTATCGGCACAATATCAGGCTATACACAAGAAATCTTTGCAGTACTAGTCAGTATTGTAGGTGGAGCATTTTTGATTCGTGCATTTGATGTAGATAAAGCATGGGCTAATTGGGCCAAGCCTACACCTGCAGGACTAATCAGGATGTTCACAGTAGTAACTGGTACAATAATTGCACTCGCTTCAATATTGTCTGGATTTTCAGCAATTCACACAAATATTTTAGATCCACAAATCTTGGATTCTGGCATTCCAAATATTTTTGCAGATGCCAGAACGTTTGGCGAGTTTATGTCAGGAGTATTACCATTTTTGTGGGTAGGTATAGGTGCAATCTTTGCTGGAATCTTACTTAGTAATTGGTTAAAGGGCAGCCTGAGGCAAATAACAGATATTTTACGCATAATTGTGCTAATTTCACTATACCCAACTGTGTACCAATTCACAAACATATTGATCAAAGGCGACAGCCCCTTTACACTTATTCTACCATTTGTGGTAGGTCTTGTGATAACACTGATATCTGCTACCTTCTTATTCCGAAAATATAGGAAAAAGAAGGGAGGAGAAGTCTTATCGGAATAGAAAAAACAACGCCATTCCTTTCTTATTTTTACAAATTATACACACAGAGATTAGAAAACGAGATCAAACGTGGTAATATCCCAAATCACATTGCAGTCATACTTGATGGCAACAGAAGATGGGCAAAAAAAGCACTTATGATCAACAAGGATGGCCACTTTAGAGGAGCAGATGCAGTTGAAAATTTTCTTGACTGGTGCGAAGAACTAGACATCAAAATAATCACACTTTATGTTCTGTCTACTGAGAATTTAGATCGTAAAGACAATGAATTAGAATATTTGTATGAGCTTATACGACAAAGATTGGAAAAACTCTACGTAGATCCACGAATACACAAAAACAAAATGCGTGTCAAGGCAATGGGTAGAACTGAGTTGTTACCAGACACCATAAATGATGTTTTAAAAAGGCTAGATGACGCCACGTATGGATATGATAATCATTATCTGAATATTGCGATTGCATATGGAGGACAAAACGAACTAGTAGATGCAGTAAAAAAAATTGCAGCGCGAATCAAGGATGGTAGCATTAGTATCAATGATATCAATAAGGACGTAATTGAAGCAAACTTGTATACTGCACATTTGCCTCAACAATCTCCTGATCTAATACTTCGCACATCAGGCGAGCAAAGAATGAGTGGATTCTTGCTCTGGCAGGGAGCATATAGTGAGCTGATTTTTATGGATATTTTATGGCCTGAATTTAGAAAAATAGATCTTTTCAGAGCAATTAGAACATTTCAGAAAAGAAGCAGGAGAATTGGAAAATAATGCAAGAGGCATCTGAAAAATCTGCAGGCGTTATATTATTTAGAGATGATAATGCCAAGAAAATGTTTTTGCTCTTGCATTATCCATCAGGCCACTGGGATTTTGTCAAGGGAAGAATAGAAAAAAATGAACAGGAAAGACAAGCGGCGATACGTGAGACAGAAGAGGAAACTGGAATTACAGATGTGGAGTTTATTGATGGATTTGAGGAAAAAATCCATTATGTATATCAATACGATGGAAAACGAATACACAAAGAAGTGGTGTTTTTTCTTGGCAAAACAAAAACCAAAAACATTACGCTATCAGATGAACATTTAGATCATGTTTGGCTGGAATTTGATGATGCGTATTTGAAAACAACTTACCAAAATGCAAAAAATCTGTTAAAAAAATCTCAATCTCTAGTTTTTACAAGCTAACGCTGCCATTTCTTGTGCAGTCTTTGTTGGGTTTTTGGAATTAAGAATTGTTCTTCCAACTATCAGATAATCAGAGCCGGCAGATATGGTACTCGATATGTCACCACCCTGGGTTCCAATTCCAGGAGAAAACACATTTAGCTTACCTCTGCTTTGCTTTTTGCAGTATTGAATAATACTTGGAAATGTGGCTCCAATTATAATTCCGTCTGCAGACATTTTTGTTGCCCATTCAAGGAATAATTTGTAAAGTTGCGTGCTTTTTGAGCCTAGTTTTACGCCTAATTCGTATGTAAGCTTGGCTTCAGGCGAGCTCATATGACATAATGAGATTACTCCCTTTTTGTGCCTGTGAGAAAGCATGATGAGTTTTTCCAGGTTTTCTGGGCCCATAATTGGGTTTACTATAATACAATCAAATCCCATATCCCAAAGCGCTTGTGCTGCGACAAAATTTGTATTCCCAATATCATTTAGCTTGATGTCTGCTATTGTTTGTAAGCCATGTTTATGTGCTGTTTTTGTGATGTTGAGAATCTGTTTTTCTCCCAACGGCAGTAAAACATGAAAGTTAAACTTGATTGCACACAAAGAATCAGACAGAGTTTTGATATTTTTGATGGTACGAGACTCTAGATTTTTTTGATCGTCGTAATCATTTGCTAAAATAAGTGGGCTTTTTTTTAGAGCTAGATTTTCAATTCGCTCTTTGAAACTATTCATAGTGAATTAGTGGATGTGTTTCAACTAGTTTTATTATTTTGATGTATGAATAGCCATGCTCATTTAGGTTATCTATAAAAACTGGGGCATTACCATTAAACATTGAATATTTCAGAAACGGTTGAGTCGGTTCAGAATCCATTGTAACATGACAAAAATATGATGGGCCATCTTCGTTAAAGTTCATAAAAACACCAAGAAGCCATTTATTTTTGTGTGGAAATGAAAATAGCGGAAACGGTGCTTCTTCATATCCATGACTAATTTTTGCAAGACTTGCCAAATCTTCCAGCTCAATTAGTTCGTATTTTTCTGGTTGTTCATCTGGATGTTGTCGCAAAGAAGGTGGAAGCTCCTTTATCTTTACTATTGGCGAATATAGTTTAGTGGGTTCTGATACTGCATCAACAACTGACGTTTCTTCTTTGCCGTTTTTGAAACCATATGCTAGATAATGTCCATTTTTGTCCAAAGGAACATAATAGATTATTGGGCGTTCTTTGAGTAAGTCCATTTGTATAGCAAGAATTTTTTTTCCGTCATGTTCATGCATGAATGATACGCGTGGAACACGTTCTAATGCAGAAACTAGACGTGAAAATTCTAATTGTGAGGCTAGTTGAATGTATTTAGGAGATTTTGGCTTATCCACGAATCGAGTAAAACAATTGGCAAAATAAAGTTTAGCAAAAATAATTCAAACAGTTATTGTCGCAGATCTATAATGTCTGTTACGCCTGGCCCTGTACCAATGAGCGTGACTGCCACATCTGTGTGGTCTTCAATTTGTGTGACAAATTTTTTTGCTGCATCACTTAGGTCATCAAATGAATTTTTGTGCGCACATTCTGGGAATAACACGTCCAGTTTTGTTAGAGCAATTTGCGTTGCACTATTAAGCATGACTGCACGCCTGGCAAGATCAAAGTCAAATTCTGCTGCACGTCGCTGCCTACCCGTAACTGTGCCTACCTCAGACCAGCCGCGCTTGGCAACCTCATCCATTGGAAGCTCGCCTTCAAGGGTTCCTGTACCAACTCGAGTCACATAAGACTTGAAGACAACCATCACATCGTCGACATTTTTTGGCCCTAGTCCAATGTCTGCACATATTCCAGAGGCAGTAACGTCTTTTGAGGTCACAAATGGATATGTTCCATGCCATAATGATAGAAATGTTCCCTGTGTACCTTCCACCAAGACATTCTGGTCAGAATCTAGCGCCGTGTGTAGTTCTTGGGCAACATCTGTCAGGTAAGGCTTGAGTGATGGAATATCTTTTGCCATCTTTAATGTACGCATGGCTCTATCAGCATTTGCAGGACCTGTTCCAGAACCTGTGCTGCCAATTTTTTCCTTTAGTCTTCCTCCAGAATCGGCATCAGTGTGAGTTTTTTCTATTATTCCACAATTATTATCAATAAATGATCTTTTTGCAACATCAAACTCTTTAATTTCTTTGTGCAAGACGTCAGGATTTATCACAACCCCAGGACCAATCATCAGTCTTGCCTTTTTGTTCAAAAATCCACTGGGCAACATTCTGACTTTGTATTTTTTATTTCCATCCTCTATTGTGTGGCCTGCATTTGGTCCTGCGCCACCTCTTACTACTATACTAGGATTATCGTTTTGCGCCAAGTATGAAATAATTTTACCTTTTCCCTCGTCGCCAAAAAACCCACCAACCACAACAGTTGAAGACATCATTTGCTAAATTTTTGAGCTTTAATTTAAGCCAAGTTATAGTATTGCGATCTATATTTTTAATCTCCATGTATTGGATAGTATTATGTCACATCCAAACTTTGCAGGAAATATCATTGTAGTCTTGGCAAGTCTGCCAGACTTTCTAAGAAAACCTATTTTGAAAAAGAGAATGGAAGAGTTTTTCACATTATCCGAGCCAGATCGTCTAGAAATAATCAATAATGCGCTAGAAGCAGGCCCAACAATTCCATTTCCAAACTTTGCCAAGCTTTTTGCCACATGGCTAGAGATTTTGGCTACAATGCCTGAAGAAAGGCGAATAGGTCTTGCATCAGCATATGTACTTGAGGTGCTAAGAAACCCCCAAAAGTTGATTCTCTTTAATTTGGATGGGATCTTGGAAATATTCATCTCACTTGACAAACCACATCAAGATGCAATAACCCAGTCAATTAACAGAATAGTTTCTGGTTTATCAGAACAACAAAAAAGACAATTGTTTTTGATTATACCTCAAAATGCCAAGCAAAGACTAGGGTTTTAGGCCTGTGGCTTGTCTGGTTTGCGATTGTCCTCGTTGCTAAAATCGATTACATCGCCTTGAGGGGACAAGACTCCAACAAAGATCTTTTCATTCTTTTTGAGTAACTTTCTATGGTCTGGTAATGACATGTCCAATCTTAACTCATTCATTACCATTATTCGATAAGTCTTCCATTCTTCCCAGCATTTTGTACAGCATGGATATATCCCACCCGTTGCATCAAGCTGCTCAGAGTCTGGAATTTCCAGCTTACATTTGGTACAAATTTTTACCATAAATTATCAGTGAATTTGCAGTCAATTTATTCTTTTTTTGGTAATGAATAATAATGTAAATTGACAATTATTTGTGTGAAAATCAAGTGTCCAAAATGCAAAGGCTCTGCAGTACTGGAATCAGATTTTAGTCTTGTAACATGCAAAAAATGCAACCTCGAAATGTCATATGGTGAATACATCAAGTATGTGGCACATAATGATGTAACATATTCTGATATTTTGGGTGATTATGCAGGCTCTACTGAAGGACAAAGTGCCGGAACACTTGATGAATGGGACTAACTTTTAAAATCAAACAATCCAATACCAAGTAAATGGCAGAGTTTTTTTTTGAGAGTATTTTGAATCTAGTCGGATTTGCAGTAGGAATCACAATTGGCATAATTTCCTATATTGGTTTTAGAAATACAGGTAGCCCTACACTATTTCGACTAACACTTGCGTTCCTATCAATAGGAATTGGATTTTTGATAATGTGGTTAGGCCTGACACTTGATATGTATGTATTCCATAATGATACGCCGCAAAGATGGATTCAGACAATTGGGATTGCTGCACAGACCGTAGGATACTTTTTCATTGCATTTTCACATACAATCAAGTCATTTTTCCCAAGATCAAACTATCTAAGATCAGTTGGAGTTGTACCATTGTTTTTGATTTCGTTTATTTCTATTGAAAACATAATCAGATCAGTTTCGTTTATCTTGCTAGTATATGGTGCCATTGAAACCATAATGTCATATTTTGAAAGCAAGAGAAAGACTGCCATTTTTGTATCTGCAGGCCTTGGGGCGCTAGCTTTAGGTGAGTTTCTTGGTTGGTATTACTTTGTATTTCCCCAGTCCATACTGAATATTGTGTCAATTTCAATCAAGATTGCAGGATTGATATTATTGTTCATTCCAGTAACCAAAGTACCACTTTCAAAGATAAAATTCGACGAGCAGCTCTAGTTCTAGGCATGAATTTAGCACAATAATATTATTTTGTCAAAAAATCTTATCCTGTCAATATATTGAAGAATAATTCTAACACTTTTTTGTCCAAAATGCAAGTATACAGAACACATATGAAAATAATTGGAGATATTCTAACTACCACGCGTGACGAACTGCCAGATGAACAAGGTGCAAGTATTACATATTTGATAAGAAAGGCAAACATCTCACATGGTAGAATTTCAAAGATTTTGGGAACCCTTGTCTCTCAAGGATTATTGGAACAGAGCAATTCTGATGGAGCATGTAAATACAAGATTAGTCATACTGGAAGAGAATTTCTCCTAGCCTACAACACATTTAATAAATTTGCAGATAGTTTCGGTCTGACTATCTAAAAATCCTCGTCTTCTATTTCTTCATCTTCAGAGTCGTCAAAATCGTCTTCAAAATCATTTTCAAGATCAGATTCTGCGCTCATCACATCATAGTGTGGATTTTGTTTATTTAATTTTTAATGAAACAATCAAGTAAATATGTACTAGATTAGACTTGAAATCATTGAATCTAATAGTTACATGTGCAAGACATTTTGAGGGGGAGACTGAACAAGAGATTGAATTAATACTAGATGAACTTGGAGACGACAATCCGCAGATTTCCATGTCTGAGTTTTCTGGAATTTTGTACATCAATACTAGTATAGAACCGCTGGATGTGATAAAAAAAATTCGACAAAAGATGGAAGATGAACCATGGTCTGTTCGTTATGCAATGAGAATAATTCCGATATCACAAATTACAAAAACAGATGTAAAGGAAATTGCAGATGCAGCAATTAAACAAGCAAAAAAACTAGAGTTAAATCATACTTATAGAATTACAATAGAAAAAAGAAATTCTAGTATTTCGTCTGGAGATATAATTACTCAGATAGCAAACAAGATACCAAACAAGGTTTCATTGGAAAAATATGATTGGATTGTGTTAGTAGAAATTCTAGGCACAATTACAGGAGTCTCTTTACTCAGAGATGAAGATATTTTGAGCATACATCGAGAAAAACGAGGCTCACTAGAATAGTATTGCTGCTTTTTCTGCTAACAAATCTTCCAGTGGAGTTTTAGAATCTATTGTATTCCAGTATTTTTTTGTAATACCAAATTGTTTTTGCAAATATTTTATGTTTTGTACATAGTTAATTTGCGTCAAATATGACTCCAAGGTTTTGTATAATCTATCAAGTGATGATTTTGTTCCAATTGTTATTATAGTAAAGCTGTCTGCATGTTCAATTCCAAGTATTCTGATAGCCTCAGATATCTGCGTAGTTGCTGCAAATCGAAGCAAAATATCAGACTCCATTTTTTTGGATAACAATAGTTTATTTTTTTGAGCATAAAGCGATAATGATATTATTTTTTTTGCATGTAAAATGCTTGCAATGTTTTTGGAAGATATGCCTTCCATGATTAATTCTGGAAATTTTTGTCGCAGTCTACTTAGAAACTCATAGTTTTTTCCCTTTTGGTTTTTTACATTGAACAGTTCCGCCGTTTTTGACTCTACTGTGAATTGTAGTCTCGCTCCACCGTGAATTATAGGTATTATACTAATAACATCCCCAGATTTCAAAATAGTGTTGCGTTCTTGTAGTGCCGATGAATCAACACCATTTACTGCAATTAGAATATTGTTTGTATCAAGATCTAATGTATTTGCAGGTTTTATTGATAATAGATATTCTAATAATTTGGAAATTGTTATGCCATCAAAATCTGCTTGAATTAAATCTTGACCAAATGATTTTTTTGCTCCACCTAAAAACTTGATTGAAATCATTTAGAATTGTCAGATTGTTTAGGATTCTTCGCCAGAGTCTAGTGTGATTTCTTGTGGAGCCTCAGATTCTTCAATTTCGGCTGTTTCTTCTACAGATGCTCCATCTTCTTTGATTTCTTCCTCTTCTACTAGTGTTTGTTTTGATGTTAGATAGTCTTTTTCGCGTTTGATCAGTTTCGTTATATAGCCTGCCATCTCGTTTTTTAGTCCTTTTGAGCGCACAACTGCTAATTGGTCTAGAAGTTTTTTGTTGCCTGCAAAGTCAACTGTGAATTTATCTTTGTGTTGATCAAGAACTTGCATTGAAAGTCTCTTTATTCTATCCACGGTTGGAATTCTTTTGGGGGTATATTATACCTATATTCCAAGATAGTTTTTTGAATTTGCTTCCAGTAATAATTCAGCCTCATCGTATGATATGGAAAGAATTTTTGATATGCAAAAGACAACACTTGGAATAAAGCTTGGTTGTGCAGATTTCATATCAAAGCAATGGGAAAAACGCACCGGCCCATCAGTTTCGACTAGAATTTTGTCTTTTTGTGTATTTGATACTAGTACTTGTTTTTCCTGTGAATATACAGATACTGGTCCATACGAAACATAACATCCAAGATCCATTGCTTGTCGTAATTGCTTTTTGCTTCCAGCAAACCAGTGTAACAAAAATCCTGAAATCTTGTAGGATGGAATTATTGAAAGTATTTCGTCCAGTGTTGCACGAGAATGCACTGAAACTGGCTTGTGTAGTTTTTCTGCCATATCCAATAATTTAGTAAAGACTTGTTTTTGCCTTGTAAATTGTTCATTATTTGATGTATAGGTTTTATCAAGACCTATTTCTCCAATGCCTGAAATAGTCTTTGAGTTTTTTTCGATCATAGATGTCATCGATTCTAAATTATCATCTGCTTTTTCTGGATGGATTCCAATGAAAGGCAGTATATGATTACTTTGTTTGGCAATCTCTAGTGTAATATTTGATGATTGGTTATCCATTGAAACAGCACATGCCTTGATTCCTATTTTGTGCATTGAGTTTAGTACAAGTCCGATTTCTCCAGCGTATTCGACGTCAGATAGGTGAACGTGTGCATCATAAAGCATGATTTTTGTGAATTTCTCTGTATACTTAAGTGTGCAGAAATCCATTACTGTGTGGAATTTTTTAGCTCATACTCCTTTATCATTGGAATTAGGAAAACCATTTTGATATGAAATCGTCTGAATTGGGCCTTTCTGCCATGTATAGAATTCTAAAAAAGGCTGGTGCTGATCGTGTAAGTGACGAATCTGCAGATGAGCTTAGGCGGGTTTTAGAAGAGATTGCAATAACCATAGCAAAAAGTGCAGTGGATATGTCAAATCATGCCGGCAGGAAAACAATTCGCGGTGAAGATGTCAAGCTGGCATCAAAGACATTCATCAAGTAAAGAGTTTAATTCCGTTTAATTTGATTTTTTTCTGTTGGTGAGGTGGCAGAGCGGCTATGCGTTCGCCTGCAAAGCGAATCTATAGGGGTTCGAATCCCTTCCTCACCTCTTAATTTACAATTACAGTTCCTTCCATCCAGGGATGCAGTCTGCAGTAATAATGGAATTCTCCAGATGCATCAAAAGTAAATGAGAACTTGTCTTGTGGAGATATTTGTTCACTTTCAATCATTCCATCTGGTACATCATAGTATCCTGTGGTAACAGTATGCAGTCCCCTGTCTTCATTTATCCAAGTTACAGCATTACCTGCATCTATTGTTATCGTGGTTGGCAGATAACATCCAGTTGTTTCACACCCAGGTCTTGAAGATGACATTACAATAGATACCAATGAGGATTCATGTTTTTTTTCAATGTCAGATCCTTGTTTTTCTTTTACAGTATCAATGGGCTGGCTGTTCGTTAATACTAGTCCTAAGATGATAGTACATATTGCAGCTCCGATCAAAACTAAAAACTTGGACTGCATTACAGTAATTCGATTAATTGACGTATTTTTGCCTACGTATGGTTACATGGATGTGAGTTATTATGTAATAACCTGCCATTCTAAATACAGCACATTTCATAATGTTCATGGCAGAAAGAAGTAATGGATTGTTAGAATACATTCCAGGCTCACAATCTCTTTTGATTCAAAAAAAGACAGAACAGCCACTGGAAGGATTCTCGGATAACATCAAAGATAGCATAAATGGATATGCTGAAAGTGCAAAAAGTGAAGTAGAAAAGGGTTACAATTTTTTGCATTGGGTTTTGACTCGCGTTTATGAAGCAACAGAAGATGATGCCGCAGATGCAATAGTAGATGGCGCAAACGATCTTGGAATAGATGCCTACCTTCCAGTAGATTTTTCAGACAACAAGATAAGACTATTCCAGTCAAAGTATGGCACTGCTCATTCAGAAGAAGCAATTGCTAAATTCAAAGAAGATGTCAGACGCCTTTTGAGCAAAGACATTACCAAGATGAGGCCAGAGCTTGCCAATTTGGTAACAAAAATTCATGAAAAAAATCTCAAAGTTGAATGCTGTTATGTCACAAATCAGTCAGTCGAATACGAAGGCGATGATATAGTTGAGATAATGGATATTGATAAAATTATCAGAAATCTCTGGGATCGGATAAAAAAACCAGCAGCGGGAAAAAAATCCAAAATAAGATTAGAAGAGAGAATCAAATACAAAAACACAGTCGTAGGCATACTCAAACTACGAGAATTAACAGATTTTGTCACAAAAAACAGAGATTATGTCTTTGAATCAAACATTAGACAATGGATGCAGTTCAAGACAAATGTAAACAAGGGAATTAGGGACACATTACAAAATTCTCCTGACAAGTTCTTTTACTATAACAATGGAATCACTATAGTAGTAAGCAATTTTGAAGAACTAGAAGACAACAATCTCATGTTGCATGCACCACAAATAGTAAATGGTGCTCAAACGTCAAGCTCTATTCTAGATCATGCCAAAAGAACCAACAATCTGGACGGGAGCATCACGGTTACCATAATAAAAGCAGATGATGAACACGATCAAAACAACATTACAAAGTATAGAAACTCGCAAAATTCTGTTCGCGGAAAAGACCTCGTCTCTCTGATGGACTTTCACAAATCAGTCAAGTCTCAGCTTGAAAATCATGGATATTTCTATGAAATTCAGGCAGGCTCGTTTGACAGCAAGACCAGATCACAACAAACAGAATTCAAAGGAGATGTTACGTATAATCGATATTTACCTGATAATCACAAAAAAGTAATCGTTGCAAAAGATGCCATACAAGCATTGGTTGCAGGAATTGAACAAAGGCCGACTGAATCATACAGCTCACCTGCACAGTTTTTGCCTCGTGGAAGTAAATACGATGATGTCTTTAATGAAAATCTAAAGGATGATTACAGGCTGTTACTATATCCATATCTGGTAAAAGAATATGCCAAAAAATCTTTAGGTTATGGCAAGCGTGGCGGGCACAAGACCAAAAGATATGCAACGTTATTTTTTGTTGCGGTGTATTTTAGAATAATTCACAAAAGCATTCTAGGAACAAAGATTGACTACAAGGAAGATATTACCAAAGTAGAGCCAATTTTCAAAAGTTACAAGCTAAATGAGCGCATTTTACGATTAACAGATGGAGTGGCAACAAGATTTTTGGAAGACACTGTGGTTGAAGATGAAATCGATTTGGCAAATACTAAACACAACTTTTTTTCGCATCATGTTTGGAATGAGGCAATGCTTCGAGTAGTAGATAAGAAAATACGTCAAGAGGAAGAAGAAATAGAGAGCATCAAAAAGCTAGTCAATAGTTTATTGTAAAATGCGATAGTTGCTAGCCATGTAAAAAATTGCAGGAGATTTACAATGGCCAGACAATCTACCGCATCTGTTTCTGACACATACCATTATTTAACAAATTTTTTGCATTTCAAAAAATGGCCATGATTTTTATATAGATGTAAAAAATGTCACATTGCTTGGCTGAAGGAGAGAAATGTGCGGTGTGTAAAGGAGTAATGACGTGCAAGTACAATGCAATGCCTAACTGGGATATCAAGGGAGTCCTTTGTAGTAAATGCTATTCACAGAAAATCTTTGAACATTATCCAGGAAAACATGTACGCGTCAATATGGATAAAAAATAGCTAGGCAGAATTTTTGTATTTATTCACATAAAGACAGTTCCATGCAACTGAATCATCCTTAACGTCTTTTTCCTGCAAAAATTTGATGTCGGTAATAGTTTTCTTCTTATTTGATAATACGATTTCAAATGATTGGAATTTTTTACAATCACAGCCTTCTATTTGGCATTCTCCCTCATGATCCTCTTTTGTGTGGGAGCAATTACATACAGCATTTCCTTTAACATCGCCTTCCTCTTTTTTTGAATATGATGCAAATCTGAGATATGCTTCTCCCAAGTGTCCTTTTTTGAATCTGGTATAGTTTTCAGACTTTGGCAACAGCTTGAAAAATGCCATGTTGTAGTTTGGTCGTTTGGTTTCTGATGCCAAAATAAACCAGTATTGGTCTTCTGTTTCTACAAATCTGAGTTTGATGTCGTGATCGTTCCACCAATGAACATAGTCGGTCCATACATTAGTTGATTTTTTTTTATCAGAAAATAATGGCACGACATTCATTCTGAGATCAAAATACCTATAGGCCACCCCAAGAAAGTCACTATACCAAGAAATTGATGTGCTAGACACTTTTGTTCTCAGGTGTATGTTCGGTTATTAAGCAATCGTGAGAAAGGTTAATACCTTATATCTGAGGATTACACACGAGTAGCAATGGCCACATATCGTACCAGTATGCAAATAGTAGCGGATCTGCTAGTGGCTACTGATCAGTGTGGACAAGAAGGAATCAAGGTAACATCTCTGTTAACTCAGGCAAATCTTTCACATTCTAGGCTTGCAAAATTCATTGAGAACTTGACCGGTGCTGGATTAATCAACAAGATCGAGTTCGATGGAAAGAACACCTATGTCATTACAACAAAAGGAAAACAATACTTGGACTCGTACAAGCGATTCCATGATTTAGCACAAGGCTTCGGCTTAGATCTTTAGTTATTTCTTTTTAGAATTCTTTCGGTTTTTACGATCTTTAAGGGTAGAATATGCAATTATGATTAATGTTCCTGCTAACTGACCATAGAATAACTCAAGGTTTGGAGGATTTTTGAGAATTGCAAATCCCATGCCCATACTAAGAACGATTAATATTATGAGAAGATATTTGTCCACAGTATTCAGCAGCAAACAAACAATATATCTTTTCGAATGTTTTGCTTTATTATGAGTAAGGTACTTGAGCTAATTGGATTTGCTTTGATTGGCGGTACAATCTATTCTTTTTTGGGTATGGGTAACGATCCACTGAGATGGCCAGTGTTTTGGGGATGTGCAGGCGGAGCTCTTGCAATCATAATGTACAATCGTGCAAAAAGAAAACGAAAACAAGTTAGTTGATCAGTTGACCATGATCTACTGATCACAGACCGACAGATCTATAAAGGAGCATTTTATGATAATTTTGGGGAGTATGGCAGAACAGGTTAACAAATGGTGGGAAGGTCTTGCCAAAGAACTTGAAGTTGACATTGAAACCCTAGATGAATAATTTTTTGATCGTTAAAGCCCCGAATGGGATTTGAACCCACGACCTAAAGTTTACGAAACTTTCGCTCTACCAGGCTGAGCTATCGAGGCATGAGGACAATGTTATCAGAGTTTATAAAAAGCATTTCAGGTTTTTGTACAATTGAAAAAATCTATTTCCGGAATTCGTGGAATTTTTGGAGACGACCTCAAACTCACAGACATCCTAGAATTTTGTAGGAATTTTGCTCCAGTAATCAGATCCAAAAAATGTGTTGTAGGCAACGACACCAGACCGTCAAATGGTATGATCAGCAATGTAGTAATTGCTGCATTAATCGAGCAGGGAATTGATGTGTATAATCTTGGAATGGTTCCAACTCCAGTAGTATTTAGAGAAGCAAGAAAATACGGAGCGGGTCTAATCATCACATCATCACACAATCCACTGGAATGGAATGGTCTCAAATTTATCATAAATGGACGTGGTCCAAACGAGAAAGAATTTGCATACATACTGCAAAAAAAACATAGCAAAATAACAGAATTTGGAACGGAACTCAAAATTGCTTCAAATTATGTTGACGATGCAAGCAAAGTAATTGGAAAAATAAAGCAAACACCAAAGATAGTAATTGACGTTGGTGGTGGAGCAGCATCCCTTGTTGCACCACAATTATTGCAAAAACTTGGCTGCCAAGTACATGTCATTAATCAAAACTCCACAAAAAGAGGACCAGATCCTACTGTAGACAAACTTACACATCTAGCATCAGATAGCAAAAAGTATGACATTGGATTCGCATTTGATCTTGATGGGGATAGACTGGTCGTAGTAAAAGATGGTAAAAAACAATCACCAGATACAACACTTGCCCTTGGTACGATCAAAGCACTCGATCTTGGATACAAAAAATTCTGTCTGAGTATTGATACTAGCATTGCAGTTGAAAAATATATCAAAGAGCATGGAGGGATAGTTATCCGTTCAAAAGTTGGCGAAGCAAATGTCATTGATATGATGTTAAAGAAAAAATGTCAAGCAGGTGGTGAAGGCAGTAGTGGTGGATTTATCTTACCAAAATTCAACATGTGTCGAGACGGCATATTAACATCTGGACTCATAGCTGCAATGACTGGAAAAAAGATCGTTGATGATGTAATAAAATTTGTATCAAAATATTCCCAACTTAGAACAAAAGTTGATGTTGAATCATACTTACATGACAAGACACTTTCAAAATTAGAACAAAAATTAAAGGGGAGATTTAGTGACATTATTACAATTGATGGTGTTAAGACAATAATTGATGAAGACACATGGGCATTGGTGAGAAAATCAAATACTGAGGACATAATTCGAATCTCTGTCGAATCAAATGAGAGACATAAAGCCCAACAAATTCAAAAAGAGATTACAAATCTAGTAAAACAAAGCTATGAACAGATTAGATGAGAAAAAAATTATAGATATTTTTCAAAAAAAACTAGTTGGGAGTTCTCATAGTGAGGATGTAGAAATATTTCGACTCGGTAAAAATTTTGGTGTAATCAAAACTGATACTCTGGTTCAAAGTACAGATGTTCCACCACAGATGACTCCAAAACAAATTGCTAGAAAAAGCATGGTTGCATCACTAAGCGATTTTGCATCGAAAGGGATAAGGCCAAAACACGGAATAATTTCAATATCATTACCACGAAACTATTCAAGATCAAAACTTGTTGATCTTGCAAGAGGATTTAGATCTGCATCAAAGCAATTTGGAGTCAAAATTCTTGGCGGTGATACAAACGAAGCAAAAGAGATTGTGATCTCTGTTATGCTCTTTGGTGTTGCTAAAAAGATCATACCAAGAAATGGTGCAAAAGCTGGTTATATCATAGTAACAACTGGGAGTTTTGGCAAGACTAGTGCTGGCCTAGGTATTTTGTTACACAAAAACAAATCTAGCGGTAAATTCAGAAAAACTGCAATAGACTCTGTGCTTTTGCCAAACCCAAGAATGGAGTTTGGTGTACGGGCATCAAAATATCTTGGCTCAGCCATGGATTCAAGTGATGGATTATCGACTACTTTGACAGAGATGGCAGATACTAGCAAGAAAAAATTTGTAATTACAAATGTGCCAAAAGAAAATGGAGTAGATGAGTTTGCAAAGACCAATAACCTCAATGCAATAGATCTAGTATTCAATGGGGGCGAAGAATACGAAATTGTCGCTACTGTTTCTCCAAAAAATATCTCCAAACTGGAAAAAATCGCCAAATCTTGTAAAATCAACCTAATTCGAATAGGATATGTTCATAATGGTAAAGGAGTATTTTTACAATCAAACAAAAAACAGACCAAAATCAAGAATAAAGGATGGCGGCATTTTTCCTAGTTCTCGCTCAAAAACCCAACATAGCTTTTTAAAACCTCCAAACTTTCGGTAACCAATGTCAGAAGAACACCAAGTAGAGAAATGGGGTATTGCTCACATCTATAGTAGTTATAACAATACCATAGTACACATGACAGATCTTACAGGTGCAGAAACCGTGGCAATTAGTTCTGGCGGCGTACACGTTACTGCTGACAGATATGAATCATCTCCATTTGCTGCAATGAAATCGTCAAATGCAGTAGTAGAGGCGGCAAAAGCAAAAGGCTTTACTGGATTTCATATTAGAGTCCGGGCTGTAGGTGGTGTAGGTTCACGAGTCCCGGGGCCAGGTGCGCAAGCAGCTATTAGAGCACTTGCAAGAGGCGGATTCAAAATAGGAAGAATTGATGATGTAACACCAATTCCTCACGATACCACACGAAAGAAGGGCGGAAAAAGAGGAAGAAGAGTCTAGACTTCGATCATTTTGATTTTAGTCTTACATCCTTTAGATTGAAAATAATCAGTAATAAAAAAAGTAAATTTTTCATCGGAATTTCCTTTATATCTTCGAATCATGTCATCAAATTTTTGATTTATTGCATTTTGTAGATTTGGTCTTATCCACAATTTAAAAAATGTCCAGCCAAATCTTGATGCTGGTTCACCAAACTGAAAGTCGTTTTGCATACCAAACTGGGCCGCCATATCAGATAATGCATTGTTAATGAGACGTTTGTCTTCCAAAAAATCAATGGTACTTACTTCAAAGATTTTCATTTTTATCAGACGTTTTGCTTAGCTTATCAGATAATGAAACGAATTTGCCGTCTTGCTCTATGTTGATCTTTGTCTGCATTCTTACATTGATACCGACCGATCTGAAAAGAGCCAACAATTGCCCACCATCAATTTCTTCATTAATTTCTCCTGTGTGAAATAGCTGTCCTAGTCTATCAATTACCATTTTTGCTTCATTTGGAAATTGAGATTCAGCATTTTGTAAAACTTCCATACCACGATACCCAAGATGAGAGATTACAATTTGTCGATATGATGGGGGATTTGCAGATTGTGATTTTTGTTCTTCTTTGTGTGATTGAGATACGATATTTTTTCTCATCTCTGCTAGGCGTTTTGCTTTGAGTGCCTCTAGTTCTTTATCTTCGCTCAACCTTTGATCACGCCAATTGGTACAAGTTTTGCTACTTTAGTTGCAATTCCTAATTCATGTGAAACATTTACTACTGCATCCACGTCTTTGTATGCCTCTGGTGTTTCTTCAACAACACCATCCCTAGTCAATGATTTTATGAAAATTCCTTTATCACTTAGTGATTTTTTTACCTGTTCTTCCGTGAAATCGCGTCTTGCTTTTGAGCGAGACATCATTCTGCCTGCTCCATGAGCTGTTGAGCCAAAGCTCAGATTCATCGAGTTTGGTTTACCAAGCAAAATCCAGCTTCCAGTTCCCATAGAACCAGGAATAAGGACAGGCTGACCCAAATCACGATATTTTAATGGGATTTCATCTCGGTTCGCAGGAAATGCACGAGTTGCGCCTTTTCTGTGTACAACCACTGATTTTTCCTTTCCATCGATTTTGTGTTTTTCAACTTTGGCAATATTGTGTGCGACATCGTAAACCAACTTCATATCCAAATCTGATTCTGTACTTTTGAATACTCGTTCAAATGACTTTCTAGTCCAGTGTGTAAGCATTTGCCTATTACTCCATGCAAAGTTTAGTGCAGCAAACATTGCTTTTCTATATGATTCACCTTCTTCCGATGTATTTGGTACGCATGCCAATTCTCGATCAGGTAAGTTGATGTTGTATTTGCGTAATGCTTGCTCTGATACTCGTAGATAATCAGAGCAGATCTGGTGGCCAAAGCCTCTAGAGCCACAATGAATCAGAACTGTAATGTTTCCTTCTTGAATTCCCATTCTTTTTGCAGCTTCCTCATCGTAGATTTTGGTGATTTTTTGTACCTCAAGAAAATGATTGCCAGAGCCAAGACTTCCTAGCTGTGGTGCTCCTCTTTTTCGTGCTGTGTTTGAGACTTTGTTTGGATCTGCATTTTTTATTTGTCCATTTTCTTCACAAACGTCAGCGTCGTCTTTGGTTCCATAACCGTGATCAATTGCCCAATTAACACCACGAACTAGGACTTCATCTAATTGTGAATAATTCAGCTTGATTGCACCTTCAGATCCAACACCAGATGGTACAGAATTAAAAAGATCAGTAACAAGTTCCTTTAGTTTTGGTCTTACTTCTCTTTCTGACAAATTCATTCGTAGTAATCGAACACCACAGTTGATGTCATAGCCAACACCGCCAGGGCTGATCATACCTTCCTCTGCATCCATTGCTGCAACTCCTCCCACCGGAAATCCATATCCCTCATGCCCATCAGGTAATACAACTGCACTTCCTTGAATTCCAGGTAAGGTTGCAACATTCATTGCCTGTGATAAGGTTCTATCAGTCATCATTTTTGCAATTAGTCCTTCGTCTGCGTAAATTGTAACTGGCACCTTCATGTCCTTGCTTGAATCAGCGTCTATCTGGTATACGTTGTCTCGAATTTTTTTTGGCACAATACCGGACATTATTGGTTTAGCTATCTAGTTGCAATTTAAATCATAAGTAGATAGAAGAATGTAATCTCGAAGTCATAATGAAAATTATAACTAGAAAACGACTTTGTAGTAAGTCTTACAGGGTTAGCATACTTGACTAAGAAAGATTACTCATATTCATAATTGAGTTCATCCGGTACATGTCAAGTATCTCTCTTTCCACAATATCTCTCAGTCTGATGGGATCAATTGGTTTGTAGAGTATTTCGGTTGCTCCCAAAAAGTTCAGATTACGTTTTGTTATCTCGCTAGTGTCTCCAGTAATCATTATGATTCTGACTGATGGATCGAGCTTTCTTATTCTATCCAAGGCAAAAGGCCCATCATACACTGGCATATTTACATCTAAGAAGACAAAAACGGGATTGTGTGTTTTGTATAACAAAAATGCCTCCATCCCATTTCTGCCTTTGGCTACCACTTTAACGCCTAGGATTTTTAGATGAAATTCGAGTAGTTCTGCATGGTCATCATAATCATCCACAATTATTGCGTCAAGCATTGATTATGATTGGATTTTTTTACATTATTACATGATCATAATAGTTAGCTTATTGTTTGGATCAATACGTAATTCTAGGCATATTTTCATGGCTCTGATCTACACAGACACACTACAATGCGAATTATTTACATAAACTATGTAGGATATGGAAACTATTGGCATCATGAATTTCATCGAAATTGAAATCAGATTCATATGCGTAAACTTGACGCTTTTGAAAAACAGAATAAAAAATTCCCAATAACGGATTCAGAAGATGATCTATCGGCATCTGATGATCCAAGAATTGAAGACTGGTAGCAACAACTGTCAAAATAGTGTTCTCTATACTCTACTTATCCGCAAGTGAACTATTGTAGATTAGTTTTTCTGATTTTATGTCATAGGCAATATGCATGCTTGGAATATTAAGCTTAGAGCAGACCAAAATAGTCTCGAGTTTTTGTGCTACGGTCATTTCAGAAAATGAACATGTTCTGTCAGTATATGCAATAAATAAGAATGGAAGAATTATTGATGTTGCAAAAAGAAACGACTCTATATTATCAACCCTATCAAAACATGAATCCGAAATAGCTTTTATGCAAAGAATACTCCAAATCTCCATGATGAGGGATCTAGATGACAAATTAGGAGAATTGAGCTTCGCTACAATACACAGGCAGAATTTCACAGAATGTCTTTTTCCATTTCATGACGCTGCAATACTGGTATTATTTGATACTGCAGATATCAAAGATTCCGTAGCAAGAATACTGGTACGTATTCAAGAACTTGGTAAGAAAATTTCAACTCCAAAAATTGTTTGCTAGTTTTTTATTATGACGTAATCAAATTCTGATGCTAAAACAGGACATGTAAAGGTGAGCATGCATGCATCTGTCATCAAATGATACGTCATTACTATCAATGATAATTTGCTGAATAAGTGAGTCTCCCAAATAGAATTCATAGTCTATAGTAGACTATGTTGTCATCCTAACGCATTATTGGTTATTACTTTGAGTTGATCTGGTTTATCTCTTTTACTAGAACAGAGATGCATCTAATGCAGAATGCCTCACTTGAGAGATTTGTTTTATGCCTGTACATAGTTGAATAATAGTCAAAAATTTGTATTAAGAGAAAAGCCAATAGATCTCAGGTGTTTCGGATCAATATGGGATCATTTCTCCGATCAATTTTTGGATCATATTGTAAGGAAAATTTCAAACATAATTAAAAAGAGAATGATTATAACAGACCAAGCTCAGAAGCGTTCACATAAGTAGATTCAATTTTCAAAAACTATCCTGTAGACGGGATAGTTTTGAATATTGCCAGATATATTATTACAATTGATACCGTCATTAAGATTCCAGCAAGGAAGAAAGCCTGCGACCATTTTATAAAACGCCCTTTTTTATCAATTCGTTCTTCGGTAATTCTTATGCCATCTAGATATTCTTCAATCATAATTCGTTCAAATACAGGAGCGGTAGATTTTATGTAGGCATCAACTTGAGCAGTTGGATTAGTTCCATTCATAAATATTTTTGAGCCTATTGGATATTTTTGATTACTTATTTTGTATGCAAATACACTGAGTATTATTGATATTGATAACAAACTTAATCCAAATGCAAATAGCGACAGTAATCCATAGGATAGATCATGAAATTCATCAGAATTAGAAAAAAATGCTCCAACACCCATTAAAATTGTAGAAACAGTTCCCGCCATAGTCATAATATTATTTGACTTATTGTCTAACTTTTCCCTAGCTTCTACCATTCGATCAAATTGTGCCCTTAATTCATTGAGAAATGATTCTGATGGCAAATTACTACGTATCTTTTTAAGTACGCAGTACATAACCATACCGATATGAGTTCCGAATCAGATTCTAGTAAAGAATCTCAACCAATTGAACAGCCAGCTGAGAAACCAGAGCCAGCTACTCAGCCAGCTAAGAAACCAGAGCCGTTAAAAAAACCAGGGATAGAAATCAAACAAGAATACACACATGCATCGGTTTGATTCAAATCGTTGAGAGGTCAGATACACTTTCGGTTTGAAACAAGTTCAACGTCTACGTTAGCGGGAACTGGCACCCATTTTAGGTAAATTTCAGTTCCAATTTGTGAGGGATTGAACCTTTTGACCAGTTGCTTCGCTTGGAATTAAACATCACTAGAAAGTATTTGTCATCATAAGATTTTGAGATTAGGTTGTGGAAATCCCTTAAGATATCCAATCAAATTGCCTTCAGTGTCGGTTATTTTTCCATATTCTAGATTTAGATTGTATTTTGGCGTTTCATTGTCTAATTGAGATTTTTCCTCATTCGAAACATCAAGATCAGTATCCAAATCTTGTTGTGTATTGCCATTCAAACCTAGCTCGATTGTACCAGTAAGATACTCGTTGACGCTACACCCGATCTGATTACATCTTTCTATCAGCTTTTCATGAGTTTGATTTGTTATTCTAGCAGACACAGTTTTTGTCATGATACAACAGTAAACAGAAGTTATGCCTAATAAACAAGGGCAAAAAAACAAGCTCAGATTATTTCACACAAGTAGATTTATTTTTGATACAATTTCAAAGTCAATTATTGCCTATTTTACCAATTGATGGAGGCCGATATGGCACAAAAGAAATGCTTAGCGTGTTTAATGATCAGAAAAAAATAAACTATCAGTTACAAATCGAAGGAGCTACTGCCATTTCACAAGGAGAAATTGGCATGATTCCAAAAAAATCCGCACAAAACATCTTTGCTATCTCAAAATCAGGCAAAATCTATGCGGCTAGAGTAAAACAACTAGAGGCAAAATCAGATCATGATACTGCTGCACTGGTTGAAGCATTAAGCGAGAAATGCCAAGTTAATGCCAGACCATGGATTCACTATGGTTTGACAAGTAACGATTTGGTAGACACAAGTACATCAATGCAAATGAGAGATGCTTTATCCATAATAGAACCCAAAGTCGCAAAACTAGGTTTGCTTTTGGCAAAAAAAGCCATAGAATACAGAGACGTACCAGCGGTAGGTAGAACGCATGGTCAACATGCAAGTATCATTTCATTTGGATTAAAATTTGCAAATTGGGCTTCAGAAATGGCAAAACATGTTGAGAGAATTGAGGAAATAAAGAAAAGAATCCTAATTTGCAAAACCCTAGGAGTGGTTGGTACTGGCTCGCTTATGGGTGCAAAAGCAATCGAAGTGCAAAAGCGGGTTGCAAAAAAACTAGGATTGTTCCCAGCTGAAGTGACAACACAAATCATACCAAGGGAAAGATATGCAGAATATGTTTTTCAGCTTTCTCTGATTGGAAGTACATTAGAAAAAATTTCAATAGAGATTAGAAATTTACAGAGAACTGAAATAGGTGAAGTATCTGAACATTTTAAGGAAGGTCAAATTGGAAGTAGCGCAGTTCCAGTAAAGAGAAACCCAATCAAAAGCGAGCGCATTTCATCACTATCAAAACTATTGCGCAGTCAGATGAACGCATCATTTGAAAATATTCCTCTATGGCATGAACGCGATTTATCAAATTCTGCAAATGAACGATTCACCATTCCAATGTGTTCGATATTATTAGATGAGATGCTAGAAACAATGCTACGCATAATCGACAAGCTTCGAATAAACATAGACAAAATCGAGCAGAATTTGTATATCACCAAGGGCCAAATTTTTGCAGAATTTGTTTTAGAGGCATTAATCAAAAAAGGTATTCCAAGATTTGTTGCATATAGAGATGTTCAGCGAGTTGCGTTTGAAGCCCACGACAAAGGAATTGATTATTCCGATGCAATAAAAAATGATAATGCAATATCGTCAAAGCTGACAGAAAACGAGATTGATGAGATATTCACTCCCCAAAGTCACTTGGGTGCGTCACCTAAGATAATTACAAATGTGAATAATACTGTCAATCGTATCTGCAAAAAATTCATCTAGATTTTTGCAATGCTTTGTGAATCATAGAACCATATTGTAATGCTTTTTTTCTTGCATTTGCAGATAATTCTGGAACACCGACTTTGACTGCCAGTTTTCTTATGATATGCTTTCTTTGCAGATCATTTTCATCAGTAATTTTCTGATCTATTGGGACGGTTTTTGCAAATTTTACAAATTCTTCTGACAGTAAAGGTTGCACCAGTTTGACTCCAAATTCAGAGCAAACTTGGTTTATTGCCTTCATCATCTTGACCTCATTGTCTAGCTTAGAATTCATTAGATCCATTATTGCGTCATTTCCCTGTTTTATCGCGTCTCTGTATCCATTATAGCCACAAAACAACTCATCAATTCCATTTGCAGTAACTACTGTATCCAATCCAATACTTTGCGCCAGCTTTGATACATAATAAAATGCAATACTGTTTTCATTCCAAGAGAGATTATCAGTCTTTATTGTAGCCCGGATTTTTTTGGAAATTGAATCAAATTCTTGCGGATCAATCTCTAAGATTTTGTGCGGTAATTTCAGAAAATCATTTACTTGTTTTGCGAATTTGATATCATGAGAATCTGCAAAGCCTATTGTTAATAGTGTGACATCGTAATTCATTTCAGCGCATAGTTTTGTAACCAAAGTGCTATCAACACCTCCAGAGAACGCAATCCCAATTTTCTTGTTTGATATGGTTTGGGTTATTGCAGATTGGATTTTTTCCAATATAGTGTCAAGTTGCATAATTTTGCATTTAGAATCCTATACAAAGAAGTTACTATTCAATTGGTAAAACTATTATCCAAATGTGCCATTTTAGAATCATGGGATCAATGTCGTTATCTGATGAACAGATAGAAAATGAGTTAAAATCATTGAAAGACTGGACTATACAAAACGGAAAACTACACAAAGAATTTACTTTTAGTGGTTTTGTTGAAGCATTTTCATTTATGACCAAGATTGCTCTACATGCAGAGAAAATGAATCACCATCCAGAATGGTTCAATGTATACAATCGAGTCACAATAGATCTGATGACTCATGATGCAAAAGGAATAACATCAAATGATGTCGAGCTTGCTAAATTTATCGAATCTGTGATCTAGGCTCAAATCTCTATTGATTATATATGCACAAAACAGAGGTAATTTGCAAATGACACTAACCAATTCCACCATACTAGATTCTGATTTTAGATATATTGATAAAAATGGCACTTTGCTCAAATCAAGAACTGAATTATCAATTGCACAAATGCTAACATTTTTGGGCCTCACATACGAGTACCAACACAAACTTACACTATCAAACGGTAAAACCATATCAATTGATTTCAAGACTAGCGATGGGAAACTAATCGAAGTAATTGATTCTGAATCAGATATTACAAAATACAAGGAGATAAAATCCGATAATCACAAAATCATGGCAATTGGCCATCCGCAATTTGCTGCAAAATTAAAAGAGTTAGAAGAGATTGTGTTCTATGATACCAAAGATGCACAGTCAGGATCAATTTTCATTGAAGATCCATCGTTTGCATTTGACTATGCACATATTTTGCCTCTAGTAGAGAAATGCTCTATTTTGCACGGGCACACATCTACTGTTTTGGTAGAATTAGTTGGAGACATGAAGAATAATTTACTAATTGATTTTGGTGAGGCGAAAAAGATCATTAAAGAGGTAATTGGAGTTTTAGATCATAAATTCTTCATAAATAGAAAATATCTCAAATCGGAAGACTCGTCACATTATAGAATATCATTTGAGGGACCAAAAGGAATGTTTGACATGCAAGTGCCAATACATACTACATTTCTCCTAGAAGGTGAGGCAACAGTTGAGAACCTATCTACTGAAATAATCAAACTCCTAGTACCCAAACTTCCAAAAAATATCGAAGCTGTGGGTGTATACATCTATGAAGGATATAACAAAGGCGCACATCTAATTTCCAAGATTTCAAAATTCTAGTGCCATGGAACCAAAAATCAAAGAGACTGCATGGAATCCAGAGCTTGAAGCAAAGATTCTCAAACAGTGGGTCGATTCTGGTCTGTATGACTTTGTTCCTGAAAACAAGAATTTTGTCATAGATACTCCACCGCCATATCCATCAGGCAGACCTTGGCATATTGGAGCTGCGGCACATTATTCTCAGATAGATATGATTGCACGAACTGCACGAATGAATGGAAATCATGTGTATTTTCCAATTGGAATTGACAGAAATGGCTTGCCAGTTGAACTATACACAGAAAAAAAACATAACATTCGCATGCAGGAAACTGAACGAAGTAAATTCTTAGAGTTATGCAAAAGCTCACTAGATGATCTAGAAGCTGAAATGCTTCAAATAATGAAGAGTTTGGGACTGTCTGGCAATTTTGCAAATTACTATAGAACTGATTCTGAAGAATATAGAATTCTAACACAATCAACGTTTATTGAATTATGGAAACGTGGGATTATCTACAAAGCGACACGCCCAAACAACTATGATTGGGTTTCTGGTACTACAATAGCTGATGCAGAAATCCAATACCAAGATCTTCCAACAAAGCTTGTCTATATGAAATTCAAAATAAAAGATTCCAATAGAGAGATTATCATAGCAAGTACCAGACCTGAGCTGTTATGTGCATGCCAAACAGTCATAGTAAACCCAGAAGATTCTAGGTACAAAGATGTCATTGATAAAAAAATCATCATTCCAGTAATAAACAGAGAAGTAACAATACGTACACATCACTCTGCCCAAATGGAATTTGGCTCTGGTGCGGTGATGGTCTGCTCATATGGTGATCAAAACGATGTTGTGTTGTTTCGTGAAATGAAACTAGAAGAAATTGTTGCAATTGGAATGAATGGTTTGATGACAGAATCTGCAGGAAAATATGTAGGGTTAAAAGTAAAACAAGCAAGAAATCAAATAATTGATGACTTGCAAAATGCTGGACTAGTAGAGAAGATACAAGAAATTACTCACCGTACTCCTATTTCTGAACGTAGTAAGGTTCCAATTGAGATCATACCAATGGAAGAATATTATGTAAAACAGATTGATTCAATTGAAAAAATTCGAAATCTTGGTAGCAAAATCATATTCTATCCAGAAATGCACAAACAAATTTTGATGAACTGGCTTGACTCTATTTCAATTGATTGGCCAATATCTAGACGAAGATACTATGGAACAGAAATTCCAATTTGGTACTGTACGAGTTGTTCTGAACCACATGTTCCAATTCCTGGAAAATACTACAAACCATGGACTGATGCTGCACCATTTGATAAGTGTACAAAATGTGGTGCAAAAGAGTTTGTTGGAGAAACTAGAACTTTTGATACATGGATGGATTCATCCGTTTCACCACTATTCATTTCAAAATACAATAAAGATCAAGAATTTTTCAAAAAAACATATCCTGCTACACTTAGACCACAGGCAAAAGACATTGTTCGAACTTGGCTGTACTATACAATACTAAGATGCGAACAGCTAACTGGTTCCAGTCCTTGGTCCCAAGCTTGGATTATGGGATATGGGTTGGATGAAAAAGGCATGAAAATGTCAAAGAGTAAGGGTAATGCAGTAGATCCATTACCAATAATTGCAAAGTTTGGAGCAGATACTTTTCGATTTTGGAGTGCGTCTGAGATCAACCACGGTTACGATTTTAGATGCTCTGAGCAAAAAATAGAGGCTACAAAGAAATTCCTATCCAAACTTTGGAATGTGTCTAGATTTATTTCCAGCTACCCAATAGTGGAAAAAGCAAATCCGACTGCAACAGACAAATGGATTTTGTCAGAGCTGAATAGAGTTGTGATAGAATGTCAAAGAGGTTATTCAGAATACAACTTTTTTGTGCCAGCAATAGCTATTAGAGAGTTCACTTGGAATTTGTTTGCGGCTCATTATATTGAGATGGTAAAGGCGCGTGCATATGGAGAAGGATTTACGGACGATGAGAAAAATGCTGCAATCTATACGTTACACAAAGTCTTGTCTACCATCTTGCTTTTGCTTGCCCCAATTTCTCCATTTAGTACAGATTATCTCTGGCAACAATTGTATTCCAAAGAAACAATTCATAAGCAAAAGCATCCAACACCAGAAAATCTTGTGGATATGACTCAATACACTAAAGAAATTGAAGAATTCAATTCCAAAGTATGGAATGAAAAGAAATCAAAAGGTTTGTCTTTAAAGGATTCAATTTCAATTGAGATTCCAGAATCACTAAAACAATTTGAAAAAGATTTGACTCCGATGCACAAAATACAATAATTGTTATTGTAAATTCAAATCTAAAAACAAAAATAGTTGTAGCGGTTCAATTGTTTTTGTACCATCTTTCCTAGCATGAAGTTTTAGTCGAGCCTGAAATTGTGATCATCTTTTTATGATCTAAACATACACTAGATTGTGCAGGGGAAATGGCAATAGAAAAACAATAGCGTTAGAATTATCAGTGTTATTTGAAAAATTGAATCCACCCAACATAGACAAGATCAGTAATGAAATCAGAATTACTGATCCTACCGACATCGGTATAGCTAGTTGATTTATCGCACCAAATCTGATCTTTCTAGAGTCGACTTGACCTAAAACGTAGGCTGGATTTACGCGGATTTTTTTACTATAATCTCTTACCGCAAAGAACCGTATTACATACGTTGAAAGCCACATAATATCTGCCGGATGCCCATCATAGTACGTTTCATTTACTTCAGCATAAAGAAATATAATGTTACCAGAAATCCATGCAAAAATTCCAAATGTCATCATTATCCAGAAATAATTTCTTCCTTCTTGGAACAAAGACATCATACTAATTACAGCAAATCCCAAGATCACCACATCTACTGTAGGATAAGCTAGAGCAACAATTGTTCCAAAATTATCCTCTGTTGCATTTAGATTGTATGTAGTGATTATACTTGGCATCAAAAGACCAGCAGATATAGCAAATCCAAATAAAACGATTTTGTTTGAGATGAACTTTCTATGTGATTTTAGATAATGCCAAAAAAATGCAGAAAAGAACGGGTATGAGGAAAGATAGAAAAAGTCAGCTCCAGATGGGAATGGTTCCGCTCCTAAGATATCTTCGTCAATGGTCCACCACATTTCACCTACGAACAAAGCCATGCTACCAATAGCAAACCAAGTAAGTGATTTTGTATCAGGATGATCTATGTTCCAGAGTTTTTGTGCTAGTATTGTTGAATAGATTGCAAGTACTGCAGGAATTGCAACATATATGAAGTCGATGTAAAAGTTGGTGATCTCTAGATCAAGTGGTGCTAATATCAAAAAAGAAACTGCAATTGCAACAATAATTACTAATGGTGTTGTCCATCTTTTGCTAATTTGATTATACGGAGTTTGGATTTGCATGATAAATAAGACCTAAAATTCGAAACGATTGGAAATGGAAAAACTCGTTAATGTTCACCCAGTTTTTCTTCATTCATCTTAGCTTTCACTTGTTTATCAAAATTGATTTCTTTTGAAATCTTGTCAGTTTTTTCCTCAGATGATGTGCCAGGCATGTTTTTTGAATTATTACTACTCACTGACTCAAAATCATCGTCTTTTCTTCGATTCATCATACCTATGAATCTCCAAACCATAGCCAAATCGTCCAATCAAATCATAAAAGACCCTGTTTGACTGAAATAAACAAACACCTCACGGTGTTAAAGATGGGTGTTTGGATGGTTTACGCTCTTGAGTGATATTTTACTGCTTTTTTGGTTTGGATGTTTGTGTTGTTTTTGGCTTTATCATAGAAACAAAGTACTTGTGCCATGATGCATCATTAGTCAACTCTGGATGAAATGCCACACCAAGAATATTTCCTTGTTTTACTGCTACTATTTTTTCATTAAATTTTGATACGGCTTGAACGTCTTTACCTAGTCCTTCAATTGATGGAGCTCGAATAAACACACCATGTGATCTTGTTATTCCAAGTGATTGTGCAGATATTTCTGCTTCAAACGAGTCTCGTTGTCTTCCAAAAGAATTTCGTTCAACTCGTACATCCAACAATTCCAATAAAGGTTGGTTCATTTTGCCAACAACTCGGTCTTTGGCATTTTTTGATAATAAAATCAAACCAGCACAGATTCCAAAAACTGGCATGCCTTTTTGGATTTTTTCTTTAATTGTTTTGATTGCTCCATTCACCAAAGACATTTGTCCAATCATTGTGCTTTCTCCTCCAGGTATGATGAGCCCATCAAGTTTAGAGATTTCAGAAGGAGTCTTTACTTGTCGTACAGTTCCTTTCATTCCTGCTTTTGCAAGAGCCGCCCTAGCGGCTGTGATGTTTTCTGCAACATCACCTTGCATTCCTAAAACGCCGATATTTACGCTCATGCGGTACTTCCTCTCTCTTGCATTCTTAATTCTAGATTCTTGACATCAAGGCCGAGCATTGATTGTCGTTCATCAATCATTCGCTGTGCTTCTTTTACCTTGTCTGCATCTTCCCAAAATGTTGTAGCCAATACTACTGCTCGTGCTCTTTCCTTGGCATCTTCTGCTTTGAAAATACCAGATCCTACAAAGATTCCATCACATCCAAGTGACATCAGATAAGCTGCATCTGCGGGTGTTGCAATTCCACCTGCTGCAAAATTTACTACTGGTAATCGTCCAGCCTTAGCAGTTTGTTCTACTAGATCATAAGAAACTTTGAACTCTCGTGCAATTCTTGTCAGATCTTGGTAATCACCAGAATCATAAACTGATTTGATTAATCGTAATTCATCATTTACTTTTTTGATATGTGTGACTGCTTCTGCTACGTTTCCAGTTCCAGGTTCGCCTTTGGTTCTAATCATTGCGGCACCTTCCTCAATTCGTCGTAGTGCTTCTGCCAATGATCTTGCGCCGTTAACAAAAGGTGTTGTAAAGTCCCATTTCCAGATATGATGCGTTTCATCAGCTGGGGTTAATACTTCGGATTCGTCAATCATGTCCACGTTTGTCTCTTCTAATACTCGAGCTTCGTAGACATGGCCGATTCTGCATTTTGCCATAACTGGTATGGTTACTGCATCTATGATTTCTTCAATTACTCGTATGCTTGCAGTTCTTGCAACTCCACCTGCTTTTCTAACATCGGATGGAAGTTTATCTAAGACCATGACAGAGACTGCACCTGCTTCTTCTGCAATTTGAGCTTGTTCTACAGTTGTGACATCCATGACTACACCGTTTTTTAGCATGTGTGCAAATCCGCGCTTTAGTGTAGATGTTCCTCGTATTGTGGAAAATGCTCCAATTTTTTCGTTTATTTTTCCCTTTGCTCCCGGTAAGTCTCCAGAAAGTGGAATCATAGAGAAAATAGTTGAATTTGCATATTTATAATACGCGACTCTAGGATTTGAAAATCATGCAACAGATAGATGTGAATCATTAACAAACATCTCTTCTAGCTGATTGTGCTCAATTTTGACGGGTTTGATTAATGAGTTTCTCAAGCTCAAATTCAACATTCGATACTAGAGGTGGGATAAATGCCGAAGTTGCATTTTGTTCTGGCCATTGAATTTGTTTTGTTTTTCCATTTAATGTCACTTTAAGTGAGAATTTTGTGTATTCTGTTTTAGTATTATCAGCTTGAATAGAATCAATTGGCAATTGCATAAAACCAGTCTCTTTTACTAATGCAGTAAGTTTCGTCACCTGAGATTTTTCAAGCAGAATGGTTTTTTCTATTGGTGGAGAATTTGATATTGATAGTGTGTATTTTAGTGTGCCATCATCAGATATACTCAAGATCTCGGATCTTTGTGGGATCAATCTCTCAGTTACAAGTGAGATTTTTTTGAGATCGTATTTTATCAGCTCAATTGAGATCTTGTCATCAGCATTTGCCGCAGAAAAAGGAATCTGTGGATTCATAATCATAGGTATTGCAATCAAAGCTGCCAAAATTACAGGTATTGATGCACCAATTATCAAAATAGGCTTTACCATTATTACAATAAAATTTTGAATTTATAATAAATCTAATTTTTTGATATATACCAGTTAGAATAAATCCAAGTCTGAATTTTTGTTATTTGTGGGGTCGTAGCCCAGCCTGGCAAGGCGACTATGATTGACAAAGTCATCGCTAGAGGCTCCAGAAGTATACAATCCAAACTGATTTCACAAGATGATGTGAGTTTGGAGCTGCAGTGACCTGTAGATCGCCGGTTCAACTCCGGTCGGCCCCACATTACTTGTTTTTATTTCGTAAAACGTTTAGTGCAGAACCTTGTTTGAACCAGTCAATCTGAGAAGAGTTGAACGTGTGTGAGAGTAGGATCTCTTCTTTCTTTCCATTTGCATGAGTAATGATACAGTTTACTGGTTTGCCTTGTTCCAGTTTGTTCAGATCCACAAGACTTAGTCGGTCTGTTTCTTGGATTTTATCGTAATCTGCAGAATTTGAGAATGTAAGTGCCAATAGTCCTTGCTTTTTCAGGTTAGTTTCATGAATTCTTGCAAAAGATTTTGCAATTACGGCTCCGCATCCCAAAAATCTTGGGGTTAGCGCTGCATGCTCTCTACTACTGCCCTCACCATAATTCGTGTCTCCAATTATCACCCATTTGAGATTCTTTGCTTTGTATTGACGAGCAATGCTTGGAAATGATTCTATGGAATTGTTTAGTGTGTTTTTGCCCTTACCAACTTCACCTGTGAATGCATTAACTGCACCTAAAAGTAAATTATCGCTTAGCTTGTCCAAGTGTCCCCTATATGATAGCCATGCACCAGCTGGTGAGATATGATCAGTTGTACATTTGCCTTTTGCCTTTACCATTATTGGTAAGTCAATGTAGTCTTTACCATCCCAAGGAGTAAATGGTTCTAATTTTTGAAGTCTGCTGCTGTTTGGATCAATTAACACATAAACTGATTCTGGATCTTTAGACGGCGCTACATAAACATCAATTCCTATTTTGAAGCCATCTTTTGGAACATCAGGTGCCATTTCTGGTGGGGATAGCTTGAATTTTGTTCCATCTTGTGCGGTAAGCTCATCAGTTATTGGATTGAATGATAACCTCCCACCAAGTGATAATGCAATTATCAGCTCAGGACTGCCAATGAAATTCATTGTGTTTCTTTTTCCATCGTTACGCCCTGGAAAATTTCGATTAAATGATGTAATGATTGTGTTTGGACTGTCAGTTTTTAGTTCTGGTCTACTCCACTGACCAATGCATGGTCCACATGCATTTGCAAGTACTGTTGCACCAATATCATCAAGCATTTGCATTTGTCCATCTCGTTCTATTGTTGCACGGACTTGCTCAGAACCCGGAGTTACTAGTAACGGAACCTTTGCTTTGATTCCTTTTTGTTTTGCCTGTTTTGCAACATTAGCTGCACGAGACATGTCTTCGTATGAAGAATTTGTGCAGCTACCAATTAGTGCAACTGAAATATCATCAACATAGTTATTCTTTTTGACATCTTCAGCGAGTTTGGATATTGGTCTGGCCAAATCAGGCGTGTGTGGTCCTACTACATGTGGCTCTAGCTTTGATAGATCAATCTCAATTACTTTGTCAAAATATTTGCTAGGATTTTTTTCCACATCTTCATCTTCAGTTAGCAACTCTTTGTGATAATTTGCAATTTCTGCAAGTTCACTTCTTCCAGTTGCTCTGAGATAGTTTGCCATCTTTTCATCGTATTCAAAAATAGAACATGTTGCACCAATCTCTGCACCCATGTTAGTTATGGTTGCTTTTCCAGTACAGCTGATTGTTTTTGCACCAGGGCCAAAATATTCAATTATTGCGTTTGTTCCGCCAGACACAGTCAAGTGGCCAGCCACATACAATATGATGTCTTTAGGTGCAGTCCATCCATTCATAGAGCCCTTGAGATAAACTCCGATTCTTTTTGGGTATAGAAGCTCCCAAGGTATTCCTGCCATGACTTCTGCTGCATCCATTCCACCAACTCCAACTGCAACCATTCCAAGGCCGCCAGCGTTTGGCGTGTGAGAGTCAGTTCCAATCATTAATCCGCCCGGAAATGCATAGTTTTCTAGTACGACTTGGTGGATTATACCTGCGCCTGGCTTCCAAAAACCTGCTCCATATTTTTTGGCAGCTGATTCCAAAAATGTGTAAACCTCATTGTTTTCATAAATTGCGAGTTTTGTATCCTCTTTTGCACCAACTTTTGCCTGAATCAGATGATCACAGTGGACAGTAGTTGGCAGTACAACTTGTTTTAGGCCTGCCTGCATGAATTCTAGCATTACAGTTTGGCCAGTTACGTCTTGCAGTGCTACCCTATCTGGTCTCAAAAAGACATAACTTTTTCCACGTTCCGATTCTTTGCTATCAAATTCAGCTAAATGACCAACAAGAATTTTTTCAGACAATGTTAATGGGCGATTCACCACTTTTCTAAATTTGGAAATGTTTTGTTCTAGTTTTTTGTAGACTTCGGTAACAAGTTTTGGTGTTGTTTCAATTTCCATGAACGATAAGACATTGTCTTCCAATTAGTTATAAATCGTGTCAGGCTTTTTTAGTTGAAAACATATCTTTAGTTTAGTTATTCCCAACAGTTATAAGCAAAAGGCAGCTTTATTGTATGTGGTACGGGGCATGGTTCATTGTACGTTTTTGAAAGGAGTCTATCTGCATGGTCAATAAGGGCTTTCCAAGCTTTGGCATGTCGCAAGCAGGCTCGTACATTGCTGCGCTGAAAAACTATAATCTTCCTGATTTTATTCTGAAAAAAATTGCAAAAGAATGTGATTCTAATCTTTTAGAGAGAGGTCGTCTTGATGACAGACTACAAAGCATGAATGATACAGCTCTTGTGACGTTGCATCGAATTTTCATTGATTGTGAAAGCGATGATGCAGGTAAATTTGCTGACTATAGATTTTATGCATATGTCGCAAGCATGTATCATAAATGCGATATTTTGATCAACGAAACTATTCCTGGCATATCTGGCAAAAACCACAAAGTCCCAGTTGCAGTAAAAAATAATGGGATGTACATTGCAGTTGCATTTAACAAATCTACTGGTACACCAGTACAAAAACGAGAAGCAATCAAATTTTACGGCATAGTTGATGATGTCAAAAAAGGTGACCATGGAACAATGCTTACTGATGCAATTTTTGGAACATCTGTTGGTTTCAAGGGCGATTCCCTCGTAGAGTTAGAAAAGCTCAGCAAATCAAGAAAATCAGATGCTGAAAACAGATTAGAAGTCAAGACAGCAAACTTTGAGAACAGAATCTATTCTGTTACAAAGTGTAGCTAAACCCACTGTACGTTTTCATTTTCATAGTATTTTGTTTTTGCTCTAGAACGTCGTGGTCTTACATGCAGAACAGATTTACAGTAAGGACATTTGATTTCTTTACATTTTAGATAAAGATCACATACACCGCATCTTTTTTGTCCATTATATTTTAGCGAAAACTCGCCTACAAATTCCTTGTATTTTGTTTTACAATATCCCTTACAGCTCAACATTACATATTCTACAAATATCTGAAATTAAAACATCTGGTGATTATATTATGACCGGAGCTCCGACGCATCAAGTGTCATAAAGTATGGTTGTAATGTGTTTAACTCAAAGTTTTTTCCATACTGTTCAAATGGCAAGTCCTTGAAGAGGTGTCTAGACCATATTTCATGAACTATTTCATATTGTTTTTTGAGTTTTTTTTGTCGTAGTATTTCATGTGATAACTCGTGTGACACAACTGTACAGTTTTTTTGGCATGTCAAAAGAACATCATCATATTTTGGTTTTATCCATAAAGTCATTGCAAAATTTTCTGCATAATATCCCTCACATGTACAATCAGTCCACATTGGCCTAAAATTGCACAAGTAGAAATGAAATGTGTCTTTGCCGCGATTTTTGTGATCTTCAACTAAAGCCGCGGTATCTAGTCTTCGTAACAAGCTTTGTTTTGGCACAATCATTTGATCAGATTGGACATCAACATCAACAGAAAACGTGTCTTTGATCCATTTTTTGTAAAATTTAGTCATTTGTTGGATGTACTCAAATTCCTCAGATCGGGATTGTAAATCGTCTTTGGTTACTAGGAATATGAAGTGTAAAAGCATGATTACAGAAAAAGAGGTAAGTGTGTTAAGACTGACCCTCAATACCCATTAGGGTTAATGTAGATCGGATTTTCTCGATTTTTCGAATCTTCCAAGTTATGGTTTCACGTAACGCCTCAACTGTTGGAGACTCGATTTTGGCCAAGATGTCGTATGCACCAAAAGTGCCGTGAACCTCTTTTACGCCCTCAAGTGATTTGAGTTGTTTAATGATGGCTTCTTCTGAACCTAGTTCACAGTTTATCAAAACGTATGCTGTTGCCATGATTAAATTATACACCCGGGATATATCAATAAACCTATTGCCAGTTTCTATTTTTGTGAAATTTCTAGTATTTCGCTCCAAATTTGAGACGGAACCGGCATAACAGACAACCTAGAGATCCTCAAAAGATCCCAATCTTTGAATCTCTTGTTTGATTTGATCTCTGTAAGTGTTATAGGCCTTTCTAGTCGTTTTTTATATTTTACATCCACTATAACAAATCTTGAATTATTTTCTTTTGGATTTGGATAAGCATTAGATGTGATTTCCATTATTCCAACAATTTGTTTTTCATCACCGCTGTGATAGAAAAATGCCTGATCGCCTTTTTTCATAGAATTGATGTGTTTTATTGCTAGATTGTTGTGAACACCATCCCAAGTTGTGGATTTTTCTTTTTGCAAGCTATCAAAGTTGTACGTACTAGGCTCTTGTTTGCACAACCAATAATTCATGCATTGATTGAATTGTGTAAATCTAATATTTTTTTGCTTAGAATAATGTACCCCGGCACTGACTCACACATTCTCACAGGTCTTTAGCCTATTTCCTCAAACATGCTCTGTGACCGGGGTAGCCCCATGTCGCATACCTGGGTGGACCCAGAAATCATGTTTAAGCATCATATCATTCTAGTCCGTCTGTATGCCTTTGTTAGGGCAAAGAACAACTGAAACCTCTCAAATATTAAGTCAGATCTATCTACAAGATAAAATCTGACAGAACTAGCTCAAAACCACTTACGGGCACGCGTATTTTGAAATTTTCAATTACACCAGAATCTAGTTCGCCTATAATTCCAATTTTGTTGCTATTTACTATAATGTCAGCAGTTTTTCCTTTTGAAAACATCGAATTCTCTGATGTTTTTGTTTGACATTCAATATTAGAGTCAGTCTTTAGAAGAGATTGTAAAATTGATTTGATTTCTGTGTAACTAGAATCCTTGTGCGCATCAACACACGCAAGACAAATTGATTCCTTAATTGGTGAACCATTTGAGAACACGGCTCCAATTTCAAATAATTTTTGAGGATACTGCTCATGAATGTTTTGTGATAGATTTCCTAACAATCCAGGCAAGATAGAATCTCTTAGTATGGTATGTTCTTGGCTTTTTGACTCTGCAACTTCGATCAGTTTTGTCGAATCCCGTTTTGTATTATCGTACAGAATTTGTTTGCTGGTAAGTGATGAGTTTAGTGCTTCTGTGAATCCAAGACCAATCAATATTTGACTTAGCTGATCTAGTTTGAGTGTAGTTTTATTTTTCTCTCCAATAGAAACCGATGATGGAAGTGTTGTGGATAGATTTTGAATTCCATATCCAAGTGCAACTTCTTCTACCAAATCCATTGGGCCAAAAATATCAAATCGATAACTAGGGATCAGACATGAAATTTTCTTGCCTTTTACCATTGCATCAAGTCTACATTTTTTCAGCATATTGCAGATTTGTACTGGAGATAACTCGATTCCCAGTGTTTGACTTACAAGTTTAGGATCCAATAGAATTGTTCTTGTTTTGAGCGAGTCGGCTGAGCTTTTCGAGTCTGTTTTAACATCATGCAAGATAAAGCCCAAGCCTCGTAAGGCAGACGCCACTACAGAAAGTGTATCCACTACTGCACTAGAATCATTTCCTGTTACTTCAACTAGAAGATTTTTTGTAGTTGTTGAAACGGTAGTAAGTGCCGAATTAATTATTGGTGGAAATGAAATTGTATCTTCTTTTGAATCCAAAATTATTGGAATGTTTACACAATTGCCTAGTATTGTAGAGTATTCCTTTCCAGTGTCTGTGGTTTCAAGGATTTGTGTGACTGACATTTCCTTATCAGTTGCAAGTGGTACGAATTTGTGATCTTTGGACTTGACAGTGTACAAAAGCGGTAACTGTATTGTATCTAGATCATGAATTCCAATTGAAGCTTTTTTGCGTTTTCTTCCTACTCCAAAATGAAGATCTTCTTGTAAAGCAATCAGCTGACGTATGATTTCATCATCCAGCTTACCATCTTTGGCAATCAGCCCCAGAACATATGGACGAATTTTTTTTACTGCAGGATTAGTCTTGATTGTAAAGATCTTGTCTTTTTGTTTTTTTATCTCTAGTTTTGCAATTCCTTTTTTTATTCCCAATAATCCTTGCAGACCTGCAGCAATTCCAACATCTGTTGCATAATCAGGCCTGTTTGGACTGTATTCTACACGGATGTATTGGTCTGTCTGCTCTTCTATATCTAGGCCCAAAAAAGGTAGTGCATCGATGATTTTTGCTTTGGTTGCTTTTCCAACTAGTTTTTGCAGCCTTGTCAGATCTAGTGTGACTACTGGCATTTTGGGGTACTCCTAAGCCAACTCAGATGGTTATTGTAAAATTCTCTAACATCATCAAGACCATACTTGAGCATTGCAATTCTTTCAATTCCGCCTCCCCATGCCAATACAGGACGCGTTATGCCAAAGGGTCTTGTTACTTCAGGTCTGAATATTCCCATTCCGAAAAGCTCGATCCATTTGTCTAGTTTTTCATTGTACACCATTGTTTGTAGTGACGGTTCTGTATATGGGAAGAATGTTGGCCAGAATTTGATTTTGTTCAATCCAAGTTTTTTGTAAAATTGAGTTTGAATTCCCATCAAATCTCGTAATGAGACATTTTTGCCAACTACAATTCCTTCAACTTGGTTAAACTCTACTAGGTGCTTGTAACTTACTTTCTCATTTCGAAATACTCGACCCAAAGAAAATATGCGAGATTCGCTTGGTTTGTTTTCTGCTAGATAGTTGATAGTAACACATGTAGTATGAGTTCTTAAGACCATTTTCTTTGCAACATCAACATTCCATGGATATTTCCAGCCTTTTTTGTGAGATGCAGAAACTTGTTTTATTTGGGATTTTGATGCAAAATTTGATGCGAGTTTGTCTTTTATGTAAAATGTGTCTTGCATTTCTCTTGCTGGATGATCTTGTGGAGTAAATAATGCATCAAAATTCCAAAATCCTGGTTGTGCTAGATTACCAGAGATCTCTGAGAATCCAAGGCTGACAAAAATTTCACGAATCTCATTTATTGTATCCTTTAATGGGTGAGTTCTTGCAGCATATACTCTAGGAACATCTGCTTCAACGTCGATTGCGTCAGAATCTATGGCATCAACATCAATTGATTTTGCCTGCTCTGACAGAGACAGTGTCTTTGTTTTAACTGACTCAGTTATGATATAATCAGGTCTTTTTTTGAGCGATTCCAGAGATTGAACATCTTTAATATTGCTCTGCGGGATCTTGTTTTGTCCAATTATATCTAGTATTTTTTCTTCGCTTGTCTGATCAGGTTTTGATTTTAGTGAAACAATACTTCCAGATTCATTTTTTACAATTGTTATCCAATCATTTTTCTTTGCATTTGCTATTGCCACGTTCATGTCATCAAGTAGTTTTTTTCGCAGATCATCAAATGGAACAGGTGCATTTGCCACCAGATTTACCAGTTTGCGTTCAGGCAATCCATCTTTATTTGCTGCAAGGCCGTTCTTGCCTAGCGTGACAAAGAACTGTTCTGATTCTACTACGACTGCTAGATTTTTTAGTCTAAGCCACTCTATTCCACGCCTTATCTGATCTACAGACATCTTAGTTTTTTCTATGATTTGTTGTTCTGTAAGATTTTTTTCAGATTGTAATAATTTGATTATTGTTTTCTCAATTGGATGTAGAACTTGAGACAACAGAAAAACGATCCGAAAAGACTTTTTAAACCTTAACCTGATTTGTCCATGCATGCCTTCTGATGAATTCGTTGTCACTCCATGGCATGTAGAAGGAGAAATCGATTATGACAAGCTCATCAAAAAATTTGGTACTGAAAAAATCACGTCAGATCTCTTAAAAAAAATCGAAGCCATAACAGGCGAAGTTCACTTTATGCTAAGAAGAGGAATCTTCTTTTCACATAGAGATATGAATAGAATTTTGACCGATTATCAGAAAGGTAAAGAGTTCTTTTTGTATACAGGTCGTGGGCCTTCAGGACATACTCATATTGGGCATTTAGTTCCATGGGTTTTTACAAAATGGCTACAAGAAAAATTTGATACAAATCTATACTTTCAGCTTACAGATGACGAAAAGTTTTTTGCAAAACAAGAACTAACATTAGAGCAAACGTATAATTTTGCATATGAGAATGCTCTAGACTTTATTGCGTTGGGCTTTAAACCGGGAAAGACAAAGATTATCATAAATACAAAAAACATCAAAACACTATATCCAATAGCGTCTCAGGTTGCAAAAAAAATTAATTTTTCCAACACAAAAGCAGTATTTGGCTTTACAAACGAAACTAATGTAGGAATGATCTTCTATACTTCACTTCAATCAGCTCCTTGCTTTATTGAGGACAGACCAGTTCTGATTCCACTTGGAGTAGACCAAGATCCACACTTTAGAATAACTCGTGATGTTGCACCGCGAATAGGAAAAGAAAAACCTGCACTCATTCACAACATCATGATACCATCGCTTTCAGGTCCTGGTGGGAAAATGTCTGCCTCTGAAGAGACTGGCACAATTTACACGACTGATTCGCCAGATGTCGTAAAAAAGAAGATAAACAAATACGCATTTTCTGGTGGCCAGTCAACAGTAGAAGAGCATCGAAAGATTGGCGGAAATCCAGACATCGATGTATCATACCAATATCTCAGAATCTTTTTTGAGCCAGATGATAAAAAACTAAAAAGAATTTACGACGACTACAAATCTGGTAAAATGCTCACAGGAGAGCTGAAAGCAATTCTAATTGAAAAGGTGACAGAATTTTTGATGTCCCATCAGCAAAAACGAGAAAAAGCCAAAGACCAATTAGACAAATTTTTGTTAGAAGATAAATGAAAGCTCGAGTTATTTGTCAGGACAAACACGAAGCAGCCAAGCTCGCAAGTCTGATCTTTATTCGAGATGGAAAAGAGACATTCATTTCGTCCATCCTAAGTGTTTATGGAACCGAAGTTGTAATAGAGCTAAAAGACAAATCAGCTCACTCTATCATACTAAAAGATGTTATGCAGGTAGAGATTTTTACAGATTTTATCCAATCTATACTTGATAAGGCAAATCAGATCATCGACACTAAAACAATTATTGAGACAGTAGAGATCACCAAAGGCTAGACCAATGACTTGTCCATTTCATCAGATAGAGTTTCCTCTACTTTGAGAAAATACAGTTTGGTAGAAATTGGCATTTTGTGCAGATTGTTATCTACTGCCATCATGAAATAGCGAACTGCTCTCTTTGAAATATCTAGATTGAATTTCATTGGTAGGATTGGATCTTGTTTTACGTTGATTTTATCAACAAGCCATGCTGGTGCCATTTCCTTGGATTCCTTGATTATTACATCATACCAAAATGCTAGATTTTGTGGATGTAATCCCTCTTGTATGCCAGTTATGTTGTTTGTAAATTTCTTTGACATGTGGTTGATTAGAGTCAAGCAAGAATGACTTGAGAATTTTTGCTTTATTTGGATGAATCAAACAGAGAATAGTACTTTGTCAACTTAGACCAAGTTTCCCTGCGTATCAATTTCGGAATTGCGAATTCTAGCAGTAGAAATTCTTTTGCCATCCTGTGCCAGAATCATTGGCACTACTACGGTCTTGACTGGATCTAGGTTCTTTTCTTTTCGCATTTTGTTTAGTGTATCTCCTTTGTGTGCAGTTTCATCGCTTACCACCAATGCCTGTACATTCCCCTCTGTTACAGCAGGGCCAAAGTCACTGTCAAGCTTGCTAATTGTGTATGACTTATGTTGAAATTTTTTTTCAATTAGCTGCTTTAGCGCTTCAGATCTTTGCGAATAGTTGTGGTTTAGTTTTTTTCCTCTTTTGTTTGCAAACTCGTCACTAGCCAAACCAATTATCACATTATCAGAGATCGAAAATGCTTCATCCAATAATGCTAGATGGCCTTTGTGTAAGATATCAAATGTACCACCCATCGCAACCAAAGAGAATTTTGTCATCATTATGAAATGCACAAAGATGGATTTATTGTGTTACCAGAATCACAGACACGGTCTTGCTTGGAGCAGCTAATGCCACAGCATCCAGATCCCACACATATGTTTCCACAAAGAATCCGCCTTCATGTTCTGGAGTCCAGCTTACTGCTACTGTTTGAGGCCTTGCTGAATCAAATTCGCCTTCGGCCATTCCCAAAAACTCTACTTGTGCTTTTTCACCAAACTGTTTTACCTGTGCATAGTATGCAAATTTTTGTTCTGGCCCATCAACTGCTGAAAATTGAATTGAAAGCTGGCTTGTAATATCTACAGTTTGTCCTACTTTAATTGTTGACATTCTTTTGCCGTTAGAATCTAATGTTTGTACGTCATTGATTATGATTAGTTTTGTTAGTGCTTCTAGTGAGACCTCATCTACATTGGTTAGTTTTGATTGCAGTTTATCAGATTCTGCTACTATCTTAAATGATGATGCTCTCTCATCCATTACAGTATCAAATGAAACATAGCCAGTTTTTTTTGCTGTAATTTCATTCAATGTGGTAGTTTGTATTCCTACAATTCGTGGAGGGTTAAAAGAATCGTATCCAATTAGATGAACTTTGATATTTTCTGCTGCTTGTTGGCCTGTATTTGATATTACAGCATCAAGTGTTATAGTTTCTCCAATTACTAGTGAACCAGGAGTTATGTCCAAAAGCTGTTGTTTTTGCGTGGCAGAATTAAAGCCCAAAATGTTTATTGTAACTTCGGAAATTTCTGGATCTGGTGTTTCTGATTTTATGATAAATGGTGACTTGCCCTTTGCCGGAATTACTTCAAGTAGACTTGTACCAGATGCTGTTTCAAGAGGTGTTTGCCCAGCAGAGCCTGCAGCATCATCAGCAAAGAATCCAGCCCAGACTCTGACATTATTTATGGGAAAGCTCTTTGTGTTTTCAATTTCACCAATTACTATAGTGTATCCTTCTTCATCTTGGTAGACGAATGGTGCTGTATTGGTTAGTTTGACGCCTAGTGAGGATTGTGTATTGGTAACTTGTGCCATGACTTGGGCTACTGGGAAGAGCAAAAACAATAGCGAGAATACCACAAGTACGGTTTTCATTTCACTTTTGATACATAATGGACATTAATCATGTAAGGAATTTCATATTGTAAACAATGTGGATTAGAAGGTTTTACAAAAATTAGGAATAAAAGATAAGAAATGAATGGTTACTTTCTATTTCTCATGCCAGTGATAACAAACCAGTAAACTAATCCTGGTGCTAAACCGACAATTAATGGAATCCATACTGCGATGGATTCTGTTACAAATGCTGGTGCTGCCATTCCAACTTGCCTTTCAAAATATCATATTTAAATCCATCTCTCAGACCCAAATTTGCAAAAGATCGATGTATGGACTGAAGGGGATTTGAACCCCTGACCTCTCGCGTGCAAGGCGAGCATTCTACCCCTGAACTATCAGCCCTTAGTGAATGGCTTTGTCGTGCAGATTTTAATTGTTGTCTTTGATTTAGGCAAGAATTTTTATCTGTAAAACAAATTGCGTGTAGCATGGTCGTAATGGAATCTCAAGTCGTTCTCAAAAAGGGCGATTCGGCCCCAGACTTTGAGCTTTTAGGAGTAGACGATAAAAAATACTCACTTGCAAGCTACAAAGATTATGATGCCTTACTTGTGATTTTCATGTGTAATCACTGTCCATATGTCAAAGCAAAAGTAGACGCAATAAATGAAGTACAAAACAAGTTCAAAGGAAAACTTGCAGTAGTTGGAATAAACAGCAACGATGCAGTTGCTTATCCAGATGATAGTTTTGATAGTATGAAGGAATTTTCAAAACAACGTGGAATTTCATTTTGGTATCTAGTAGATGAGACACAACAAATCGCAAAAAAATACGGAGCAGTTTGTACTCCAGATCCATTTCTGTTTAACAAAGAACGCAAACTGGTCTTCCATGGTAAGATAGACAATGCTATGAAACCAGAAGACAAGGCTACAGAAAAAACAATGATTGCAACTGTTGAAAAATTGCTTTCAGGCCAATCAATTCCAAAAGATTTTGATCCTTCAATTGGTTGTTCAATAAAATGGAAGAACTGACCACACACTTTTAATACCGTTTTTATTGAATTTTTTTAGGGCCGGTAGCTCAGCTTGGCTGGAGCGTTCGACTGATAAAATAACCTTTCAGACATCGAAAGGTCGAGAGTTCGAATCTCTCTCGGCCCACCATTTTACGAACCAGAGATAGATTCTATCCACTGTATTACTGCTTCAAGCTTGTCACTTGTGAATTCAACCTTGGCGCTTTGTTTTTGTGTCCTAGAATGAACTATAATGTGCAAATGCTTACCAAATTTTGGCCTTATCGAGTTTGCAGACTCTGAAAAGAACTTTGTTCCTTCCTCTGTTCCAGAAAATATTGCAATTACCATAACTCCTTGTTTTTGTTTCCAGATTTTTGTGATGAATTTGTGCAAATCAAGATCATACAATACACCTATTGCATCAGAGACATCTCCAACTTGCCAGACCTGCCAACCTTTTGCAGCAAGTACAGATGCTGCTGCTTGGGAATAAAGAAGACTTGGTGAATCCGCCGAAAGAAATACTACGTTTCTTTTCTGGTCTGATTCATTTTGCTGATTGAGAATCTGTATAGAATTTGAGATTATTCCACGAAGCATTTTTGCCTCCGACGTGCCAACTTTTGCTTTGAGATAGAGATCATTCACAGAGATAATTACAGGCAAAATAACTTCGGTTATCATAGTTTGAATGTCTGCACCAGAATGAAACGCGTTTCTTATCAGCGAATATGCTTGATGTTGCTGATTTGCGATCAGATGCTCAAAGAATTTCTCTTTGACTCGAAAATAGTCTGCAGGAAATTCTAGTTTTTCTGTCCCAGATTCTATAAACCATAGATTTGCGTTTCCAATGTTTTTTTGTCTGATTACTCCTTCTGCTGCAAGAATATTGAGGTATTTTGCCATAGTAGCACGGTTGATTTTCAGTTTTTGTGCAACTTCTACACCAGATAATCCAATTTTTGATTCTGATAAAAGATCGATTAATTTTTCTTGTATGTTTTGTAGTTGGTAACCTTTTGCCAAAGTTGCTTTTATTATCAAGTCTAATTATTTATGCTATCATCAGAAGCTAGCGGTGTAAAGATTGAAGATCAGAACAAATGGATAACCTTAATTCAAAACGCTAGCAAATCTTGATGTGCCTACAACAATCAAGAAAGATGTGGCGGTTGTAAAAGAGAAATCAATGCTATAGTTTTGAAGGATTATTACATTGTAAAGAGTAATCAAAAACAATATGATAGATCCTTCCCAGCATTTCTCAAACTAAAGATTACAAACCACAAAAAAGGTTTACTGAAAGAACGTTGTAACAGGTCAGGTAAGATTTTCACCCGAAGAAATGGTAGTCGTTTTGTGCCTGATCATTGGTAATCAAATCACCGAAAGGTAACAGAACCCCCATACAA